>Ga0315276_10004521_pt1 | contig 12762 bp, 12 predicted proteins | sample YL17G05_0_MG_FD_204542 | JGI IMG/M metagenome (GOLD analysis project Ga0315276, IMG submission 204542) | Sediment microbial communities from Yellowstone Lake, YNP, Wyoming, USA - YL17G05_0 | ecosystem: Environmental > Aquatic > Freshwater > Lake > Sediment | place: USA: Wyoming | collected... | reverse complement strand
AATATCCGGGACCACTACCTTCGGCAAGTTGAACGTGCTGCCCATGCAGACTATCAGCGGCGCCGTTGCCGGAGATGGTGAAGGCCCCAAGCCGGCCAAGACAGTGCCGGCGCATTTTTCACAGGTTGAATTGGCTTCACAGGCTGATGTTGAAAGCGTGTTCGGCAAGGAGGATGCGCGCAGGTTTCATATCGGCACACCGCTGGATATGGAGACGAAAATCTGCCTTGACATGGTGGAACTGGTGAAGCGGTCGAACGGTGTTTTCGGCAAGAGCGGGACCGGCAAGACTTTCCTGACGCGTATGCTGCTGATAGGTATGATGCAGAAAAGCAACTCCACCAGCCTGATATTCGATATGCACAATGAATACGGCTGGGAAGGCACCAGCGAAAAAGAGCATAAAGTGAAGGGCCTCAAGCAGCTATTCCCGGGCAGCGTGGCGGTTTTTTCCCTGGATGAGAACTATGATAAAAGGCGAAAGGTTAAGTCGGATTTCATGGTCAGGATAGGCTACGATGAAATCGAACCTGAGGATATACAGATGCTCAGGCATGTGCTTAACCTCACGGAAGCTTCCGTGCAGGCGGTATATGAACTGTCCAAGGAATTTACTGATGAGAAATGGCTTGAGCAGACACTCCAGGCGTTTGATTCAAATAGCTCGGAACTGGTTGAAAAGTTAAAAATACATGAGGGTACCTGGAGGAACCTGCGGCGCGGTCTCAGGCAGTTAACCCGCTTCAAATTTCTCGTCCGCAAGTCGCCGGAAGATACCGTGAAAACGATATTGGAATATATAGGCAGCGGCAAGAGCGTAGTCCTGCAGTTCGGGGGTTATGATGACATCGCCGCATATGTGCTGGTGGCCAACCTGCTGACCAGGCGTATCTACAACCAGTGGAGGGAGAAGGTGGACAGGGCGCTTGCCGAGGATAGCAAGGAACCCGACCAGTTGGTCATCACGATTGAAGAGGCTCACCGCTTTCTCAATCCCGAGATAGCCTCGCAAACTATCTTCGGCAAGATAGCCAGGGAGATGAGGAAATACAGGGTTACCATCCTAATCATCGATCAGCGTCCGAGCGGTATAGACGAGGAAGTGATGTCACAGCTGGGAACCAAGATAACCTGCCTGCTGGATAACGAGAAGGATGTCGATGCCGTACTTACAGGCGTAGCAGGTAAAAGCGAGCTGAAGTCGGTGCTGTCGAAGCTTGAGTCCAAGCAGCAGGCGCTTATTTTCGGCCATGCACTGCCCATGCCTGTGGTGGTAAAGATCCGGGAGTACGGCTCTGCTGAATCATATAAAATGCTGGGCCCCCTGCCCGGCAGTACATCACGGGCAAACACTGACAAGCTCGATCATCTCTGGTCCTGAATAAGGACCTTATAGCTGGCTGGTATTGCCGGACTGTGCTACTAGGCCTTAAGCGAACTTGAATTCCGCTGGTACTGGGGCAGCACGCTGTTCACATACGCGGCGCCGTTGCTTCGTTTAATAAGGGGGGTTTAAATACATGGAAGAAGGAGTTGTCCAGCAATGAACATTTTTAACGGCAAAGTGGCGATTATTACGGGCGCAGGCTCCGGCATCGGTAAGGCCCTGGCGGAGGAGCTGGCGTGCCGGGGCGCGCACGTAGTGATAAACGATATCAACGCAGAGCGGATCAGGAGCGTCAGCGAGGGCATCGCTGCCGCTGGTGGGGCGGTCACTGCATCCACGCTCGACGTTTCCAATTACGATGCTGTAAAAAAAATGATCGAGGACACGGCCGGCGCGCACGGGCGCATAGACTATTTATTCAACAATGCCGGCATAGCAGTGGGCGGCCCGGCTGAGGATTTCTCCATTGACGACTGGCGCACGGTAATTGACGTCAACCTTTACGGTGTTGTGCACGGTGTTGCGGTTGCCTTCCCTCTGATGGTCAATCAGGGCTTCGGTCATATTATCAATACAGCTTCTATCGAGGGCCTGGTGCCTGTTGCCACGAATCCCAGCTATGTAACCAGCAAATACGGCGTGGTGGGCCTTTCCAACGCCTTGAGAATAGCAGGCGCTGACCTTGGTGTCAGGGTGAGCGCAGTATGCCCCGGATTTATCAAGACCGCGATTTTCACCGACTCCAAGCTGATAAACATAGACCGGCAAAAATCGATCGAAGCTATGGAGCGCCTGAGTGGTGTAACCCCTGAGCAATGCGCTAAAGACATACTGCGCGGCGTTGAACGCAACCAGGCCTTCATAGTTGTGACAGCCTTCGCCAGGATACTCTGGTGGCTGCACCGCCTGAGCCCGGACTATATCCTTTGGCGGGTACTGGTGGATTACAGAAAGCTTAAAAAAGAAGGAGTGATCCTGAAGTGACCTCCTGCTTGGCCATCTCTGCCAATTGCTATGATAATTACGTCCTTCATACCCTGTGCGATCCCGATAGAGTGAAGCGTACTGTCCCAGCCGACCTGAGTGGGAGTGAAAGCACCTGTTATTTAGGCTGGGGACCATGGCCGATTACCATTTTCCCATGGAAGTAGCGGTCATACACGTCTTTGATGGCCTTTTCCCACTCGTAGGCGCCTTTAGTTTTCCTGAGGGTGAGACTGAAAATCTTAATATTCTGGGGCAGCTTATCCGCCCTGTCTGAACAGGGCATCAGTTTGACGCAGGGAAAATCGGCGCATTCCGAGCAAAATTCCAGCCCTTTCTGTTTAACGCAGACCCAGGTTGCGCACTGCTCACCTATCACGGGGCAGTGGCCGTCGATCGATCGGCAACCTGTGCAGGGGACTTTCTCGGGGGGAAGATTTAATCCTGCTGACAGCCGGGACCTGATTTGCTCATCATTAATAGCCAGGTTAAGCGGGCACATCCCGCAATGTATACCGCAGGGTGCGTGCAATGCATTCTTATCTACCATCAGGCCGCTCCTATAATAAGTTATCTATCCAAAGTTACCTGGTTAAGGCGGGGTACACCCAGGGGGTCGATATCGTAATTGATTACCCCGTGATTAACCAGGATATAGTTCTTACCGAACCATAACGGCATCACCGGCGCCTGGTCAACAACGATCTGTTCAGCCTGCCTGTACAACCCGGTCCGTTTATCATAATCTGCTTCTATGGCAGCTTTATCAAGTAATTCGTCCAGTTCCTTATTGGAGAAATGGCTGCAGTTGTACTCTGTACCGGTATAGAACAAAGTATAAAGGAAGTTCTGCGGATCGGGGTAATCGGCAATCCAGCCCAGTGCAAACATCTCGTCAGCCTCTTCCAGCAAATTGTAATGGAAGGCATTGGGCTCCAGCAACCTTACGCTTACGTCCGCTCCCAGGTTCTGCTTCCAATCCTGTATTATCGCGCCCAGGTAATCCTCGACATCCACCCCGCCCCATCCCGCAACGGTTACAGTAACATGCGGCAAACCTGAGCTATATTTGGATTTGGCCAATAGTTCCCTGGCTTTGACGGGGTTATAGCTGAGCCCTTTCAAATCCGTACTATATCCGGGCATGCCGGCGGGTATGATGCCGTTGGCCATGGCAACCATGTCCTTTTGTATTATCTTGTTGATGCGTTCCTTGTTGACCGCCAGGCAGAATGCCTGCCGGACATCTGGATCGTCAAACGGCGGCTTGCTCGTGTTGAATCCTATGTATTGAAGGCTGAATTCAGGGAAAATATGAAGCTGGTCATAAAACGGGCCGGTTTCGTCTTTGGCACGGTCTATATATGATTTTGATATCTCGACTACATCTATTTTTCCTGTTTCGTACAATGACATAGGGTTGCCTGCCAGCAGGTGGAAGACCACCTGGACAGCGGCCTTCTTGCCATAAAAGTACTGGTTGGGCTGAAGTATTATCAAAGAACCATCGGTCCACTTTGTTAGTTTGTATGCTCCTGTGCCATTTGGCTTATGCCACCAGTCAATGCCGGACTGAACGTTCTTTTTATCGACAACAAACGCAGTGGGATATGCCAGTTTGGAGAGGAAGTAAGACTTGGGGGCATCGATGGTAATAGCCAGGGTCCGGCCATCAATTACAACGACACCGTCGATGGTAGCGGATTTCCCGGATAGGACGTCCCCGGCGCCAACTATATCGTTGAGGTACGTAGAAGCTGTCTGCGACCCTGTAACAGGATTGCAGGTTCTTTCCAATGAATATTTGAAGTCAGCGGCGCTGATCTCCCGGCCATCCTGGAATTTAGCATCCTTGCGCAGGTAAAAGGTATAAGTCTTGCCGTCAGGGCTGATTTCCCAGCTCTCGGCAAGGTCGGGTACGGGCTTGAGCCCGGAGTCGAATTTTACCAGACCGCTGAATATCTGCATTACATAAAGGTGCGAGGACATCTCGCTGGAGATGGCCGGATCAAGGGTCAGCGGTCCGCTGTCCCACAGGTTGAGTGTTCCGCCTGTCCCTGTTGCCAGCGATGTTTGGCCAGGGAGGCATCCCGCAAATGTCGACGCTAATACGGCGAAAACCGATAGTAAAGCCAGTAAGGTGAAGAGCCGGCGTATATTCATATAATAACCTCAGATTAAATTTCTTGATTTCAGGCTGGTGTAGCCCCTATTGCCGACGATGATATGGTCGAGGACCGGGATACCCAGCAGTTCGCCGGCTTCGACAAGCCGTTTAGTCAGGTTTATATCCTCCGCTGACGGTTCAAGATCGCCGGAAGGGTGGTTGTGCACGAAAATAACGGAGGCTGCCAGGGACGAAATGGCGTCTTTGAATACCTCGCGGGGATGGACTATGCTGCTGTCCAGGTTGCCAATTGACACCTGGTTGGTATTTTTGACACGGTTGCGCGTATCCAGGCAAAGGATATAAAAATATTCCTTCTTCTTTCCTTTCAGTTTGTTTTGCATGGTTTTGAAAGCTTCCTCGGGCGTTTGTACCGGCTTGCCCGGCTTGTAATCAGGATCATCCAGGCGGTTGGCGAGTTCCAGCGCAGCCTTTATTTGTATCGCCTTGGCCTTGCCGATGCCCCTGACCCTGGAAAGCTGCTCAACCGTTGCCGGAACAATATTCTGCAGGTTGCCGAATTCTGAGAGCAATTTTTGCGCGGTCATAAGGACTGAATCACCCTGTGTTCCCGTGTTAATGATGATAGCCAGGAGTTCCGAGGTGGACAGGGCCTCCGGTCCCAGCCTTAACAGCCTTTCCCTGGGCCTCTCCGACAGCGGCAAATCACGGACGGTGTAGGACCTTTCGGCTGTCATTTAAGCTGCCCCGTCATATATTCAATCCAGGCTTCATCCAGGCCGCTGAGGTTGAAATCGTAGGTTTTGAGCAGGGCATCATCCATCGAATTCCCATCGTTCAATAATACCAGCAGGTGGTTTAATTTATCTTTACCAAAGGTGTTAATCATATATTCCACCACGCTCTGGCTCTGTGCGTAGGCATAGAAGGCTTCCTGCGCATCCGCCGGGAACGGACTCGATAAGGATTGCAATGTGGCTAACCTGCCGTCCTCAATAGACTTAACGAGCGCTTCCTTATCCGCATTGCCCTGTTCACCCTCGGCATGCATGGCCAGTCCCTCATCCAGCCATGGGGGTATGGTAGCACCGTACGGGCTTGCTGTTACCTGGTGCGTTATCAGGTGGCCGAGTTCGTGCGCTACCGCCTTCTTGCCCCATTCCAGGTTATTTGGTGAGATGCCGATTGAGATAATATTGAACCCGGCGTAGGCAACACCGCCTGTCCATTCCTCGGGTGCTACGATGGAACCACGCAGGTCACGGTAATTGCCGTAAATGTAAAGGCTGACCGGCCTCTCGATGAAAACCCCCGTGTCCTTGCCAAGTTTGGTTGCGGCGTCCTGTGCCGCTTTGAGAAGCTCATCAGCAAAGGAGCGGTTGCCCTGGTACCAGAATATGGATATCTTATCATCACCTACTTTTTGCCATTTGTAGCGTGTATCATCGAAGGAAAGTGTTTCCCTGGGTGTGGTCAGCCTGTTGCCCGCATTGTCCTCAATGACCCACCAGTAAGTGATTTTTGCACCCGGCGGGAGGCTGCCTTTGCGCATATCCCAGGTCCAGCTTGCCGATACGTTCTTACCCGGCTGGATATCCGGCCAGGCTTCGGCAAAGGCGGGCGCGTAGGTCATTTTAGCCACTTCGTAACGGATCCTGATGCGGTTAATCGGCGCCGGGCTTTCCGCCCTGACGTTGAAGGTCAGGAGGTTCGGGAATTCGTTTTCCGTGCCGGATTTGATCAGCTTTATATCGCCGGCAGCGGTAGCGTGGGCAGGAGTTAATAATGCTATCAGTGAAATGATGATAATCAGTATGGTCCTGGTCATTTTTCCTCTCCAACTTTCGAACGCAGGTAGGCGTTAATAAATTCGTCGATCTCTCCATCAAGTACTGTGCCGGTATTGCTGGTTTCGTGCTCGGTCCTGTGGTCCTTCACCATTTTATAAGGGTGTAAAACGTAGCTGCGTATCTGGTTGCCCCAGCCGGCATCGATGCGTTTACCTTTGATCTTTGCTTGCTCTGCTTCCCTTTTTTCGATCTCCACTTCCAGCAGGCGGGCGTATAAAACCCTGAGGGCGCTCTCCTTGTTCTGGTGCTGTGAGCGTTCACTCTGGCAGCTTACCACCAGCCCCGAGGGAATATGCGTTATTCTAATAGCGCTGCTGGTCTTTTGCATATGCTGGCCGCCGGGTCCGCTGGAACGGAAGGTATCGACCCGGATATCATCGGGGTTTATTTGAAGGTCTGTCTTTACCTCTGCTTCAGGCATGACCTCTACCAGGGCAAAAGAGGTGTGCCGTGCATGATCGGCGTCAAATGGTGAGAGGCGCACTAAACGGTGCACACCGTGTTCCGACTTTAAGTTTCCGTAGGCGAAATTCCCCTTGATTTCAAGGGTGGCGCTTTTAATGCCGGCCTCATCACCCGGTGAAATATCAAGTATGTCGGCGTGGAATTTGCGGCGTTCCGCCCAGCGTAGAAACATACGCATCAGCATCTGTGCCCAATCCTGTGACTCCGTCCCCCCCGCCCCCGCGTGGAAGGCCAGGATAGCATCCCTGGCATCATAAGGTCCGTCCAGCATCAACTGAACTTCAATTTCGTCGAAGCGCGTAATCATGCGGTCGATTTCCTGCGCCACATCGTTTTTCAGAGATTCATCGTGCTCGGATATGGCGATGGATATGACCTCTTCGGTATCAGCGGCCTTTTTAGCGATGTCCCGCCACTGCGCAACGGTGTCTTTAAGCGCGCCGATCTTACGCATTATGGATTGGGCTGCCTGTGGGTCTGCCCAAAAGCCGGGGTCAGATGTTTTAGATTCTAAAGTACCCAGCGCTTTCTCTTTGCCTGCGATGTCAAAGATGCTCCATGATTGCGGATATCCTGCGGCGCAATTCTTCTATACGGTTTTTCTCTTCAATCATTATCTTTTCCTGTCTATTTTCGCCGGTACATTAGCGCGTACATATCTATCGCAATCTAAGCGCCCGTTAGCAGCTAAATGCGCCAGACGGGTGGGTTCGGGTAAGCGAAAACCGCGGCAGCAATTCAGTACCCAGTTGATCGAGCTTGCCAGGTCAATTTTGTGCCCTATCGATATATACAAGGGTTTAACAGACTTCCTTGTCCTGACGGCTGCACCGATTATTTCACCTTTATCTGTCAGGAGTGAATAAGTGCCGGCTTCATCCGGCGGACAACTGCATTCGCCGATTAAGCGCGATTTAGCGCAACCTATGGTTGGTATATCAAGCAGCAGGCCGAGATGGGTTGCAACTCCAAACCCCCTGGGATGAGCGATACCCTGGCCATCCACTATTAATAAATCAGGGCGTATGCTTAACTTTCGCCAGGCTTCTATGATCAAGGGAGTTTCCCTGAATGACAGGTACCCGGGAACATAAGGGAAATGTAACTCTCCTTCGGCCAGGCCTATTTCAACTGGCACCAGCGACGGGTTGTCTAAAACCACTACTGATGCCCTGCCCAATTTTGAGAAACGCGATACAGAGACATCAACGCCGGCGATAAAGCGGGGATTCAGCACCTGTCCTCTGCGTATTACACGGGCAGATAACTCGGCCTGTAGATCGCGTGCCTCTCTTATACCCAGGTCCCAGCGGTGACTCAAGCGGTTATCCATTGACGTGATTATAATGGCTGTATCATTCATATTACAAATAACGCCGCCGGATTTACTTGGTTGCGTTTTGCAGGTAATATTATGACCGTAGAAGTTAAGCAATATTTTGAATTCGGCGAGGGTAATTAAATGAAATTTAAAACGGTGTTATTAAGCATCATACTGATAACCGTACTTATATCTTTGGCCTGCGGCGGAAACAAACCTGTGCCGTCCGGAAACCAACCTGATAAATCTACTATTACCGAGGGTGTTATGACTACCTCGGTGGATAATGATTCAAAACCCACCAGCCCGGTTAAGAAATCTTTCTCACCCAATACGCCGGCCATCTACTGCTCGTTCAAGGTATCAGGCGTTACTCAGGAGGATTTAATCAAGGCAAGCTGGTACTATATCAAGGGCGAGGCGGTGGATAAGGAAAACCAACTGCTGGACGGCGGTGAAATGTACACCAGTGGCCAGGCCGATGACAAAGGTTACTACCTGGCCTTTTACGAGGATATGCCGGCAGGCGGCTGGTATAAGGGGAGTTACAAGGTGGTATTGTCGGTGAATAGCATTGAAAAGCTGTCAGTGCCCTTTAGCATAGAATAAGCAGGCCAGCCAGGGTCACCCGTGGTTTGCGCGCCGCCGCAGTTCTGCATAAGTCACTAAACCATGCATAGCGCGTGCGCACTGTTCGGGCGCATCGTAAACCGGTATTCCTGATTCAATAAGCTGGGTGGATACGGGATCCTTGCTGACATCGCCGTGCCAGCGCACGCAGGCAATGGGCTTACCGTATTTTCGGGGTAGTCCGCAGAATTGCTTTACACCCTCATCAACCAGCTTCTGTATCTGCTCTAAGAGCTCCGGTTTACCGAGTTTTTCCAATTTTGTACCCCACACTAAGGGGTTGACCGGGACGTTGCTTATTACCCCATCGATATAGTCCAGCTTTAACAATGTTTCAACCACGTTAGCTTCGTCGACAGCTGTACGGTAGCTGCCGGCAAAATCAACCGGATTGCTTGGGTGCGGGGCATGTGGCGGCAACATGGCAGCCAGGCGGGATGAGGTTGCCTTATCCAGCTGGGGGACCTCAAGTCCGAGGCGCTGGCAGGCGTCGATTATGACCACAGCCTGGCCTCCCGTGCCCAGTACGCCTATACGGCGGCCGGGCGGGAGCGGCTGCCCAAGCAGTGCCACCGCGACCTCAAAAATCTGGAATGATTCCTCAGTGCGGATCAGTCCTAACTGGCGGCAGACGTTTTGAAATACGATTTCAGAGCCTGCTATAGATGCCGTGTGCGACATGGTAGCGCGGGCCCCGGCAGGTGAACTCCCTCCCTTATAAAGGATGATGGGCTTCTTTTTCAGGGTTTCTTTACATACATCGAAGAAGCGCCTGCCGTCCTTCACCCCTTCTAAATACAGTATTATGGCTCTGGTATCGTCATCATGCGCAAGGTACTCGATATAGTCGGCTGTGGTAAGATCGGCCTGGTTCCCGATGCTGATAAACATGCGCAGGCCGTATCCCTTTAGATTGGCCAATTCAGCCATATAGCTGCCAAAAGTTCCGCTCTGGGAGATAAATGCGATCTGCCCTTGCTTGGGCGCTGATTCGAAAGCGTTATTAAGGGAGGCAACTGCGCTCCAGATCCCCATGCAGTTCGGCCCGACGCACCTGATACCCCCGGCCCTGGCGATTTTTACGACATCTTCCTGCAGCTTTTTTCCGACAGCGCCCGTCTCCGCGAAGCCGGCCGATATGAGCACAGCTCCTTTCACACCCTTTTCCACGCATTCATGCATAACGAGCGGGACCTGGGAGGCCTGCGTGGTAATAACAACCAGGTCGACGGGCCCCGGGATGTCTTTTACGGAGCGGTAAGAGGGCAACCCCAGTATTTTCGCACCTTGCGGGTTAACCGGGTAGATGGCGCCCTGATACCCGGTGCGCAGGGGCCTGTCTACCATCATGTGACCCCACTTGGTAATGTTATCGGAAGCGCCTATTATGGCCATCGAGGCGGGTTTAAATATATAGTCTAATTGCTTTACGATAGAGGACAAGTGAAACCTCCCGGATAAAAAGTATTAGAAATTATATTACTTTTCGCATCGGCGTGTTATTTCAGTAACCCAAGCTTAATACCTCGTGCATACCGGCCCCATGATATGTAGTTTTGTTGACAGGTACGAACGCTTCATGCATAATAACCTGTAAAAAGTGGAGGGCCTACGGTAGGCTAACATAATGGTAAAAATCAGGTTAAAGAGAATGGGCGCAAAACACAGGCCGATGTACAGGATCGTGGTGGCCGACAGCCAGGCACCGCGGGGAGGCGCCTATCTTGAAGTCATAGGGAACTTTAATCCTCTGAATGATCCCGAGACTATAAATATCGATGAGGGAAAAGCCCTGGCTTGGTTAGAGAAAGGGGCGCAGCCTACTGAAACTGCCTACAGGCTGTTAGCCAAGATGGGCGTGATGGATAAGTTTAAGGAAGAGCATCCGACAAGGAAATTCAAGCAGGCGGTACTGAAGACTACTCAAAGGAAGAAGAAGAAGTCCAAATCTAGTACTGAGGTGAAATCATAATGAAGGAGATAGTCGAATACATCGCCAGGGCCATTGTAACTACTCCCAACGATGTCAAAGTAACCGAGGAGACTGACGCAGGCGGGGTGGTCATCAAGCTTGAAGTCAATGCAGAGGATAAAGGCAGGGTGATTGGAAAGCAGGGCAGGGTGGCCGAGGCAATGAGGACTCTGCTGCGCGTGGTGGCTACGAAAGAAGGCAATCGCGTAAGACTCGAAATCATTTAATCAAGACCGGAAATAATAAGGCCAGTATCAGGTTTGATCTGATACTGGCCTTTTGCTTAGTTACTGCGTCTAAATAGTCTTTGTTCAACCGGGCCTGTAGCTGGTATTCCTGCGGCGTTTTTCAGCGACACGAAGGCGGGCCATTGAACGCCTTAAGGCTGCCTCTGCCCTGGATTGATCGATCTCAGGCGCCAGTGCAAGGTTCTTAAGCCTTTCCTCTGCCCTGCGCTTGGCTTCAGCAGCGCGCTCCAGGTCGATCTCGTCGCTGCGCTCGCAGGCATCGGCCAAAACAATAACCTTTTCCGGCCTGACTTCAATGAATCCCCCGGATATCACCATGTACATCTCTTCCCCATCCTTGCGAACAACGAGTTCACCGGGGGCCAGCATGGTAATCAGCGGAGCATGTTTGGGGAGTATAGTCATCTGTCCATCTATGCCCTCGGCAACGATGGTAGTTACTTCTTCAGAGAAGATCTGGCGTTCAGCGGTAACAATCTCTAACTTTACAGTTGGCATAATTACGCCCCTGCTTTCTGTGCTTTCTCGGCTGCCTCTTCGATAGTTCCAACCATCAGGAATGCAGATTCAGACAGGTGGTCCCATTTGCCTTCAAGTATTTCATTGAAGCCACGCACCGTATCCTTGATGGAAACATATTTGCCGGGTATGCCGGTGAAAGGTTCAGCCACAAACATGGGTTGGGACAGGAATCTCTGGATGCGGCGCGCCCGGTTGACGGTGATCTTATCTTCTTCGCTCAGCTCTTCCATACCCAGGATGGCGATAACGTCCTGCAGGTCCTTGTAGCGCTGAAGTACCTTCTGCACACCGCGCGCAGCCCGGTAATGGTCTTCACCGACCACGTTGGGATCAAGGATGCGGGAGGTAGATGACAGCGGGTCAACCGCCGGGTAGATACCGAGAGCGGCAATTGACCTTTCCAATGAAACCACGCCATCCAGGTGGCCAAAGGTTGTAACGATACCCGGGTCTGTGTAGTCATCAGCGGGCACGTAAATCGCCTGGAAGGAAGTGATGGACCCTTTTTTAGTGGATGTAATGCGGTCTTCCATCTCGGCTACATCGGTGCCCAGGGTGGGCTGGTAACCCACGGCCGAAGGCATGCGGCCCAGCAGGGCTGATACTTCCATATTGGCAAGGATGTGCCTGTAAATATTATCTACGAAGAGAAGTACGTCCAACCCCTCGCTATCACGGAAATACTCAGCGAAGGTAACACCTGTGAGCGCAACGCGGGCGCGAACGCCGGGCGGCTCGTTCATCTGACCGAAGACCATGATGGTCTTTTCGATTACGCCGGACTCTTTCATCTCGCGCCAGAGGTCGTTGCCTTCTCTTGACCTCTCGCCGACCCCGGCGAATACGGAGTACCCGCCGTGTGCCGTAGCGATATTGTGGATGAGCTCCTGGATGATAACCGTCTTGCCGACGCCGGCGCCGCCATAAGCTCCGATCTTGCCGCCCCTGGTAAAGGGCGTTATCAGGTCGATAACCTTAATGCCGGTTTCCAGCATCTGGATGGTAGTCTCCTGCTCTTCCAGCTTGGGCGGGTCGCGGTGGATCGGCAACCTGTCCTTGGATTTAACTTCACCCAAATTATCCAGCGGGTCGCCGAATACATTGAAAAGCCTTCCCAGCGCAACTTTGCCTACCGGTACCGATATCGCGGCGCCTGTATCGACAGCCACGGCGCCTCGCTGAAGTCCTTCGGTAGGGCACATGGCCAGGCAACGAACCCAGTTATTGCCGATATGCGCAACCGTTTCCAGTACGA
>Ga0315276_10004519_pt1 | contig 12764 bp, 10 predicted proteins | sample YL17G05_0_MG_FD_204542 | JGI IMG/M metagenome (GOLD analysis project Ga0315276, IMG submission 204542) | Sediment microbial communities from Yellowstone Lake, YNP, Wyoming, USA - YL17G05_0 | ecosystem: Environmental > Aquatic > Freshwater > Lake > Sediment | place: USA: Wyoming | collected... | reverse complement strand
GATGCCATGTTTTTTTTAAGAAAATTATTTTTTATCATAAAAATCCTTGTTTTTTATAAAATATCAAATATATAATTTCACAATGCTAAAGACAAACGGTTTTTCCGAAGCGAAATCATGCCAGTCGCCAATCGGTAGACGGCGGCGGCAAACGCCCGGCAAAAAATTTCGAAAACCTCCATTGGATTTTCTCCTTGAAACACTATTATATACAAAGCACTATCGGTTGTCAAATATAAAAAAATCTCTACCCATTGAGCATTTTAAAGCCGCTATCAACCAAACGGCAGATGGAAACGACCAAACGGTTTTTGGAAGAAATTATACGGCTTGCAACAGCGGGCCTTCGGAAAAAGCCATCTTTGTTTACAAAATAAAAATATCAAAGGAGATCATAATATGAGACGATTTTCAAAAGTAGAAATGAAAGAGTTGTTTGATGAAGCAAGCGCAGGTATTGCAAATTCCAAAGATAATCCAATGGTGCTGGAAAAAGTAGCGACGTTAGGCTATACGCGGGACAGCCTGGTAGCCGCTGAAGCAGACTATACAACCCCGCGGAATCACTCTACTTACAAAAAGGACCCAAAGTGGGCTTAAAACTCAGCGTCAGTATCCAGGTGCGAAAAAAAATCGATGATATTCACCATCTCTACAGGTTATATGCAAAATTGTTAAAAAGGGACCATCGAGAGGATACCGGTTTACTTCATGAGCTTCAATTACTGGGGGAAGTAGATTACACCCTTACGGGTAAAATAAAAGACGCCAAAGCCTTTTACAAAAATTGCCTGGACCACCCAAAACTCCTTCCCATAGTAGCCAAAGTCGGTTTGACCACCGAAGCCCTGCAAACCCAGATGTCCAAAATTGCGGAAGTGGAAAACGATAAAAACTACCGGGCAATACTGGTAAAAGACGCCGAAAAGACCACTGAAGACAGGAATAAAGTCATTTTAAAACTTTATAATTGGTGGATGAATTACAAGTCGGTTTTGATTTACGTATTCAATGATGATCGCCAACAGTTAGAGGCCTTTAAGATCAAAGGGTATTCCATCGGTTACGTTCCCAGGAAGAGCAGCAGCGGTGAAGAAGAGCCGCCGGAACCGCCGGCGCCGCAGACTCCCACAACTACCCCGGCTAATCAAGGGTCATAATGGCACATACGGCCCTCGAATTACCACGAAGAAAGATGAGCCACACGCGCCGCGGACGAACACGGACGTTTAGCCGCGAAGAACGCGAAGACACGCGAAGTAGGGGTAATTCATCCGAACAGGCCATAATCGAAGCGACCGCCGGGATTTTTAGCGGTCAGGGGACTGAAACATTGCCCGGTCGAGCCGGAACCAAAAAGGCCTGGCTCGCCGGGAAATCACAAGAGACGGCGCACCGAGGCGCCAAGTATTTTTTAATAATAAACCCCTTGGTGTTTCTTCGTGCCCTGGCGCCTTTGTGGCTATTTTTTGGTAGGCCGGTATGGATTGAAGAGCGGAATGTTGACAGCCAAAATGCGCCCCTATTATTTTCTTCGCGTTCCTTCGCGTTCTTCGCGGCTCATAAAATCCGGTTGCAATAAAAATTATTTTCTGCTATAGTTATATTCTTAGGAGTTATCGATGAAACAGGATAAAATGTTTGGGCTTAGATGGTTTAATGAAAAAGGCGGGAGTTTATTTTATTATCGGTTATCGCTGAAGGGAGGTGATTGAAAATGCCGGATCCGCAAAAACCTATTAGGCTGTTTATCGCCTATTCAGATCAAGATGACGCGATTTACAAAGAACTGGAAACCTACCTGGAACCATTAAAATCCAAAGGCCAAATCGATTCCTGGCACGGGCGCCGCTTGACCGGACTGGAGTGGGACCAGGTCATTGACCCACAATTGCAGAAATCAGATATCATCCTGCTGCTCACCAGTCCCGATTTCCTGGCCCATGAGTACTGCTACGGGGAAGAGGTTAATAATGCCGTGAAATTGCATACAAAAGGGCGTGTTCACTTAATCCCCATATTGGTCCGGACGACTATCGGCCTGGAGCACACGCCTTTTGAGAACCTGAAAACACTTCCTTCCAACGACAAGCCCATCGAAAGCATGGAGTGGAAAAAAAGAGAAGATAGCTTCGCAGACATATTGAGGGGAATTTCTAAATGTATTAAAATAAGGAGTCTGTCCACCGGTGACCGTCGGCTTTCTAAGGCGAACCCGGCGCTTCCTTTTTGCATCAAACGATTCCACATCAAGAACTTTTTATGTATCCGGGATACCGGGCTGGATAAAATCCCGGTGGACTGCCAGTGGGTATTTATCACCGGTGAGAACGGTGATGGTAAAACCGCCCTACTGCAAGCGCTGGCCGTGGGACTGCTGGGAGATAGGGGGGCTGATAACTTGCTAGAACCTGATACCCATATTCAAATAGAGTTTAAAAAGGACAATGAAAACACCATTCACGAAATATTCAAGGATAGTGAAGGGTGGCGAAATTATTCAACGGATATAAGAAAAACACCCATCTTGAATGTCATGGGGTACGGCGTTACCCGTTTGAACATAATGACACGCGATGCGGAAGAGCTGTATAAAGAAAAAAGTCCAGTCATCAGCCTGTATAAGGAAACGGATGGAAATTTCCGGAATATTGAAACCTGGCTCAAAGATAAATACCTGGAGAGTAAGTTAGAAGAAACGCCGCTGATTACAAGTGTGAAAGAATCCCTGAGACGCCTGATGCCCAATATCAAAAAAATCGAACTTGAAGGCAGCGCCATCTTTTATCATGAAAAAGGGCATAAGGCCAGGTATTGGCAAATCTCTTCCGGCGGCAAAATGATCGTTGCCATGGTGGGAGATATGATCAAACGGTTCTATACAGCTCAACCGCAAATCAAAGATGTTTCAGAATTTAAAGGTATCGTTCTCATCGATGAACTGGATCAACACCTTCATCCCAAATGGCAGAAGGAACTGCCGAAGTTGCTTTCGGACGTATTCCCCAATGTGCAATTCTGGGCAACCACCAACAGCATTGTTCCTTTTATGGGCGCGCCTGAAAATTCTGTATTTCTTAAGGTCACCAGGGAAGAAGATGTACTTACAAAGGTGGAGAGGCTGGATATCGATGTTAAAAGGCTTCTCCCGGATACCCTTATCAGTTCGCCCCTTTTCGGCCTCGAGGATTTTATAAGGAAAGGCGTGAACGATTTCAGGACCGAGTATCTCTATTCCGAATATGAAAAGAATAAGGATATGGAAGAGAGATTGGAGAAAGCAGCCAGGAAGTTCAAACTCCCAAAATCCTCCTTCTTTGATGATGATACGGGAGTACGCAATGAAGCACATGAACTTTAAATATGGGATAATAATAGAATGAGTGGACAGTCGAGAAGGGAAATGGGGACAAACAAAATGCGCCTTCAAAGAAAAAAAATAAAAAAAAGGTAAGAACCCATTGAAATTATTTTTTTTTTTTGTTATTTTAATAATCGGAGAATTTCCAATATTATGGAATGAAAAAGACTTTTTTTGGAGGTAGGGTCATGGGGCTAAGACGCCTGGAGCGGAAGCTTATCTGGATGGATTCAAAAAAGGAGTTTTCAAACGAGGAGATAGATGACTGAAAAGCCTATTAAAATAAGTATTTTTATTTCCTATTCTCATAAAGATAAAAAATTCAAGGATGAATTATTGAGTCATTTTTCGGCTTTACGTAGACAAGAGGATATTGATGTGTGGCAAGACGGGAAAATACTTCCGGGGGTAAAATGGAATGACGAAATCAAATCGAAACTGGAGAAAACCGATATAGTTCTATTGCTTATTAGCAAAGATTTCCTAGTCTCCAGGTATATAATAGAAATTGAACTCAAACGAGCGTTGGAACGGCATAATAATGGTGAAATCGATGTAGTACCAATAATCCTCAAAGATTGCGACTTGGAGTCAGAGTCTTATATATCTTCACTGCAAGTGCTCCCAGAAGGTAGAAATCCAATTGTAAGTAGGCATTGGCGCAGTAAGGATGAAGCGTACATGAATTGTATCCGGGGGATAAAGAAGGTTATTCAAACCAGAAAAGAATTAAAAGAAGCAATCGAATATGAAGAAAAGATAGGGAAAATTGTAGACAGCTCTGTGGGTAGAATCCAGGTACCCGGTGGGCCGTTAAACCCGGATGTGATCAATTATATCGAAAGGCAGGCAGATAGGCAACTTGAAGCATTAGTGGAATCGATCTACGCCCCAATGTCTTTGATCCTCGGTGGTATTCAAACTGGGAAAACGTCCCTTATTAACCGATTTTTGAACAAAGCAAGAGGAAAAAAACAAAATAAGACAATCCACATCGATTTCAGAAAGTTGCTCAGTATAAATAAGAAACCAGGGATTAAAGAGATATTTTCATATATTATTGAAACAACAATCCAAGAGCTTGGACCTCCCAAGGATGATGTTCCAAATTTAAAAAGTAATGAAGACGAATCAACCATCATACAGTGGGCAGCCGATATATTAAAAGCCTTTCTTGAAAAACATTTGGAGGATGAAAAAAATGTCTTTTTGATCATTGACTCCATCGATTTATTACGATGGAATATGGAAAATTGGGCAAGTGTGGGGGCGATTATCGATTGGTTGGGGCTGCTGCGTAACAAACAGGGATCTCCACCCTTCGACCGGTTGACAGTCATTGCGGCTGTTACGATTCTGAGTTATTCATCCACATATATGTCACCTCTTAAAAGCCAGACAGCCAATATCACGTTACCTTGTTTTAAAAAACCTGAAATACTCGAATTAATGAATAAGATGGAAATTAGAATGAATGATCGTGAAAAAATGGCAAAAAAAATATTTGATCTATTCGGCGGTCATCCTCATCTTTCTCACCTTTCTGTTTATGATTTGTATTCAGGCATTGATTTTTCGGAAATTCAACAAAATGCCTTCAATCTACTAAAAGAGTATGGCTATTATTGGAAGAAGAATAAACTCATGCTGACATATATGCTAGATCAAAAAGGTTATGAGAATAAAATAAACCTGGTATTTAAAGCATTGATTACTTCAAATAAGGATCGAATCAAAATTAAAATTTTCAATGAACTATTTGAGGGGTTATATTGGCTCGGATTGATTGATAGGAATCACCAGGTGCCTTCCGAATTTATTAAAAACGCTATTAAAAAGGAGCTTGAACAAAATGAAGCAGTATGAGTATTCCGGCGGCAGGGTAAGACGCGGTAAAGCCATTTATGTCCCTAGAAAAGAAGATTCGGTTATCTACAATCACCTTAAAAACGATTTTGATCTAATAACCCTCACTGCTCCACGCCAGTGTGGAAAAACCTCAATGGCATACGGTATTGGTGAGCTATTGGCTGAAAAAGATAATTTCGAATTTGTTTTCGTGGATTTCAGGCTCTTCTCCCATCCCCCGGATGAACAGGGTAAAAGCGATGATGGCGTTTGGTGGTTTCGATCGATTTTTAAAACAATTGCAAAGGATTTGAAAATCGACGCAGATGCGACAGACACATGGATGGAAGAAAATAAAAGACAGAAAATATCCTTTACAGAGCAATTTGCGAATTTCATCAGGGATTTCATACGAAAAACAAAAGATAACCCTATAGTGATAGTTTTTGATGAACTGGACAAATTAGGGGAATTGGGTTATTATACAGACAACTTCCTGGACGGCTTGCAATTGATTTTTAATGAAAGAAGCCAACTAAAAATATCTTTTCTACTTGCGGCAATCACTCCGCCTTCACTGCTTTTAAAGGGTGTTATACTATCTGACTTTAAAACAGGAATTTTTTTTCAACTCCCGGATTTCGCGAGTGAAGAAAATACCATTCGAGAATGGACACAGGGCTTAATAATCTCAGATGAAGAAATCCGCTATCAAGTCAGTAAGGAGATATTAACTCAAACCGGGGGGCACCCCTATTTAAGTTCATTTTTGATGCACCGGTTCAATGAATCAAATGGTCAAGCGGTTAGCGATATTCAGCCGATTATAGGTGATCTTATCTTAAATGCGTTGAATCCCCTAACAGGACTCCCCCATTTTAAGGCCCCAAGAGATTTTATCGTTGACAGGGAGCGTTATGCATTCGCCGCCATTGATGAATATAGAAAAGTAATAAAATCCCCAGTAGACAGCCGAGCAATCGACGAGAAGGTGTTGGCTGTTCTATACACCACCGGTTTAATCAAACTGGTGGAGAATCACTATTTAGATGTCAGGAACCCTATATACAGGCGAATATTTAATGAAGAGTGGTGTAAAAAGACAGAAGACGGATTAGGAAAACGCGACTGGTATTCTCCCCTGGTAATCCCTTCGTATTCAATAAAAGAAAAAGCAGCCATTTGCCTGTTTAATACCGGTGGAACAGTCGGGATGGTGGAACATAATAACAAAATGGTTGCGCCTCATAGTGAAAGGGAATTTTTTGAAATCTATCCGGGTTTAAGGAATATTGCAAACATCGACATTGTCCAGTTTGAAGCAAAAGACGGCGCTAATATATTTCCTGAGGATTGGTCAAGAATTGCAAAAGCCATCTACCAAAGACGAAATGACGGTTATGATGGTTTTGTTATTGCCCATGGGACAGACACAATGACATATACCGCTTCCGCGGTTGCGTTTTCACTTGGAGCGGGGCTTAATATGCCGGTCGTTTTTGTGGGAGCGCAGGCACCCCATAACGTTCCTCACGGCGACGCCATGGTCAATCTTTCCCGCGCTTGTATGATCGCTTCAAAAAGAATTCCCGAAGTAGTCATCAGTTTTGGGGATGAGGTCTACCGTGCTGTCAGGGCGCAAAAATATAACGATTACCTGTTCCATGGGTTTCATTCACCCACATTCAAACCCCTGGCCATTATCACTGAGGAAATCGAGATCCAGAAAGACAGCCTGTGGGTCGATGAAAAAGGGAAGATGGAATGTAAAAACGAATTTGATGACCGGGTGCTGCAAATCAGTCAATACCCCGGATTTGACCCTGCCTGGTTGGATGTGCTGATCGAAGCCGGCAATATCAAAGGCATTATCATTGAAAGTCTTGGTATCGGGAACTTACCCACCCTTTCCCACAGTAAATACAACTTACTGCCGGTCATTGAGAAAGCCATCAAAGATCATCAAATTCCCGTGATCATTACATCCCGATATCCCATAAACCCGGAGTTCACCGAAAAATACATCCCTGCTACCGAACCGCTGAAGCGGGGGGCGATATCGGCCGGCAATATGACCAGTTCGGCTGCCCTGACCAAATTGATGTGGCTGCTGCCTCAAATAGAAAAGGATATCAAAAACGGAGATATTAAAGAGCAGTACAAATTGGAAGAAATAAGGAAATTGATGGTACATAGTTATGTTGGGGAGGTAGACAAAATGAGGTGCAATAATTTTTACTTTCTCAACTACTTGACTCAAACAAAAAAAAATGGTAATAATAACCCATGATTGAAGAATATTGTTTTTTAAAATTGAGTACAAGGAATAAGGGGGTGAAAAATGGCTGATATCTTTATTAGTTATGCAAGAAGTGATAATGTGAATAATTCCGTACAAAACTTTTTAGAACTGCTGCTAACAAGGTATAAAACGCAGTTTGGAAAAGTCTTGACGCCATTTATTGATTTTAAAAATCTTGAGATCGGAGACAATTGGAATAGTGAAATCGAGAACGCTGCGATTACCAGTGATTTAATGCTAGCTTTTTTATCCCCTTCTTATCTTCAATCAACTTATTGCGGAAAAGAATGGCGATGTTTCTACAATAAGAATGAAGAAGATGAGGATAAATCAATTTTACCCATCGAAATTGTTCCTTTAGAAGATAATGAACATGGTTATTCCGTCATTGAAGACTTGATAAACGAGCAAATAGAAACTTATGATCAAGCTTTGAAACTTCAGATCGGAAAATTCTCAGATTTTGAGAATAATGAGGCTGAGAAGGAAAAGTTTATAAAAAATCTTTGCTACTCAATTCGCAATAAACTGAAGAAAAAGAAACCAGATAAACCAATAAAAAACATCCATATCATTAATGAAAAAATTGATAAACTCGAAGATGACCGTTATAATGAAATATATGAAAAAATATTAGCCGAAGAAAGATCCTTTAGAGAATTAAAGCCTGTATGTGTAATCTATACTGGTGGAACTGTGGGAATGGTCCGTGAGGAAAATAAAAACAAGGATTCCGTTTTGAAGATAGGAAATGTAGAAGATTTAAAGGATCACATCTATAAATTGAAAGAACTGGAGTTTGATGTTGATTTTTACTCTTACGAAAAGCCACTGGATTCTTCAAATATTGTTAGCAAAGATTGGGTAAAACTTGCAATGATCATAAAAGCCCTTTATGTTCATTATCAGGGATTTGTAATTCTTCACGGAGCTAATACCATGGCCCACACGGCCTCTGCTTTATCATTCATGTTCAAAAACCTTTCCAAACCAGTCATCTTAACAGGTGCAGAAATCCCACTTATTCAGTTAAATAGCGATGCAGAACAAAATGTCATGCGTGCGATTCAAGCTGCTGCTCCAGAATCTAAACGTAGCAAAGGAAATATACCAGAAGTTTGTATTGTCTTTGGTAACTCAGTAATAAGGGGTAATAGAGCAACTAAAAAGCACTCCTTAAATATAAATGAAGGCTTTTATTCTCCAAATTACCCTGTATTAGGTACTATCGATAATAACGAGATATCATTAAATCATAGGGAAATTCGCAAAGTTGATTACAACAAAATAAATAGAGATAAATTGGAGCTTAATCCAGACATGGCAAAATCAGGCATATTTGTTTTTGAAGTTTATCCAGACATGGAGCTTGAGTATTACCTATCTGTTTTCGAAAATAAAAACTTAAGAGGCGTTATTATTAAAACGTATGGCACCGGTAATATCCCGGATATGCCGCCGGATTTTTTAAATGTTCTGGAAAGATTAATTAAAAGAGACGTGATAATTGTAAATATAACACAATGCCCCCATGGGTATGTTGAACTCAGATTGTTTGAAACCAATGCAAGATTGTTTGACATCGGCGTAATAAATGGGGGCGACATGACCCTGGAAGCAGCTTATTGTAAATTAAAGCATCTGTTGGGAAAATATCCTAATGGTGATATATCTTCAGTTAAAGCAATTAAAGAGGAGATGCAAATTGATAAAGCAGGCGAATTGACTTTCAGCTCATATACAATCACATACGGTAAGAATGGAGATAAAACGATTGCAGCACCAATTTTTAAAGGAACCCCCAAAAATATCGGTCATTTAAAATTTGATCCGTCTGATATCGATCATGCTTATTTAAGAATTCAAGGCATAAATATTTTAACAGAAGGCCTTGACAAGTTTCATGTAAAAATATATGTCAACAGGAATAGCGTTACTCTTAAAGAATTGGCTGAAGACGAAAATTATAAAATAGGCAGTTTTATCCGTTCCTTTAAAAAAGGAGAAATAATTAGCCATAATATTGAAGTAACCGACAAAATCAGGCAACTAATAAAGTATGAAGCTATTAATTTTACAATACAAGTAGTTTCTGCAGACAATCAACACTTTGACTTCGAGTCATTAGAGCTTACTATATTTACAAGAAATAAATGATTTACCTAAAGGAGGCAATATGGCAAAAAGTGTGATTAACAAAGGAGTATTTGTCATCTACACGGGTGGCACCATCGGCAGCATGCCGAAAGACCCCAATGATCCGGACAGCCCCCAGGTGGTGGTGGATTGGAAAAAATTTAAAGACTTAACGCCCCAGTTGGCAGAGGATTATTTGGGTTTTAAGATAGACGCCTACAGTATCGGGCCCCTTGACTCCTGTAATATCGGCCCCAAAGAATGGAAAGAAATGGCGGATGTCATCAAGAAAAATTATGACGACTATGAGGGATTTGTTATCCTCCACGGCACGGATACCATGATCTATACGGCCTCAGCCTTGAGCTTTATGTTGAAAAACCTGGCCAAACCGGTGATTATTACCGGCGCCCAACTGGCATTTCTCTTTAATGTGCGGAACGACGGATTTCAGAATATGATCACGGCTTTACAAATCGCCAATCCCAGGCATACCAAAATTCCCGTGATCCCAGAAGTATGTATTTATTTTGGTGGGAAACTACTCCGGGGCAACCGCTGCCGCAAGGTCAATGCTTCGGGTTTCGAGGCCTACCGGACACCCAATTATAAACCCCTGGCTGTTGCGGGAGAAAGCATCGATGTGGATGAACGCCTGATACTGAAAATGCCGCAGAAAAAGGAATTTACCACCCAGACCCGGATGAAAACCAATGTGGTGGCCATCAACTTTTTCCCCGGCATCCAGGATGGCGATATACTTAAAAATATATTATCGGATACAAAACTGAAGGGCGTTGTGCTGATGGCTTATGGCGCGGGCAATATCCCCACAAAACCCGAAGTCATGCAGCTCATTAAAGAAGTAACGGATCGGGGGGTGGTGGTATTGAATGTCACCCAGTGCGGCGGCGGTAAGGTTGAACTGGGGATGTACGAGACCAGCGCTCGTCTCCTGGACATTGGTGTGGTGAGCGGGGTGGATATCACACCGGAAGCCGCATTGACAAAATTAATGTTCCTGTTGGGCGATGAAGACATGCCCCCCCACGAAGTGGCCTTAAGAGCACAGCAGAACATCGCCGGCGAACAAAGCCTGAGCATTTACACCACGGAATATAAATCAAAAGAAAACCAGGTGGACACAGAAAACAACCGTGTGCGAATACCCGCATCTAAAATTGAAGGTACCTGGGAAAGTATGGATGAAATCGACCGCATCATGCTCCGGTTCAGGAACGGAAAGATACAAAACAAGAGCGAAAAGCCTTATGTAGACATAAAACTGTTCATCGATGTTGAAAGTGAAGAAACGTTGGATGAAGCCGGTAATAAATTCCTGGGCGACTTCAGACGAATTCCCAATGATACCCCCACCATCTTATTCTTCGATATTACCGAAAAAGCCAGGAGGTTATTGGAAGAGCGAGCACGGTTTACCGTGGTCATGGCATCGGAAGGATCTTTTACCTGGGAATCCGTTGAATTGACTGTCTTTAAAAAAGAGACCGTTAAACTTTAACTGTTTGAGATGATCCCGATAGCAGAGATAATATATATTGTGTTCTTATACAAGCAAATAAAATGAAAAAGAACTATACGGATTTCCATCATCTATTAGCCACGGGAGAAACGGATTTACCCGACGGGGTAAAAAAGATAATAGACTTTTTCACCGCCAATAATCTCTGGTTCAATCTCAGCCGCAATGTAAAGGCCCTGGGCTGCAAAGAAGCGGCCAACAAAAGAAACCGGCTGGGCCACACGGGTATCCCCCTGGAGCACGAGTTGAAATCGTTTTTCGGGAAATTCATCAACGCCGCGGGCAACGAACAATATGTGATTTTTCACTGCAAAGCGCACCAGGAACTGGACCACGATAAAATAAAAAGAGCACTGCGGGCCATGAAAGAAGTCAATAAACTGTCAAATGAAGAACTGAAAAATGTCTTCCACCTGGGTTACGGCCTGGTTAACCCTTTTACCCTGAACCCCTTATTCTCGGATCCCCCCATATTGCAGGTGTTCGATAAATCCCTTTCAATTAACATTATTCCTCCTTATACCATGATGACCAACGCTGGGGATTTAACCTGGGCCATTGAATTCAAACCGAAAGAGTTACTTGACGCAGTTAAACATTATAGAATAGAGGACATTGTCACTTATACTTCCGCCAATAATCGAAGCGCGGAACAAAAACGTCCAAAAATCGGTATCCTGACCGGGAATAATCCTGAATCAGGGATTGCACTCTGGCAAAAGATCAACCATATTATTAGAGAAAAACGAAGGGAGCATTTTTACGGCGATATTTCCTTCCCCCATGTGATTGTCGAATCCATCCCGGATATGGGATTGTCCATGGAACTGGATTTAAGGGAAAAGGAAACCTGGGAGGCGGTAAATAAGGGCATTATTTCCCTCTGCAACCAGGGGGCCACCATCGTTTGCATTGCCTGCAATACCACCCAGTACTTTACCGCCAAAATCCACGATATTACTTCCCAATACCAATCCAGGTTTATATCCATACCGGAAGTCACATTCGATTACCTGGTCAAGAATAACATCAAAGAATTTGCTTTCCTGGGCATCAAGTACGTAACCGATCTAAACGGGAAATGGAGCGCTTTTAAGAAATTAAGGGAATTCAAGATCGAAACCTTACCCGAAGAAAGCATAGCCAAAATTCATGAACTGGCCTTTAAAGTGAAACAGGAAGGAATTACCGGTCCGGGGATCACGAAATTGAGGGACTTACTGAACCGCGAAACCCAATCGAAAACCGTTGTAATCGCCCTAACCGAGTTGTCCATACTGCTGGGGACCCAAAAGGAAAGAAGCAGGGAAGGACGAACTTATATCGATACATTGGAGTTGCTGGCGGAAGCCGTCGCCGATGAATACCTGCGGTTGACGCAAGATTTATACCCTGAAACCCGGGGCGATTGATAGTTCTAATTGCATTTTCCCCTCTTCCATATTTTTAAACTTTCCCTGCCAACATCATGTCCTGGTAACTAAAAGATTCTTTCCGACCGCACCATGAACCGCTGCGAACCGGGGGCAATATTTCCAGGCGGTTCTTCTTATAAAGTTGTTCGATATACTCCA
>Ga0315276_10004517_pt1 | contig 12767 bp, 15 predicted proteins | sample YL17G05_0_MG_FD_204542 | JGI IMG/M metagenome (GOLD analysis project Ga0315276, IMG submission 204542) | Sediment microbial communities from Yellowstone Lake, YNP, Wyoming, USA - YL17G05_0 | ecosystem: Environmental > Aquatic > Freshwater > Lake > Sediment | place: USA: Wyoming | collected... | reverse complement strand
AGAGTCTGGGGATGGACGCGGCAGACGTCCTCGGACCATGCGAGTCCGACGCCAAGTCACACACAATTTATAATCTCGATCAAAAATATGTGCGACTCTACGATCGCCAATGGTTCCAGTGGGTTTTCTTCTTCTCCACAAAATCCGGTGTCCACCCAACTCGCTAATGTTCAGTCGACGAGCAAGTACCGGATGAAGGTGTCGACATATAGCACGGATTTTTTCAACACGTTTCAACACGGCAAGGCGGACGACGTATGGGACGAAACGACCGCGTCCGGTGCGACCGTCACGTGGGATCCGACTATGAGCTCCGTCAATTGTCTCGTGACAAGCACGCCGGGTTCCAAAGCGATTCGCCAGACGAAAAACGTCATGCGCTACATTCCAGGCCGTCCGGCTGAGTTTTCAACCGCGTACTTCTGGGGAACGCCCGTGAGCGGGATCAGGAAGAGAATCGGGCAATTTGATGAAAATGATGGATTTTTCCTCGAACAGGACGCCACTGGTGAATACTACTGCGTTATTCGAAGCTCGACGACCGGATCTGTAGTCGAAAATCGTGTAGCTCGTTCGAGCTGGAACGGCGACAAGCTCTATGGGAGTGGTCCGAGCGGTGTCATTTTGAATAAGAATGCGACGCAGGTCATCGTCGCCGACTACGAGTGGTATGGCGCCGGTGCCATAAAATTCAGTTTCGTCATCGGCGACAATACGGTCATCATCCACACGTTCTATTCGGCAAACATCCTCACCACGCCTTGGTGCTCAACACCCTTCATTCCCATGCGCGTGGAGATTGAAAATGTGTCTTCGGGCCTGGGTGATTCCATGTTTCATTTTTCGCAGTGTCATTCCAGCGAGGGGGCGTCCGACAATCTCGGAACACCCGTGACTATATCGACGCCGATCACGGGCATCAATCTGACGGCAGCGAACACTTTTTATCCCGTTCTTTCGATTCGACTCAAGTCGACGAACGGGGGCCTGCACGCTGTTGTCGTTCCTCAAACACTCCAGGAGGGTACGCTCGACAACGCGTTCGTGTTTTTTAAACTCGTGTTGAACCCTACGTTGACCGGAGCCAATTGGACCAATCACCCCACGACTGCGAGCAGTGTTCAGTACGACACGACATCGACGGCATACACGGGTGGAACAATCCTCGAAGAGGGGTTTGCAGCCACCGGTACCAACAACATTCTGCTCCTGAACAGAGACCAGACTGGAAATTTTCAGCTCGGCCGAACGACGCTCGGTACAGTCAGTGACATTTTGACGGTCGTCATGGCGGCCACCAACGCAAACAAGACGGCCATCGCCGTCCTGGGTTGGATTGAACAGCGATGAGTCGGGGCAATCTTACTAATGAGTGGACCTCATTTGAGTTTTCTATTTTTGATCGAGATTATAACTAGCAGGCCGAGCAACGCGACGCCGACCAGGATCATGAGCTTTTGCTTTTCGCCCGTACCTTCCCATGGTACGGGCGGCGGGAGGCTCGCGGGTCGTTCTGGGTTAATCGGGACGTGTTCGGCCTCGAAGCGGAGTAAGAACATGTTCCGGCCCAGATCACTCCCGGACCCCGAGGCGTCATAAAAGACGTTCCCGTTATTCGGCTGGCGCCACGTGATCGTCAACCGATCGATCTTATCAATTCTTGATGGAAATTCAGTGGTGATCCGATAATTCGCATTGTAGAACTCGTCGTTACCCTGGACCTTGATGGGGATCGTCGCAAATGACCCGTAAAAGGCGTTGGCCGTCGGGACCATCAGATTGCTCGTCCCGCGGGCCTGGAGGGACGCCGCCGTCAAGTGCGTCGGGGTCCTGAGTTCCAGAATATCGAGCGTGATGAACTGGGACGTGTTCATGCCGGGCAACATGGCCGTCAGGAGCTCAACCTTGGAGACGTTCCGGATCGGGGTCGTCAGATGCAAAGTGTAATTGTTTGAATTTGGAAACAAAATTTGATCCCGATTATTCGAGTCCGCATAGACCACATACTCTTGGGGCATCTCTAGTAAGATCGTAGATCTTATTTACCCTGCTGGGTCACGAGCCAAGGGAACACGCGGTTCCCAGGGACTCGGTCCTTAGGCCTGCGCCTCGCCCCAGAAGAGGTTTGCTTGAACATTTGCAATAGATGCCGTGGAAAGGTTAGTGATAGTAATAAGAAGCACGTCAGGTCCGTCGGGGAATTGCTGGTTTCCACCGATGACCGAGTTGGACATCTCCTTGAGACCCGAGAGGTCCAGGTTATTCTGATTAGCGGCCTGGACGATTGTCGATAAGATGCGTTCGCCAGGCAGAGCCACGCCGCCGATTAATTCGCCCGGATAGATCTGGGCGAAACTTGGCTGAGATCCAAGGGCGACCGTATTGACGTTTATCCACCGGGTCGGATCGAATGTCACGCCGGTGGGATTGAGTATACCGGTTGTATTGACGGTTCGGTCGCTCGTAATCTCGAGCTTTTGAAGCAGGATCTGCGCGCGATTCACGAGTTCGCGCGCGCCGATATCGCCGACGACGCCGTTCGACACCGAAGGCGCCAGGCGAATCGCAAAAGCCGATCTCGTTTGAGTTGCGGACAATGTGATGGACGTATTGGCATAATTGAAAAAGTAACCGCGGTCCTGGTCGAATGAACCATCCATGAGGAGAGCCGAGCCCCAATGGGTAAGGCTCGGCGCGCACGTGACGCTCAGAAGGTTCACGGACGTCGTGGTCGCATGGTTCGAGGAGGGGGCGCCTGTGAATGTGCGGGCAATGTCATTCACGTTGTAGTTGAGCGCGGTCGCGCGCGTCAGTCCCGTGAATCCGGTGGTCGTCTTGGCCGCGTACGAAACCTGTTCGTTGTCGATGAGGAGCGTCCCGGAAGGCGGGAAGAACAGCGTGCTGTCCGTGACCGTGATAGACGTGTCGGTCGGGCCCATGTGCGCCGCCAGGGTCGTCGCGGCCGCACCAGTCTCGTTCATGATCTCGTAACGCACGGGCATGTTACCTGTACGCATATAGGCCTCGTCGTTCACGTTGTTGTTCTTGATGCGATGGGCGTAGACCCAATTGCCGTCGACGCCGCGCATCATAAAGTCGACGAAGCCGGCGCCGTACCAAGTGTACTGGAGCCCGACCATCTGCATCTTCGAGGCGTCAAACTTGAAGCCGGACGCGCCCGCGCCGTCGATCGTGTCGCGGTTGAACAGATTCTGGGGCGTCCGCAGATCCTTAATCTTGCACGCCTTGATCTGCGCCGAGGCCGTGATCGACGAAGCTCCGCGGTACGGCGGGTTGAACGACAAGAGACCCTGGCCCTGAATCTGGACGACCTGGTGCGTCATGCCGCGGATGACGAAGCGATCGTCCACCTTGAGTTGATCGGCAAAGCGCGTGTTCGAGGTGTTGAAAGTGGTCGACGTAAAGTCGCCCGCGGCCGCGAAAGCGACGGTCGATGGCGTGAAAGACAACGTGACGGCCGAGGCTGCCTGGACCGCCGTGACCCAGACGGGCCCGAGGGACTCGTACCCACCGAGCGTGTAGGCCCAGTCGCCGACCGACAGGGTTCGGTTGAGGCCCGTGACGCTCACGTTCGAAGACCCGATGGGAATTGCCGGTACGCCCGTCGCCGACGAGACTGCGCCGGCGTTGGTCGCGGTAATCTGACCGGCCATGCGCTGGCCCTGGGGATCGACCGTTATGTACCCGTCGAGCTGAAGCGTCGACGTGCGCCGAGTCACGTAAAGAGTCTGGCCGTCGAACTCCCAGAACATGCCGTTCTGGTCGTCGAACGTACCGACACGGACCGAGGCGCCGTGCCAAGCCGAGATGATGAATCGGGGCTGCTCTGCAAACTGGACCACCGTGCTGGCCGGATAATTTATGCTTGAATTTACAACAAGAGTCTTCGAGTCGGTGACAGAAGCGATCGTGTACGTTCCGTTTATGGTCGAAGGCGAGGCGACACCCTTGATGATGATCGTCGCGCCATTCTGAGGAGCGCCGTGAGGAATATCGGTCGTGATGGTGATCTGCGTACCGGAGACCGTCAAGAGCGCAACGTCATTGTTGGGTGCGAAGAGAGTACCGGACGACCAGAGCAGGCCTTTGCCCGACTGGTACCGGAAAACCTTCTTGGACTGGCGGACGATCGCGGCGCCGTGTGAAGGTTGATTCGTACCCAGGATCACGCCGCCGTCGTAGGGGCGGTGAATGCTGAACGAGTATGGCTGTGGGTAAATGTTCGAAGCGGCTAGACTGACGGTCACGGTCCGGTCGCAGACGACGTTGAAGGTGTTGGCGCTCAGAACGTTCGAGACGAAGAAGTTTCCGTTGAACGTCAGGCCCGAAGCGTTCGAGGTGATGGGCGTGCCGGCCACGAGGCCGTGAGCGTTGGACGTGCGGATGGAGACGTTCGTACCCGGTGCGACATCGGCGCTGATAAACCCGACCGGAATCTCCATCTGGGACGAATTGAAGATGCCACCCTTGCGGATGACGGTGTAAGGCGTCGAAATGTTCGAAAGGCTGGTCAGAATTTGACCCTTGGCGACGTAATTGCACGTGTTCGCCAATGCATTCACGTTCGAGACCAGGAAGAAGCCTTCGGCCCGGCCCGACTTGCGGTCCGAGCTCGACAGGCCGGAAACTGATAGAACTGAGCCGACCGAAACGGAAGATGCACTAGTAATTGCATTCGCAAAGTAGACGATCACGTTCGCTCCGAGTGTGCCGTCGACCTGTACGTTCGAGATGGTAAAGTCCGTCCCGGGAAGTTCAAAAAAGCTCGGAAACTTGCGGAGCTCCTGGTACGTCTGCCACTTGGTCGCCTGCAGGCCGTACTCAAAGTCCGCGTCGATCAGAGATTGACCCAGAGACACACGCTGGCGTTCGATAGCGTCCGTCCCAAAATCATAAGGGCGCGTCTGGATGATACCCTGATATGGGCTCCCCTGAGTGCCGTTGATGTTCATTACTTAGTACTCACTTTTTTAGTTTGCCGATTCAATTTCGAGCGTAAAAGCCCAGTCGAGGCCGTTGTTATTCAGGATATTACCGAAGCGGTCCAGGACCGTCACCGTCAGGCGGTCCAGGCGGTTCGAGCGGTCCGTAAAAAGAACCTTCTGGTCCCAGTTGTTGCTCTCCGTGTAGTTGAGGATCGAGCCTGATCCCCCAGTCACTGGCACCTTGTACGTGATCTGGGACGGGTCGAGCGAGGCCGTCCCGACTTCGCCGATCCAGATGGATATGTACATGTCGAAATTGATTATGTACGTGTTGGTCGCCGTGACGTTCGTGCCGACCTGGCCGTTCGTGAACCCCATCAGGGCCGCGAGGGACAGGGGCGCGACCACGAACGTCAGCGAGCCCGAGGCCGAGACGAACTGGATCTTGTTCGAGACGGGCCCGATGCTGAACTCGCCGACGCCGGCCGTCACGAGGGCGTTGAGGCCGTTAATGAAGGACGTCGCATTGTAGTTGCCCGGGGCTAGCGTGTACGTCGTCGTGTTCAGTACGAAGCTGTTGTACGGGGCCCGGACGTTATAGAACCCGACTGGGATCTGAGCGTCCTTGAGGGCGACGCTGCGGACTGCACGATGGCGATTTCCGAGGATCGCAGTGAGCTGGAAAGGATTCCCATTTAATTTAGAAATGGAAGCCTGACCGGCCGAACCAGTCACAGTCGTCACGTTGGAGGTTGAGCCCGTGTCAACGTGAATCTGGTACTTATTCATTATTAGATACTAAGGGTTTATTTCTCCAGCAGAGAGCCGCCGACGCCATCGGCGATCGCATAGTCGCGCATCTGATCGCGGACCATGTCCGAGCCGCCGCACAGGCCACCTGGGGTCAGGCCCAGGGTGTAGTAGTCGGCCTTCTCGCTCGGGCCTGGGGTGCACTCCAGGCTCGGCTTGATCTCGAACAGGCTCTTGGGGTCCTTCTGGACGTTCGGGCCCGGGGTGATGGTGATGTCAGCGCCCGAGTAGCCGCTGGAGCGGGCTCCACGGACCAGCAGGACCAGGATCGCCACGAGCAGACCGATGATGAGGGCGTGGACCGTCAACTTTGCAACCTTGTAAAGCGCCATTTGATTTTTGTCAACATTATTTTCGGGACCCCCTGCGTTAAAGCCAACGAGGACTTTTCTTTAAAAGTTCTAGAGATGGACCTCACTTTCGATACTGGCGAAGGAGCGACCATGAAGTTGAATGACGACGAGCAGAACCTGCTGGATGAGATTTCGTTTCAGGTGCCTGCGAAGAAGACGGTCAGTTTCAAGCCCAAGCCGGCCCGGCCGAGCCCGTTCGCCAAGCGGGCTCCTGGCCCGTCCATGCGCGAGTCGGCCCCAGACGAAGGCCTGGACATGTTCGTGAACCCTGGGAAGCGGAACGCTCCGATGCCTCCGCCCCCTGAGGAGTTTGACGACGGAGAGGGTGAGTACGAGGACGATGAGCAGCAGGGTCCTCAGGGCGGCGGTGGTGGCGGGGATCAGACGCCCTCTGAGGGGTACAAGACGATCGAGGACGAGAAGGCCGATCTGCTGAATAAGATTTCCCGCCTCGTCAAGAAGGGCATCGCTTCGAGCCAGCGCCTGACGATCTACTCGGACATCGAGGAGGTCCGGACCGAGTACAAGCGCATGACATACTCCATCGAGGTCGATCGTTCTATAAAGTTCCAGCGTCGCATGCTGATTGCCTGCGTGACGGGTCTGGAGTTCCTGAACGACAAGTTTGATCCGTTCGACCTGGAGCTGAACGGCTGGTCCCAGAACGCCATGGAGAACGTCGAGGATTACGATGGCGTCTTCGAGGAGCTGTACAACAAGTACAAGACGAAGGTCCAGGTTGCACCCGAGGTCAAGCTGATTATGATGGTCGGCGGCTCGGCCATGATGTTCCACCTGACGAACAGCATGTTCAAGGCGGCCGTGCCGAATGTGAACCAGGTGATGCAGCAGAACCCAGAGCTGATGCGTAACATGGTCGCGGCGGTCGAGCGCACGAACAACAACCAGCAGCAGGCTCGGGGCCCCAACGCACCCCGCGAGATGCGCGGACCGGGTATGGATTTCGGTTCCCTGATGAATATGATGGGTCCTGGAATGCCCCAGGCGACGCGCACGGGTGGTGGCGGTGACACCGAGTCCGTGTCGGACATCGTCTCGGTCGATGCGGGCGACCACGACACGCGCGAGGTTTCCATGGGCGACAAGAAGAAGCGCGGGCGCAAGTCTTCCAAGAAGGAAGTTTCTCTGTAAGTAATAGTAAGATATGGATGATTTCATCAAAAAATTGAAACAGGCTCTGCCCGAATCTGGGGAGGCGCCACCACCTATCGCATCTGGCACTTCCGGTGACTGCATTAAAGACGACAAGTTGACTCAGGGCGATCCGACGGGCCTGAATTGCTGTTCACAGAACGGAACACACGGCAACTGGCGCGCCGGGTTTTTTTGCACCTCGCCTCAGGGCCTCACGTTTACGAGCACGTGGAAGGGGTTCCCGGTGTGGTTCTGGATCGTCTTTCTGGTTGTTTTCCTGACGGTCATTCTCACTAAAATTTTGTCACGCTAAAGTAACGTGAGATGGTGCTCTCATACGCACCATTTGACGATCCGGTGGCCCCGAGACCGCCATCCTATATTCCAGAACACGTCCAGCAGGCCCTGGCCCCGCGGCCGATCGAGCGCGACGCGACAGAGTGTAATTACCTGATTATGTTCTTCGTGGCGGGCGTGTTTCTCTTAGGATTGGCAGATGCGATGTGATGAGCGAAAAATAAGAGTCAAAACAATTAGAATGGGGCAATACAAGTTCATGTCTTGGTACCGCCTCAAAAGCAATCAGGATCACCTGTTTCTCAAGATTTCCGGTCGTGGATATCTTGACGAACAGCCCACGTCTATCGAGGACGCCGAAGCGTTCGCGCTCGAGACGATCGAGGCGACCAAAGAGATGCACGACATCATGGCCCAGGACAAGAGGATCCTGGTCGTCAAGCTCGATCTTCGTGATTTTTCGTTCGAGGAACTCAATTTTGGGCCCTTTATGAAGTACGTCTCCAGGGCCGCGAATCAGGGGATGGAGATGGCGTACGTCGAGGTTTACGGCGCGAGTTCGTACTGGAATTACATTGCCGCATTTTTGCCAAAGTACACGCGCGATCGTATAGTTCTAAAATAGACAGACGCCCTTACCGAACACCTTGGCATCCTCCACCTCGACCGCGCCCGTTTCAAAGCCGCCCTCCCGGTAGACCTTCACGCGTTTGCGGTACATGGCGAAGAACACGGACCAGTGGTCGGCGACGTCATAAATCAGTGGCGCGTTCGCCTTGCCCGGAGTTTCACGCATAATGCGCCCGATGGATTGCTTGATGTCAGACTTGGGCGTCGCCAGGATGACCGTGTCAAGCGCCGGAATGTCGAGACCCTCATGGGCCAATTGGAACGTCGCGATGACCGCAGGCGCCTCGGCCGATTTCGCCAAGTCGGCCTCTTTCATACCGCCTATGTAAAGTCCGGACTTAGAGCCAAGTTGCGTTTGTAACCAAATACAATGTTCCCGGCGATCCGAAAGAATAAGGACGCGTCGTCCGAGCGCGAGAGCCTCCTCGGCCGTCCGGAGTATGAGTCGGTTCCGGCCCTCGAGTTCAGTCAGGACGTTAATCATCCCGGCCATGTTAATCTGACCAAAGCGCGTTACGGGTGGGGCCTCCTTGAAGGCGTCACACGCGTAATTGAGCGTCACAACCCGTGTTGTCCCTTGGTTCTGCCGCTCGATCCGGAAGAACTCGGGACCGAGGAACCAGTACAGGAGGCGCGTCAGCCCATCTTTCCTTTCTGGCGTCGCAGTCAGTCCGAGAGTATATTTGGGACAAATTTTAAACATAAATTGAGAGAACGCTGGAGCGCCTATATGGTGGGCCTCATCGACCACAAGTAGGCCGATCGAGTCAAAGGCCTTCTCGGGGAACTCTCTCATACACATAGTCTGGATCATGGCGATCACAAAGTCCTTGTCCGTGTCAAAGGAATCACCTTGGACACGGCCTATGCTCGCTCCCGGACAAAACTCCTTAATTTTATCGACCCATTGATTCGCCAAGAACTCCTTGTGGACGACGATCATGGTCCGGACCTTCAGTTGTGCCGAAAGAGCCAAGGCGACCGTAGTTTTCCCGAATCCACAAGGGAGGGACAGAACCCCACCACCCTTTTCTTTGAATGCAGCGACTCCTGCAGCGAGAGCCTCTGGTTGTCTGGTCGCTTCTCGTAATTTTCCAGTAAAATTGATCCCAGGAGCAGGAGCACAAGGGGGCCGTGTGTCGGCGGGCGGCCGCCCAAACTTGTCGAGGCCATAATACCTGGGAACCAATAGTCCTTCCGGGGCCTTCCTCCAAACTTTGAAGGAAGGGGCGGTAATCCCAAGAGCATTGGTCACTGGTCTGACAGTGAGTTCCTTTTTTATTTCAGGGTTACAATTCTCAACTAAAATTCCACAACGTGAGAGCGTCCCCATCTTACATTTTAATACCGACTATTTTCTAAGTACTTAGTAAATGGCTTCGAAGAAGACGATCGACCAGTGCCTCGCGGATTTCCACGGGTGCATGATGACCAGCACATCGTCCTCGGCTCCAGCGGCCCGCACCGCCTCGGCTCCAGCGGCCCGCACCGCCTCGGCTCCAGCGGCCCGCACCGCCTCGGCTCCAGCGGCCCGCACCGCCTCGGCTCCAGCGGCCCGCGCGGCAGTTCTTTCGACCGGTCAGGCGATTCAGACGGCGATATTGACAATTACGACAAACCCCGCTCCGGCATTAACTACGCAGCCTACCGGAATTACCGCAACTGGTTCGTTCACGTTATCGATCGATATTAACATGACGACGCTGCCAAACGGATCACTGCTACGAGTAATCGGGCAAGGTGCGCACCCCGGACAGCCGGGCCTATGGCTTTTTCCCGCAGGCTCCGGTGGGAACGTCTGGCTTCGTTTCCATGTTGGTAATTCTGCCGTCGACCTTGTGACCGGTACGACGCCTCCTACGTATAATACTTATTACAACATAACGGCCGTTTATAATGCACAGACCCGCAAAGCCACTCTGTATCACAATGGAGTGTTGGCCGGAAGCGCCGATATTGATCCCACCGGTTTCAAACCACCCACACCCGCTATGTTTGGCTGGAATCAACAGAACCTGACCGCCCCGACAGTCAAGGTCAAGAACGTGTACTGGTTCAATAAGGCTATGTCGGCCGTGGAAGTCGCCACCATTTCCCAAGCCTCCGCGGCCCGCACCGCCTCGGCTCCGGCGGCGTCTCAGTACGCCAAGGGCGCACAGAACCGGGCGAACATCGAGAAGGTCCTGAACACCGTACGGGCGAATTGTGTGGACGCCAACAAGAAATTCGCCACTTATATAGATTCGAAGGGTCTGATCGTCGTTCCCGAAACGGCTGCGTGTCCGGTGGGCACGAGTAAGATCGCGGATGGACCCGACTCGCGGCCGATTGCCGGATTCGTCCCGTGCGTCCCGACCGGCAAGACGGCCAAGGACATTCTCCAACCATTCCCGGATGACATTATGAAGGATTTGCAGGCGTGTCAGATGGCCGCCAACGCCCTCACGGGCAAAATAGTCCGCATCGAACGCGCCGACGGCAAGAACGAATACATCAATCTTCTGGGTATAGATGTGTTCGGTAAGAATGGCGCCAAGATTACGGCGACGCCGACGATTGGTCCAACGATATATGCCAATAATCCGACGAACTTTGGTCCGCAGTTTTTGGTCGATGGCGTTCATGCCGAGAATGGACCCGCGGGTCTTCGCCTTCCTCACACTAAGGCGGCGCCGGCCTCTTTTATGCAACTGGATCTCGGAAGCGACAAGGCGATATCCAAGATTGTAATTTACAACAGAACTTCATGCTGCATGGATCGCATCAACGGCTGTGTGCTGAAGGTGATGAACGCAGCCGGAGCGACCGTCGTAACGATTCCACTCACAGGTTCCAAGGCTGTCTACACGTTTAGCGCACCCATCACGAACGGCTCAATGTCGTCGACGTACATGATGGAAGGCTCGCCATTCGTCCTTACGGGATACGGCGGCCCGGGTCCCAACTGGAAGCTCATCCTGACCCTGCTCGTGCTCGCGATCCTGCTTTGGATTTTGGCAAAAAATATGTAAGTCTATGATAAAATGGGCGGAGCCCAGTCGACGGAAGGCGGTGTGAAATTCGACAAGATGACTGGCGCCGTCGCACTTTATCGCACGAGTGGTGACACAAAGACGCTTGATGAGTTCGTACTTAACGATAAGACCGACCTGGGTGGGTTTATAGATTTGGTCCAGAAAAACATGAAAGAGGGGCAGGCGGTGTCGAAGGATTACCCAAAGTCCGTCGGGAGCGTAAATATGGGTAAGGCCGGTCAGGCCGAGGCGGTCGCCGCTGGTGCGGATCTCCCACGGCTGCAGGTTTGGCAAGTCAAGGAACCCGCGGCGCGCGCCGTCGTGTACACGGAAGCGGACGGCAAGTCCCGTTTTCTGTACGTCAACGATCCTGCCAAGATTATCGAGCTCATTCCAGGCGGGTCTAGAATTCAGCAGGTGGCTGTAAAGGCCGTGGTGGCGCAGGAAAAGGTGGTGGCCGTGCGCGATGCCGGTAATCAGAAATTTCAGTGCTTCGCTGAGAGCGTCATATCCGTCGTAACTATGGACCAGCGGAAGCAGATCGAAGACGCCGCGAAAGCATGCATGGCGAAATTCGAAACTCAACAGACTGGAGAGGTTGCGATGAAGAGTATGGAAGCCGCGGCCCCAGCCCCGGCGATGGGAAAGTCGACGTACGCGGCTCAGGGCGTCGTGTACCCTATCGAGGTGGGTGGGTACCCCATGTGGGTCGTCGTCGTGTCGATCGCGGCGATCGTGGCATCTATACTCCTGGCGAAAAAATCTGTGTAAATGTTAATGGTGGCCAATGGAGACGCGACGAAGAGTCCAGCGCACGTCGAGAAGTGTCTGAAGACTCTCCGGTCGTGCGTCGCGAACGCGTCGGATGGTCCATCCACGGCGCCTGCGTCCAGCCGCTCCAACGCCCAGGCGCCTGCGTCCAGCCGCTCCAACGCCCAGGCGCCTGCGTCCAAGCCCGGCAAGTCCAACTACGAGATCGAGGCGTACAATGCCGACGAGGGCGAGGAGACGTACGAGGGCGAGGGAGAGGAGACGTACGAGGCCGAGGGCGAAGAGACGTACGAGGGCGAGGGCGAAGAGACCTACGAGGGCGAGGGCGAAGAGACCTACGTTCTCGAGGGTGCCCCGTACGTTTCGACGGGCATGACGCGCATGGGCGTGTTGGTCCGGATCCTGTTCGCGATCTTCCTGATCCTGTTCGTTCTGTACATGGCTAAACAGGTCTGATCGAACTAAGAACCCAAAAGGTCTCACCATCCCACACTTTTTTATCGACTAAAACTTCGACAGATTCACCCGATTCAAATTCCTGGATCGGGCGAATCCCTTCTACGTGGCACATGACCCGCTTGTATCTCCAGGGAACCTTCGTACGTAGGACGTTGCCAGTGTCTTCCATGCGCAACTCCATGTACTTGCGCCCGTCCCAGTCGTAGAACGCACGGGCGATCGTGGCCCTCATCCCTAACTCTACTTCATAGAATTTTTTTATCAGTACAAATTAGATAGAATGGCATACGACCCGTTGTCAAATTATGACGTCGTCGTGGGCAAGTATAAAT
>Ga0315276_10004514_pt1 | contig 12773 bp, 13 predicted proteins | sample YL17G05_0_MG_FD_204542 | JGI IMG/M metagenome (GOLD analysis project Ga0315276, IMG submission 204542) | Sediment microbial communities from Yellowstone Lake, YNP, Wyoming, USA - YL17G05_0 | ecosystem: Environmental > Aquatic > Freshwater > Lake > Sediment | place: USA: Wyoming | collected... | reverse complement strand
CCCTCCGGCATCATCGTTGCATGCCAGCAGGAGCGTTCGCAGTTCCAGAACAAGGAACGTGCACTCAAGATGCTGAAATCGCAGCTCTACCAGCGCCGGAAGGACGAAGAGGAGGCACGGCTGGACGCCATCGAAAGCACCAAGAAGAGGATCGAATGGGGGAGCCAGATCCGCTCCTACGTGTTCCATCCCTATAACCTCGTCAAGGATCACCGAACGGATCATGAGACAAGCAACGTGCAGGCGGTGATGGATGGTGACCTTGACGAATTCATCAAAGCATACCTGATGGAATTCAGCGGCAAAGGTACGGCCCCGTAACCCACGTATGTCGTACGTCGCCTTCATAGCGGGCCGGTACCTCCGTTCCGGCCGGAACAACGGCTTCTTCTCCTTTATTACCGCCATCGCGGTGCTGGGCATCATGCTCGGCACCGCGACGCTTATCATCGCGCTCTCCGTCCTGGGTGGCTTCGAGAAGGATATCACCGAGAAGGTGGTCGGTTTCACCAGCCACGTCCAGATTTTCGGCTTCCAGAACCAGCCCCTCAGAAACGTCAGCGAAAACGCCGCACGCATCCAGAAGGCGTTTCCTGTGGTCACGGCCGTCGCGCCTTTCGTCGCGCGCGAAGCTCTCATCAGGTCCCGGGAAGGGGTGGACGGTATTCTCCTGAAGGGGGTCGATCCGACTCACGACAACTCGACCACCCGCCGGTATATGGTGGAGGGGGCGTATGATCTGGACCGTGAACAGGGGGGCCTGCCCAAACTGGTGATCGGGAAAAGGCTCGCGGCGAAGCTCTCCCTTGACGTCGGTGACAAAGCCACGGTCTTCGGCATCGGCCGCCTCGTGGAACAGGGGCAGGCGCGCGTCATGCAGTTCCGCGTCGTCGGCACATATGAAAGCGGCATGGCGGAGTATGATGACGTCTATGCCTTCACGGACCTGCAGGATGCGCAGACCCTGTTTCAGATGGGCGACGCGGTGTCCGGGTATGACCTGCTCCTCTCATCGCTCGACAGCGCCTCGATAGTCGCGGAGGGGGTGCAGGACCTTCTCGGCTATCCGCATTACGGGAGGACGGTGTTCGAGACGTACCGGAATCTCTTCAGCTGGATCGACCTGCAGAAGAAACCGGTGCCCATCATCCTAGGACTGATCATCATCGTGGCGACGGTCAATATCATCGGGACACTCCTGATGATGGTGCTGGACAAGACGCGGGAGATCGGCGTCCTCGCCACCATGGGGGCCTCTCCCTGGGGAATCACGCGGATCTTCGTCCGCCAGGGTATGATCATCGGCGTTGTGGGAACGATCCTGGGGAATCTGCTCGCGTTCTCGCTCTGCTACGCGCAGCTGACATTGAGGTTTTTCTCTCTCCCGAGTGACATCTATTTCATGACGTCGGTGCCCATCCTGCTGAGACCCGACTATTTTCTTCTCGTTTCGTCCGTGACGCTTGTGCTCTGTCTGCTGAGCTCGATGCTTCCGGCACGGCTGGCGGCCAAACTCAAACCTGTCAACGCGATCAGGTTCTCCTGATGGGCTACGAACGGTTCATCGCGCAGCGCTACCTCCGCTCGAAGCGCCAGCTTCGGTTCATCTCGATCATCATGCTGGTCTCGGTCGTCGGGATCACGGTCGGCGTGGCCGCGCTGATCATTGTTCTTTCTGTCTTCAACGGGTTTAACAGCGTCGTCACGAATGTCCTGGTCGGGTTCGATCCCCACGTGCGTATCGAAGCGGCAAAGGGACGCGGCATAGAGATTCCCGATAGCCTGCTCCGCGTGGTGACCGCAGATCCCCGTGTCGCGGCGGCCGCACCGTACATCGCGAGCAAGGCGCTCCTGATCACGTCGCGCGTCAACCGTGTCGTGATGGTGAAGGGTGTGGTTGATTCCACCGTTGACGGGGTCTCCGGCGTCAAGAAGAGCACCGTGCTGGGCGCCTTCCTCTTCAACGATACCCCCGAATCGGGGGGAATTGTGCTCGGGCTTGCTCTGGCCGACAGACTCGGAACGATGGTCGGAACGGAAGTGACGATCGTGAGCCCGGTTGGCGTCGACGCGATGATGACCCAGTTCGGTCAACCCCTGATGCGCAAGTGCACGGTGGCCGGCATTTACGACTCGAACAACAAAGACTACGACGCTCACTATGCGTTCATTTCGATCGAATCGGCCCGGCTCCTCTTCCAGTATCATGATACCTTCACGGGGATCGAGATGCGGCTCCGATCGCTGGACGACGCCCCGGGGGTCAAAAAAGACCTCAGCGAACGTCTCGGCGACGCCTACCGGGTTTCGACATGGTACGACCTGCACGGTGACCTGTATTCAGTGATGAAGATCGAACGCTGGTCGGCGTACATCATCCTCTGCCTCATCGTGGGCGTCGCGACCTTCAACGTTCTCGGCTCCCTGACGATGGGCGTCATAGAGAAACGGCGCGACATCGGGGTGCTGAAGGCTCTCGGTGCGACACGGAGCAGCATCACACGCATCTTCATGTTTGAGGGGCTTCTCGTCGGTACGATCGGCACATTCGCCGGCGTCCTGATCGGGACGTTCGTCTGCTATCTTCAAATGACGTACGCCCTGTTTCCTCTTGACCCGACGGTCTACATCATCCCCGCGATACCGGTCGAGCTCCGGTGGACGGATTTCGTCGCCGTCGTCCTGGCGTCGATGACCCTCAGTACGTTGGCTTCACTTTACCCTGCGAGGCGGGCAGCCCGGCTGCTCCCCGTCGACGCCATACGGTGGGAGTAACGAATGAAACGTCGCCTCGAACCGATCATAGAGCTTGAACTCATCACGAAGACTTTTCTCTCCGGGGAAGGGCACGACGGCACTCTCAGAGTCCTCCGGGGTATCTCCCTCGGGGTGCGGAAGGGAGAGATCATCGCGGTGGTGGGGGCGTCCGGTGCCGGCAAGAGCACATTGCTCCACATCATCGGGACTCTTGAAAAACCCACCTCGGGGAGAGTCCTGTACAACGGCACGGATGTTTTCGCGATGGGAGAGGAGGAACTGGCCCGCTTCAGGAACCTCCACATAGGGTTCGTGTTTCAATTCCACCATCTCCTCCCGGAATTCACCGCGCTGGAGAACGTGGCCATGCCGGCACTGATCCACGGCAAGGCGTTCTCCGAGATCCGGGCGATCGCAATGGACCTCCTGCGCGAAGTCGGGCTCGAAGAACGGGCCGAGCAAAAGCCCCCAAAGCTGTCGGGGGGGGAACAGCAGCGCGTCGCGGTTGCCCGGGCGCTCATGAACTCACCCCGTGTCATCCTGGCGGATGAGCCGTCCGGCAACCTTGACAGCGAAAATGCGAGGAATTTGCACAAACTTATCTGGAATTTGAGCAGGAACAGGGGCCAGACCTTCATTGTTGTAACCCACAACGAGGCCCTGGCAAAGCAGGCGGACCGGATCGTTCATATCGCCGATGGGGTGATCCGGGGTGCCACGCAGGAGACATGAAACGGATGGAAAAGAGGGGCGAAAGGAAGAAGAAAAGGCTTGACAATTTCAGGAATTTGTGTAGATTGCGTACTGACCTTTACGACAGTTTCTCCCCTGACTGTTGTACGAAACATGGTCAAGCCCGGCGTTCCCCCCAACGCTGGGCTTTTTTTGTGGAAGGGTGAATCCACTTGAAGGAGCAGACCCGTGGCAAAGCCGTTGCGTTCCCGGAAAGAGAAAGAGAAGAAGCACAAATCCTTCCATAACGAGCATCTCCCCCTTGCTCGCGAGAATTTCGTGATCGTCGGTATCGGCCTCCTCATCATCGTTGCCGGGTATCTGGCGATGCTGGAAGGGTCCGTGGAGGGCTTTTTACCGCTGGTCGCATCGCCGATTCTTCTGGTTGTCGGATACTGCGTCGTGATCCCGATCGGTATTCTCTACCGCAAATCGATGTTCAGGCGCAGGGTAGAATCCGCGGAAACCAAGACCAGCTCCTGATCGGTCCGGAAGGAGCCCTGCATGGGGCGAATTGACTCATTGTTGAGCGCAGGCTTCCTGATGCCTTTTTTGATGCGTCGGCTGCTCCCTGCCGCCTCACTGGCGGTGTTCGTGCTCATCATGAACGCACAGGCCGTCGCACAGCAACGTCCCGCGACGTTGCAGGAATTTCTCGCCCAGTACACCGGCAAGGAGGTCCTCCTTCTGGACACTTCGTCGGGGGAAGAGCAGTTCACCGACGGCGACTCGACCTCGCGCTATGTTGTTGTGCTTGACGAAGTGCATGATGGCTATCTGGTGGTCCGGCGGAACTCAGAGACCGACCGCCGCACGTTTCAATATCCTCTTGCCGACATTCGCCGCATCACCTACCTCTTCGACGGCCGCCCCTACCCGAGGATCGTCATCGAAACGTTTTGACCCACCTTTTCCCTGCACAACCTGCCTCCGCGATCCCCCGAATCGCCTTGAAAATCATGCGTTTCTTTCGTACATTACAAGTTATACGTGAGTTCTGTCGAACGATCCACGGGGCGTCGTGTCTGTTCTCAAGGGAGCCATAGGATGCGGACTGGTTCTTCTGTCGCTCGGCGGACCCCTCCGTGCCGAAGGGCAGGAGGTCGAGCGCTCCAGTCCCACAAACCTTCAGTTGTATCAGAGGCTGGCCTCATCTATTGCCGATTCAATGGCAGCGTACAATCCGGGGAGCGAGTTCCCCTCTGTCCAGGTCGTTGTTACTCCCGCCGACGTTCGGTGGTTCCTGGAGGATCCGGTTGCCCGGTCATTTCAGGCGCGCCGGTGGAGAGTCCTCGTGTCCGATTCCGCCCGTTATGCGGCGGAACTCGGCGCTCTTGAGATGCGGGTGACCTACAGTAACATCAGACAAAATGGACTGTTCGGTGAGAAGGTCATGGACCGGTCCGCCCGTCTTGTTGTCCGGACACGACTCGTTGACAGGTGGACGGGACAGGTCGTTGGTGGGGGGGAACGGTCCGCTGAAGAGTCGGACTCCGTCTCGCTTTCGACCATTGAGACGATGGAAAACCAATCCATTCCATCGACGCACGCGCCCCTCCCGCAGGAGGGTTTTTTCTCCAGTTGGGTGGAACCGCTGGTCGTCGTCTGTGCCGTCGCCGTTGCTCTCTTCCTGCTGTTCACCGTCCGGAGCTGAACAACGTGGGTGAGAACAGGGGGGGGGGATGGTTACAGACCGTTGGCCTCGTCGCATTCACCGGGCTTCTGGCGGCGGCCCTCACGAGAGGATTCGATGAGAACGGAGGACGGGTGGCTGCGCCACAGTCCGGCCACGCTCCTGCTCGCGTGCGCATGATCACTTTTCTTGCAGTGGGAGACATAAATCTCGGACGGTGGGTCGGGCAGCAGATTCTCAAGGGTGATACGCTCTATCCGTTCATGCACGTCCGCGATACGCTGTCGGCATACGATGTCGTGTTTGCCAATCTGGAGTCGAACATCTCAGACCAGAAGGGGAAGACGCAGTATCCTGGAAACAATATCATTTTCACCGCCCCCCCCGCGGCGGCATACTCGTTGAAGCGGGGAGGGATCACCGTCGTGGCGACGGCAAACAATCACGCACTGGATTTCGGAGTCTCGGCGCTCAACCAGACGGCCGTCTATCTCGACAGCGCGGGCATATCTCATGCGGGGACGGGGGGGGAGCTCTACGCGCCGGCGTTGCTGACGGTGAAGGGAATCCGTCTTGCCATTTTTGCGGTCACCGACATTATGAACATGACGGATGGGCGCTGGAAACGGTATGTCGCCGAGGCCGACACGGCGGCGCTCCTTCCGGCCCTCCGGCGGATCAGGGACAGCGTCGATATTGTTATCGTGAGTTGTCACGGGGGGGACGAATACGCGGATCGCCCCACCGAGCGGACACGGTCGTTCGCACGGGATGTGCTCGCCGGCGGTGCCGATATTTTTCTCGGACATCACCCGCACGTGCCGTACGGGATCGATTTCTCCGGAAGGGGCTTTGCGGTCCACTCGCTGGGGAATTTTGTGTTCAAGCAGCCTGACAGGTATTGGACGACGCACAGTTATGCGTTGGCTGCCAGAATTGTGCAGGACAGCAGCGGGACCCGGGTGGAAGGGTTGCGCGCATTGCCCCTGAAGGCTGACTTCCAGCCGGAGTTCCTGTCCGGTGGAGAGGATGCTGACCGGATTTTTCGGCGCATCCGCACGTTATCATCACACGATGCATGGGAGAGGACGACATGGTGAATAGAATGATTCTGGGGGGACTGACAGCACTGGCGGTCGTGCTCGCCGGATGCGGATCCGGCGAACAGACGACCACCTTTTCCGTCGAGCAGCGGTTCGCGAAGGCCAAGGCCCTGTTCGATAATTCGGACTACCTTGAAGCGATCAACGAGTTCACGGTGATCACTCTCCAGTTCCAGGGAAGCCAGTTCGCGGGCGACGCACAGTACTACCTCGGTGAATGCCGCTATGGCCGCCGCGAGTATCTGCTGGCCGCCTTCGAATACGGCGTATTGAAGCGAAGTTACCCGGCCAGCCCCCGTGTCCCGGACGGGCAGTACAAGCTTGCAATGTCTTACTACCGGCTCTCACCCGGATCGTCGCTCGATCAGCAATACACGAAGAAGGCGATCGACGAGTTCCAGTCCTTCATTGAATACTATCCTTCACACCAGCTTGCCGCCGATGTGGACGCGAAGATCAGGGAATTGAATACGAAGCTCGCGAGGAAATTGTATGATGCAGCCCGGCAGTACCTCATCCTTGAACGATACAAAGCCGCCATGCGCTATTTTGATGACGTGATCGAGAAATACCACGACACAGAATATGCACCCCTTGCGTATCTGGACAAGGTGGAAGTACTGATAGACCGGAGGAGATACCTCGAAGCTCGCGACGAGCTGTCGCGGTTTATGACCCGTTATCCCAACAGCGTTTTCCGGAGGCGGGCCGATCAGTTGCAGCAGCGGCTCCAGGAGGAAGGGAAGGAATGGAAGAATGCCCCTGCGGCGTCATCCGCGGTTACGGCTCCTCTGTCGTCCGATCAAACAGCGGGACGGGTAAAGTAATGAACGCAAAACGTGTGAAGGACTCCCAGGTCATCACCACGAACCTGGTGTTGCCGAACGATACGAACCAGCTTGGAAACCTCCTCGGCGGCACGCTGATGCACTGGATCGACATCTCCGCGGCTATCGCCGCCCAGCGTCATGCCGACCGGGTCTGCGTCACCGCATCGGTGGACGAACTTAATTTTCACTACCCGATCAAGATCGGGGACATCGTGACGCTCCGGGCGTCGGTCAACAGGGCCTTCCGTTCCTCCATGGAGATCGGCGTCGTCGTCACCGCGGAATCCAAAGCGGGCCATGAAGCCCGCCGTGCCGTTAACGCGTATCTGACCTTTGTCGCGATCGATGAATCAGGTCGCCCTGTGGAGGTGCCTGCCGTTCTTCCCGAGACCGAAGACGAGGCGCGCCGTTTTGACGACGCACTCGTGCGGCGGGAACTCCGTCTCAAGCACAGGCGTCCATAGAAGGGATCACCGTCAGGTGCACTTCCGTTCATACCGCATCAGGTTCATTCGTAGCTGCCACCGGTCCCACCGGGGGGTCATCCTCAGCCTGTTCACTGCAAACATGCTCTGGCTTCATGCGGCGTACGGACAGCGCCTCTACGGCAGCTTCGGTCCGGTCGCCGAACGCTCTCTCGGGTTCACCCCCGCCGGCCTTGCGGTACGGGTCGTTCCGTCTCCGGTCCGCACGGAAGTCGCCGTGCTCTCGCAGACCCCTCCCGCGCTCCACCTCTTTGCCTTGAGTGACTCGGGGACAGTGTCTGCTCTCGGCGTTTCCCGGCTGAGTGAAACACGTGAAGGACTCGTCGCGGGGGATCTCGATGGCGACGGCGAGCCCGAATTCGTCACGCTGGGCCCGGATGGATCGGCCCTCTCCGTGCTGAAGCGTAAAGGGGGAACCTACCTCGAGACCGTCCTGGGGTTGCCCTGCAAGGCGCAGCGTGTCGCACTGGCAGACATCAACAACGACCGGGTTATCGACATCATTCTCTACGGAAAGGGGATGAGCGGTGTCTGCACACTCCTGGGAAAAAAGGGGGGCGGGTTTGTCCAGGGTCCTGACCTTTTCACGGAAGTACCGATCAGCGATCTGAAGACGCTCGATATCAACGGAGACGGCATCCTCGATGTCGTTGTCTGCAACTGGCTCTCCAACCAGCTCACGATCTTTTATGGAATAAGCAGGATGGTGTTCTCCGAGCAGATCACCGTAGACCTTCCCGGAGAGCCGGCCGCAGTCTCCCTTGTCTGGGCGAACCGTCGACGGGTGCTGGGCATCGCGGTCGCACTGACGGCCGAGAAGAAGCTGGTCCTTCTGCGGGGAACCCCCGACGGCGACGTTCAGGTCGACGGTGTCATGGCAATTCCCGGAAAACCCTCCGCCGTGGGCTTTGCCTCCGTCAATGATGATGCGTTCCCCGACATCATTGCCCCCACCGATCGAGGGATGGTCGTCTCGATGGGCGCAAAGAATTTCGAGTTTTCTCCCCCCATGCTGCTGGGGCCGGGGGCTGAGTCCGCGGGATGGGCGACGACCGACCTCGACGGTGACCGGCACCCTGATCTGGTGGCTGCGGAACGGACGACCCAGCGGCTGGTCTTTATCGGAAATTCGATGCACGGAGACCGTGTGCACTGGCCTTCGCGATATGCCGTGGGGAGCAAACCGCGTGGGCTCGCCGTCGAAGATTTCGACGGGGATGGGCTGCTGGACATCGCCGTCGCCAACTCGAACTCGTCGACGGTTTCAATTCTTTTCAACCAGGGGAAGGGGAAATTCCACGGACAACAATCGCTTGCCGTGGCCGAGGGTCCGATTCATGTCACCGCTCCGGAGATCGCGGTGCCCGGGATGCATTCCGTCGTAAGCTCACACTCGTCGGCGGAAATGATCGGAGTAGTCAGCTGGACAGATTCCCCCGGACATGCCACCTCTTTTGCCATTCCGACGGGAACCCAGCCGTACGCTCTCTATGCCTGGCAGGACACTGCATCGTTGAGCATCCTGGTTCGTTATCCCCCGCGTGGAACGACTCCCGTCTCGCTTTCCCTGTTTGAACAGCTCAGCGGGAAACAGTTTCTCGAGAGAAGCGTGCGCGCAAGCCTTCCTGACAGGATCTCCGCGGTGACCGTGGATCGGACGGGGGCCACGACCTATTGCGTTACCTACGTGAGCTTCGACGACACATTACGGCGAGCCTTTCTTTCGACGGTGTCGGCAGACCGCTCGTTCTCGCTCGGGAGGGTGGAGCAGGCGCTGTCCTTCGCTGACTCGCTCGGGTCGACCAGCAGCGTGATACCCGTCTCTCTGACGTCCCCCGGGTCCCGTGATCTTGTGATCGTCCTGGGTAAGCCGGTGAACGCCTTTGCGCTCGCCCGCAGAAACAGAGAGGGAATGTTCACCGATTCGCTGGAATGGATACCGAACGTCCGTATAGACGATGATGATGACGTCATCGTGAAGGATGTCGATGGCGATGGGAGGGCCGATATCACTCTTCGCAACGTATGGGCGGAAGAAGTGATGACCTTCTATGGAAGTGCCGCCGGCTTCGGCAGCGGGACGGCCGTCTGCAGCGCGCGGGGGGTGGGGGCCATCGCGGTTGCATCGCTCGTCTCGCCCGGAAGCATGGATCTCGTCTTCTCTCGGTCCGGGGACGGGACGGTGTCGATCCTTCATGCCCCTTTCAGGAGATCGCCATGATCGCTCACCTCCGCGGCCTCCTCACGCCCCTCGTTGCGCTCGTGGCGATACTCCCGCCGGGGATAGCTGCGCAACCGTCAGGGGGGGGCACACACGCCGACAACGTCAGAACGCTGGCTTTCTACCTCGGAGGGACTCCGGGAGAGGGGGAGCCTGTCAAATGTGGGCTCTCCCTGCTCGCGGCGGCCTACCGCAACCGGGCCCTTCTGCCGGCCGCGGCGAAAGCCGCCCTTGCGGCTCTCGATTTGCGTCCGGTTCTCCAGACGAGCATCGTCGCCGGCGGATTCAGGATACATTTCGACACGAGCGGAGTAAACACCCCGGCTCTTCTGGATGCGCAGAACAACCGGATTCCCGGCACCGCCCGGATTTTCGTGGATTCGACGGCGGCGATCATTGCACATGTCGCTGCAAACGAAACGGGCGTCCTGGGCTTCGACCCGCCGCCGCCCGACGGGGGCCTCGGGGGGGGAGACGAGTACGATATCTATATTCAGGAGCTGGGGCTCGAGTATGGAGAGACGGTGGCCGATGCCTATACCACCCAGGGGGGGACCTGCACCAACTACATGCGGATCGATAACGACTTCATCTTCGTCACACCCAGCAGCAACAAAGGACTTCCCGCCCTGCGCGTGACCCTGGCGCACGAGTTCCATCACGCCATCCAGATCGGGAGGTATGGGTTCTGGACAAACGATATCTGGTTTCACGAGATTACGTCGGTCTGGATGGAAGACGTCGTCTACACGGAAGTAAACGATTACTACAACTACCTCCGCGCAAACTGGAGTCACTTCAAAAACCCCGGCACACCGCTGAACGCAAATGATATCATTATGTACAGCCGGGGTATCTGGGGTCAGTTCATGACGAAAAAATACGGTCCCGATGCCATGCGGCAAACGTGGGAGAAGGTCCGTTCCTCTCCCCCCCTCGACGCGCTGGATCAGGCGCTCCGTCAGCATTATGGCGTCACCCTTCCCCAGGCGTTCGCCGACTGGTGTTCGTGGAACGCATACACGGCCTCCCGCGCCGACACCCTCCGCGGTTATACAGAAGGGATGAACTACCCTGCGATGATAAAGAAGGTCTACGACATCCCGGGGAACTCCCGGCGTGTGGACGACAACCTTGCGTGCCTCGCCTCTCTCTACTACCGCATGAATGCCGGCCCTGACACGCTCGATCTTATCGTCGTGCATACGGCCAATACCTGTGCATCGTTCGGGGCAACAGTGCCGTTCTCATTTACCGTCAGCGGGACGAAACCTGATGATTCGTACCGCGCGACCAGCAGCGGCTTGTTTCTCAAGCTCGAATTCGCATCGCCCTCGGACTGGGTGGTATGGGAAGCGGGAAAGGGGGGACCGCTGCCGACGACGACCATCGCCGAAGGCATGCCGTATCCGAATCCCTTCCTGCCGGAGAAGCAACCCTTCGTCTTTCTCACGGCAGACGCCCCGGACGGGACACTCTCCGTGTACTCGACGAACATGGAGCTGATGTACACGGAATACCAGACGACGCGAACCTCTCTGGGGCGGACGAGCTTTTCATGGAACGGAAGGAACAGCCACGGCGAGATAGTCCCCACGGGCATCTATCTTTTCGTTCTGACGCTCCAGAACAAGACCATCACGGGGAAGGTGGCGGTGGTGCGCCAATGAACGAACGGGTACGGGTGGCAGGCGAGGGGCTTACCAAGGTGTTCAACCGCCGGACCGTGTTTGAAGGCGTTTCGTTTTCCATAGAATCCGGACAGACGCTTCTCATCACGGGACGGAACGGGTCGGGAAAGTCCACCCTGGTAAAGCTCATCAGTGGCGTCCTGACCCCGAGCTCAGGCCGCGTGGTGATCTCGGGGACGGCGCACCAGAGGGAGATGCAGGGACTTGCGTTGATCGGGATGGTCTCCCCTTATCTGCAGATGTTTGAGGAGTTCAGCGCACGGGAAAATCTTGAGATCGCCATGGGCATCCGGGGTCGGGAGTTCAACAACGTCGCCGCAGACGAGCTTCTCGAACGGGTCGCTCTCTCGGCCCGGCGGAACGACCCGGTGCGGACGTACTCCTCGGGCATGAAGCAGCGGGTGAAATACGCCTTCGCGCTGCTGCACCGCCCCCCGATCCTGATCCTTGACGAACCAATGGCGAACCTCGATGAGGACGGCATCGGGATCGTGCGTTCGATCATGGCGGAGCACCGTGCCGGGGGGATCCTGATCGTGGCGACCAACGACATGACGGATATCGATCGGCATGACCTGAGGGTGGACCTGAATGAACCCCGGTAGCATCATCCCCTTCCTCCGGTCCGTGGGAGCGATCTTCCTTAAAGATTGGCGCTCCGAACTCCGCACACGTTACGCGATCAGCGCACTTCTGATGTTCGTGGTGACCACCATCGCCATCATCCTTTTTTCGCTGGGTAGCGACGGAGCGCCTGCCGACGCCCTCTCGGGAATGCTCTGGGTGGTTATCTTTTTTGCCGCCATGTCGGGCCTCTCGCGCACGTTCGTGATGGAGGAGGAGAGGGGGACCACTCTCACGCTCCAGCTTCTGGCGCCGGCGAGCGCGGTTTTCTTCGGAAAGCTGCTCTTCAACCTGGTCCTGGTTCTGGGACTGAACGCCGTGACCGTGCTGCTCTATGCGGCCTTCATCAACGGGTTCATCATCAGGAGCGTGCCCATTTTTCTCTGTACCGTCCTCCTCGGCAGCATGGGTTTTGCCGCCGCCGCTACGGTCATCGCCGCCATTATCGCCCGGGCGAACACCAAGGGAACTCTCTACCCCGTCCTGTCGTTTCCCATACTGCTCCCCCTCCTCCTGACGGTGATCAACGCCACACGCCTGGCGTCCGAAGGCGCGTTCTTCCGGGAGGCGCTAGGTGAATTTCAAATTCTTATTTCGTATATTGTGGTGGTTGTAGTCACCTCATACCTGCTCTTTGAATATATCTGGAAAGATTGACCGATGACCATCAAGATTCTTCTGGGCGTTCTCTTGACCG
>Ga0315276_10004512_pt1 | contig 12775 bp, 24 predicted proteins | sample YL17G05_0_MG_FD_204542 | JGI IMG/M metagenome (GOLD analysis project Ga0315276, IMG submission 204542) | Sediment microbial communities from Yellowstone Lake, YNP, Wyoming, USA - YL17G05_0 | ecosystem: Environmental > Aquatic > Freshwater > Lake > Sediment | place: USA: Wyoming | collected... | reverse complement strand
GTATGCCTGATACTGCTATCCTGTTATGGGGTATAAATCCTGTTTTCCTCATTGACGTTTCTCCTTTGTGTCACTTCCCTTTACGGAGGGCGTACTTACTTATCTTGGCGTGACACTACCTAGTTAGTCAGCATCCACATATCTGACAATTAAGTTTGTAACTCCTGCAGCGCTATTGGCGGCCACCAGGAAGCTAGTCAATATCGATCCTGTTGGCGGTCCATCAATAATATATAGAGGCAGAGCATCCTCCTTTATCGGTCCATCCGGCTTGGGAATGTAGTCATCTACTAATGTGAAGCTGAAGAGATCGAGGGGGGTTACAACTCCCAGCTCTGACTTGCTCAGGGTAAGGATGTTGGCGCCCGCGAACCGATTCTGTGCCTCTATCTGCAGGATATAACGCCTCATGTTCATTGGCACCAGAGAGCTACCAGGTACGACGACCGCGGCGCCGACAGCCACTATGGGGACAGTTAGCGTTCTGATTTCGGAAGCTTTCCACATCATGCGATCGCCTCCATCACCGTATTTGTGTACTCAAGAAGTGATTTGGGGACAAGCTCCGTTAGCCACTGCGGGATTTTTATCGCATCCGGATCCACACGACCCATTGTGTATTTCCTGACCTTCTGGTTCCCTACCAGGAGCGACTTGATTGTTGGCTCGCTTTTGACGATGGTATAACTGTACTTCATCGTCTCAAACGCCATCTTGACGTTAGCCATGGCATCGGTCACCGGATTCAGAACGTTGAAAGCCGGGTACTTCTGGTACATCGTGAAGATCTCTGTTTCGGGCGAATATGGCCCCTCATAAGGGCTCATATCACCGTTAACGTAACCTATGTTCCCGTTGGCCAGTGTAATACCACGAGTGAGAGACAGCAGGTTTCCCACATCCTGTGTCGGCTCATATTGAATGTAGCCTCTGGCTTTCGGAGGAGTTATGCCCCAGAAATGGTGATAAATGAAGCCTGGGCTTTGGGGCATTAGGAAGAACCTGGCTGCAGCATCCTGTATTTGAGTCCACTGTGCCAGGTTAGCTCCAGCAGCAACCGCCCCGAGCGAGAACGGTTTCATATTGGAGAATTCACGGCCTTTGATGCGGAATACGACCCAACCTTCTGAGAACTGGAGAGCAAGATTCCATCCTGCTTCAAGCCATCTGTCTTTATGACTTGTTTGAAGGATAGCTTCCATGCGCCTCCTCCTTTCTTATTTGGGATTCGGCTCAGTGGGGGCTGGCTCTCGCCAGCCCCCAGCAGACTATCCCATTTTTATAATAGCGGGTATGTGACGGTCTGTACCAGGACACGGCCTAGTCCGAATACGAGACCACCGAGGGCGACCTCATCATTTGTGGCGGCCACCGTGTCGGATCTGCCCCGTATATACAGGGTATTCGTCGGGAGGCCTATGATTGTCGGGATCGGGACAATGCTGACCTGGTTTACCGTGTCCCCAATCCTCAAGTTCCTGACATCGATAGGAAGCAACTGGCTTCTGCCTACTGTGACCTGTATCTCCGCGAGCACCGGGGTAGGAGTGGTGAAGCTCTTGAGGTGCGTGATGCACAGGCCGAACTTTGCGCCGATACCGTAGCCGGCGCCGCCGCCGACTGCGCAGATCCAGTCGGCATAGGCCACAGTCCAGGGCCATATCCATTGTATTCTCGGGGATAGGGCTGTTGAGATGGTGTGCACAGGCCTGATCAAGCCGAAGCCCAGTTCTGTCTGGGAAGGATTCAGCCCTCTGAATTTCTGCCCACCGGTCGCGTTCTTGATGGCACGGAGCGCCAGCATATATTGCTCCACGCGGTTAAGCATGAGCCGGCGTTCCTCACTGCCTGGGGGAGCTAGCAGCTCTACGAATTGCTGTTTGAAGATGGCGAGCTCCTCTTTATCCAGGGGATCGCCGAGGGCTAACGACTCGTCGTAGAGCTTGACGACATCTTTCCGGTTTACCGGATTGGGATGGCCATAGAATGTTGGGTTGTCGACACTTAGGGATTCCACGACTGCTATATCGCCTTGCATCAGAGCCTCCTTTACCAATATTTAGCTATCTTTAATATGACTACAACGTCATTAGCAGCCACTTTATGGAGTTAGGGCTTATACCACGATTTCGTCGCCGCTAACGCCTTCCTGCGCAAAGGCGCGAGCCGCAGCCACAGCCGCAGCTCTTGCATGAGCGGTATCACCTGTCCGCTGCGGGACGTAGGTGACTCTGCCCCCTGTCGATCTCGAGTTGATATATGCCCAGACGGATTGCGTCAGGAATGCGAATGAAGCGCCGGTGATGGGCTTCGCTACCCCGGCATATTTGGGCATGGCAGACTCAACATAGGCACTTGCAAGCGCAGTGAAACCCCGGAAGTAATCACTCCAGGTCTTGAAGGGTTGTGTTCGGGGTGCAGGCGTTGCAAGGGCGTCCTGATCTTTCAGGACCTTGTCGATAACCCCATACGCGATACCCTCGCCAGCCGAGACGGCAGTTCCTTTAAGGTCCCAGTTCATATCTCTGTCCTCCTCTCTACTAGTGGTCGGGGAGGAGACCTCGGCAGGCAAAAGGAAAGGCGGGTAGCCAAAAACCTTCAACCCCGAAGGTCTCCTACCCGCCTTACTTGTATCGCCTAAATCTTATTTAGGTCGGCACTTCTCTACAATAAGCACATTTTAGAAATTGTCAACAGTTATGTTATGTGGCCTCGCTGAGCTCCCAGTTCTGAAGCTGGCCCAAGAATGAAGACAGCGCTTTCACTGGCTCCCAGTCGCTGCGATAACCTTGTTTCAGGCTGGGTCTTACAAAAATTATGTGTAGCGTGTGTGGATATGGGCGATTTGAGAGTTCAAGTCGTGAAATAGATATCTTTTTATTGTCTAAGAGCTTGGAAATGCGCTCAAGGTCAGCATAAGACAGTTCTCTCGGTGATTCTATTCTGAGATTTAGTATCTTGCCCGGGTTGAAGTGCTCAAGGATGGCTTGATTCAGGGTTGCATCGTCTTGCCCATTTACGACCACTGCCATGACTCACCTCAACACGCTCCGCAGTGGCAACAAGGCCTTGTGCTGATGCTCACGTTAATAGTGCATAGCTCAGCGTTGTAACAAGTCATGCCCTGGTCGTTGAACCAGACATAAGGGATATAGATATCGGAAACCTCATTGGCCGTGATCCAGGGGTTGCTTGCAGGTGGCGGCATTGTCGCCTCGAGCAGGTACCACGGGCCACCATTTTTTCTTAAGATCACCCAGGCATGGCCACGATCCTTAGGCGGTGACGTTAACTTAACATATTCACCTACCACGACGTACACATCGTCAGCGCTATACCTGTTTCTTAGTAGGGACGCTAGCAGAATGGATTTGCCGACACAGTTGCTTTCGCCCAGGGAGGCTACCTGCATGGGAAGTAGACATCCTAAGCAGCTAACGGTATGGTCGTAGAAATGCATCTCGGTGCCGAAATACTTGTACGTGATGTTTTGCCCGGCATACTGCCAGTCACCCAGCACTGCCTCGTCACCGGTGCCATCGATCTGATCTGAGATGGGTTTCACAGCCTGGGGATTTACGAGCTGGGAGAGGCCGAGAAGCATGGCAGCATTGGCGTTAGATAAGAACAAGCGCGAGATTAAGGCAGCTCCGACAAGCCCTCCTGTTATCAATAAGGCGCCGCGGGGGAAAGTGGCTTTGGTCGTTTCCATGCGCCTATTCTAGCACATGGGGGCAAACGATTTTTACGCGGGTGGAGTAGAGCCGAGGTCCGGAGAAGGAGGTTCTTTGGACTTTAGCTCTACCGTGAAACCTGGGAACTCTACGTTTACTTTTATGGACTTGATTTTCAGCAACCCGGATAGAAATGAACTCAAAGCATTTTCCGCAATCCCCTCCAGTGGGTTTTTCTCTGGTTCTTCCCTTGCCATATCATGTCCTCCCGAAAAGACTCTTAATAAAGCTTAACTCTCCACTCCACCACTTTTTGCCTGCTTCGTCAGCATTGATCATTGTAATCAACCATGGCGGCAAAAGAGAGATCAGGTCGTCATCGGAAAACATGGCGAAGATCGGAGCGTACTGGGGACCCTGCGAGATAGCTTCTTTCCACTTGGCAGGAAACTTATCGACGTTAAGCGTTGACAAAAATGGCTTGTTTTCCTGAATAGCTGCACGGAAATTTGCCTCGCCAATTTGCTTAAGAAACGGCCAGACCTCTTTGCTGGCAGCTCTCCGGGCCTTGTTTAACATAAACGTTCTGCTGAAAACTTCCGCGTTTAACCCGGGGAACTGTATATCCATGCCGCCGATCTTCATTGTGCCGCCTTCAAACTGTATTCGGCTCCACATTTGGTACAGTTGGCTTTCATCTGTCCGGCGGGCCATGCGAACTGAGTACCACAAGGCACGCCTGTGTCCGGGTTAGGCTCAGTGCACGTAAATGATACCGGGAAGTTAACCCCAGGCTCTTTGGCAACTGGCGGCGCCCCCGCGGCGCCTTGACCAGCTCCAGCGCCAGCTGTAGCGTTTGGATTCACCTGGAGGGAGGCGATGAAGGCACCAGCCACGTCCTTAAATGTACCGGTCGCTTCCTCCCTATTGACACCGTCCAGGTTGAGCTGAGCCAGTTTTAATTTAAAATCGGCATCCCACTTATCATCCTCCTTCTTATCTTTTCGAAGTCTATCATCGCGATTTATCACAAATTGCCTATTTTTTTCTGCCTCTGACGCATCGTGCCGAAGTTGCAGCTGCGCTCTTTCCGTTTTACGGTCCTCGACCTCCAGCAGGAGTTTCATTACCTCGACGTTTCCAGTGTTGCCAGCAGCTCCCAGAGGCCCGATACCAAACTGGGTGCGCATCTGTTCCTGCCAGGCAACCATTTTCTGGTGATATTGGTCTATTGCCTCGAGGGGATCCCCCTGGCCGCCTTCCAATTTCGCCTTCACGTCCTTCATCTCGCCAATGAGGTAAAGAAGAAACTGGTCTTTATCACCGCCCTTGCCGCCGGCAGCGGCCTGGGATTCCACAACCTTGGCCATGAGGGAGCTAATGCCGTCCACATAAGACTTCATGTAAGAGTTCATGGTAGACCCCAGTATCTCTCCCACCTTACTCGGATCAAGGCCACCTTGCCCCTTATTGGAATCCGTGTTTTGCTTCGGGCCGAGGACATCAACCGTTGCCTTCACCTCTGCTGCCTGGATGTAACTTTCTCGAACGCGCTCAGCCGGTGTGGGCGCCCTTTTGCCAGGAGGTGGATTCGTTGCCGGAGTGTCATGTGGTTGTGGTACGTAATATTCCTTTTTCTCTACCATGTCTCACCTCACTTTTATTCTTCGCTGGCGCTTGCAGCACGAACCAGGGCCTCCTGGTCAATTCTGTCATAACTTTGAGCTTCAATTTCCCAATCGATTTCTGGCTCCTGGGCTTCGTGTTCTCCGTTGCCATCATCTGTACCTGGCCGCATAATGCGGGATGGGCCCAAATTAACATCACGCTGTTCCATGGTTATCCTGAAATATCTGTCTGCAAACTCGGCAGGGGGTATATCCGCAGGCCAGCCCCAATAGTTTATAGCAGCCTCCATAGCTGCCCAAAATATGGTACTGGTCATGACAAATTCTCTGGGAATTACTCTAATCCATGCTGCCTCGCCAGGAATCGTTGTAGCGCGGAATGATGGAGGCGTCTTAGTTTCTGCTTTCTTTGTTTTACTATCTGCTTTGTTTCCTTCGTGTTCTGCTTGGTTTCTTTCGTGTTCTGCTTTATTTCCCTCGGCCTGCGCTTTTTCCTCTCTTGTTTCGGGCTTACCTGTGACTTCCCCAAGGGTCTCTTCCCCAAGCTTGACTGGGGGGGCTGATGCGGAAGGATTCTCAGCTGTCGGCTCATTCTCAGGAAATAGTTTAGTGTATTCCTCGGTCCCTATAGATTTTTTGAAAGCTGAGAAATACCGGTACCTGGTGTTTCTATTAATTTTGGCATGATTTACCTTGATGGCTTTGACATCCGGATGACTCGGCCTTTTGCCTTGTGCAAACTGTTCATAGAGCAGATCTTGTATGGTTTTCGGTTCAGCCATATTTTTCCTTTACAGCGATGCTATAATAGACATAAAGCAATAGGAAAGTCAATACACGTAATACGAAAGCAACGAGAAGCAACTATAAAATCAAGGGGGAGCAACTATGAACGGGAATCTGATTCTGCAAGCCTTAAATCTAATAGTCAATTGGGGCGCAGATAAGATAACTAAGCCAAAGACATTGACCCTCGCAGATGTGATGCCCGAGAAATCCACTGATATTCCTACAGTTGCACAAATTCAGAAACAAGTCGCGCAAGTACCAGGTGTCACTGGCGGCGAGCTGGTCAAACATCAAAACCGCGAGTTACTCAAAGAAATGGTATTACTCGAGGCGCATTTGCTACAGAAATGCAAAATTGCAGGGAAACCTTGCGATTGTTGTCAGAAGCATCCTATTGCGCTCGAGGGTTTAGCTCGTGAAACACTGGGGATCACAGGCAACCCAATATATTCACAAATTGCGGATTGGGCCAAAGAGATAAGCCCCATAACAACCCCGGAAGCCTCAGCCAGCGGAAAGTTCGATGACCGGTATCTCCAGCTGGCAGTCGATCTTCGAGAATTGCGAAAACCTGTTATGATAGAGGCGGCTACCAAACATTGAGAAGCCATAATGTCTGACACACGTATTATCTGCATCGGCACTGATGTCAAAACCGCCATACTGGGCCGGATAAACAGCCGCGATCTCTCCGCTCAGATACAGGCCATACCTGAATGCACACTCTCGGATGCAATCGAGCTAACCGAGGTGAAACGTACTCGTAAGGAGCGTAGAGAAAAGGAGAAACGGGCCCCGAGCGCTTACAATACATTTATTGGCACTTGCATGAAGAAGGCACATATTAAGAGTTTCGGTGAAGCAGGTCCTGAAATGCGTAAATGTGCAGCAGAATGGAAGGCACAGCATTGAGTTCAACTGCTACTCATCCTGATAGCAAAAACGATACTCATGACGAGGAATTGAAGAAGGTTGCTGATGAGCTCGATGTAGAATTTTTGTCATGGTATTGCTCTGGCTGTGGTAGATTCCTCTTAAATTACGCTATCCTGGAAGGCACGATTGTATGTAAATGTCGCCGGTGCAAGCGTCAAAATGTACTTGACATCCATGGCGTGGAGTTGGTAGAATCATAAACAAGGTCGATCAGGGCTTAGGCCAATTAGGTCATGTAGTCGTTAAGGCCACCAGAAATGGTGGCCAAAATATTATAGAAAGGACAATGCCATGATTCTGACAGGTAAGGTCGGTTATATCAAGAGGCGCCCCAAGGCCCACAGGCTCGAGGGCATCATGACCATGCAACACGCTGGCTTCGTACTGGCAATGATGCCGCATCCATATCCCATGACCGCCCCGCAGAAGAAAGTCAGAGATGCAGCCAAAGCCTGCGGTATCAAGAAGGGTATCAGCAGGAAGACTCTGGTGGACGCGATGATCAACTGCATCCCGGGCAAGTTCTAACTATACCGCGGGAGTATCCCCACCTTGTTGGGTAGTTTCAGGAGGAGGCTGACTAGCAGCCTCCTCCTTCTTTTTGCGATAGAACTCGGGAATACAGTTAGTCATGGATGCGATAAGTTCAGCTCGGGTCATGCCTTTTTTAATGCCACAGGCCGTAGAGGCCTCTTTTAGTAGCTGTTGCTGAGGGAGCAAAGGATAGGATTTAGGCAGTTTTTTGACTATTAGCTTCGGGTTCTCCATCGCAGTCAAACACCACCACTTTATTTTCTTCATCGATGCTGATCTTGCAGCGTTTACCGCTTTCGTCAAAAGCCTGAGGGATCCCAGTGAGCTGATGCTTTTCTATATTGGCAAATCCTTCTTCGGTCTCGACATCTATCATGTCTACTTGCGCACCTTCCTGATCATTGACAAGAAACATGCCTTCCTCTACCAATTTCTTGATAGATTCGCATGGTGTACAGTGACCTCCCACAAATAGCTTAATCTTTCTTTCGCCTGCCATCTGGCCTCCTTTCACCCGGGACGCGACCATCACGCAATTCGGATATCGATATTATACCTTGCGTTACAAGCTTTTTGAAATACCGCCTCTCAGATTTTTTACCAGCCTTATCAGCCTCTTCGACCTGGTTATTGCCATAACACCCCATGCAGAGCCCATCCGGGAGCCGCAAGCTCAGCCGGCCACACTTCTTGCATGGCTTACCTTCCGCCAGATCCCAGTCTGCTTGAGTTATTCCCTTCGCTGGAACTTCTTCCATTACCAAAAGTGAAAACCCTCTCGAGGCATAATAGCACCCTGAAATACATTATGCAATCTCTTGACGTACCTATATGGTTTGTGCTATAAAGACTCAAAATGTAGAGGTTGGCAATGGCTGAAGACGCAAAAATAGATGTCGACAGGGATGAGTATGGGGCTCCAGGTGGCGGTTATGGGTATTGGGCTCAGATCGAGGAGGACAGGAAAACCCATCAGATAGTGAGCATTTGGATGGGGGACGCGACCGGCCCTGGCAGGCATTACGCCAACCTTCCAGTATATGTTAAACCCAATATGGAGATACTATTATGCTGGGGCCCTGACCGGCTTGTAATACGCGAACCCCTATTGCAGAATGACTTTCCGAACACGTATAGGAGAAAAACACTTATCTTAAAACCAACTGAGCAAGGAGGAATGAATTAAATGGCTGAAGAAGTTCAGGTCATGGATCCACTCTGGGAAAAAGGGAAATGTGGTATATGGCATGAGAAATGCGAAAAGGTAAGACACGATTGTAACTTCTGGCAGGAGTTGCCCCTTTCCATTCCGACCAAGATAGGAGTCAATAAAGCGGTCACTGTTCATATTTGTGTGCTCTTCGCTATTTTTGACATGGTAAAACAGCCCATCCTTCTTACACCACAAGGTCCCATGGCTGCCCAAGCCAAGAAGTTTTTTGTCAAAGGCCAAAACTAAAGAGAGCTGAATGAATGTACAAGAATTCACTGATAAACTAAGAGCAAGCGATGGCACCAAGAAGAGATACGCTGGTAATATCAGCCGCTTTCTGAGATGGGCGGACAAACGTGAGATCAATGATGAGCTGGCCCAGGCATACATTGACTATCTGGACAGCCAGGGCCGTAAACCTAATACCTTGGCCACCGTTGCCAATGCCCTCCGGGCTTATTGGAAAGTCCAGAAGAAAGACTTAACGCTCAGCGCACCGACGCCACAGATGCAGGAGCCGAAGTACCACACCATCGAAGAAATCCTCAGGATGCTTGATGAGGCTAAAACCCCTTTCGAAAAGGTCTTTGTTACACTACTGTTTGACACAGGAGCTCGTATCAATGAGATCCTGAATCTTGAAATCCCTGGTATTGATTGGAAGAACAGGTATGTTCATGTCACACTAAAGGGAGGCTTAGAAGCGGATTACATGCTGTCAGATACCGGTATCGATGCGTTAAAGGAATGGCTCGAGGTCAGAAAAAGCGATAGCACCAGGGTCTTCATGGATTATAATTACTTCTATGCTTACACTGTGTTGAAAAAACTTGCCAAGAAAGCCGGGATTGCCGATTTCACCCCGCACCATCTGCGGCACTCCTTCGCATTCTTCTGCCTGAGTAAGGGTGTTACCCTATATGAGCTGCAGCAGCTCATGAAACATCGGTCTATCAACACAACCGCAACTTTCTATGGAAGAAGCCGGCTGGAACACTTGAGACCCAAGAAACCTCTTTGGGGGAAGGAAGAGTTAGATGGCCCAGCGCCAGCGCCCGATATCGGTCAACACTAACGATAGGGAAAGGCTTAGCCATTACAAAAAGGTATTTGAGGATTTCAAGGGCATGCATATGACCTGGGGAGAGTTTCTTGTTGCTGCGGCCTGTTTGGGGATGGCGGCAGCAAGTATCTATCAAACAGAGGAGAGAAGTAAGGTGGATTCCGCTTTATAGCATACTATGGAAACGCCTTGTATACATTATGAAAAGGTCGAGGATATTCAGTTCCAAGGTGTATTTTTCAGATTGGGCACATGCCAAAAGTGTGGCCAGGTCAAATGGTATGACACCCTGAATTGGCTAGGGCCACCGGTCATTATAAAGGCTGGCAACTTAGAATCCGAACGTAGAGGGGGGAGAGTTACGATGGCAAAGCTAAACCGCAAGGAGAAAAAGGAGCTGCTCAAGTTTGGCGTAGACAAATTCATTGAGGTACATCAGTACAACCCACGTGCCAAAAGCGCGCTATTGCAATCGTATAACAAGCTCCTGGCCAAAAAATCAGCTAAGCATGTATTACCCGAGGTCCGCGGTGCCCCACCATTACTGTCTGCTGCAATCTCACTTTTACCGGATCCCCCCAGACAGCTCGATGATGAATCCAGGAAGTATTTCAAAGACTTGTTTTCTAGCGCCATAGATGTTCTGTATGGAAAGCAGGTGGTAGTATGTCAAGGCCAGCGATCCGCCCAGGGCGGATGATAAGGAAGGTTTTAGCAGCAGGTCCAGCCACGGCAGCGGAGATCCACCGGGCGTACCGCGAGGCAATACGTGTCGAAAATGGCAGGCGTTCAAGACACGACCAGCTGCGGCCCATGACTTATGAGGGCTTCCGGACATACATAACAAGAGCCAGGTCCTCCGGTCTGATCAGAATTATTGGCAGCAAGCCTATGGAAAAAAGTCCGAATCCCCTCATTGGTGTTCGAGGTATGCGTGTTATAGAAACCCAGATGCAGACAGTCTACGAATTAACTCGTGATGGTAGAGATGAGACAGCTGGATGGGAGAATCTACAAGCCTACGCTGCAGGACTCGTGGTACCAGAGCCTAAACGCAAAAGGAGAACATCCGCGCCGGCAGCGAAGACAGTGGCGCCCACCGGTAAGGTCAAGATCTCTTCTGCAAAGCTTGATACGACATCCGAAGGGTATAAGATTCATGAAAGGTTGAAAAAAACCGCCGCGCCGGCAGCCGAGAAGACGACAAAAAAGGCAACACCGAAAACGAAGCAGAAAAAGGGATAGTTAGATATCGGCCAGCCGCTTTTCCCCGCCCAGATTTCAATCCTAGTGCCTTGTTTTCCGAGTGTAAATGCCCCATTGAAGCTATCCCGAAGCTGGACACCCCAAAAGAGGAGGACGGGTAATGATAGCCCTCGACCAGCCTGTGCCTTCCTAGTAGGTATCGAATAGGAATAGGTGAGCCCTCGGGGAGGTATCTTAGCCCTCTGACTTCTCCCTGAGTGGTAAAGGCCATTAGGCTTTCTGCTCTCCCACAGCTTCAGCTTGTAGCACTACCTTGACTCTTTGCCCTAGCTTCAAAAATCCGCCAGCCCATTTTGCTCTAAACCATACGTATGTTTTACAGAGATTGGACAATCTATTGACACTCAATATACGTTCGGTTATCTTGATACTGTCGAACGAGAAAAGCGACAAATCAATCGAAAGTGAGGTAAAAATACCCCGAAGCTACAAAAAGAAGCATATAAGGAAAGCACAATAAAAACACTCTCCCTTGACTCTATCAAGTCAAGGCTGAAATCAGTAAACCGAAAGTAGTACGAGTGTTGATAGCACAACTGCTACGACTAAGCGTAGAGAGTCATACGGAAAGCAATAGCAGGTAATTGACACACAAGCTAGGCGTCAAGGTGTAGGGAATCTATATCTAAAGGAGTGTGATACCTTATGCCTGACATACCAAGCTACATAGCGACCCTCGTGCGTCAAACAACGAGCAAAGCTACCGAAAAGAAGCTGTGGAATATCGGTATGAGCACCACTTGGCTACCGTTCTTCACAGCCACGAACCTGATGGGTGCTACGTTCCTGCCTGCTGAAGCTATGGGCTGTCCTGTACGCCTAGCCGTTGGAAAAGACGGTGTGGTGAAGATGGGTGCAGATGGCAGACCTAAGACTGTCGTTTGCAAGGAAATCAAGGGTGCTGTTGTCGCAGTACAACAGAACTTCCTTGCCAACCTGCACAACTTTACTGCCGACACCGTGAAAGCCCACGGAGACGAGTATGCCGAGCTGGTGGCGTCTTACCAGAGAGCTGGTCAGCCTATTGCCGAGAAGCAGAACGAGCTTGCTATCAAGGCTACTATGGAGTATGCCGAGAAGCAGAACGAGCAGGAGTCCGCACCCGCAGAGAGAGAGCTTGCTGGCGTAACCTAACCCTACCCCGCACCTTGACGCTTGGGTTGTGTGTCAATTACGGAAGGGAATTGCTATGCGGAAGTGGGTTACACCTGACCGCTTCCAGCATCTGCAAGACCTATTCCCCCGCTATGGCAACAAGTGTCTACTCGGACACCATAACTGCCCCGATAAGACGCACTACATCGAAGCTGTACCTGTTGCGATGCGTTATGCGGTAGTTAGGAACGTTCCTTGCGTGGATAAATATGGCAACACGCAACGAGACGAGAATGGTGAGATAGTATACACTCAAGCCTATGGCGTTGAACTCGTCAAGGGTAAAGACCGTGTGTTTCAGTATAGACCAAACACGCTTTACGAGCAACGAGTCAACGAGGTAGTGCGGGATTGGGTTAAAGATGACTGTGAAGCTAGGGCATACCTGCAGAAGCTAGAAGCCCGTGGCTTGCACTCCTTTACCAGCGAGTCTGGTGGGTTGCGTGGGACTTTTAACGCAATCTCCCGCACCATCTACTGCGATTCTCAGCCTATGTTCCAGATACTAGGCTTGGGC
>Ga0315276_10004511_pt1 | contig 12776 bp, 9 predicted proteins | sample YL17G05_0_MG_FD_204542 | JGI IMG/M metagenome (GOLD analysis project Ga0315276, IMG submission 204542) | Sediment microbial communities from Yellowstone Lake, YNP, Wyoming, USA - YL17G05_0 | ecosystem: Environmental > Aquatic > Freshwater > Lake > Sediment | place: USA: Wyoming | collected... | reverse complement strand
TCGGCCAGGATGTTGTCGGTCGATCCATACACGTGCCGCTTCTTGAACGCCTCGATCAGCCCCTCGCGGGTGGGCTTCTCGACGTAGATATTGCAGTAGCTCATGTGCGTCGAGATGTGGTCGGAGCTGGCCTGGAAGCCCAGCCGGTAGCCCTTCAGCAGGGCCAGCGAGACGAAGCCCTTGGGCCGCCACCCGCCGATGCCGCCGGCCGCTATTGACCGCGAACCGGTGCAGGGGTAAAGTCAAAATAGAAGGCACGACTCCTGGAATTGCCGGGCGCGAGCCCGGCCCCGCGAAAGGAGGACCGCCATGATCGCTGAACGTCTGAAGCGCTACCTGGAAGAGAATCGAGTGGGGTTCGAACATCATGTGCACCGCACGGCCTATACCGCGCAGCAGGTGGCGGCCGAGGAGCACGTGCCCGGACGCATGATGGCGAAAACGGTGATCGTGAACACCGGCGAGGGCTTCGTCATGGCCGTCTTGCCGGCGCCGCTGCGCGTGGACCTGGACGCGCTGCGCACGGCGCTGGACAAGCCCGAAGTGCGGCTGGCCACCGAGGCCGAGTTCGCGCGCCTCTTCCCGGATTCCGAGACCGGGGCCATGCCGCCGTTCGGCAACCTGTACGATCTGCCCGTGTACGCGGATGAATCGCTGACGCGCGATCCGGAAATCGTCTTCAACGCCGGCACGCACCGCGACACCATCCGCATGCGCTACGAGGATTTCGCGCGGCTGGTGCAGCCCGAAGTACTGCGCCTGGCGCTGCAGCGTGCCGTCGCCTGACCCGAGCGCCGCTCTTTTCGCTGAGCGCAGCCGCGGATCGCATAGATTGCGCCCGTTAAGATCAAATCTGTGCAATCTGCGAAATCTGCGGCTAAAACCGCATTTCCTTGTTACCCCTCCCTGGCTGCCAAATTGCTCAACTGTGAATCCTTTTCCCCGGCGCTTCATCAATGTTTTTGAAGGGTTTATTACCTGGGCGGCGCCAGTCTGAGCACGAAAAAACGGGCCGTACGGAAAGGATAATCGTGTCGGATTTGCGCAGTCTGGTGGACGCGCTGAAGCTGGTGCGGCGCCGCATTTTCCTGACCTGCTTCCTGAGCTTCTCTGCGCAATGGGGAACCCTGCTGCTGGCCGGCCTGCTGGCCGCCGCTGCGCTGAGTCCCTGGCTTCATTGGCTGGCCGTCGCGGCGCTTACGCTTGCGCCGGCGGTACTGGCGGCGGCTGCGGTCCGAGCCTGGCGACAAGTTCCTGACCTGTACCGGATCGCGGCCCGGCTGGACAGCGCTGCCCATCTGAAAGACCGCCTCTCAACCGCTTATTACTTTTCCGAGCTGCATCCCAACCGAGCCGCGACCGTGAGGGAGTGGACCGCATTCGTCCCGATCGCTAATGCGGATGGCCGCTCCGCTCCCTTATCCCGCGTGGCGGGACGGCTCGGTTGCGGCGTTGACGCAGCGGCCGAGGAGTTTGTGCGCCGGCAGCGCGAGGACGCCCTCGCCCATCTTGCCGAGACCAGGCCCGCTCAATTGTTCCCGGTTCAGGCGCCCAGGCACGCGGGCGTGGCGGTTGTCCTGCTGCTCGGCTTCGCCGGCATGTTCACCTACCGGCTGCAATCGGGGCCGCCGCTGGTGGCGCTGTGGAAGTGGACGGCGCAGACCCCGCTGGTCAAGGCCATGATGTCGCCCATTGTCCACGCCATGGAGCGCAACCAGCACAAGGCCGCGGAGCAGCGGCAGATCGCGGAGAACCGGGGCCCGGAGCCGCAAGATCGGCGGCCCGGCACGCCCGAATCGGGCACGAAGGGCGAGGCGGCGGACGGGCGAGCCGGCCGGGAACAGGACCGGGCCGCGAGCAATGCACTCCGGCAGGAGCAGCAGCCCGGATGGGGCGACCAGGACAGCGGGCCTGCCGGCGCGGGTTCGCGCGACCAGCAGGATGCCCAGCGACAGCAGGGACAGCAGGCGCCGTCGCCTGAGCAGCAAGGCGACCGGCAGCAGGGCAACGGCCAGGGGCAGAACGGCCGCCAGGACAGTCAGGGGGCGCAGCAGGCACAGAACGGCAGCCGCGGCGCGCAGCACGGCGAGCAGGGCAGCCCGACGGGCGGCAGCCAGCGCCCTTCGCTGGCCCAGTCGGTGGTGCAGGCCATCAAGAACCTGTTGAACAGCGCGACCGGCGCCCAGTCCGCTGCTTCCCGCGGGCAGGAGTCGCAGGGCGAATCGCAGCTCCAGGCGGCCGCCCAGCCGTCCTCGCAACCGGGCCATGCCGCGGGCGAACGCTCGGGCCAGGCCGGCCAGGATTCCAGTCAGGCGAGCGCGCGGGACGGCTCCGGAGAGCAGCAACAGCCCGGCCAGAAATCGAACGCCGGAATCGGCACGCAACCGGGCAGTGACCGCATGGCGCGGAACCAGCCCTTGCCCGGCCGGCTCATTCCCGAGAGGGTGCCGCTGGACGCCCAGCGGTTCTACGGCGAAGCGCAGGTGCGCGCCCGTGCCGGCGATGCCACCGTGAGCACCGAGGCTCGCAACGTCGCCCCGAACACGTTCGCTTCGATGAGCGGCGCGGAGCGGGAAGATATCCCGCTCCGCTACCGGGTTTACGTGCGGCGGTATTTCGAGCGCGCAGGCAAGAATCCGAACTAGTGTCGTGTCTCACAATTGGCCTTACCGGGTGGGAATTGCGGATTTCGGAATGCGGATTTCAAACCTCCCTGGCGCTTGAAATCCGCAATCCGAAATTGCCGTCGACGAGGGTGGAGTAGTGGACGCTTTGACGAGGCAGGCGGAAAGCACGGCACGAGACGGGCTGGAGACCGAACAGGTGGCCCGCAAGATCGCCCAGGTTCACCGCGAGATTGCCAAGGTGATTGTGGGTCAGGAAGAGGTGGTCGAAGGAGTGCTGATTGCCTTGCTGGCCGGCGGACACGTGCTGCTGGAGGGCGTGCCCGGGCTGGGCAAGACCATGCTGGTGCGCACGCTGGCGCAGGCCGTGGCGCTGAAGTACTCGCGTATCCAGTTCACGCCCGACCTGATGCCGGCCGACGTTATCGGCACGGCCGTGGTCGAGGAGGGCGGCGATGGAAGGAAGCTGCTGGGCTTCCAGCCCGGCCCCATCTTCACCAACCTGCTGCTGGCCGACGAGATCAACCGGGTTACGCCCAAAACGCAATCGGCGCTGCTGGAAGCCATGCAGGAGAAGCAGGTGACGGTGGCCGGCAAGACCCACCTGCTGGAAGAACCGTTCTTCGTCATGGCCACCCAGAACCCGCTGGAGATGGAAGGCACGTACCCGCTTCCCGAAGCGCAACTCGACCGCTTCCTGTTCAAGCTGCGCGTGCCCTTCCCGGCGCGCGAGCAGTTGCACGACATCCTGAACCGCACCACCCGCGGAGCGGGCGAGGAGGTGAAGCCGGTGCTGGACGGACCACAGATCATGGAAATGCGGCAGGTGGTGCGCATGGTGCCGGTGGCCCGCCACGTCCAGGAGTACGCCGTCGAGCTGGTGATGGCCACCCATGCCGAAAGCTCTCAGACCGCCGCGCTGGCCAAGAAATACATCCGCTACGGCAGTTCGCCGCGCGGCGCGCAGACTCTGATTCTCGGCGGGAAAGTGCGGACGCTGCTCGACGGGCGATTTAATGTCAGCGTCGAGGACATCCGCGCGCTGCTGTTGCCCGCCCTTCGCCACCGCATCATTCTCACCTTCGACGCCCAGGCCGACGGCCGCACGGCGGACGACCTGCTCGATGAAATCGCGGACGCGCTGGTGGTGGCACCGAAACCCAAAGTGAGGTCCAAGGTCTAAGGTCGTCGCCGCGGCGACTCCAAAGTCCAACCGCCAAGCCGGCCGGCTGTTCGACCTTTGGACCTTGGACTTTGGCCTGGGGACTAAGAAATGGCTTCGCCGCTTCTACTGGATCGCGACTTTCTCCGGACTTTGGAGGAGGTGACGCTGCTGTGCCGCAAGGATCTGTCGGGCACCATCGGCAGCGACCACCGCTCGCGGAACCACGGTCCCGGCCTGGAATTCGCCGACTACCGCCGCTACAGCTTCGGCGATGATCCGCGCTTCCTCGACTGGAGCGCGTACCTGCGCCTGGGAAAGCTGTTCCTGAAGATTTACCAGACCGAAGAGCATATTCCGGTTCGCGTGCTGATCGACACCAGCCGGTCGATGGACTGCGAGCCCGAATCGGGCGAGCCCGAATCGGGCGAGCCGGCCGGGGAGCCGAAATTCCGTTACGCGCAGCGGCTGGCGGCCACCTTCGCTTACCTGGCGCTGTTGCGCCTGGATACGGCGGTGGTCATCCCCTTTGCCGAGTCGATCCGGAAACCGCTGGTGGCAGCGGGAGGGCGCGAGCGCTTCTGGCCGGTGATGGAGTTTCTGAACGGCCTGGGTTGCGGCGGCCGCACCGACCTGCTGGCTTCCGTCAAGCAATTCCTTCGGCAGTTCACGGGCAAGGGCGTGGCCGTCATTCTTTCCGATTTCTTCGACGAAGAGGGCGCCAGGCGCGCCGTCGAGATGCTGCGCTTCGCCGGCCACGATTTTGTCCTACTGCACGTTCATACGCCGGATGAGCAGCGCCCCGCCTCCTACGGCGAGCTGATCCTGGAGGACGTCGAGACAGGCGAGCGGCGCCGCGTGCATTCCTCGCCGGAGGCTGCCGCTGCTTACGAGCGCGCCTTTCTGGAGTATTGCGGCCGCCTGGAGCGCCTGGCGGCTCGCAACGGCGGACGTTACGGCCGCGCCCTCACCTCGGTCCCTTATCAGGATTTTGTCCTGCGGGGCCTGCGGGGCGACCGCGTTGTGGAATAGACCTGGGACCTGGGACCTGAGACCTGAGGAGGCGCGAATCCCAGGTCTCAGGTCTCAAGCCTGATCTTATGAATTGGCTGGCCATCTCGCCGCTGGAGGCCGCGCTGATCTGGTCGGCGCTGGCAGCGGCGGCCGTGTGGCTCTACCTTCGCCATCCGCGGCCCCGACCCAAACGCGTTTCGACGCTGCGGTTCTGGCGCAGCATCGAGGGCAGCAGCCGGCCGCGCCGCAAGCGGCGCATTGGCGAGCCCTGGGCGCTGCTGGCGCAGGTTCTTTTTCTGCTGCTGATCGTTCTGGCGCTCGCCGACCTGCGGCCGGCCGGGCAAGATTTTGAGGGGCGGTACGTGGCGCTGCTGCTGGACTCGTCGGCGTGGTCGCAGTCGCGGCCCGCCGGGCAGGCGCCCTGGATCGAGCGCATCCGCGGGGAGGCCGACGATTTCGTTGACCGCCTGGCCTTCGGTGACCACGTCCTCATCGTGAGCGCGGATGCGGACGCTTCGCCGCTGGTTTCCTTCACCGCCGACCGCGCGGCCATGCATAAAGCAATCGCGGCCTTCCGGGCCTCCGACACGGCCGCTGATCTGCCTCGCGCCCTGGAATTGGCCCGCGCGGCGGTGGCCGGCAAGCGGCGCGCCGCCATCGTTTACATCGGCCCGGGTCTGCTCGACGAACCGCAGGCCAGGCGGATCGAGCAGTTCCGCCGGGACTTGCAGCAGGCGCCGCCGGCCTTCCGCCCGCAACTGCTGGTGCGCAGAGTGGGAGACTGGCCGGTTGAGAACCGCGGCATTACACGCCTGGCGTTGCGCCGCGACACGGCGCGGCCGGACCGCTGGCGCCTGCTGGCCCAGGTTCACAATTATGGCCGCCGGGCCGCCGACACCACCCTGACCATCTCCATCGACGGGCGCGTGCTGGAGCGGCAGACGTTGCGCTTGGCTGCCGGCCAGGGCCAGCCGGCTCATTCCGAATTCACCTGGGCCGACGGCGGCCTGCTCGAAGCCGAGATCAGCCCGCCCGACGCACTGGCGGCCGACAACCGGGCGCTGGCTCACCTGCCGGTGTTCCGCCCTGTGCATGCCGCCGTATTCACCCGCGATCCGAAGATTCTAAAGCCGGTGTTCGCCACCAACCCGTACGTGGTCACCGAGTTCCTTCCCCCCGGCGGACGGCCGGCGGCTGTGCCGCAGGTGGCGATCTACGACGCCGTGCCGCCGCCGCCGGATCCGGACACGGATTCGATTGTGTTCCTGCCGGCAGGCGCAGTGGCAGACAAGCGGCGCGGCGCGGCAGGCGCGGCGAAGCGCGCCGGGCGCGGCCAGCCCGCCGCTGAGATGCGCCTGACCGCCTGGAACCCGCGGCATCCCGTCACTCGCTGGCTGCGCACTCGCGATGTCAGCGTGACCGCGGCGGCGCCGCTGGCCATCGGGGCGCGGGACGTGGTGCTGGCCTGGTCCGACAGCGTTCCGCTGCTGGTGGCGCGCCAGCAGAACGGCCACAAGCAGGTGCTGGCGGCCTTTGACCTGCGCCAGTCCAATTTGCCGTTCCAGCCCGCCTTCCCCCTGCTCATGGCGGCAGCCATCGAGTGGATGACCGGCGCCGTGGAGGAAATGGCGGATGCCGGGACCACCGGCGAGGTGCGTGTCGCGGGGCCGGCCAGCCGCGTCTTCGCGCCCAGCGGCGCCGAAATCTCGTTTGCCCGCGCCGGCGACCAGCTTCAGTTGCTCGCCTTTCAAGCGGGTTTGTATCGCATCGCCGGCCCGGAGGGCGAGTTCAAACTGGCCGTGAATCTGCCTCCGCTGCCCGCTCAACGCTGGCTTGCGACGTCGGACGAATCCTCGGAACTGCAGGCCGCGCCGCCCATCAGCCCGGCCCGCCGGCTCTGGCCGTTGTTTGTGTTGTTGGCTTTGGTTCCGCTGTGGGCGGAATGGCACTTTGCAGAGAAGTTAAGAGTTAAGAGTTATGAGTTGGCAACGCCCCCCAGTTCACCGCCAACTCATAACTCCTAACGCATGACTCTTAACTCTTAACTACGAAATGTTCGAGCGCCCCTATTATCTGGTTCTGTTGTTGCTGCTGCCGGTCCTGTGGCCGTGGCTGCGCGGTCGCGGCCCGCGCGTCTGCCTGGCGTTGAAGTGCGCTGTCTTCGCGATGCTGGTGATGGCGCTGGCGGATCCGCGGGTGCCGTGGCCGCGGTCGCGGCTTTCCGTCACCGTGGTGGCCGACGTATCCGCCAGCATGCCCGCCGGCGCGCTGGAGCAGGCCGAGGGCATGGTGCGCGATCTGGCCGGGAGCAGCTCCGACGCCGAGTTTCAGCTTGTTACCTTTGCCGACTACGCGCGCCTGCAAAGTATTCCGCGGCGTCGGGAGCTGGTCAGCCTGGGCCCCCGCGAGCCCGATTCGGGCGAGGGCGCGGGGATGGCCACCGACCTGGAAAAGGCCCTGGAACTGGCGCTGAGCACCTTCCCGGCCGGCGGCGCCCGCCGCATCCTGCTCATCAGCGACGGCAACGAGACGCGGGGCCATGCGCTGAGCGCCGCGGTGCGTGCCCGCGAACGGGGCGTGCGGATCTATACGGTCGGCGCGGGCGGCGCCGCGCGCTTGCCGCTGCGGCTGGAAAGCGTGGCCGTCCCGCAGCAGGTATTCTCGGGCGAGCGGTTTGCGGTCTCGCTGGCGCTGGAGACCCCGCGGTCGCCGCCGGCCCCGCCGGCCCGCATCGCGCTGCTCTGCCAGGGCAAGCAGATCGGCAGCGCGCTTGTGCAATTGCACGGCGGCAGCAACCAGGTGGACGTGGACGCGCGGATCACCGGCAGCGGCGTGAGCCTGCTGGAAGCGCGCATCCTGGCGGGCGGCGAGGACCGCACGCTGTTCTCCCAGGCCATCACCGTGCGCCGGCCGCGCGTGCTGTACGTCAGCGGCGGCCCGGAGCCGCCCCGCTACCTGCCGGAAACGCTGAAGCGCGCCCAGATCGACGTGGAATTGGCCCGCGTGTTTCCCGCCCCAGCGCCCCCGGAGCGCTGGGATGCGGTGATCCTGGACAACTATCCCGACCACGTCTTGCCGGCGGCCGAGCACCAGGCGCTGGAGAAGTACGTCTCCGTCGGCGGCGGCCTGGTTTTCATCGCCGGGCAGGCCAACTCACGCCTGGCCGAGCAACCCCGCGAGGGGCTGGAGAAGCTGCTGCCGGTGCGCGCCGACCCCGACCCGGCTCCCCAGGAATCGACGGCCGTGGTGCTGGTGCTGGACAAGTCGGCCAGCATGGACGGAGCGAAGATGGCCATGACCCGCGAGGCCGGGCGCGCCGCCATCGCGCTGTTGCGGCCCACCGACAAGGTCGGCGTGATCGCCTTCGACAGCGCCTTCCGCTGGGTGGTGCCGATGAGCCCGGCCGGCGACATGGCGCGCATCAGCCAGTTGATCGAATCCATCGTCGCCGACGGCGGCACCAGCATCTATCCGGCCCTGGAAGCCGGGTTTCAGGCCATCCGGCAGGAGAGCGCCGGGCGCAAACACATCATCCTGATGACCGATGGCTGGTCCACGCCCGGCGAATTCGGCCCGCTGGCGCAGCAGGCCGCCCGGGAGCACGTCACCATCTCCACGCTCGGCGTGGGCCAGGAAGTGAACCGGCAGTTGCTGGAAACGCTGGCCCGCGAGGCCCGCGGCAAGTCCTACTTCGTCGAGCAGGCCGAGCGCATCCCGCAGATCATCAGCAACGAGGTGCGGCAGCTTTCCGTCTCCTCCATCAAGGAGCGGCCATTTTACGCGCGCCGCGCTCGTCCCGTGGAATTCACCGACGGGGTGGACTTCGAGCACGCTCCACGGCTGCTCGGTTTCGTGAAGGCGCGCCCGCGGCCGGGCTCGGAAACCATCCTGAAAGCCGACAGCGGCGAGCCGCTGCTGGTTCGCTGGCAGTACGGGCTGGGCCGGGTGACGGCGTTCCTTTCCGATGCCAGGAATCGTTGGGCGGCCGAGTGGCTCCGCTGGGAGGGCTACGGCGCCTTGTGGCCGCAGATCATTCGCGATGTTTGCCACCGCAGCCGCACCGTGCGCGCCGGCGTGCGGCCGGGCGAGCGGGAAGGCGAGGCGGTGGTTTATTATGATGTGGTGGCCGATGCCGCCTTCGCCAGTGCCTGGCCGGAGCACCCGCGGGTGGCCGTGGCCGCGGCCGGCGAGCCCGATTCGGGCGAGCAGCCCCGTTCCGTTAAGGTTGAGGAGACCGCGCCCGGCCATTACGAAGCGCGCATCCCGGCCGGAGAGCGCGGTCTCTACCGCATTCTCCTGGGAAGCGGCGAGATGCGATTGCCCGAAGCGGGCTTCTACTATGAGTCCGAGGAGTTGAGCGACCGCGACGTGAACACGGCGCTCCTGAAGGAAATCAGCCGCCTGACCGGCGGCCGTTATCGTCCTTCCATGGAGCAGTTGCTGGACCCGGAAGGCAGCGAGGTGCGGGAGCGCCGGGCGCTCTGGCCGTATCTGCTGGCGCTGGCTTTGCTATTGAACCTCCTCGAACTGGCCTGGCGCAAGGGGTTCTTGGCCCGGCTTCGGCCGGCCGCGGCGGCGCCGGAGCCTGCCAGGAATGCCGCGTAGCGGCGACGCATTCTTGGTGACGAGTGATGAGTGACGAGTGACAAGTCGGAGCCGCCGCGAGGCAGGCTTGTCACTGGTCACTCGTCACTTCCTACGCATGAACGTTTCCGAACAGCCGCGCGTCGTCCCGCCCCGCCCCATCCGGAACAAGACCATCGCCCGCCTGGTGCTCGAAGAAGCGTTCGACGACAATGTGTTCGGGCAGTCGGCGCAGATGGCCTACTACTTCCTGTTGTCGGTGTTCCCCTTCCTGCTGCTGCTGGCTACGCTGATGCCGTACCTGACCGACCCGGGGAGTGTGGAACGGATGATGGCGCTGCTGGAGCCGATTATTCCGCCGCAGGCGCTGGAGCTGGTGTGGGGCAACCTGCAGACCCTGCTCACGCATAAGAGCCGCGGCCTACTCTCTCTCAGCGTCATCGCGCTGCTGTGGTCGGCATCGAGCGGTTTTGGGGCCATCATCGGCGGGCTCAACATCGCCTACAAGGTCCCGCCGCCGGAAGGCCGCCCGTTCTGGAAGCAGCGCCTGCTGGCCCTCGGCTTCACCGTGGGCCTGGGCATCCTGCTGGTGATTTCGGCGCTCCTGCTGGTGTTCGGCAAGACGTTCCGGGACGTGTTGGCGGAGTATCTCAGTATTCCCGTCTTCTTGTGGATCGCCATCCGCTGGACGATCGCGCTGGCGTTTCTGCTGCTGACGCTGGACATCATGTACTACGTGGCGCCGCGGGTGCGCCACCGCTGGCAGTGGCTCAGTCCGGGCGCCCTGCTGGCCATTCCCACCTGGCTCGGCGTTTCAAAAATGTTCTCGCTGTATGTCTCGCGCTTCGGGCGCTACGAGGCCACCTACGGGGCGCTGGCCACCGTCATCCTGCTGATGCTCTGGTTCTATCTCTCCAGCCTGGTTCTTCTGATCGGCGGCGAGCTGAATTCCCAACTCGAGCGCCGCCCGCGCCAGCAATAGATTCACCACCGAGGCACGAAGACACCAAGGTTCACGTCCCTTGGTGGCTTGGTGGTCCAACCAGCTAGCGGGGCGGGACTTCGGCCAGCACCCGCTCGCCGGCGGGTTGCGCGGCGCAGGCGGCCAGGGCCTGCTTCAGGTCGGTGATGATGTCGTGGTAATCCTCCAGCCCCAGCGACAGCCGGATCCCGGTGGGGCGCACGCCGCGCCGCATGCGCTCCTCGTGGCTCATCGCCGAGTGGGTCATCGAATAGGGGTGCTCCACCAGGGTCTTGATGTTGCCCAGGCTGACCGCCAGCGTGATGCAATACGACTTCTCGGCCAGGTAATCGGCAAAGCGCTCCGCGGTCCGCAGCGGGTCGCCGTTGGCCTTGACGCTGAAATAAATCATGCTGCCCGGAGCGAACGCGCCGTCCGACGACACCATCTGGCGGTGCGCCAGCTCCGCCTGGGGGAAGGAATCGAGGCCGGGATAGCGGACGGATTCGATCTGCGGGTGGCCCTTGAGAAATTCGGCGACGCGGAACGCTGATTTCTGCTGGTTCACCACGCGGGTGGCCAGGGTGGGCAGGCCGTACACCAGGATGCCCCAGGCGGTCTGCGGCGAGAGCACACCGCCGAAATCCTTCCGGAACAGCATCAGCCTGTAGTAATAGCTGCGCGGGCCGACCACCACGCCGCCCACGTTGGTGCCAAACCCGCCGATGTCCTTGGTCAGGCTGTTGACCGAAAAGTCGGCGCCGTGCTCGATGGGGCGCTGGCAGTAGGGAGTGGCGAAGGTGTTATCGACCACCACCTTGAGGCGCTGGACCTCCGGGCGGCCGGCGTTGATCTTATCCACCTCGCGGCGGATGGCCGCAATATCGATCAGGTCCATGGTGGGGTTCACGGGCGTCTCGAAATAGACCACCCGCGTGCCCGGCTTGACGTGCCGCGCGACGTTGGCAGGCTCGATCAGGTTGGCGAAGGTGGTGTTCACGCCGAACCGCGGCAGCCAGTTGGTCATCAGGCTGTAGGTGCAGCCGTAAAGGGTCTCGTGCGCCAGGATCTCGGTGTCGCGCTCGGCCAGCACCGACAGCACCGCGCTGATGGCGGCCATGCCCGACGCATAGCAGACAGCCACTTCGCCGCCCTCCGCGTAGGCCAGGTTCTCTTCCAGCATTCCGCGGGTCGGCTCGTCGAGCCGGTCGTAGATATAAATCGGGTGGTTCTCGCCCGCCTCTTCGGCGAAATGAGCGAAGCCCTCCAGGCCCCGGCGCAGCGAAGAAAGCCGGAAAGACGCCGAGGCGGTCATGGGCGGGTTGACGTGGTGGGCGTAGTCCCATTTGCCGGTCACGAAGCTGCCGTGGATCAGGTGCGTGCGTGCCCGGTAGTCGTCGCGATGCTGCTTGCGGTTTTTCATATGCCACTCGTCCTCAAAAAAGAGCCGCTATCCCGCATCTCAAAAGAGATGGGCCTCCTACTATCTTACCCCCGACCACAACCGCCGGGAACCCCGTGGCGGAGGGCCCCACGTTGCCGCGCAGGGACCGCCATGCGGAGGCGCAGCAGGGACCGGCCGGGAGCGCACAAAAATTGCATCCCGCGCCTGTCGCAGATAATCCAAGGAGTATCTTGGTTGGAGCCCCTCGGATGGATTGCACCCAGTTTCTGGAAGAGCTTTCAGACTACATTGACGGGGCCGTACCGCCGGCCGTCCGGGAGGCCATCGTGGAGCACACCGCCTTTTGCCGCAAGTGCGAGGTGCTGTACAACTCCACCCGCCACACCCTGGAGATCGTCACCGCGCACGGCCACGAGGCCTACGAGATCCCGAAGCCGGTCAGCGACCGGCTTTATTCCCGGCTGCGCGCCCGCATGGCCAAGCTTACCACCCGATAGAGCCCGCGGGAGTGGGACGCAAATGAACACAGATACACGTACATCAATCTGCGTTCCTCTGCGCGGTTCCGCGCTTATCTCCGTTCCCGCCCTCGGTTGCGGAATTACCCGTTTTCCGGGCCGGCATCGGAGCCCACGTCGAACCATTCCTTCTTGAACTCGATGCGGCGTTTCTCGCGCATGGCCACATTGGAAGCCAGCGTGACCACGGCGTCGCCCAGCGCCACCTCGCCGCTGCAGCGCGGCTGCCCCTGGCCCGCATTGCGGATCAGCCAGGCCAGGTGCTCCTGCTCCTCGCGGTACCCGCGGCTGCCGAGCGTGTCGGGGATGCCGACGTCGACCACCCACTGGGCCGTGGAGGTCGAGGTGGCCACCGCTTCGCCGATGCGTTTCTCGGCCCAGGTGATGCGCGTGTCCTTGGGCGCTTTCTCCTTGAACAGGTAGACGTCTCTCTCCGACAGCACGGCCAGCGTGCCCTTGGTGCCCAACACCAGCTCGCCGTACTGGTCGAACTCGTTGGTGCAGATCG
>Ga0315276_10004504_pt1 | contig 12788 bp, 12 predicted proteins | sample YL17G05_0_MG_FD_204542 | JGI IMG/M metagenome (GOLD analysis project Ga0315276, IMG submission 204542) | Sediment microbial communities from Yellowstone Lake, YNP, Wyoming, USA - YL17G05_0 | ecosystem: Environmental > Aquatic > Freshwater > Lake > Sediment | place: USA: Wyoming | collected... | reverse complement strand
ATATTTTGCTAACTCTCCCAAACCATTTCTCTTTGCTTCTTCTGGACTTTCACTGAATCTTCCAGCTATCCCATACTTTTCCGCCCTTATCCAATATTTTCCATGCATTGAGGAGCCATCTTCATCATGCATTAATTCTACTCTCCCAAAATATGGAATCTCAAACTCTTCCAGTGTTTTTATGCTCATGCTGTTTCTCCTGCCTGAATTTTGTTTGAAATTGCTTTCTCATGGCTCGCAGCTTTTCCAATTAGATAAGTAATTGTATCCTTGCTTGGATAAGCAATCTTTACCGCGAATGCCAAAGATTTTCCAAAAGCATGTTTTAATTCTTCAAGTGATTTTTCTTTGTCTATTTTTATCCCAATATAAACCCTATGCTCTCTCGAATCATAGGCTGCAACAGGCTCAAAACCCACTGAGAAAGGTTTTATATCAAGCTTTGACATTAATCCACAAGCCGCCTCGCTTATAACTTCTCCTTCTTTAACAATAGTTTTCTTCTCTTTAATGCTTATTTTACCATCTTCAATAGCAATCTTTAATCCTAACGCCCCTAATTCAGAAATTACCGGCCCAGGAACAAGCTCAGTAGGCCCAGGTTCAATTTCAATGTTCATAGGAGCAATTTGCCCCGTCTTAGCTTTAACTGGATTCTTGCTCTCGCTCAGAGTTCCAGACAATTCAAAAGCATCAACATCCGAGAACAATAACGCAGAATCTTCTTTAATATATTCTTCCATCTTCTTGACTTCTATTCCTGAATTTTCTATGCCTCTGATTACAAGGCTTTTCTTCACAACTTTTATCTTAGCTATGTCTCTTATCTTCTTCTTTATTTCCTGAAACTGCTTTCCAGGAAGGCTGTTTATCGAGCAAACCATGAATGTTTTATGATTCTTAATTAAATTTTCAATCTCAGAAACAGTTTTAAGCTTTGCTTCTGGAATTTCTCTTTCAAAATTAGTCTGTTTTTTATTTGCCATTTTAGTTATTAGCAACCATTTCTTTAGTTCGATTTTTAATCAACTCTTGAAGATTTAATGATGATGCTCTTAATGCTCTTACCTGCTCTCCCCTCATCATTTTCATTTCACTTTCTGTTTTTGACCAGTCTACTACTGCTCTTATTGTAAGAACTCCATTAAGTTTAAGTGCTGTTTCCCAATCTCGCATTTGTATTGCAGAGTGATAACTAGGATACTCTGGATAATCAAACACATTTTCATATACAGATTTTTGGCATGCCATCTTACACTGCAAGTTTTATAGGTTTAGTCATAGTCAATTTTAGCATAACGCTTTTCAAATTCTCTTTTTGCTTTGGAAGAGCATTCAGAACAGCGCTGTAAACTGTAAAGGCATTCTCTGCAATATCTTCATCTTTCATGTCTTCTTTGCCAATAGCAAACTTCATGCTTGGCTCTTTTGTTTTGACTCTGATAGCAGTTTCTGCTTTTTTTATGATTTCTTGTATTGTTGCTTCATCTTCTTTTATAATAATTCCAAGTTGCGGAGAGGGCATCTTTCCTGCAGGCCCTAAATACTTTCCAAAACTAGTTGCAATTGAGGGCATCAGACTAGCATGAGCTATAAAGAAATCATACTCTTCCACGAGCCTTTTCGCAAATTTCCCCTTATACTTTTCAAATTCAGGCTTTGTTATAGTGTCCACAGCATTGCTTTTAGAAGTCAAAAATGCAACTGCTTTAATCTTTCTGAACTTGTGAGGAACGCTTACAATTAAGTTCACATTTTCTCTTTTAATGTCAAAATTTTTTAAATTTATAATTAAGTCTACAGTTTGAGAAAACTTTCTCTTCTCATTCTTTCTTAACTCAACTAATACTCTTCCAAATTCTTCTTTGTTAATCATGTTTTGCTCCTACAGTATGCGCCGGAATCATAGAAATTATATTCCGATGATGTAGTTTGCGCAAATCTACACAAGAAATCAGGTTTATAAAACTTTCTACAACTGAAAATTAGTTGTAATCAACAAAGATAAATTGATTTAGAATGTTTATTAAACGTTTTTCAGCTTACTGTGGAAAAAGTTCTCAATTTAGAATATAAAATTTAAGATGAAAATTGAAAAATTTTTGTGTGAAAGCCAAAGAAAACCCATTAAACGCAAACTGATTTGTAAATTAAATTAATAATTGACATTAACTTTTATAGATGTGATTAGATGATGTTTAGGCATAATTAACATATTGAAATTATTTGATTTCGTCCAGATGCCCCACAAAAAGTTTTTACTTTTGAATATAAATTTTAAAACAGTAAAGTGAAAACTTTCCCAGCTTGCTGTGTGGGGGGTTCACGCAAGCAAATCATCCGTTCATATAGACATTCTTGATATGCAGATTAATCTTTCTGCTTTTTCAAAACAATAGAAGTATACCCTTTATCCTTGACTTTATGCAATCCTGCCATTTTCCTGAACTTAATTATTCTTCTTACTATAAAAAAGGAAAATACCCCCATAACAAGAACTATAATCACAACTCCTGCGCCAGTATTTCCAATTCCAGCAAGCACGGCTAGCCCCACAAGAGGAGGATTTCCCAAGATAACTCCCTGCTGCACAAATGCGGATGCAATTCCAGATTTAGCATTTATTAATATGTTAATATTGCTTCCTGAGAAATCAGCAATATCAGCTGTTGTTTCATACTGCTCTGTTGCCCCCGAAGCCATTTTTCTTGTTTCTTTCACTTCAAATATCTTTTTTCCAGAATTATCCATCCCTATAATTTCAACTTCCACATCCTGCTCCTGATTTGACACTTCAGAGATAGAATAAACAATTCTTAATTTATTTTTCCCCTCTCTTTTAATATCATTTAACTCCACGTTCAGTTTTTTCTCTATAATCTCTAAACTAAAACTCGTATCTTTGCCTCCCTCCTCGCATTCTACCCCTACTCCAACATTATATCTTCCTGCCCCAAGATTAACTGGGATTTTTAAAATAAACGTAAATTCATAAATTTCCCCATTTCCAATATTTCTTGTTCCTTCAGAAGAAATCCATCCAGAATTCTCTCCCCTTCCAATCAGCTTGCAGTTGTTAAGAAAACTTGTCCCAGTATTTCGAGCAACCAAGGAAATCTTTCTGCTCTCTCCCGGATTTACAATCATATCCGAGACGGCGCTTAAATCTAACTTGCTTATTTTTACAGTGCTTCCAGAACTTGAACCGCCTCCGCCCCCTCCAGCACTTGGGCTAGGAGGCTGAACTGCAGATGTGGAAACGCTGAAGTTTGAACTTTTTGAATTTGTATTTCCAGCTGAATCAGTTGCAAATAAATTAAGAATATAGCTTCCAATTGTAGAAACACTAAAACTGGTTGAAGCGCAGTTAGCAAGCGTTGTGTTGGAAATAACTGTTCCTCCTGTGCTCCACTCAACATTATACTTGCAAGTCAGGGGAGAATTGTCTGCAACTAAAAAAGTTAAAGGAATTCCATCAATGCTTGTCTTTGTTCCAGAAGGCTCAGATAATGTTAGATTTGGAACAGCAGTGTCAACATGAAATGTTTTGTTTCCATTAAAAGAGCTGTGCCCTGCGCCGTCATTGCACTTCACATTCCATTTGTATGTTCCATCGCTTAAATTCAGGAAAAATGAATTTTCAACATCATTAACTAAAAACACGCTTGTCTGATTCATCTTGAATTCTCCATCAAAGTCTCCCCACAATTCACAGCTTGCCAAGTCAGTATCGCTTGGAACATATTTAAAACTAACATTGCTATTGTTAAGATAAGAATCAATCGGAGAGTTTAATGTTATTGTTGGAGCCCCAATGTTTACTGAAAATCCTGCGCTCTTGGAATTTTCATTTCCATAACTGTCATTTGCATATAATGTTAAAGTATAACTTCCAGTTCCAGAAACATTAAAAGTTGTATTCCCGCAATTAATGAGTGTTATATTCTCGTTTCCTAAATTATACCAGCATCTTTGCAAGTTCTCATCAGAAGCGCTGAATTTTAAATTTAAGCTTTCGTTATATCCATATGTTGCTCCAGACTGGGGCGAATATAAGATAATTTCAGGGGGGGTGATATCAAGAGTTACATTTAACCATCTGGTTATAGATGCAGAAGAATGATTTTCATCACCAGAAGACACAGCAGTTATATTATAATATCCTTCTGCTCTTGTTATTGCCAAGCCATTTTCACTTGTGATATCTGCTCCGTTTTTATAAATTATCAAGCTTCCATATAAAGCTGTTGCGCTAATATTTCCCAGGTCTATATTTTTAATTGTAAGATTATTTCCCTGAGAGTTTAGCAATAAACTTACTTGCCCATCAGCTTTTCCAATTGAATACAATTGCTGCTGAGAGTTTCCAGAATAATTCTGATTTCCAGCAGAAGTGCAGTTTACAGTGTATATTCCTGCTGCCCTCGTAAAATTTATCCCTTTTTCACTGGTTTTATCCTCGCTGTTTATATAAAGAATAGTGTTAAGCCCTGCTGAATTGCTGCAAGAAAAATTACTTTCTGTTCCGTAAATTATTGGAGAAACAGGGGTTGTAATTAAACTTGTAATAGTTTCAGCAGCAGTTACAATGAAACTAGATGAATTTGATGCAGAAGTATAATTCTGAGTTTCAGAAACATTGCACACATAATCATAATTTCCAACTTGCAAAATAATTTTCTTTCCATTCTCATTAGAATTAACATCTATTCCATTTCGGTATAGTTTTGCAGTTTCTTCCTGATTTGTTCCGTAGCACGAGGCATTTATCTCAATTCCATAAGCCTGGGGAGATGAAGGAGAAAAAATAAGAATAGTCGTGCTGTTTATCTTGTTCACAGTCAAGGTATATGGGAGCGATGATGAAGAATAATTCTGACTTTCAGTCGTATTGCACTTTATAGAATAGCCTCCTGCAGACAAATTTACATTAGAAGGATTTGTTATTTCAGAGTCATCTTTATACAATTTTCCAGTTCCAAACCCCGGGGTGCAAGATAAAATAGTGCTTGTTCCTCTCGTAAACGTCCATCCAGCAGAGCTTGACAACATGAGAGAGTTAACTGCTCTTGTTACAGTATAGTATCTCCACTCGCTTGAGTTGGTATATCCTAAAGTATCATTAGCCCACCATCTGTATGAATATGTTCCAGCCCCTAAATTTGTTCTATTAAACGAATAAACATTCCCATTGTTTGTAATATTTCCATTAGTATAATTAACATTATTAAATTCTATCCATCTAGAAGAAATTCCAGAATCATCGCTGATACTTACATTAAATTTGTACGTTTGCCCTGAAGAATAAACACTTGAATTTCCAGGAAGTTCAGAATAATTTGAGAATGCTGGCGGAAATGTATCAAGCAAAGTGTAATCCAAAGAAATATTATACAATTTAAGCGAGATGCTTGAATCTTGGCTTGTAAAAATTGATTTATATTGAAAATACCTTCCAGTCAAATTAATATTATTCAGATTTGCATTCTGCCATGTTCCATCAGAACAATCGCTTAGAGAGCAATTTTTAACTTGGAATGAGAGATTCGTGCTAATGGGCAAAGAAACCAAACCCATAACGTCATTACCTGCGCCATTCATATCAGAAGCAATAAGACTAAATGTTGCCCCAGAATCACTAGACATATAAACATCTTCGCTTGTATCCGGAATATATACTCTATTAGTCAAATCAACATAAAGCAATTTTGCATTATTAACATCTCCAGCTCCGTTAAAATCGTCATTAACTTTTGCAAATGAAGTCCCAGAATTGCTTGAAGCCCATATGTCTTGCCCATCAACAATAAACAGCGAATTCGTGCTGTTAGAGTCCATTCCATTTGCCCCATTTGCAGCTGCTCCATTATAGTCATCATTTACCTTTGTCCATGAAACCCCAGCATTAATAGACATCCAAACAGTAGAACTGCTGTCAACAATAAAATAAGCATTTGAGTTGTTTATGGCAATTCCCAAAGCATTTGCATTGCCCCCGCTGAAGCTTGAATTAATTTTTGTAAATGAAACCCCTGAATCAGTTGATTTCCAAATCTGTTCATTAGTATCTACAATAATCAGATTATTGTTTCTGTCTACTGTCAAAACCGCATTAGGATATGTTTCAGCCCCGTTATAATCATCATTTACCTTTGTCCATGAAACCCCATAGTCAATAGAACTCCAAACATCCTGTGCATTAGCAATAAATAAGCCATTTGAACTATTTTTTCTCAGAGTATCTGCTAAATTTCCATCTCCGCCATTATAGTCTACCTTTGTTGCACTCCAATTATATCCGCTGTTGTTTGATTTCCAGAAATCCGCAGAATTATCAATGACATAATAATATTCTGTTGAGGACACATTTGCTCCATAACTTAAATTGTTTAGTCTAGACAAACTTCCAGAATCAAATATTCTTGAGGTATAAGTTCCAGTAATATTTGTCCCATTTAATATGACTCCATTTCCATTATAACTAGTATTAGCATAAGTCCCGCTAAAATCTCCTTGGTTTTTGTCTTCAAAATTTCCAGCAAATGAAATTCCCATTAATCCTACAATTAACAATATTAAAATTGGAATTATTCCACTCTTAATCAATTTTCAATACCTCCTTCTTTTTCATAAGCCTTATCATATCCATTTCCAATACTTTAGAAAGCATAATTGCATTTTCCTCGCAGAACTTCTGAAATCTATTATAGACATCTTCCTCAATACTTAAAGTAACCTTTGTATTAGGATTCCCCTGAAATTCCAACTCGTGAATTTCAGTAATGGGTTTCCCAATCTCAGTATCATTTATAGCGCATATAATTTCATCCACTTTGTTTAAGTCATGCTTATGGCTCAAAAAATTAGAGGACATTGTTTCCAACTCAATCCTAACTTCCTTTCCATCTCTCATCATAATTAAGTCAGGGCATATCCCTATATCTTTTCTAATTATTTTAGAAAATCCAAGTTTCCTGTAATTATCAATAACCCATTTTTTAAGTTCAGATTCTGTTCTAATCACCTTTTTTTTATTCTTATTCATTTTACCTCTTAATCTGCCAAGCGCTAATCCTACCCAGGCTAAATTTAAATACTTTCCCCTGAATTTCTAAATCAAGGCAATAGCGTATTATAGTATGCCAAGATTTGTCAAGATGAGAAGAAAGTTCTGCTGTTGAGAGGGGCTTTTCTGATTTTGAAAGTATTGCTAATATACTTTCCTGAATATTTTTGCGATTAATCGCACTTTTTAAAGTACCTCTTTTCATACTCTTTAAAGTACTTTTTATTGTATTTAAATCTTTCCAACTTTCGGAAATATAAGGAAATACAACCAAAAAAGCATAATTTTAAATATCACTTATAACTATTCATGACATGGAAAAAAAGAGCGTGCTGTTCGTAATCTCTGTATTTTTGCTGTTATCTTTAGTTTTAGCCCAGAATAAGCTTGAAATTTCCACAATAAAATCAGCCGAGGAAAAATATTCTCCGGGTGAGAACATCACCCTTAGAATTTCCCTGTATAGCCCAGACAACTCTATCATAGACGATAACATTCTTGTCATACTAACTGATTCAGCAAAAACAGTAAAAATAGAAAAAATTCTGCCTACAAACAAAATTGTAGAAGTTGACTTGGGAGAACATGCTCCCTCAGGAGCATGGACAGCTCTAGCCGCCTATACAGACAAAACTACCGGGCAGCAATTAAACAAAACCACTTTCTTTTTTGTTGATTTAAATGAATTAGCCAGATTTGAGTTAAACGGGGATAGTTTGACAATAACCAACATAGGGAACACAAGATATACTAAAACAATAAGCATAATCCTCGGAGAGAGCATTGGAACAAAAAATATTGAAGGCTTGGAAGTCGGAGATTCCATTAAACTCAAGTTAATCGCTCCAGATGGAGAATATAATGTTAAGATTACAGATGGAAAAACAACAATCTCCAGAGATAAAGTGGCTTTAACAGGAGATGTAATAGGAGTTTTGGACGAAAGATTATCAAATCCCGCCCCAGGGATTACAGGAGGAATCGGGCAAAGCAGTATATTAAAGAGCAGTTTTATCTACATCTTTTTGATTGCAGTTTTTGTTGCAGCAATTCTTCTTGCAGTTGAGAACAAGTATAGAAAAAAATTAGGCAAGATGTGATTGGGTTTTAGAATTCTAAATTAGCTGGACATCAAATGATAATGAGCTTATTAAAAGTTTTGATTATCAATCAATTGTGCTTCTATCAAACGCCAAACCCTCTTTAAATAAATTATATTGAATCTCAAGTGATAATCAGTGGATTGCAGATAATCTAGAATAGGGTTTTACTCTTTTTTCTTGGCTTCTTCCCTAAGTTTTTCAGCAATCTTGTCAAGGCTTAGTCCAACATGATGCTCACTGTTTTTTCCATCCGGGGAAGCATGATATTCTGCAACTTTTCTTGTGTGAATAACTCCACTAGAATCTAGAGTTCCATGATGATTATACCTCGGATCTAAAACTTCAAGAACTTCAACAACAGTTTTGTCTCTATCCGCATTACCACCGCGTCCTACTCTTATAAAATACTCTTTTGGAAAGTCCATAAAGAATCTATTTTAAGCTATTATTTAAGCATTATTGTGCTTTAAAGTACATTTATTTCTCAAGCTCAGCCAAATACTCCTTAACTCTCTCCAAACACTGAGGAATAACAAACTTTTCAATCTTATTGGAAAATATCTCTCCAATTGAAGAAAACTCGCTAAGATTGTACATATTCCCTCTCTTATCAATAAGCATTGAATCATTAAGCCTTTTCAGCTGTCTTCGTATATTGCTTTCAGCTATCCCTTTCATTTCCAGATTATATCTTGTCCTTGTCTCAATTATCTTTGTTTTTATTTCATCACTGCTCAATTGTTGTTTATTCTTCCTCGCTTCATCCAGAACAAGGAGAACATCAACAATAACGTCCCTAGAATCTCCCGGCTGAAGCAGTCCAAGAGAAAGGCATATTTTCTTCATAAGCTCTCTTTTCTCAGTTTGATACGGCTTTTCATACCTTCGAAGTATTATCTCAGCCAGCGGAACATCCTTGACCATACTGCTTCTACAATATAAATACTTATAAATCTTCTTCTTATAACACCTTTATGTCAATCACAAGCTATACTGACTTAGCAAAAAAAGTAAATATTCGAGTGGATGTTTCAAAAATAGTCAGGCATCAACTAACCCCTAACAGTATAGAACTAGAGCTAGTTAAATCTGACAATCCGGGCGAGAGAAAATCGATAGAAGTAAGATTATTCTTTCAGGAACTAAAAAAAGAGGGAATGTGGGAAATTCTTCGCTCCACCGAGACACAGATAGATTTAGGAGAAATATCTGAAGACAGAGCAAAAAAAATTTATTCTAATTATTTAGATAAGATAAAAAAAGGAGACTACATCCTGCATCACTTTGATGATGGCTCAGTAGAGGTTAAATTAACTTAAAATGGAACTAATAGCATTATTATCAACCGGAAAAGGTTCATGGGCTCAGGTAGCTGGATTAATTAACAAGGGAGAATGGGATAACATAATTCTTATTGGAAGCAGTTTTGCAGAAAAATTTACAACTGACAAAAAGTCAGAATTCATAAAAGTAGACACAGACAAGAAACTAGTTGACTTGAAACAGGAAATCCTTGATAAACTAAAGGGAAAAATAGCAGGCACAGAAGTTGCCCTTAGCATAGCAAGCGGAGAAGGAAAAGAGCACATGGCATTGATTTCTGCCCTTCTCTCAGTTCCAGTCGGAGTAAGATTCGTAGCTCTAACTCAGGAGGGAATTGTTTATCTTTAAAATGCTAAGATGAAATTCTTAGAAGAAATTCAATTTTCTGAAAATGAATTTGGAATTCAACTCGTAGCAGTGCTGGCTAACGGATGGAAAGATGCAGCAAGAAAATTTCCGGGCGAAAGAATTAATGAAATTCTAAAACCAAGCATTTCATTTGCTCAAAGTTGTATTCAGGAGCTTAAGCAAAAAGTAGAAGTAACTTCTGGAGAGTATGGGCTTCATCATGTTTCTTTAATCCCAGAAAGAGCTGGGCTAGATTTGTTTTCAGACCAAAATTCTTACATAAGCCAGAATCTAAGAAGAAATCAGATCATGGGTGTTCTGCCCGTTGTCTTGGATTATTTAAAGTTACTTGACTACGCCTAATCTTTAATTTAAATCTCCCCAACTTTAATCTTCAAAATGTAAATTTTGAATGAGACAGAAAAATTATATCTGATTTTTCTGTATCTTCATATCTCTCTTATTTTTCCCAAGCAAAACCACCCTCGATTCAATTTTCTCATCGAGAAATTTATATTTTGGAAGTAATTTCAAAAGATTTTCAGAAAAATTTCTAACTTCAGAATGAATCGGCATTCTTTCATATCCTAATCTCTCTCTTGCATATCCCACGGACATGTAACCTTTAATTTCCAAAAAATCGCAATTTGTTTTCTTAATCAATCTGGCATACTCTTTAATCATCTCATCATCCATATTCAAATCGCATATTAAATTAATTCTTACAACCGTTCTTGTTTTCATATTCTTCATCAACTCAAGTGTCTTCATCAGTTTTTTCCATGCATTCTTACTCTTGTTTCTGGTTATTTTCCTGAATATCTTCTCATTAGGATAGTTCAAAGAAACATAAATTTGAGTTGGAAGCGCATTTTTCTTCTTTAGTTCAGCAATTCTTTCAGGCAGAAGCCCATTTGTAACAAGAAAGCTTGTAATTTTCCTTTTTCTAAGCTCAAGAATAAGTTCAGCAAGTTTTGAGTAGATAGTCGGCTCTCCGGAAAGCGAGATTGCAAACTGTTTAGGATTCTGAGCCTCTTTAAATTTAATTTTATTAATCTTCTCATTTCCCCCGAATCCAGAAAGCATTTTTCTCTGGGCAAGAATGCAGTTATCAATTATCTCTTTGGGATTATCTGCGCATTTTATTCTTTTGGAAGAAGTATATTCAAGATTTCTCCAGCAGTGGACACATTGATTTTGGCAATTAACTGCAGAAGGGGACATTTGACAGCATCTCCAAGAAGGAATCCCATAGAATTGGTTTTTATAACATTCTCCAGCATCAACTAAAGATTTTCTAGTCCATCTGCATATTTTAACTGCGCTGTGATTATGCTTTCCTACAAACCTATATCCCTGCTCTTCTAATTTTACCTTAGCTAGATTATTTTTTTTCATATTCTCTTTAATTCTCGGAAATTTTTCATTGTTAACTAATAAAAGAAAAAGTTTGTCTGAAAGCAAATCTTTTTCTTTCTACACCTTTAGGGTGTTTAATGGCTTTAGCCATCTTTGCTACAAGATTTTTTTAAATCTTGTCAATGGACCAGCCGGGAATCGGACCCGGATTTCGTCGTTGCGAACGACGTATTCTAACCGTTATATTACTGGCCCAATTAATCTAAAAAATAATAAAAAGAATAAGAATTTAAACCTTCTTGTTGAAAGGTTAAATAAATTTAAAAAATAAAAAAATAAAAAATTAGTCTATCTTCTCTTTTTCTTTTTTGCTTTTTTTGCCATTTTGGTTGTTTTTATCTCCTCTTTTTGTTTTTTTGTTAATAACATGACATTCTTTTTATTTAAATATCTTTCGTATAGCCCTATTTTAACTAAATTTTCAATAAAACGAACTTTTATTTTATCGACGGCAAAAAATAAAATTGATTTTCCAACTATTTTAAACTGTTAAAAATAAGTATAAAACACCCAAAAAAGAGTTAGTAAAATAAATAATCCGATAAACAGGTAAACCATCGAAGAATAAGCTTTCTGCGCAAATTTCTTTGATTTAGTGATTCTAAAAACAGTCAAATAAAATACTCTTCCTCCGTCGAATATCCCAACAGGGAGCATATTAAACAATGCAACGCTTAAATTAATTAAAACCATCCACCATAGAAGATTATAAATAAATATTGTAAGTTCTTCCCAGCATCTTGGCGCGTAATAAGTGTTCACATCTCTGAAAAAAGAAAGTCCTTCTCTTAGCTTTCCAAATATTCCTGCTCTTACCGGCATGATTGCAACTCCTAAATAAGCCCGTGAACTGTTATCAGGCCTGTTTCCGAGGGTAATCACATTTTCTTTCACATTATTTCCAGATGCTATGGATTTAATAGAAACAATATCTCCAGGAGATAACTGCAACAGGACTTTTTTCAAATCTGCATCATTTCTTATTTTTTCTCCATTAACCTCAGTTATTGTTCCAAGAATTCCTGCGCGTATCGCGGGAGCATCATCAAACCCGGCAATTATCGTGAAATTATTCAAGTTTTCTGCTGTTCTGCTGGCAATAAAGTAACTTCTGTTTCCGTAATATATCTTTGTAAGATTTAAATTTTCTGAATAAAAGTTTACTGAAATTGTTTCATTAGTTACTAACGCAATTCCAGAAACATTTATTGCCGAAGTTGGATAATAATTAAAGATAGCCCCCGAAGGGGCAAATGCCAAAACACTAAAAAGCATTAGGAACATAAAGAAAAGAATTGTCAGCAATAAGTTTGAAAAACTTCCCGCCGCAAGTATAGAAATCTGGTTTCTCGCTCTTAACTTTTTCATCTGCCTGTCATCCTGCTCAACAAATGCTCCGAAGAAAGGCCCGAGGAAAGCAAAGCCAGTTGATTTTATTCGCACATTATTCTTTCTTGCAATTATTCCATGAAAAAATTCATGCACTACTGCTGTAATTCCCAAAACAACAATCCAATAAGTAAAATACA
>Ga0315276_10004500_pt1 | contig 12795 bp, 17 predicted proteins | sample YL17G05_0_MG_FD_204542 | JGI IMG/M metagenome (GOLD analysis project Ga0315276, IMG submission 204542) | Sediment microbial communities from Yellowstone Lake, YNP, Wyoming, USA - YL17G05_0 | ecosystem: Environmental > Aquatic > Freshwater > Lake > Sediment | place: USA: Wyoming | collected... | reverse complement strand
TGATAGTTTCAGCGTCGCCAATGTACAACTCAGCGCATAACCCTGAGAATGTTTCCCTAGGCTGATTGTTTGTGATGATCGTTAGAGCAGCAGTCATGATGATTCACCTGTGATGCAATGTGATGTAGTGAGGGAAGAATCCCTCAGTTTGATGTAGTATCAAAGAGAGAGAATCTGTTAGGTTGGTGATCATAAATGATCTAACCTTAACCTAAGTCAACTGTACAGCTTGATGCTGTAGAGACTATCAGGAACCTACCCCAAGTTAGTTAGGGAAAGTCGGCCTAAACTTAAAGTGACGTACAAAGCGCACTAAATACATGCAAAGCATATACTTAATGCGCCAAGTGCGTAAGTTCTTTGTATTTAGTTCCACGTTGGCGAAGCGTGGTAAAAGTTAACGCCATTAGAAAGTGATGACAGGAAGCCTGGGTCTCTGTCCAGAGTACCTGCACTAGACACAGTGACTCTGGACAGAGAAGGAATCGATACGGCGCACACTTAACAAGTCGGGTTGCAACTCTATTGTGCTCGGGGGATCACTCGCACCCCTAGTTCCAGATTCTGGCCGTATCTATTATGAAGAATAAGTTACATACCGCGTAGGCTATCCGTGCTAGCTATCTTGCGGCAGTTAACTATTCGATTGTCAAGGTGCGATCGGTTGCCCGATGCCTCAGATCCTACAGCATGAAGCGCAGCTTGTCGGGATGGTTGTTTCTGAATTGAAACATTGCGTTACGTTGGCGGGATCCTGACCATTGGTCTAGGGATCACAGGCCTTGCCACGCGGGACCCGATGGGCTGGGCTGAGCTGTTTGGATTTTCGAGGTGCTGCCGATCGGTCTCCCGTTCGGCTTGAGCACAGTATGGGCACACCAGGGGCCCTAGGTCAACCCCTGAAACATTAAGAAAGTCTGAAGCCTAGGTGCACTGGGTGAGGGGAGATGAACCGCACGCGCTCGCGTGTATATATACATACTAAAATTAAAGCCTGCCTGCCAGGTTCAACCGACCTAGCCCTAGGAGGGGTGATGATAGGAAGCCTCCCCCGCCTATATATAACTAACCCTGCCCGCTATGTATAAAAAACTAGGCGCAATCTGCCCGCAATCGACCCTTTTTTTTAATATACAGCTTTGTTTGACGACGGGGGCGAGAACCCCCTGAGTATCAGGCAGGTAAATTGGGTATAAAAGGTCCCCCCGTCGATAAATTGATACTCAAAACCGGTGAGGCTTGTTAAAAAAATTTTGCCCGCCCGTTTTTTAAGCTAAAAAGCTGCTCAGGTCGATAATTTTGTTTAATTTGAGACGAAGAGGGGGTAAGACGGGTTGCGGGCTCTTATAATCCGACGTGTAGTGTTTTTTGAGCTTAGAGAGGTTTTATGACTGACCATGCGCTTGTTGATAAGTTAAAAACTGCGGGGGTGTGTTGTGCTGAGTGCGGGGACAGGTACGGAACCCCCCGTGGGAAGTACTCGTCTTGGTGGATGGGTGTTTGCAATGTGTGCGATGCAGAGGCACCCGTCACCGAGGTACGTGATTTTCGCTATTTGAATCGTGGGATTGTTGAACTTGTTGAAGGTGCCAAGGTTTAGGTAGTAAACTAGGTATACGAACTGGTTTAGTTATGAATCACAGCGGCAACCTGAGGGATCTTCTGTATCGCCCTGGGATAGACGAGTCTCGTTATGAGACGATGCCCTTTGATCCGTCTGCAGCTCCGCCTGCTTACGAAACAATGCCCTACTATCCCGATTCTCAGGAAGACGAACGAGCTAATTTGGGCGCATTGTTCTTAGAGCAGTTTTTAAATGGAGCCCCCGAGGCTGTTGAAACTGCGGGACCTAGCTTTGACATGCTTCCCGACATTGACTCTCCCGTAATTGATCGAGATATTGAGCGGTATCGTCAGAGTCCCGGCTACAGGCCGTTAGACATGAACAAGTTTTATCAAAATCTTGAGCGTGTGCGCCGAATGGTCCGAGGCGTTTGACGGAGAAAAAACTCACGGGTAACACTTTTGATCGTTTTGGGCCCTATCGCGAGGAGTTTGCTAGACCCCTTATCTCACCAGATAGTCTTCTAGAAGATTTTATTGATCGTGTTTTAGTGCCCATGACTCCTGTTGATCCCCAAATGAACGAAGAAGGTTTTTACAGGGAGGAGTATTTACAAGATCAACGTGACAGACTGCGGCCCCCTGTTCGCGTCAATCCCGATGATCTTAATCTTGAGGAGTATCGGCGACCAGGACCTTCATCTCCAGCAGAACCTTTGGAGCGACTACAGTTTTTACTTAGTCCCCGAAGTCCTTTAACCTAAGCTACCCTTCTTTTCGTTGCTGTTAAAAATTTCGGTCAAAGGCTCCGTGGCGTTTAGTTTAGAAACGTAAAATTAACATTGTTAACCGTTTTGAGGGTACATCATGGTGCCTTTTATTTTTAAGATGAGTTAGCTTTCCCTAACAGTAATGAGCTTAACCACCTCTGTGCCCTCGCGTTTACTTTCTTCCGAGGAGTGGGACGAGCTTAACGCTCTGCGGAAGGTTATCTCTCATAATCCTGCCAGTGTGGTACCTATAAAGCAGGAGCAATTTAGTGCATTGTTCATTAGAAGCTTAGTGGGCAAAGCGGATTTGCCCTTAACTTAAGCTTCGTGCTTATTGAGAAAGTAAATAACGGGTTTTTATTGATATTTCTAGTAATCCTTTGACATAGTTTCAGGGGAAAGATGAATGTCTACGTAGATTTCGGGGGGAAATGCGCTAAAGAATTTCAGTGTGGCTGGGCAAAGCCATCCAGTGAGTGTTTTGTCGGTGTGCGTTATCAATTTACCTATTTTTTGCAAACTGTACCAGCACCCTCCGCTTTCGGATTCATGCTGCAGTAAGTAAAATTTTGTTTGAGGGAAAGGACTAGAAGAAAAAGTTACGCGATACGTACTGTTTTCTACAAAGCTATATTTGTCTTTGATAATTGTGTTGATCATTTCAGGAATCCCGAGCACAAAAGGCTCGTGCAGCAGATCTCTTTCGTTGTCGGTAAAGCACCACGTCCCTGCGTGGCGGTAAATTTCCAGGGTAAGGAGCGCATTAGCCATGACTGGGTACGGTCTGTGAGTACCAGCGCATCGTAGCACACTGTGTAAGTATTGGCCCGCCTGCCGGGTTAGCCAATACAAGGGTGAGGGGAACTGGGGACTATACCGATATAATGAGTTATAGCTTTAATCGGTCCCATGCCTGTTCCGGAATACTATTCTCCTGAACGAGTTCGTAAGGCAGCCGAGGCAGTTCGAGAGGAAACGCAACGGACATCTGATTTTAGTCGTAGCGCTCGTCGGAGTCTGTTTAATCGCGCTGTGAACGAGGGATTACTTGCTGATGACATCGACGAGATTGCCGATGACCTAGGCGAGGATCCTTCAGATATAGATATTCGCGATTATCGTACGGTGTATGACTACCCAAACTACATTCCTTATAGCTCTTCAATAGATATTGATCCGGATGAAGAAATTTACACGGGCTATCGATTGGCAGGGCAGGATCCTGAGGTTCGTAAATTTTTGAGTGATCCTGCAAATCAATCTTCTTCTACCTCTCCTGAGCTACTAGATCAAGTTTTTCAAGATATTGCAGAAGGTCGAGTTAACCCTAATGACTTAAACGATTTACGTAGTTCTTTTGAATCGGAAATACTTACTGACGCAGCCCCAACAGCGGCTCAGTGGGAAGCCGCTAACTTTATAGAGGCAGAGGGCAATGCTACTTATCCGCTTACGGCTGCAGAACGGTTAAGCTCCCAGCGTGGGAGGGGGCAGTTAGACCCCGATATCTATTCTGGATTCTTAGGGCTCGAAGAAGATGTGCTTGCCACGCTTCCTCTTGCTCGTTCAGCTATAGAAACGGAAAACAGCCGAGTGGCTGTACAACAAGCGCTTGACAGACAGCTTAATGCGCTAGAGGGAGATGAGGGCGGTTTGTTTCAAGGTGCTGCAAGACAGCGATTAGCCGAGTTGGCGTCGCGTATTCCGCCTGACGTTGTTCCGACCACGAGGCAAGAAGCAACTGATACGCGTAATCTGCTATATAACCTTCAACAAGATTTAAATACCTTTAATGTTCGTGATCCTTTTAGAGTTGATCTAACTCCTCAGAGGATGGCTGAGACTGTTTTACCTTCTGTTCGAGATGCGCTAGGGGCAGAAGTAGCGGGAGACGCTGCTTATCGAGCTATGCAAAATCGACGAGGTGAACAAAATCGCGAACTACGTCTACAACAAGGTGACTCTGTAAGAGCAAATAACCAAGAAGCTATGCGAATGAGGAGGGGGGAGCAGCGGGGACGTATTGAAGCGGAGATGGCGAACTTAGATGAGCAGGCCCGCAACCCAGCCGATATAAATACCAGGAGCTTTAGTCCCGCCTTTAGTTTCGCTGGTCAGGCGAGGCAGGAGCCTATTTCAGGATTTGTTGAAAATATTGAGCAAATTCAAAACGAAGCACGGTTAGGGCGTGGCCAAGCAAAGCTTGAGGACCTTAGGAATGTTCTTGCTGACTACCCGGAGGTAGAAAAACTTTTAACAGCAGCTCCTCGCAAGGGAGCACCTCAACGTATTAAGGGGGAGGAGTTCAAACCATACATGCAATATGCCGATACGACACAACAAGCATCTATGCCTGCTGATCGGGCAGCGTTGTACGACAAAATTATTGGCGGGTATAACGATCTTGATCTAGAGAATATGACTCGGGATACTTTAAATAGAGCAGAAAAACTTTATACCTCCGGAAGCACAGAAGCGCAGAATGAGGCTCGGGCTCTTATTCAAGCACTCGCAGATAACAATGAGTTGCAACAAATTGAAAAACCCGCATTCCGTACACAGCGGCCTATTGTCGGCGGTGGTGAGTATGTAAACCTTAGAGAGCCTCAGCAGAATCTAACTGAGTTACGTAATTATATCGAGCAGCGTTCGTCACGGGTAAATAAAGCACTTGAGGCCGCACAGAATGCTTTGGGCTCTGAAATCCTTAAAACGCAATATCCCGGACTTGAAAGTCCAGCCGGTGGTCCCTTACAAGCTGCGTTTAAATTTGATCCCATTACTCGTGAGGTAACTCCATCTGATATTTTCGATCCAGATGTGTATCGAGTTAAAGTAAGCCCCGCTAGAGCCGGTCAATTTAGGCTTGAAGATCTCCGGGATCTGGGTATGAGAGACAGTGTATCTTTAAATGCTTTACGTTTCTTCCGAGATAATCCTGTGACGGGTACGGGGCAAATTGCCTTTGATACAGCAAAGCCAGGGGAGGACTATTCCGGCTATGGGGCTCAGACTGATATGCCGACGGAAGTTACACAACGGTTCCAGCAATTCATTCGGGACACTGGGTTAGAGCAAACTCGCCCCGGCACCTTGGTAATGAACTCCCCCATAGGATCCGAGGACTTGTACAACAGACGTTTAAGGGCAGGAGAAACGGCTGATACAAGCAGCACCGTACGGAAACTTCAGCCTTTTTATGAGGCTGGACAGCAGTTGCCTAATTTACGAGGTTCCTCTTATATGTCCGCTGGTTTCGGGCCTACCTTACAAGAAGGGAAGCAATATGGGTATGTAGATGCGCAAGGTAGAGTTGTACCGCTTCAGCCCACGCCTACGGAGTCCGCGCTCCGTGGCCAAGTTAGGGTTCCTCAAGTCGGGCCTTCTGTTGTTCGGCAAGATGTGTTACCCTTAGCGTCGACTCCTCGATATTATTCAGCGGACCCTGTAACAGCAGGTGCCCAAGGTGCAATGGAGTTAGGTCGAGCTATTCGACGTACACCCGCCGCTTTGTTGCCCGGCGCTGCTGATTTAATCCCAAGTCCTGAGGCTATTCAAACAGGTTATCGGGAGGGAGCCGGAGCGATGGCAAGGCAGATGGCCGGGGAGTTTATGCGGGGGTTACCTGTGTCAGCTGCTGCTGCCTCGGCTTTAGCTAACCCAATTGGCGCTGTTGTTGCACCTGGTATTGGTGCGGGGATGGTCGGGGTAGCAGGGACGCGGGCGCTGAATGAAGTTGTCCGGCAGCAGACGGGTGAGGGAATTGTGTCAAAACTGAGGCAGGCTTTGGGCACGGAACCCCGAACTGGTGTGGCGGATCGGAATAGGGCGCGTCCCCTTGGGGTTAGTGGTCAGCCGGCACGAGTTGTGCCCACGCGGCAGATAAACCCGATTGTTCGGGAAATTCAAAATAGGGTAGGTCTGGCGCGTTCTCGGGGTAATTGGCGAAAAGGCGAATTCGGGTTCTCTGAGTTACTTGGGTTATCTAGGTAAAGGTTCGGGTTCTGTCGATGGGATACCGGTCCAAGCTGTTTAGTTTGTGGGCTAAAGCCCTAGGTGAAAAGACGTCGGACCGCAAGCACGAAGCGGATTTTGTCGCGTGGATACGAACACTTATTTTCGTCACGTATTTCTTAACCAATTGTTTTATTGTTGCTGGGGTTATTCGACATTGGAACAACTAGACTATTTTGATCCGCTGCCACGGAGGGCGGGTAGTTTAAGATTGTGTAAGCTAGGTGTAATTGAATGAGTTGTGTAGACGTTGATTTGAGTCAGTTTGTTGTCATTGTGAACGATGACAATAGCCTCACAATTGAAGCTCCTTGGGGAGTAAGGAGTACAGTAAGTTCTTGGCATCTCGTGGACGAGCGCAAGCTACAACTGTACCGTCGGTATCAAGAGTCTCAAGGTAAGACTACATAAAAGCCACCCTGTTTTGGGGCTCACTTGTGTTTAATAAATACACAATCGCGGGCACCCATTCTTCGACCTTGCCATGGGGGTCAGTTTCGACGAGATAAAAAGGCGCTACTGCGCCGGCTGCATTTGTTTTTTCTCCGTGGCCAAGGACTATGCCTGTCTTGTTAGGGAGATGAAGGCTGGCCGAAACTTTTTTCTTTCCAACCCGAGCCCCTACAGCAAATGTAGGAGTACTCCGGGTACGCGTCCTTTTCTTCCGGGGTTTGCTGCTTGGGCTGGATGAGGTCATTTGACTTGACAGACGAGTTGCCAGCCGGAGAATATAGCGAGTTCCATAGAGGCAAAAGCGTTTAGGGCGCCGTCGACTCCCCGCTGTACGTCCGGGTGACCGTAATCGTCAAAGATTACCAGACCACCAGATTTGACCATGGGTACGTAAAGAGTTGTGTCACGTGCTACAGAGGTTGGATCGTGGGCGCCATCGATGTAGAGGACGTCAATCCAGGGACCTGAGGGAAAACGGCGGTTTAGTTCAGGGAATACGTCCCAACTGTAACCTTTGACGATTTCAATTTTGGCTGCATTATCCGATTTAGCAATGTTCCCCCTAGCTGTCAGCTCAATTCGGTCTAGTTCAGGGTAATTTTCAGGTTTTTCATGGTGCTCTTCGCTTCCTGTAAACGGATCTATCGAAATCAGACGTGAATGAGGGTGAGAAAGATAAAAATCAGACCAAAAACAGGAGGACGCCCCCTCGTAGATGCCTATTTCAACAATTTGACGGCATTCATCTGGGATTAACGTCAGTTTTTGAGCCTCCGGGTGGGTGTTTAACACCATATCTGTATTTAATAGTGCGTCATACCACCCTTGGTTGAAGGTGTATCGGTCGTCTAGCTTCTTTTTGCCTTGTACAACAACTTTGGCCTGTGTCTCCTCTTTGAGTTGGGACATCAGTTCTTTAAATTTAGGAGTCGAGGCGGTCATGGCTGAGATTACGCTCACACTATGGTACCAGTCTTAGGGGAGGTTGCACGCTTGCAGGAGATGCGCTATGCTTGTCACGTCACTAGGTGCCTTACATGCCTGACAACATCCGGGTCAACGCCGACACTAAGCACTTGATAGCCGTTGCCGCCATTTGGAAATTTCCTGATCTCCTCCGCCTCTTGTTTCTCGTGGGGTTTGTGCTTTTGATTGTCCTACCGTTCTGTTCCTACTTTATGGCCAACAGCGAAAAACAAAACGTTAAGCTGCAAGAGTTTCAATCTTTAGTGCAGAACTGCGAAAAAGTTACTTTTGATAAGTATGGGTACGGATTGTCTCCTGTTCAGTCTGGTGTGGTTAACCAACGGTGCAAGCGGTGGGCAAACGCCAGGGTTCGTGTTTATGAAAATCTTTGAGATACCTCCTTGCTCTTTGAGCGTATTTGCCTTACCTTGCTCTTAAGACGTTTCTTTTGTTATGCCTCGCCCTCTAGTGTTCTATCTTTGCCCAGAGTGCTCCCAGACACTGAGTCTTAGCGGTTCTCGCCTAAAGGAGTGGGTTAAGCGTAAGCGCAAGAAACCCAATATTGCCGGCCCCTACTGCGACTACCGCTGCTCCAGTGCTGCTAATGTGCGGCTGGCCGTGGAAGCTAAGCGATTTCGTCTGGAATCGTTAAACGTCAACTAAGTCAGACCATACGCGCTGTAGTGCTGGAACGGTATACAGAACGCACTTAAAATGCGTCGGGCTTTGCCCTTGTGGGTTCGAATCCCATCTGCAGCATTTCTTTACTTAATCCCAATGGCTTTTCTTTCGAAGGCTGAAAGTGCTCCTAGTTGCCCCAAATGTGCAAAAGGACGAATGGTTGTTATTGAGATTAGAAAAACCCCTATCGCTATGCGTCGACGTCGCCAGTGCTCTGAGTGTCAGTACCGCATGACTAGTTATGAAATTGAACAAGCTATTTTTGAAGATTTTAAAAAAGCAAAGGAGTCTATGACAAAAATTCTAAAGACACTTGAATTAACTCCTTCGTTAACCCCTGTGGTAGAGCCTCTATCTGCGTCTATCGAAACTGCGGGAGAAGTACCTTGTTACGACTGCCTTAACTTTCGCAAACTGTACGGGTGCAGTTTTGATTTCCCTGAGGCACTCACAGAAGAGGCTAACGGCTGTATTCACTTTGATCCGATAAAACCGTAGCTTTGGGTTAATATACTGCTACTGCTTTTGCTTAGCATGAAGTCGATTCCCGTTGTGGGGACAGCCATCGTCAATGCTCCCTATTGGCTGCATCGCCTTTTTATGAGCATTGACTATCCTGTTGACAATTTTGTTGTGTTTAACAACAACGGCAGGGGACAAATTACACAAGAAGTCGATGCTCTTTTACATACCCCTAACCCCTTTATAAAAAAAGTTCATATCTGCCACTTGCCCGCCAATCTAGGTTGTTCTGGTGCATGGAATTTAATCATTAAGTCATTTATGAACGCACCTTATTGGGTTATTTCTAATCACGATGTGATGTTTGAACCTGGTTTCTTACAAGAGATGAGCGAGGAAGCGGAGGACCCCGAAGTCGGTGTGGTGCACGGCGCAGGCGGTGGCTGGGACATTTTCTTATTAAAAGATTGGATGGTCCAACGTTATGGTCTTTTTGATGAAAATTTATACCCCGGCTATTGCGAGGATATGGACTACGGGATGAGGTTTATTCATGATGACGTTAAGCGTGTATTGGGGCTCGTAAACGGTTATTACCACGGGGCTAAGAAAAACGACTACACAGACGGCAGTCAAACTTGGCGCTCTGAACCAGCTCTTGCTCAGAAAATTCATGTAGCGCACGAACTTAATAAGTGTTATCTACATTTAAAGTGGGGCGAACCGTGGCAGGCTCATGTCGAGGGGGAGACTTATAAGACGCCTTTCGGCGTTACTGAGCTTCCTGTTGATTTCACCACGTATGACTTAAGCTTTGTCCGCCGCAAAAACCTGGGGTTCTGACATGTTGCCTATTCGTCATGCTATTGAAAGCGCCTGTACATCTATTGACGATGATCCGGCGACTCAAATTTTTAACAATTACGACATGCTTTGTCGAGCGGTTCTCTTGGCCTCTAGGCAAACTATTAAGAGTGAGAATCCTTTCGCAAATTTGTTTCCTGGAGATCACTACCGAATTCTTTCGGGTTTAATGTTGGAGTTACAGCCAAAAGTTATTGTTGATATAGGCACCCATTTTGGTACCGGTACGCGAGTTCTTCTAGATTACGCTCCTGGTGCAGTCGTACATACTTTCGACGTGCTCCCCTGGGATCGTTTTGATGTAACTTATTTAACCCCTAAAGATTTTGTTGAGAATGGAGGACGTCTTACTCAGTACATTGCTGACTTAAGTGATCTCAGGATATTCCCTTCTTTCGTAGAGCTACTTGACACCGCTGATTTTGTTATGTGTGATGGCCCCAAAGACGGAAATTTTGAAAATAAGTTTTATACTTTACTATCCTCGCTAAACCTTGCTAAGAAACCACGCTGGTTGTTTCTCGACGACATTCGTTTTTTAAGCGAAATTAATAGTTGGAGAAGCATCCAGAGCCCAAAGATAGATATAACTTCTTTTGGACACTTTAGTGGATCTGGCCTCGTGGATATTTCCCAGGGTTTTGTTTTCGATCCTTAAGTCAAAATGCCTTTTTACTCTTCGCATCCGTCAAAAGGCAAGCTTTTCAACAATCTTAAAAGCTTGTTGGAAGTTAAAAAGCTTTCTTCCTTTGCTCTTAGTAAGGAAGCAGAGCTCTCTCCGACAACGACACGCAAGATCTGTGGTGATACAGGCTACATACCATCGCCTGATGTTTTAGAAAAAATTTGTTTAACCTTAGATTGCACTCCTGGCGACGTACTAGGAATTCGGAGTACAATAGAATCAGCAGTTGCAGTAGGGTCTGGTGTTTTCTGTTGCTGATTATGAGCTAGCTTCCCGCGTTCTGGGGTTGCCGGTTCCTACTACTCCAGCGGAGATGGCGGCGGCTACTCCCCTAACCGCTCGTGTGCTTCGACAGTTTGGTCGCGTTCAACCTCCCGTTCCTGGGCAAGAAGCTGAAGGCATTTATACCGGTGCAACGCGTTCTCTAAACGCTATGCCGGACACTACGCAGCCTCGCGAAAAGGCGCAACTGGCTTCTCGCCTACGTACTGAGGTTGAGGATCCCTATGCTGATGCGTATCTGGTTGAGCTGCTGACACTGCTTGAGGACAATCCCGAACTAGTCGAGCTAATGCTTCAGGTGCTTGACCAGTTAGATGCGCAAAGCGATCAGCATATGGACGCTTTATCTTCCCAGCGTCCCGCCGAGTACGACACCCCTAATTTGGGTGCTAACTACTCAATGTTGAATGCTCCTAGTTCAAATCACATTTCTCCCTCACAGGCCTTCCAGCCCCTGGGTTGATTATGACTACTCGCGAGCAACAACTTAGGGAACGAGATGTTCGGCGTTTGGCGCCTGCTATGAACCCCGTGGAGTTCATGCAACTCTATATAACTTCTACTTTTCCTCAAACCATCTCACTTCCTTCGAGTGAGCAAAAGCAGGGTTTAATTCCGATGAATTCGGAAGATAATACCCTAAAATTAATGAAGAAGCCCCTTAGTGGCACTAAGTACGATAACCCCGGAGGTTTCTAATGGCTGGTCCTCTTTTAGCTGCTGTTCCCTCTGCCGTTGGAGGAGGAGCCATTCTTAGTAGTCTTTTGCAAGGTCTTTTGTCGGGTGCGGCTGAAGGCGCTGTTCAGTCTGCCACTGCGGGCTCCATGCCTACCAGCGAGCCCACGCGTGCCGGTGGTAAGTTCATGATTACTACGGAAGACCTTCGTAGTATTTATAGTTATGCCGATAAAGAAAACTTTAACCGTCAAAAGTTAAATACGCTTCTTGGACGTGAAGCTTATCCATTAATCGATCCTGCGCAGATTGTTGCTGAGCGAGAAGCTCAACTTCGTCGGTCCGCTGCCGAAGCGGGCGCCCGAGAGTACGCGATAAAGCAACTTGACGTTGAAGAGGCTACTCGCCCTGCCGTGGCAGGAGCACTGGGGGCCGCTACCGTTGGTGCTCAGCAAGCGTTAGCCGACGCGATTGAAAGCATTACGAGTCGTCCTAAATACGAGTCCAGTCCTGTTCTAGCTGAAATTGGGAGGGCCATTTAATCATGTTTTCCAGTCCTCAAGAGTTTTTAAAAGGAGCTGCGAGTGCGGCTTTTAATAACCCTATAGTAAACCCCTACGGTTTTCTAAGAAGCCAGTTGGAAGGCATGTTTTCTTCTGGTGCAAGCGCACAAAAATCTCCCCCGCCCCCTGCGCCACGTAGGGCTCCCCCCTCGGGTGCTCCTAATCCCAACGATCCCAATTACATTCCTCTCCCCCCTCCCCCTCCGGAAACTTTAGGTCCTGGTGACTATAGTCTTCCCGCTCAGCCAGATGCCCCTCAAGGTAGTGCTGGTTTTGGAGGGATGCCTGGTGTACTCGGAAGTGCTCTTGAGCGGTCATTTAGACTTCAAGAACGCCTTACAACTCCTGAGTATCTCAAGAGTGTAGCTTCAATTAATCTCGACACCTACGCTGCGCAGAGCGAAATTGCTCAGCAAGCAGCAATGGAGAAAACACGGGAGAATACTGCCCGTCAAATTGAGCTGCAAAACCTTCGTTCGTGGGAAGCAATTACTCGCGCAGAAATTGATCGCGAGCGGGCAATGGCTCAAGCTCTTATGTCCACGGCGTATATCGCCGGTACTCCTAACGCTAATGTATTAAGTGCGTTAGCTGGTGCTGGTGCTTCGGTAATCAGTGCCTACCAACCTGGCAAATCGGTGATTTAGTTATGGACCCTCTTACTATTGGAGCGGTTACTGGAGGAATTAAAGCTCTTTCCGGTCTTTTAGGTAAAAAAAGTGGTGGTAGCGCAGCAGCTGCTCCTGTTGACTATTACGAACAATATGGAGCCCAGGCTGCAGCGGCATCCAGTCCCTTAACTGCGGCTATGCAGGGA
>Ga0315276_10004499_pt1 | contig 12795 bp, 11 predicted proteins | sample YL17G05_0_MG_FD_204542 | JGI IMG/M metagenome (GOLD analysis project Ga0315276, IMG submission 204542) | Sediment microbial communities from Yellowstone Lake, YNP, Wyoming, USA - YL17G05_0 | ecosystem: Environmental > Aquatic > Freshwater > Lake > Sediment | place: USA: Wyoming | collected... | reverse complement strand
GTGGCGCTGACGCGCGCGGTCTATCGCTGCTACCTGATCGCCGGCACCTATGCGGCCAACAGCTTCGGCAACCTGTCGACGGCGGAGAGCACCAAAAGCCTTCTCAACTGGCTCGTCGCCGGTGGCGCGGAAACACCGCAGAGCTGGTTCGCCGGGAAGCGCTCGCCGGCCGACATCGCTGCCGCGTGGGAAGCGCTCGCCGGGAAAATGGCGCCCCACCTCGGCCTCGCGCCGCTGCCCGCCGAGTCCGGCGCGCCCGTCGTGTCGGCCGGCCCCGCGCCGGAAACGTTGTCCGCTCTGCCGCCGCCGCAAGCGATCGCCCCCGCGTGGCGCTTCAGCAGCTTCAGCGGCCTCGCCGGCGATGCCCGGAGCGAGACCGCCGCCAACGACCACGACGCACGGATCGCGGACGTCGCGAGGAGAATCGCCGCGCCGCCGCCGGAGATCGCGGCGGACGACATCCTGCGCTTTCCGCGCGGCGCGGGCGCCGGCGAATGTCTGCACGCGATCTTCGAGCGCATCGACTTCACGGATCCAGACGGGTGGAACGCCGCCATCGACCACGCGCTGTTCGCGCATCCGCAGTTCCTGCCGGGCGTGCGCGCGGCCGGGCAATCGCCGCTGCTCGCGAGCATGGCCGCGCGGATGCTGGCGGATGTGATGAACACCGGGTTGCGGGACGGCATCGTGCTCGGCTCCCTCCCCGACACCCGGCGCCTCACCGAACTCGAATTCAGCCTGCCGGCGCCGCGCGTGTCGGCGCACGCGCTCAACGCCGCGCTCAGGAGTCTCGGCTACGACGTGCCGCGGCTCACGTTCCGCGACCTCGAAGGCTACCTGAAGGGCTTCATCGACCTGGTTTTCGAGCACGGCGGGCGCTACTACGTGCTCGACTGGAAATCGAATCACCTGGGCCATGCCCCGTCCGACTACGGCCCGGCCGAGCTGCAGGCGGCGATGACCGCGCACAGCTATCCCCTGCAATACCTGCTCTACTCGCTGGCCGTCGACCGCTATCTGAGGCACCGCGTGCCCGATTACCGCCACGACACGCACTTCGGTGGCGTGCTCTATCTCTTCGTGCGCGGCGTGCGGCCGGATTGGATCAACGCCGACGGCACGCCCGCGGGCGTGTTCCACGATCGGCCTTCGGCGGCCACCCTCGCGCGACTCGACGCGCTGTTCGCGGAAGTGCCCGCGAAGGTGGCGCCATGAACGCAGGGGTACACCAATGAACGCCGCGTTCATCCCGATGCCCGATCAGGCGCTCGCCGACGGCTTTGCCCATCACGTCGTGCACTGGGCCCGCGAGAGCAACGCGCCCGACCACACGCTCGCCGCACTGCAGGCGGCGGCACGCGCGACGAGCCTCGCCACCGCGTCGGGTCACGTCTGCGCGTATCTCGCCGACATCGCCGCAACCAGCGAGAACCTCGACCAACACGCATTGCGCACGGCGCTGCTCGCGTCCGGGATGGTCGGCACGCCGGAGGCGCCCGATACGTCCCCGCTGATCATCGACGACGACGGCCGTGTCTACCTGCACCGCTACTTTGATTACGAACGGCGGTTGGCGAAGCACCTGCTGCAGCCTTCGCCCGGCGCATCGGGTCCGATCGGCAACGAAGCGAAAGCCTTGCTCGACAGCCTGTTCGCCGCCAACGTGAAGCGGCTCGGCGACCGCCCGGACTGGCAGAAGATCGCAACGGCCCTTGCACTCGAGCGCCCGCTGACGATCATCAGTGGCGGCCCCGGCACCGGCAAGACCACCACCGTCGTCAACGTGCTCGCCTGCGTCCTCGCCGGGAATCCCGATTGCCGGATCCGCCTGGCCGCCCCGACCGGCAAGGCCGCCGCACGGATGCTGGAGGCGATCCGCAAGGCCGCCGCCCACCTGCCTGCCGACCTGCGCGAACGCTTGCCTGCCGAATCGTTTACGGTTCATCGCCTGCTGGGCGTGCTGCCCGATTCCAGCGAGTTTCGTCACCACGCGGGCAACCCGCTGCCGATCGATCTGCTCGTCGTCGATGAGGCATCGATGCTGGACCTCGCGCTGGCCGCGAAACTCGTCGAGGCCGTTCCGCCCTCGGCGCGCATCATCCTGCTGGGCGACAAGGATCAACTTGCTGCCGTCGAAGCCGGTGCCGTGTTCTCGGAGCTCTCCGCCGATCCGACGCTGAGCGCGGCGTGCGTCAAGCGTTTGGCCGCCGTCACCGGCATCCCCGCCGCCCGGATCGAGCACGGCACACCGATCAAGCCGACCCGCCTGCACGACAGCGTGATCTGGCTGACCGAGAATTTCCGTTTTGCGAAGGATTCGGGCATCGGTCGTCTTGCGGCGCACGTCAACGCCGGCGAGGCCGATGCCGCAGTCACGTTCCTGCGCTCGGGCAGCGATCCGGCGGTGGAGTGGATCGAGGATGCGCATCCGGTTCCTGCAGCCGCTTCGCTCCAGCGGATCGTCGACGGAATGACGGGCTACGTGGATGCGGCGCGCGCCGACCTCGGCAACACGGCGGCGCTGTTCGAGGCGCTGGGCCGTTTCCGCGTGCTGTGCGCAGAGCGTGAGGGCCCGCGCGGCGTGGTCGAGATCAATCAGCTTGTCGCGCAGCATTTTCGCGAGGCGCTCGAGCATCCGCTCGATCCCGCCGGCCGCTCCGAGTGGTATCCCGGCCGGCCGGTGATGGTGTTGCGCAACGACTACGTGCTGAAGCTGTTCAACGGGGACGTCGGCATCGTCTTGCCTGATGCGTCGGATGCGCTGATGGTGTTCTTCCCGGACAGCGACGGCAGCTTCCGGGCCGTGGCGCCCCTGCGCTTGCCGGAGCATGAAACGGCGTTCGCCACGACGGTGCACAAGGCGCAGGGGTCGGAGTTCGACAACGTGCTGCTGATGCTGCCGGCCAGGCCGAATCGCGGGGCGACGCGGGAGTTGCTCTATACGGCGGTGACGCGGTCGCGGTCGGGGGTCACGATTGTCGGCGGGGTCGAGGTGCTGCAGACGGCGATTGCTTCGCCTGCGCGGCGGTATTCGGGGTTGGTGGCGCGGCTGGAGGAATCGAACGTTCCGCCGCCGCGTGAACGCTGAGCGCGCGCGACGCATGGCTCGCTTACAATGGCGTCCCGGGGGCCCGCCGCCGGTTTCCGGTGACGCGCCCCTCGGGCCGCCGTTGGCGCCGAATCCCGTCCGTGTCGGGCGTCGATCGTTCGCACGGCATCCGGCCCCGAAGCTTTGGCGCTGGCTGCACCCGAGAACCAGGAGAGGTTGCGCATGAAGCTGCAGAGTCGAAGAGACGCAGGCGCGGCGCTGATGGCGCTCCTCGCGCTCGTGGTCGCCGCGGCGCTCGTGGCCGCGTACTTCTGGCTCTTCCTCAGTTGGGACTATTCGACCGGCGAGCGTGCCGGCTGGGTGCAGAAGCTCTCGAAGAAAGGCTGGATCTGCAAGACCTGGGAAGGCGAGATGGCGATGGTCACGATGCCCGGCACGGTCCAGGAAAAGTTCGTCTTCACGGTGCGCAGCGACGACGTAGCCGCCCAGCTCAACAAGGTGATGGGCAAGCGCGTGTCGCTGCACTACGAGGAGAAAGTCGGCCTGCCGACGACGTGCTTCGGCGAGACGCGACACTACGTGGTCGGCGTGGCCGCGGTCGAGGACATTCCGCTCGCTCCGGGCATCGTGGTGCCGGTGCCCGGGCAGCCCGCCGCCGGGGCCCCGCCGACGTCACCTGCGGCGCCGGTGCCTGCTATCCGATAGCTGACCGCCGCCGGGCCCTCGCCGCTGTGCCGGCAGACAAGCCGTCGGATCGGCGAACACGAACCACCCGGCGGCCAGCAGTACGGGAACGGCGAGAAACCAGGTCGCCCCGCCCGTAACCTGCAAGCCGACCGCACCTGCCGCAAGGCCGACGGCGACACAGACGAGCAACCAGAAGAGCCGCCCCCGGAACGAACGCGGTCCCGCTGCACGCGGCACCGCTACTCCCTCGGCGACACGGGTCTTCATCGACAGGTGCAGGCCCTGACGGAGGAAGCTACTTCCTCGCCCTCCGCTTCGCCGGAGCCTTGGCAACCTTCTTCGCCGGGGCCTTCGCGACCTTCTTCGCCGGCCCCTTGACGGCCTTGCTCACGGCCGCGCCGGCCTTGCTGGCTGTCCTCTGCAGCATCGCAAGACCCTTCTTCAGCGCGGACTTGACGGCGCCGGCCTTGCGCCCCGCCGTCTTCGTCGCGGCACCGGTCTTGCGCTTGGCCGCGGTCTTCCCTGCTCCCATCGCCCGCTCGACCTTGCCCGCGGCCTTCTGCGCGCCGGCCGCCGCGGACCGCGCTCCACGGGTTACTGCGCGTTTCGCCTTGCCGAGCGTCCTTTCCGCATCCGCCTTGGCGACCTTTGCCTCGCGCGTCACCGTGCGCTTCGCCTTGCGCAGCGTCTTCCCGGCGCCCGCCTGCGCAGCCTTGGCCTTGCGCGTGACGGTGCGTTTCGCCTTGCGCAGCGTCAGTTCCGCATCGGCCTGCGCGCCCTTCGCCTTGCGCTTGACCGTCGCCGTGGCGGCGCGCGCCTTCTTTTCGACCTCGACCCTCGCCTTCCCGACCTCGGCCTTGGCGCCCGCGGCTGCGTCCTCCACCTTATGCACGAGCGACGCCCCGGCCTCCTGCACCTTCTCCTTGGCCGCCTCGACGGCGTCACCGACTTTGGTCAACAAGCTCTTGTCTGCGCTTACGTCACTCATGTGCAATGCTCCTGTCCGGTCGCGAAAAATGTTGCAATCTGCCGTCGGCTGCCTACGGCCGCCGTCGATCGCTGCTCGCTGGCGATTGTCCGATGCGAGTCAGGCTTGAGGATAGCAAGGAACAGTGTCCCGGAACTTGCGCTCGCTCAAGCCGCGGCATGCCGTCGCTGCCGTCGGCCGTGTTCGTCGCGGCGATCGATCGCCGCTCAGAGCCAGCGGCGGACCCGTCCGCAATACGCGCGATACTGCGCACCGAAGATGCCGGACAGGGCGCGCTCTTCCGGATTGATCTGGAAGCGGGTGAGGTAGAGCACGAAGGCCGGAACCAGCGCCAGGGCGGCCGCGTTCGCCAGGAACGCAGCCCATGCGAGGAGCAACAACGCGGCCCCGACGTACATGGGATTGCGCGTGTACCGGTAGACACCCGTAACGACCAGCGACGACGCGCGGGCGGGCCGCAGCGGATTGATCGTGGTGCGGGCGCGCCGGAAAGAGACGAAGCCCGCAACGTCGAAAGCGACGCCGACCACGGCCAACGCCGCGGCCGCCGCAATGCGGGCCGGCAACGGCCAGCCGAAGGACGGCACCACCTGCGCCGCCAGCCACATCAGGAGGCCGGCCACCAGCGCGACGACGGGCGGCGGCATTCTCAGTTCGAGCCAGCGCATGGCGTGTCTCCCGGGAGCGAACCCCCATTGTGCCCCAGGCGATTTCCGCGCGTTGCGCGACGCCCGCCATCGGCCGCACGCCGCTCCGCCCCGGATCGGGCACGCCGCGCGGCGCCCCATCGACGCCGCGCTCCGCCACGCTGCCGGCCGCCCGAGTTGTCGCCCGGGTCCCCTTCGGCTAGAATGCGACCTCGTTTTGCAGGCGCGTAGCTCAGCTGGTTAGAGCACCACCTTGACATGGTGGGGGTCGTTGGTTCGAGTCCAATCGCGCCTACCACTATCCTGGCTGGCGCCACGCGCGCCCGTTGCCCCGAGGATCAGGCACCTCGCTCCCGAATCGGGCCAGTCCACCCGCCCGATCTTCCGCGCATCGGCCCTGGCGCCGCAGCGCAACCTCCCGCCGCCGGCGCGCACTGCCCCCGGAGGCGCCGCGGCAGACTGGAAGACGAATGAGCGAAGAGACCGGGAAGATCGAAATCCATCGCGGCCTGAAGGGCGTGTATTTCGACCGCTCGAGCGTCTGCCGCATCGACGGGCGCGCGGGCGAACTGTCCTACCGCGGCTATTCGATCCATGACCTCGCGCAGCGGTCGACGTTCGAGGAAACCTGCTGCCTGCTGGTCAATGGCGACCTGCCGACCGGGGCGCAGCTCGAAGCGTTCGCGGCGGAGCTGAAGGCGGCGCGTGCGCTGCCCGCGGCGATCTACGACATCATCGGCGCGGTGAAGGCTGCGCATCCGATGGACGTCCTGCGCACCGCGGTGTCGGCGCTCGCCGCGTTCGATCCGGACGTCGCGAACAGCTCGCGCGACGCGACGCTGCGGAAATGCGTGCGCCTCACCTCGCAGGTGCCGATGATCATCGCGGCGCACGACCACATCCGCCACGGCCGCGCACCTGTGGCGCCCGATCCCGGCCTCGGCCACGCCGCCAATTTCCTGTACATGCTGAAGGGCGCGGCGCCGAACGCGGACACGGCAAGGCTCATGGACATGGACATGATCCTGCATGCCGAGCACGGCTCGAATGCCTCGGCGTTCGCCGCACGCGTCGTCGCCGGCACCGAAGCCAACCTGCACGCGGCCGTCACCGCGGCGATCGCCGCCCTTTCCGGCCCGGCCCACGGCGGCGCCGCGGAAAACGTGATGCTGATGGCGCAGGAGATCGGCGACCCCGCGAAGGCCGCCGACTACGTGAAGGCGAAGCGCGCCAGCAAGGAGGCGGTGATGGGCTTCGGCCATCGCGTCTACCGCGCCGAGGACCCGCGCGCCCGCCACATGCGCGAGGGTGTCGAGCGGCTCTCGCGCGCAATGGGGCAGCCGCAGTGGTACCAGATCCTGGCGGCGCTGGTCGAAGCGATGAAGCCCTACGCCCGCCACGGCGTGAACGTCAACGTCGACTTCTACGCCGGCGTCGTCTACTACCTCAACGGCATCGCGGCGGACCTTTTCGTCCCGATCTTCGCCGCCGGCCGCGTGCCCGGCTGGGCCGTGCAGGTGCAGGAGCAGATGGAGAACAACATCCTGATCCGGCCCCTCACGCTCTACAACGGGCCCGAACCGCGCGCCTACGTGCCGATCGACGCGCGCTGAGATGACTGCCCCCCCAAGGGGGCGCTCAGTGCCGTTCGGGCGGCCGGGCGGGCAGATGAACGGCCCCCACGCTCACTTCGTTCGCTGCCCCCCAAGGGGGCGCTCAGTGCCCTTCGGGCGGCCGGGCGGGCACTCGTGCCGCTCACGCCAGCGCGAGGACGATCGCCGCGGTGGCGACGATGTCATCGACACTCGCGCCACGCGACAGATCGCTCAACGGGCGGGCAAAGCCCTGCAGCACGGGCCCGATGGCCTGTGCGCCGCCCAGGTGCTGGCTCAATTTGTACGCGATGTTGCCAGCGTCGAGGTCGGGGAAGACCAGCACGTTCGCCCGGCCGGCGACCGCGCCCACGTCCTTCAGCTTCTTCGCCGCTACCGCGGGCACGAGCGCGGCGTCCGCCTGCAGCTCGCCGTCGAGCGCCAGCGACGGCGCGCGGCTGCGCGCCAGCTCGACCGCGCGCGCCACCTTGTCGACGCGCGCGTGCTTGGCGCTGCCCTTGGTGGAAAACGACAGCAGCGCGACGCGCGGCTCCTCGCGCAGCAGCCGGCGACAGGTATCCGCCGACGCGAGCGCGATATCGGCGAGTTGTTCGGCCGAGGGGTCGGCGTTCACGGCGCAGTCCGCGTAGACGAGGATGCGCTCCGGAAACACCATCAGGAAGAAGCTCGACGGCGTCTCGATGCCAGCGGCGAGGCCGATCGTCATCATCGCCGCCTCGATCACCCGTGCCGTCGGATGGGCGGCACCGGCCACCATCGCGTCGGCATCGCCGGCCTTCACCATCAGGCCCGCATGAAACAGAGGCTTGGCCGCGAGCCGGCGCGCCAACCTGGGATTCGCCTCCGGCCGCCCCGCCACGTAGAGCGCCGCGTACGCGTCCAGCCGATCGCTCGCTTCCGGGCGCTCGAGCAGGATCGGCTCGGCCAGGCCTTCATCGCGCAACCGCCGCGCTGCGGCGACGATCCGCTGGTCCTCGCCTTCGGGAAACACGACCCGCATGCCGCGACCGCGGATCTGCGCGAAGCAGGTCTCGAGGACGTTCATCGCAGCGGCCGAAGCGTGGGCATCAGCAGCACCATCACCGGCTCTCCGCGCGGCAGGAAGGAACGATCGGACGGAACCCGCGCTCCCGGCCGCGGGGGCTGCGATCGGTGGAGCGATCTGCCCGGCCGCCGCCACGGCGCCGCCGAAGTATAAGGAGGTTCATGCGGGACGGCAAAGCGGTGCATCCCGTCGTCCCGGGCGCCGCGCGCACGCGCCGGTCGCGGCGAGCCCCCAGGACCCGCCCGTTTGCTGCTAGAATATCCATCAGTTATGCAAAGGTGGGAAAATCGGACTGCGCCCGCCGGCGCCGATCGACGGATTCTTGAAAGGCATGGTTATGACACCGCGAACGCGTAGGGAGCATCGTTGACCGAGTAGCGAGTTCGCACACTTGTCGTCCCGAAAAAGTGCGGCTCGTCCGCACTTTTTTTTGCAGTTTTGGAGTCTGGAGTACCCCATGCCCGCCATCCGATTGCCCGACGGTTCCAGCAAGCATTTCGACGCGCCCGTCACCGTCGCCGACGTCGCCGCGTCGATAGGCGCCGGCCTCGCCAAGGCGGCGCTCGCCGCCAAGGTGGACGGCATGCTCGTCGACACCTCGCACGAGATCGACCGCAATGTCGACCTCGCCATCGTCACCGCCCGCGATCCCGAAGGTCTCGAGGTGCTGCGCCACTCGACCGCGCACCTGCTCGCCTACGCGGTGAAGGAGCTTTTCCCCGATGTGCAGGTGACCATCGGTCCGGTGATCGAGGACGGCTTCTATTACGACTTCTCGTACAAGCGCCCGTTCACCCCCGAAGACCTCGCGGCGATCGAGACGAAGATGGGCGAGCTCGCGAAAAAGGACGAACCCGTCACCCGCCGGTTGATGCCGCGCGACGGCGCGGTCGCGTACTTCAAGAGCATCGGCGAGCACTACAAGGCCGAGATCATCGCGTCGATTCCATCCGAACAGGACATTTCGCTCTACACCGAGGGCACGTTCACCGACCTCTGCCGCGGCCCGCACGTGCCGTCCACCGGCAAGCTGAAGGTCTTCAAGCTGACCAAGCTCGCCGGCGCGTACTGGCGCGGCGACTCGAAGAACGAGATGCTGCAGCGGATCTACGGCACCGCGTGGGCGAAGAAGGAGGACCTCGACGCCTACCTCCTGCGGATCGAGGAAGCCGAGAAGCGCGACCACCGCAAGCTGGGCCGCGCGCTCGACCTCTTCCACCTGCAGGACGAGGCGCCGGGCATGATCTTCTGGCACCCGAAGGGCTGGTCGGTCTGGCAGCAGGTCGAGCAGTACATGCGTCGCGTCTACCAGGACAACGGCTACCAGGAAGTGAAGTGCCCGCAGATCCTCGACCGCTCGCTGTGGGAGAAGTCCGGCCACTGGGAGAACTACAAGGAGAACATGTTCACCACGGAGTCGGAGAAGCACGACTACGCGATCAAGCCGATGAACTGCCCCGGCCACGTGCAGGTGTTCAACTCCGACCTGCGAAGCTACCGCGACCTGCCGCTGCGCTACGGCGAGTTCGGCGCCTGCCATCGCAACGAGCCGTCCGGAGCGCTGCACGGCATCATGCGCGTGCGCGCCTTCACCCAGGATGACGGTCACATCTTCTGCACCGCGGACCAGATCCAGCCGGAAGTGACCGACTTCAACAAGCTGGCGATGGCGGTGTACCGCGACTTCGGCTTCACCGATGTCCGCACCAAGCTCGCGTTGCGGCCGGACAAGCGTATCGGCAGCGACGAATCCTGGGACCGCGCGGAAACAGCGCTGCGCGAGGCACTGCGCGCCTGCGGCGCCGAATGGGACGAACTGCCCGGCGAAGGGGCGTTCTACGGCCCCAAGATCGAGTACCACTTGAAGGACTCGATCGGCCGCTCCTGGCAGTGCGGGACGATGCAGGTCGATTTCTCGATGCCGCAGCGCCTGGGGGCCGAATACGTGGCCGAGGACAACACCCGCAAGACCCCCGTAATGCTGCACCGGGCGATCGTGGGGTCGCTGGAGCGCTTCATCGGGATCCTGATCGAAAACCATGCCGGCGCCCTGCCGCTGTGGCTGGCGCCGGTCCAGGCGGTGGTGCTCACGATCACCGGCCGCCAGGATGCGTGGGCGACCGCAGTCCGGGACCGGCTCAAGGGCGCCGGGTTCCGGGTGCTGGCCGATTTGCGTAACGAGAAAATAACCTATAAAATTCGGGAACATAGCCTGCAAAAGTTGCCGTATCAGTTGATCGTCGGCGACAAGGAAATGCAGGCTGATTCGGCGGCCGTGCGAACCCGTGACGGCAAGGATCTGGGGGCGATGCCCCTCGGAGCCTTGATTGCGCTCCTCTCGGAAGAGGTCGCAGCCCGGCGCTGAGGCAATCTTTGCCGAGGCAACGGGCCCCGATGCGGGGGCACGGTTTGTTTTTTTATCAACGTGGAGAATTCGCGATAGCCCAGGACAAAGCACCACGGATCAACGCCGAAATCAATTCCCCGGAGATCCGTCTGGTTGGCGTGGAAGGTGAGCAGCTCGGTATCGTGCCTTTGGCTGAAGCAGTGGCCAAGGCTGAGGCGGCGGAACTCGACCTGGTCGAGATCGCCCCGACGGCCAAGCCCCCGGTTTGCCGGATCATGGATTACGGCAAGTTCAAGTACCGGGAGGCCAAGAAGCAGCACGAAGCCAAGCTCAAACTGAAGCAGATCCAGGTCAAGGAGGTGAAGTTCCGGCCCTCGACCGATGAAGGTGACTATCTGATCAAGCTGCGCAACCTGATCCGGTTTCTGGGAGAAGGCGACAAGGCGAAGATCACGTTGCGCTTCCGCGGCCGGGAAATGGCGCATCAGGAGTTCGGGATCCGCCTGCTGGAACGCATCCGCGGCGACCTCGAACCGCACAGCGTGGTCGAGTCCTGGCCGCGGCTCGAGGGTCGGCAGATGGTGATGCTGCTGGCCCCGAAGAAAGTGGCACCGAAAGTGCATCACCCGACGAAGCCCGAAGCCGGTACAAAAGTCTCTCCGCCGGAGAGCACCGCGGTGGGCAGCAAATAAGGGACGCAGTCATGCCCAAGATGAAGACGAAGAGCGGAGCGAAGAAACGCTTCCGCGTGCGGGGAAGCGGGAGCATCAAGCGCTCCATGGCGTTCAAGCGCCACATCCTCACCAAGAAAACCACCAAGAACAAACGGCACCTGCGCGGCACCGCCGAAATCCACAGCACCAACATGGATTCGGTCAGGGCCATGCTGCCCTACGCGTAAGGAGCGACCATGCCTCGAGTAAAACGTGGTGTGACCGCCCGCGCGCGGCACAAGAAGGTCCTGGCGCAGGCCAAGGGTTTCCGCGGCCGGCGCAATGCCGTCTACCGGATCGCGAAGGAAGCGGTCATGAAGGCCGGCCAGTATGCGTATCGCGACCGTCGGAACAAGAAACGCGAATTCCGCGCGCTGTGGATCGCCCGGATCAACGCCGCCGCGCGCGAGCTCGGAATGACGTACAGCGTATTCATGAACGGCCTCAAGAAAGCCGAGATCGAGATTGACCGCAAGGTGCTGGCCGATCTGGCCGTCTTCGACAAGACCGCGTTTGCGAAGATCGCGGAACAGGCCAAAGCCTCTCTGGCCTGATCAGGCGAAACTCAAGAGGGAGGCGCGACCCGCCTCCCTTTTTTTTCGTATGAACGAACTCGAACGCACCATCAACGCCGCGCTCGCCGATTTCGCGGCCTGCGCCGACCCGGCTGCGCTGGAGAACAGCAAGGCGCGCTATCTCGGGAAGGCCGGCGCGCTGACCGAGCAGCTGAAGTCGCTCGGCAAGCTGCCGGCGGCCGAGCGCCCCGCGGCGGGCGCCAGGATCAACGAGGCCAAGGGCCGGCTCGAGGCCGCGCTCGACGCCCGGCGCGAGGCGCTGGCGCAATCGCGCCTGGCGGCGCAGCTCGCCGCCGATGCGCTCGACGTCTCGCTGCCGGGACGCGGGTGCGGCACCGGGGGACTGCACCCCATCACCCGCACGCTCGAGCGGATGGAAGCATTGTTCCGCTCGCTCGGCTTCGAGGTCGCCGACGGCCCCGAGATCGAGGACGACTTCCACAACTTCACCGCGCTCAACACGCCGGAGAATCATCCGGCGCGGTCGATGCACGACACCTTCTACGTCGAAGGCGGCCACGTGCTGCGCACGCACACCTCGCCGATCCAGGTGCGCTACATGGAAACGCACGCGCCGCCGATCAAGATCATCGCGCCGGGGCGCGTCTACCGCGTCGACAGCGACGCCACGCACTCGCCGATGTTCCACCAGGTCGAGGGCCTGTGGATCGACCAGGATGTCTCGTTCGCCGACCTGAAGGGTGTGCTCACCGAGTTCCTGCGCCACTTCTTCGAGCACGACGAGCTCAAGGTGCGCTTCCGCCCGTCGTTCTTCCCGTTCACCGAGCCCTCGGCCGAGATCGACATGAGCTTCGGCGACGGCTGGCTCGAGATCGCCGGCGCGGGACAGGTGCATCCGAACGTGCTGACCTCCGTGGGCATCGACCCCGAGCGCTACCAGGGCTTCGCGTTCGGCATGGGTCCCGACCGCCTGACGATGCTGCGCTACGGCGTCAATGACCTGCGCGCGTTCTACGAGAACGACCTCGCGTTCCTGAAGCAGTTCGCGTGAGGGGATGAGGTGAAACAGCCCCCGCGCTCACTACGTTCGCTGCCCCCCGAGGGGGCCGAGTGCCGCGGCTCCATGCCGGCCTGCGCCGGCATGGACGGCACGAGGAGGCGTTGCGTCCC
>Ga0315276_10004498_pt1 | contig 12796 bp, 9 predicted proteins | sample YL17G05_0_MG_FD_204542 | JGI IMG/M metagenome (GOLD analysis project Ga0315276, IMG submission 204542) | Sediment microbial communities from Yellowstone Lake, YNP, Wyoming, USA - YL17G05_0 | ecosystem: Environmental > Aquatic > Freshwater > Lake > Sediment | place: USA: Wyoming | collected... | reverse complement strand
GTCAATCCGCCCGCCGGCTCGTCGAGCAGGATGAAGCGCGGCCGCTGCGCGAGCCCGCGCGCGATTTCGAGGAAGCGCTGCTCGGCATGTTCGAGAAGGTTCGCGCGCCGGCCGATCGCATGCGACAAACCGACGCCATGCAGCAATTCTTCGGCGCGGCTGCGCAATGCGCGCTCGTCGGCCTTCACTTGCGGCAGCGAAAACGCGGTCGCGAAGAATCCGGCACGGGCATCGCGCCAGCCGCCGAGCATGGCGTTGTCGAGCACGGAGAGCGTGGGCAGCAGGCGCGGCTTCTGAAAGGTGCGCGCAATACCGAGGTTGGCGCGCCGCTGCACTGTCGCGCCCGATATTTCGCTCTCGTCGAGGGCGATCTTGCCGCCGTCCGGCCGGTAATAGCCGGACAGCAGATTCAGCAGCGTGGTCTTGCCGCTGCCGTTTGGTCCGATCAGGCCGTGCACTTCGCCGGGCTTGAGTTCAAGCGATACCTGCGACAGCGCCGTCAGCCCGCCGAATCGCTTGGTGATGTCGCGCGCGGCGAGGCTCATAGGATCGAGCGTCCGTTCTCGATTGCCCTGGCCAGTCGGTCGAGGTCGGGCTTCACGACATGACTTTCGCCCCTGCGCGGCCGCAAGCGCTCGATCAGAATCTCGAACACGCGGCCGATGCCTTCCGGCACCAGCAGCACCACGGCAAGCAGCAGCAATCCGTAGAAGAAGTTGCCCAGCTTCGCCAGCGGCGCCACCATTTCCGGCAGCGCGGTCAGCACGATGGTGCCGATGGCCGGACCGAGGATGTGCCCGCGGCCGCCGATGATGATGCAGACGAAGAAGAACAGGCCGAGCTCGAACACGAAGGTGTCCGGTGTGATGTAGCTTTGCAGCACCGCGAACAGCGCGCCCGCCACGCCGGCGGTAAAGCCGCTGAAAACGAATACGGTGAGTTTCGCGCGGAATACCGGCACGCCGACCGCCTGCGCGGTGACGGCGCTGTCGCGCACGGCAACCAGTCCGCGTCCCCAGGTATGGCGCGCCACATTCCAGGTGAGCCACGTCACCAGCGCCGCGATGGCAAGGATCAGCCAGTAAGTGCCCTGCGGCGTATCGAAGGGCGCCGGTAACCCCGGAACCGACAGTCCGACACCGCCACCCGTCAGGTTGCCCTGCGCCAGCGTGATTTCGGTCACGATCAGCGCGAAGGCCAGCGTGGCCATCGCGAAGTAGAAGCCGGGCAGTCGCAACGATGGCAGGCCCAGCAGCAGTCCGCACAACGCGCACAACGCGCCGGATGCGGCAATGGCAAGGCCCGGGTGCAGGCCGTGCGTGCCGGCCAGGATCGCAAAGCAGTAGGCGCCGATCGCCAGCAGCCCGACGTGGCCGATCGACAACTGGCCGCAATAGCCGACCACCAGATTCAGCCCGCCGATAAGCACCCAGTAGGTGCAGATCAGCGCCGCGAGATGCAACTTGTACAGATCACCGGCCCACCACGGCAACGCGATCAACGCCGCCATCACGACCAATATTGAAATTGATTTGTTGGAAAGGGGCATCAGACTTTTCGCGGAGGGTTCAACACGGTGGCGGGTCGTAAGATTCAAAAGGCCCTCACCGCAAAGACGCCAAGAACGCGAAGGAAGGTCAAAGGCGAGGTGGGGTACAAACGCGGCCCGTAGCCCCGAACCGCTTGGCGTTGCGTGCTCCCTTGGCGGTTTGTCTCTCCATGCCGTTCCTTGGCGTTCTTTGCGTCTTTGCGGTGAATCGTTTTCTTGGCGAGTCTCATACCGGCCTCACGCTCTGGCTGCCGAACAGGCCCGCCGGTTTGAGCAGCAGCACGACCATCAGCAACCCCACCGAAATGGTCTGCTGATATTCGCCGCCGACGAAATAGGTCGCCACCGCGCTGAGGATGCCGAGCGCGGCGCCGCCGACCAGGGCGCCGAGATTGCTGCCGAGCCCGCCCACCGCGAGTGCAATGAACCCATTCAGGGTCAGCGTCAGTCCAAGGGCGAAATAAGCGAAGGTCAGTTGCCCTGCGGCGAACCCGGCCAATCCGCCCATCGCCCCGGCGATCACGTACGACATGGTGCGGATGCGCCCCGTCGGAATGCCGCGCGCACGGGCGGCGAAGGCATCTTCCGACATCGCCACGAATAGCTTGCCGTACAGCGTTCGCCGGTAGAACACTTCGAGCGCAACGGCAAGCAGAATGGCGGTGGCAATCGGCAACCAGTATTTCTGGTCGCCCAGGCCTGCCGAGAAATCCTGCGGGATCAGGCGCGGGAACGGCTTCGGCTCGGTGCCCCACCACAGCCCCGCCGCCTGCTGCACCATGGTCGCGAGCGCCAGCGTGGAAAGCAGCCAGAGATGCTCGTCGCTGCGCGCCAGCACGCGGCGAATCGCGATCAGGTCGGTGAGCAGCCCGAATAGTGCGCCGACGACCATCGATCCCAATAACGCAATCGGGATCGGCCAACCCAGCGCGGAAAGGAACCACGCGCCGAAGATACCGCCGAGCATCGAGATGTGGCCGGTTGTGACCGACAACACCTTCGAGGTCGAGAACATCACGTTGTACGTCAGGGCCGCGGCGGCGTACAGGGCGCCGGTGGCGAGGCCGGTGATGAGGGCGACGAACATGGCTAGGGGTAAGGGCTAGGGGCTAGGGGCTAGGGGCTAGGGAAAGTCTATTGATGTTTCCACAATGCATGACAAGATTTCCGCATCCGGCTCTTTCCCTCACCCTCAGTCCCTCTAAACGGGTTCCAGGGGATACCGGTCTGCGACCATAACTCCGGGCTGCGCCTGGGTATCCCGGAGGGAGAGGGAAGAAAAGCCCTTCTCCCTCCGGGATACCCAGGCGCAGCCCGGAGTACCCGTTTAGAAGGGTGGGGATGAGGGAGGTGTATGTCACGATTTAAGGAATCATCGATAGTTCAGTTTTTCTTTCAGGCCACGTTGCACACCGCGAAGCATTTTTCCAACTTCATCCGCGACACTCAGCGCTTGGCCGACTTCGTCCGCCGACAGGAACTTCAAGCGCTCACACAGGATCAACCGCGTCTCCAGTTCTGCAAGGGACCCGAGGGATATCGACAGAAGATGCAGGTACTCTCGGGTCGATTCCCGGGCATGGCCTTCGGCGATATTCGAAGGAACGGAAACCGCCGCGCGCTGCATCTGGGCACTCAATCCATACTTGCTCGCGTGGCAGCTTGGACGTCAGCAGAAAGATCCGCTCCACCAATTCCGTCGCCCTTTGCCAGACTGTCAGATCACGGTAGCTGGAAACCACGCTCTTCCCCTAGACCCTTATGGCCGAAGGTCGGTACCCCCTTGTGGGGAGCCCCTAATCCCTTATGGTCGAATACCCTGGCGAATACCCTACGTGCGCAGCACGTCGGAGTACCCTTCTAGCCCGGAGTACCCTTTTAGATCGGTTATGGCAAAGCCGGTATCCCCCGGAACCCCCTTGCGGGGAGCCCCTCGCGCGCGCCACCTGTTACCGCGGTGCGGCCTTGAAACTTCCGTCTTTAAAACTACCGGCTATATTCATCACGATATTGTGATCGGGGAAGCCGTTGCGGCTTTCCTTGCTCCACGAATAGGTCGCATAGACGCCGGGGAAATCCCTGGTGTTCTCCAACACCTTTCCGATCGCCGCGGCATCGGTGGATCCGGCGGTCTTCACGGCGTGTTCGACGATCTTCACGGTGTCGTAGCCGAGCGCGATCCACCAGAACATGAAATCGATTTCGCCTGTGCCGAGCTTTGGCCGGATCTTCTCCATCAGCGCCTGCGTGCGCGGCGGCAGCTTGCCCTTGGCGTCGTAAGTGGTGCTGAGATAACCGGCCGCAAAGGCATTTTTCCAGTATTCGGGCTTGTTCAGCAGGGGCCGTACCGGCGGCGCCATCATCGCCGGGTGGCCGACGATGGGCACGTCCCAACCCATGTCGCCGCGGGTGTTGAACAGGCGCGCGAGCAATCCCGTCGCGGCCGACCAGGGCATGATCACATCAGCGCCCGCGGCCTTCGCCTTGTTCAGCTCATCCGTCAGGTCGGTCTTGTTCGGATCGACCAGCACCAGATACACCGGCTTCACTCCGGCCTTCTCCAGCAGATCCTGCGCAACCTTCGAAGACGCCGTGCCGTAGCCGGAGGTATCGCCGATGACCGCGATTTTTCTCCTTCTGAGGACATTGAGCGCGTAGTCATTCGCCGCGTCGATCCATTGCCGGTTGGTGTTGATGACGCGGAATGCCAGCGGAAATTTCTGCGCGTCGACCAGTTCGTCGATGGTGCCGATGATGAGGTTGGGAATGCCGGCCTTGGCGACAATCGGCACGGTGGCGAGCGATTCGCCGGAATTCACCGGGCCGATGATGAAGTCCACCTTGTCCACGAACGCGAGTTGCTTGGCCAGGTTCACGGCCTTGGTCGGTTCGCCGCTGGTGTCGCGCGTGATGAGTTCGAACTTGCGGCCGCCGACGCCGCCGGCCGCGTTGATTTCATCGACTGCGAACTGAACGCCTTGATTTTCCGCGATCGCCGCGGAGGACAGCGGCCCGGTCAGCGACGACAGCCAGCCGATGCGGATGGTGGATTGCCCCGATGCAGCCGACGCGGCAAACGCAAGCAACAGCACCAGCAGCCGCGCACTGCGCACGGTGGTCGACTTCAGCATGAGTTTCTCCTCGGGAATAGTGCCGCTCGTGGCAATCGTTTGAGAAATGTTCGTTGCCCGGAAGCGTCTTTGTCAAGAAATCGTTCTGACCGGTGAACCGGATGTAAAGTGGCTTACCTATTATAGTTCCAGGTATTAAGCGAACAGATTGCGCCCGGTTCCGGTTCCCGGAATCGGTTAGGATTGACGCGATCGCAGCGACAATCCAGTATTCCGGCCACAAAATAGCCGCGGACGCGGAGCCCACGGAGGCGGGACGCAAATATCAACAAGCATTCACCGCCAAGGACGCCAAGGACGCGAAGGAAAACCGGTGAGTTACAGATCTCGACGCGAGAACACAGGGCCGCCGGGTCAGGCACACGAGAATTGCTCTTTGTATGCCGCCTCGTTTTTGATCTTAGCTTGCGTCCTTGGCGCACCCCTCAAGGGGGTATTGAAAAGAATCCTTTGCGGTGAATGTTTTTCTTGATGAAGGTACTCCTGCGGCGCCGTGCCCATTCCAGAACCCGACGCAAATAGTCTCTCGACCCACAAGAAAATCGGATGAATCGGAAAATGAGGAAGATCGTGCGTATCGGTGCCGGTTCGGCATGGTGGGGCGATCGCATCGAGCCGGCCCGATGGAACGCCGAACGCGGCGACCTCGATTACCTGTGTTTCGAAACCATGGCGGAAGCGACCATCTCCGCCGCGCAGGTGCGCAAGCGCCGCGATCCCTCGTTTCCGGGCTACGACACCTATCTCGATGAGCGCATGCAGGCGGTGTTGCCGGGCTGCATCGAGCGCGGCACCCGCATCGTGACCAACCAGGGGTGGATCAATCCCGACGCGGCCGCCGAACGCATCGTCTACTGGTTGCGCAAGCTGGGTGCGAAAGGCGTCAAGGTGGCAGCAGTCAACGGAAGCCTGATCACCGATCGCGTGCTGCAACTCACCGACAAAATCCTCGAGAACGGCAACCCGACTTCGTCCCTGACGGACAGCCTGGTTTCCGCGGAGGTCTATCTTGGTGCGGAACCGATCGTCGCTGCGCTCAAGCAGGGCGCGCAGATCGTCGTGTCGGGGCGCGTGGCCGATCCGTCGATCTTCATGGCGCCGATGATGTTCGAGTTCGGCTGGGATGCGCTGGATCATGCCCGCCTCGGCGCCGGCAACGGCCTCGGCCACCTGATGGAATGCGGCGCACAGGTCACCGGCGGTTACTTCGCGGATCCCGGCTTCAAGGATGTTCCGGAACCGTGGAACCTGGCCTTTCCGATCGTCGAAGTCGAGGAAGACGGGTCCGCCGTGCTCACCAAGGTGTCGGGCACGGGCGGCGCGATCAACCTGATGACCGTGAAGGAGCAGATGCTCTACGAAGTCCACGATCCGGCGAACTACATCACCCCCGACGTCGTCGTCGATTTCACGACCAGCAGGCTCGAGCAGGTCGGACCGGACCGCGTGCGCATCACCCGTATTTCCGGCAAACCACGCACGCCGACATTGAAAGTCTCGATCGGCTGCACCGAGGGCTTCATCGGCGAGGACATGTTCTTCTACGCCGGACCGGGTGCCATGCGGCGTGCGCAACTGGCGAAGAAAATCCTGGAGGAACGCTTCAAGGTCGTGAAACTCGACGCTGAAGAGGTGCGCATCGATTTTCTCGGGCTGAACGCCATCCACGGCGCCATGACCCCGAAGGACGCACCGGAACCTTACGAGATCGCCGTGCGCGTCGCAGCGCGGACGAAAACGCGCGAGGAAGCGATCAAGGTCGGCCGCGAAGTCGACGGCATGGCCGTATCCGGCGTCGGCATGACGGGCAAGCGCGTGCCGCACCAGGACCGCACGCGAGAGATCATCGGCGTGTGGTCGTCACTGGTGCCGCGGGAGAAGATCGTGCCGACGATCCGCTTTTTTGAAAGCTGATGGATGGTCGTGACGACGTGACGATCGTGACGACGTGACGGGGTAAAGACCTAAAACTCCCTCTCCCCCGGTGGCGGGGGAGAGGGCTGGGGTGAGGGGGGTCACGGCGTCACGATTATGGCGAAGCCGGTACGCCGGCGCGTCACGTCGTCACGAACCAAATATGTTTCTGATGGCACGCCATCTCGATAAGCGAGAAACCATATGAGAGTAATGCTTCAACACCTCGCCCACTGCCGCTCCGGCGACAAGGGCAACACTTCGAACATCTCGGTGATCGCTTACGCGCCCGAGTTGTATCCTTATCTGAAAGAGCAACTGAGCGCCGACAAGTTCAAAACTCACTACGCCGGCGTCGTCACGGGCAAGGTCACGCGCTACGACGTTGACGCACTGCAGGCCCTGAACTTCGTCGCGGAAGGCGCGCTTGGAGGCGGCGTGTCACGCAGCCTGTGCCTCGACAACTACGGGAAGTCTCTCTCGGCCAGAGTGCTGTCGTTTGAGCTCGACGTGCCGGAATCCCTGCGGCCCCTGTTGCGCGCCTTCGCCTGAAACTGGCTGACTCGGTTCTCCCCTGGCTTGGGCCGCAAAGGCGCAGGAGGCCTCACCGCACTTCGCATCCGCCCTGCGTATCGTTCCTGCCTGCCGGCAATGCCGGAAAATAATTACGCCGTTGTATGTTATGGTCATTCATGCAGGCTCCCGGCGCAGGTGGTACGCCTGCGGGACGCGACCCCCCGTATTCTGCGGAGAATGGGTAACCCATGAAATTCCTGGCTGCTTTCATCGTTTTCTTCCTCGCGCTTTTTGGCAAGGCGTCGTTCCTGGGCGCGCTGGCGCTCGGCGCTCTGGCCGCGGCGGTCGTGTACTTCTTCCAATGGATGAATTCGGCAAGCGCGACAGCGGCCGAGCGGCTGCCGGAGGCCGGTACAGTGACCCAGACGCGAACAGCGCAGACCGGGGATTACATACCGGACGTTCGGGATGCGGAGTTGCTGCGCGAATACCTTGTGGTCCTCGCGGAGCGAGTCCGCAGCCTGGAGCGCGAGCTCGCCATGCTCACGGGCAAGGCCGCAGCGCCGGAACGCATCGAGCCGGTCGAGGAAGCGACCAGCGGCGAAGCGCCGCCAGAAGAAGTAGCGAACAACCCGGTACTGCCAGAACACGGAGCGGCGCCCGAAACTCTTCCCGACTTGCGTCCTGATGGACGGGCCGCGACGGCGCAAGTTTCGGCGCAACTTCGGGAGGCACCGCAAGAAGAGGAACCGGCTCGGTTCAATTCCCGTCCGGAACTGGCCGAAAGCGCCGGCGTCGATGCCCGCACGCGGATCGAACCACCCGCGCCGGAATACACGACCGAGGAAGCGGCGGCAATCGAGCCTGCGGGGCCATCGCTCCTAACTAGGCTGCTGTCCGGCAATATCGTCGCTAAGGTTGGCGCCATCATCCTGTTCTTCGGCGTCGGCTTCTTTCTCAAATTCGCCTACGACCACAGCATGTTTCCGCCACAGGCGCGACTCGCCGGCGTTGCGCTCAGCGCGGTCGTTGTATTCATCTTCGGTTGGAAACTCAGGGACACGCGCCGCCTCTACGGCCTCATCCTGCAAGGCGTGGCCAGCGGCCTCGCCTACCTGACCGTTTTCTTCGCACTAAAGACTTACGGTTTCATCGGCGTGCCGACGGGATTCGTGCTGTTCGCCATTCTCGGTGTGGCGACCACGCTGCTCGCGGTGCGCCAGGAAGCCAAGCCGCTCGCCGTGCTCGGGCTGACAGGCGCCTTCATGGCGCCGATCCTGGCCTCTACCGAACAGGGGAACCATGTATTCCTGTTCTCCTATTACCTGCTGCTCAACGTCTTCATCCTCGCGGTGAGCTGGTTCAGGGCCTGGCGCGAGCTCAACCTCACCGGTTGGATATTCACTTTCGCCATCGCTGCAGTGTGGGGCTCCAGAAGCTATACGCCGGCAATGTTCGGCACGGTCGAACCCTTCCTGCTCGCGTACTTCGCGATGTATCTCGTGATTCCCATCCTGTTCGCCACGCGCCAGCCGCCGCAGTTCAGGGGCCTGGTTGATGGCACGCTGGTTTTCGGCACGCCGGCCGCGGTCGCCCTAATGCAGTCGCGGCTCGTGTGGGACATGCCGGATGGACTCGCCTGGAGTTCCACCATCGGTGCCGCGTTGTACGCCGTGCTTGCCCTCATGGTGCTGCGCCGGCAGAACATGCGGCTCCTCGGTTTGACGTACGTCGCGCTCGCGCTGGGCCTGGGCACGCTCGCCATCGCCTTTGCCTTCGGCGCCTACCTGACCTTTGCCTTGTGGACCATAGAGGGCACCGCGATCCTGTGGGTCTGTCTGCGCCAGAAGAACTTGCCTGGCCGCCTGTTCGCGATCTTCGTGCAGGGCGCGGGCGCGGTGGAATTCTTCCTCGACTACGACAGCTACGCGCGCCTGAACCCGTGGTTCAACGACGCCATTCTCGGTTGCGCCATCATTGCCGTTGCGTCGTTTGTCTCAGCGGCACTTTGCCGGCGACACGCGGCGAACATGACGCAGTGGGAGAAGGCGATAGCGGGCTTGCTGCTCGTGTGGGGCGCGTTGATCTACGCACTCGGCGGACTCGACGCGATTCACCATGGCGTGGGCGATGTGGCGCTGCAACCGGCGATCGCCATCCTGTTCCTTTCGGCCTCGGCGTTCATCGCTGACTTGCTGGGCGCGCGAACCGGTTGGAACACGCTGCGCGGACTGACCGTCGCGCACCCGCCCGTCCTGATCGGCGCCGCGCTGCTGCAATATGCGTACGGGGGGCAGCCTCTGGGCGACCTCGGCTGGCTCGCCTGGCCACTCGGGCTGGGGAGCTTGTTCTGGGCACTCCATCGCCAGCGTCGCGACGGATTCGACGCCGCGTTCGAGGCGCGCTATGCCGGCGCATGGGCGATCCTTGCCGCCATCGCGACATGGCAGACGCTCTGGTACCTGCAGCATCACGAATATCTCTTCGCCATGGCCTTCGCACTCGTGGGATTTCTTGTGGCGGCAATCCGCTTCCGGCTGCGCGAGAAAGACAGCGACATGCTCCCGCTCAGCGCGCTGCCGCTGCTGTGGGCGACCTTCTTCTGGTTCGCGGCCGGGATGCTCTGGATCCACGACGACGTGCCGGCTGCGTACGAACCCGCCGCGGTGATTCTGTTCGCAACCGGTAGTGCGCTGGCCGTGGAAATCATCGGCGCCGCGCTGCGCTGGCCCGGACTACGCTCCGTCAGCACGCTGCATCCATTCCTGCTCGTGGCCGGCGCGGCGCTGCAGGTCATGTCTTCCGACCATCCGGTGGCCAACTACGGCTGGGTCGCGTGGGGACTTGCCCTGCCGGCGCTGTTCTTCACTATTCAGCGGCAACAGCGTGACGGCGTCGGCGCGGCGACCGATATCCAGTACCTCGCGGCGTGGCTCATTCTCGCCGGTGTCGCCACCTGGGAAGCGGCGTGGCGCCTGCACGATCATCAATACCTCGTCTGCATGGGCATCGCGCTGGTCGGCTACGCCGCCGCCGGCCTGCGGTTTCGCCTGAGCGAGTTCGCAACCGAGCGCCTGCACTTCAGCACCGCGGGACTGCTGTGGGCGATGTTCTTCTGGCTTGCCGCGGGCTTCGGCTGGATCGACGAGACGCTGCCGACCGGCTACGGCATCCGCTGCGCGCTCGGCCTCGTCGCTCTATCCGCCCTGGCCTACGAACTTGCTTACTCGTGGCTGCGGTGGCCCGCGATGCGGTGGGCCGCGCGGCTGCCCTGGCTCGCCATTCCTGCCGCGGTCGTCGCCGAACTGGCTTTTGGGAAGATCAGTCATCCGTTCGCGGACTGGGCGGGCTTTGTCTGGCCGATCGCCTGGCTCCTCGCGCTTTATTCCCTGCGTCGCGAAGAGTTGGGCGGGGAGCGCTTCGCCACCGCGCCGCGCCATGCGATCGCGCTTTATTCGGCCATCTTCGTGTCGACCTGGGAACTCCTCTGGTGGCTGGGGCAATGGGATACCGGGCCGCCGTGGCGCCTCGCCGGCATGGCGGTACCGGCCATCCTCGCGGTGCTGGCCACTTCGATGGCGACGCCCGGCAGGTACTGGCCGCTGCGCGAGCACTGGCCGATGTACCGCGATATGCTGCTCCCTCCGCTCGCCGCCGCACTTGCCCTGTGGTGCCTGGCAGCAAACGTGCGCACGCCGGGCAGCCTGCAGCCGCTCGCGCTCTATGTGCCGTTCCTGAATCCGATCGACCTCGCCATCTGTGTTGCTGCGCTGGCGGTTCTAACCTGGGCGCGCCGCCTCGACGCAGAATCGGCACGCTCGACGGTGTGGAAGATACTGGCGGTCCTCGGCTTCATCTGGCTCAACGCCATCGCATTGCGCGGCATCCACTACTGGACGGGCGTGCCGTACCGCCTCGAAGACCTGATGCGCAGCGTACTGGTGCAGACGACGCTGTCCATCCTGTGGACGAGCGGCGCGCTCGCTCTCATGGTTCTCTCCCGCCGCCGCATGCAGCGCCCGCTGTGGGCCGCAGGCGCCGTGCTGCTTGCCGCAGTCGTCGGCAAGCTGTTTCTCATCGACCTTGCCAACACTGGTACCGTCGCCCGCATCGTTTCCTTCCTCGGAGTCGGCGTCATGCTGTTGGTGATAGGCTATGTCGCGCCGGTACCGCCAGGCATCAAGGAAGCGGAAGGACGCGACTGAGGAAAAATAAAAGAGCCGTGACGATCGTGACGGTCGTGACGAAGTAACTGCACGAACAATCTGTTCTGCGCTTGTGCCAAGTCCCGATACAATTACTCTTCGATTTTGACTGTTTGAGCTACCTCGTCACGCCGTCACGATCGTCACGCTCGTCACGACACTAGGAGGAGCAGCATGGCGACTACTTTAGGCACCGGCAATTTCCGCTACCAAGTCATCGAAAACTGGGCCACCCTGCCCGAGGGCTGGGAGCTACGCGATGTCGCAGCGGTAGCGGTCGATCACAAAGACCAGGTCTACATCTTCAATCGCGGCGAGCATCCGATGATGGTGTTCGATCGCGACGGCAACTTCCTGCGCTCCTGGGGCGAAGACCTATTCAACCGTGCGCACGGCCTGCACGTCGGCGCCGACGAATCGCTGTACTGCACCGATGACGGTGACCATACGGTGCGCAAATGCTCGCTCGACGGCACGGTGCTGCTGACCATCGGCATTCCCGGAAACCGGGCTCCGTACATGAGTGGCCGGCCGTTCCACCGCTGCACGCATACGGCACTTTCTCCGCGCGGCGACATCTACGTATCGGATGGCTACGGCAATTCGCGGATTCACATGTTTTCGCCGAACGGAAAAATAATCAGATCGTGGGGTGAACCGGGGACAGGTCCCGGCGAATTCAATATTCCGCACAATCTGTGTTGCGATCAGGAGGGCTGGATCTACGTGGCCGACCGCGAGAACCATCGCGTCCAGGTATTCGACGGCGACGGCAACTACGAGACCGAATGGCATAATCTCCATCGGCCCTGCGGCATGGTCATGGAAACCAAGCGCAACCCGCTGTGTTACATCGGTGAGATAGGCCCGACCATGCCGGTCAATCGCGATGTCCCGAATCTGGGTCCGCGCATCAGCATCGTGGATAACGAAGGCCGCCTGCTGTCGCGCTTCGGCGCTGCTCAGGCGGGCTACGAACGTCCCGACCAGTTCGTGGCACCGCATGGCATGGCAGTGGATTCGCGTGGCGACATTTACGTCGGCGAAGTTTCCTATACCGCGTGGCCGCAAGTCTATCCCGGCAAAGACATCCCGAAGGGGTTACGCACCCTGCGCAAGCTGGTGCGGGTGCGGTGAGTTCTGCGCCGGGTACTGCGACAGAACCAGTCGGCCGATGACCGGCAATAGGAACGTTTACGACGCAAAGCGCGGAACTCTACCGACAGTTGCCAGACACATCTTTGAACCTGTCAGGGAGTTTTGCGCTCTCGGCCCGCCAGACGGCCTTTGCGCAGCAGCCCTTCCGATCGCATTACATGGAGTATCAATACCCGCTTACCGTCATAACGATAGAAAATTCTGCAGGGTGGTTGCACGATTTGGCGGTAACGGGATTTTTTTAATTCGAGCGGCTTGCTGCCACTCTCAGGATGGGCCTTTAGCTGCTCGACGTGTCCAAATACCCGTCGAACCAGTTCAGC
>Ga0315276_10004497_pt1 | contig 12797 bp, 16 predicted proteins | sample YL17G05_0_MG_FD_204542 | JGI IMG/M metagenome (GOLD analysis project Ga0315276, IMG submission 204542) | Sediment microbial communities from Yellowstone Lake, YNP, Wyoming, USA - YL17G05_0 | ecosystem: Environmental > Aquatic > Freshwater > Lake > Sediment | place: USA: Wyoming | collected... | reverse complement strand
CCAGCTCTTTAATTTTTCAATTTTTTCTGAAGGTAAATCATCTTTAAGCATCAAGTTTAACCCTCTTACTCCAGAAGCATTGGTTCTAAAAACTAGGCTTGTGTTTCTATGTTCGCTTCTTAACCCGAATTCTAAACACCCCTCATTAATTTGATAATTTTGCTCTAAAAAAGTATTAAGTAACGATTTTCTAAATTCTTCAAATATTTCTTCTATACCCAAGCCTTCTTCTGTGTTTATACAAATTTCATGTATTCTTTCCCCTTTTATTAAGCTTTTTACTGCATTTTCCATATTAGAGATATAAGAATTACCCCTAGGAACTCTTAAAATCGGGGCATGAAAGCTCGCATCTGGTACAAAAGTTTTTCTATTAACAGAGTATTCAAGTTCTATTCTAGAAAAAGGGATTACTCTTTTTTGAGAGCATTCTGAAAGATATCCTTTCTCTCTTTCTATCTTATTATCAAATGGAAGACAAATACCCTCTGATAAAAATTCTATTTTTGCATATTTAGGAAGCAAAGGTAAGGAAGTTATTGCCTCTAAAAAAATCTCTGGTGAGCGGGTTCTTATTTTAATTTCATCTTCAGTTGCAGTTTCCATGTTTTTATTTATTAAAATATCATTAAAAATACTATTATGTTCTGTAATATCTTTTTGATAATATCTATTCAATTTTCTTCAGCTTAAGCAAAGAACTCCATTTTTCAGCATAATCCAGAGTTTTTTTGTTGGGCTCTTGCTGGTAAAGAATTAAAGCAGGCATTTTTATTGCCTGAGACTTCTGCAAAGCCAGCCTTAAATCTGTTTCTGTGGTGCTTTTTTTGTCTTTGGCTATGCACAAAAGCTTTATTTTTCCTAGAGGCGTATCAATTTTAATCACTCCTGAGAACTCTTTTTTCTTAAGCTCTCTTTCTTCTAAAAGCTCTATATTTTGAGCCTGCAAGAAGCCTATAATCTTCAACACAAACTCTGATTTTTCTCTTGGCTTTTTTTCCTTAATTTTTATCTGTTTTTTTGCCGGCTCTTTTTTCAATCCAATATCGAGAGTTATTTGTTTGGGTATTTTTCTTGCTGGCTTTTTTACCTTTACTTTAACTTCTTCTTTTTTAATCTCCTTTACTTCCTCTTTCTTCACTTCTTTTGGCTTTAATTCTACCACTGGTTTTTTCAAAATCTCTGCTGCCTTCGGCTTTACCTCTTTTCTCTCCGAAATCGCTTCGTTTTCTTCCCGAAGCTTCTTTTCCGCAAAAAGCTTTGCTTTTTGGGGCCCAGAAAATCTTTGATTTTCTTGGGTTAAAGAAGGCTCTTCTAAAAGAGAGCTCTCTGCGAGCTTTTCAATTTTTTCTGCAGGTTTTACAAGTTTTACTTCTGGTTTTTCCAGCTTTTTTGGCTCAAGCATACCTTTAACCTGCTCTTCTGTAACAGAATGAAACCTCCAAAAAATTTCGTTGTCTTTTGAAAAAGATTTTGCAAAATCATGAAGGATGCGCAAAGCAACTCTTATTGCAGGAAGCTGTTCTTTATCTTGTAAAATTTTATTTTCCTTTAAGAGAAGAAAAGCTTCTTTTTCTTTTCCTGGAAGATACTGGTAGAAGTTTTCAAGTAAATGCTCCTGCCCTTGTATAAAGTAGAGAGGAGAGCCCCCAACTTTCATGTTGCTTATTTTTATTGCTTTTTCTGCAAAGAGCTCAGACAAAAGTGCGCCGGCAAATATAGAATTTGTGCTAATAGCGTGCGCTATTTGCATAGGCAGGCTCGGGCCCCTAATTTTAATAATATCAATCACTTTTCTTTTTATTTCTTTAACATCGATAGTTTGCATAGAACAAACAAACACAAAGAGATTATAAAGTTTGTTATAATAAACTTAATATATCAAAGGACGCGGAGATTTCCCCATTTGCGCCTTTGATACTTCAGAAACTGAAAGTTTCTGATAGTGCTCAGAATCTATAAGATTCTGACATCAAGGGAAAGACATAAGAAAATGGTGAAAAATTTATGTCTTTCACTATAGATTGAATTTTTAACACTCCCCTGTTAAAGCAAGTCTTATTCTTTACAAGGTTTTAAGCCAGCACCAGATAAAGCATATCTTATTTTATCGAGATCTTTTTTATTTGCTTTATGGGGGTAAGTTAAGGTAACTTCAACTTCTCCTGCGAATACACTTCCAGGATTAATATACTTAGATCTCATAGACAAACGTATAGGAATTCCATCAGACCACATGGTTGCAGAAGAGTATTTCTGAAAACTTCCTGTTCTTCCTTTCACTCCTGTTGGTATTGCAGTTTGTGCAGAAAATTTGCATATTCCTTCTAATGCCCCTGCTGTTTCAATTCTTTCTATTACTGGGTTTTTACAAATATCAGCAGGATCTCTATCCACCTTTGTTACAGAATAATTTTCTCTCGACACTCTCTCTGCATTCGGGTCTTGTGCGGTCAATGCCATAACCAAGATAACTTTATTTTATTTATAAATATAATTGAACTCTAAAATATATTATTCACCGCTCTTTATAACCAAACTTTTTGTTGTGCTTAAGCAGGATTTAAAAATCCCATAAAATCATTAAAGTCATAAACATGAACTCCTATTGCAACATCTTCTTCTCCTGTATAGACGAAAATCTTATTATCTTTAACTATAGCTGCGCTTGGGAAAGTAACATTTTTTACTATCGGCTCATCTTCAACTTTTAAATGGGGCTCTAAAATTTCTTCTGATTTTTTTAGGATTTCCAAAGGATTTCCTTTGTCAAGTAGATAAGCTCTTCCAATATACTCTTTTTCTCCATTTAAAAGATGCCTGTGTTGATGGTCTATTATTAACCATCCTTCTTCACATTCTATAGGGGTTGGGCCCGCTCCAACATGCCCTTTTTCGTTTCCCTCAACAAGAAGTTCGTGGTCTCCCCACTGGATTAAGTCACGAGAATAAGAAAGAAATATGCTTGGGGCCATATACCTTGCGCAACCCATCGGGCGCGTTAAGGCTGAGAATTCTTTTTTTCCTGTCCGAAGATTTATAATTTTCTTTGGAAAAACAACCACATCTTTGCTTGGAGCAAAAAATATTATTCTTGGGTTTTCTTTCGGAAGCCTCACAAATTTTTTGAAATCATTTGTTACTGCAAACGCTGTGCATACATCATATTTTTCTGAACAAGCGACATAACTCATCAAGTATCTATAACTTTGCCTACCAACATTAATAAGTTCTTCAAATTTTGTTATTCTTGCATCTTCTACTCCGAATTCTTCATATCTCTTTTCTGGAAAAAAGCTTGGTTTTTCAGAAATTTTAAATTCAATTCCATCTGTGCTTTCTGCTAATCTAAAATGTGAAATATCAGTTGGCCTTTTTCTTTCTTCAGGCTCAGTTATTATTATTGTTTTGTCTTCGATATGTGCATCTTTTCCAATTCTTTCCCACTCCCATCTAACAATATACTTTCCATCTTTGCTTATTGCTCTAGGCGCTGCGACGTGCCCTAGAAATTCTGTTTTTGTCTTCTCCATAACCCTCAAAAGAAGGTAAATCTTCTCTTTTTTAATTTTGTTGTCATAAAAAACAGATCCCCCTGGATTGCAAACTCCAATTACTTCCATATCTTCATGAGATGGAACTACATCTCTTGGCTTTACAATTATTGCCTCATACAAAGGTCTTGGAACTCCCATAAAGAAATTTATAGAAGAGAGTTTATAAATCTTTTGCCTGTTATTACTCTAAAATTGCAAAATTATCCACAATTAGCTCTACAATAATAAACGCTGTTATGGATAACTGCGTTGTTTAAGTTACGATTATTCGCAGTTATACAGATAGAGAACTGCATACAAAATGTCATGTAATCAATGCAGTTGTCTATAATTGAATCATCTTTATCTCACAGCTTTATCCATTTTATTTTTCATAACCAAATTTTTTGTTGCAAGCGAGAGGTTCAATTATATCAAGAACAAAAGCTATAATTTGCCTATTTCTTTAGCCTCTTTCCAGCTTTTCAGAAAATAAGAATGCATTGCTTTTGCAAGAGATTTGTCCAGAATCTGAATATTAAATCTGTCCATCAAAGCTCTATCCTTAAGAGTAATCTTGCACTCAACAGAATCTAGGATGAAAATTGAAAAATTGTCCAGAGGAAGGTATCTTACTTTGATTCCTTCTTCAATATAGTCTTTAACTACCTCCCATTTTTTGTCTAATGACCCTGTTAAGATAATTCTTACATCTACTTTTCTTTTTACAAGCTCTTTAAATTTTTTTAAAAGGTTGTATTTATCTCCTACTTTTTCTAATCTCCATCCCAATATATAAAATGTTTTCTTAGCTCTAGGAAATGCCTGTGAATAAACTTCACGGGAGAATTCTTTTCCATGGGTTAATCTAAGAATCTCTTTTTTTACATTTTCTGTTTTGTGAAGGGTTAGGCCTTCAGCATAGCTAATCGCCTCTTCTTTAAATTGAGAAAGTTCTCTTTCTCTCTTTTCAGCTAAATACTTTATAGAAATTGAGGGATTGATAGGCTCAAATAGTGAAGGCTTTCCTTTAATTTGTTGCACTAATTGTTTTCTTATTAATGACTTAAGGTTGGGATATACTGCTGTAGGAGGAACTTTAGAATATTCTGATAATTCAATTGCAGTGCATCTGCCTCTCTCAAGCAACCCAGTGTAAACAGCAACCTCATATTTTGTTAACCCCAATTTTTTTAGTGCTTCCATTAATAACTGATAATTAATAATAATTTATAAATGTTACTGCAACACCATTGTTTTTATGAAAATAGGATTAGATTTTGATGGTGTAATTTCTGATGCAGGAAAACTGAAAAGTGATGGAGCTAAAAGACTTTATGGAGTAGATATTCCTCCAGAGAAATTTAAAACAGAGATTGTTGTAGGGCAGGGATTGTTGACTTCAGAGCAGTATAAAGCTTTGCAAAAACAAGTTTATGGAACAAGAGAAATAGGGTTATTGATGCAAGAAGTAGATGGAGCAGTTGATTACACTCAAAGATTAATATCTGAAGGGAATGATTTAAGAATAGTTACTTCAAGAGGAACATTAGAATCAGAGATTGCAAAAAAGTGGATGCAAAAAAGAGGTTTAAATTTGCCTTTGATAAATGTTGGGGAAAGCGTAAGTAAAGCAGATGCTTGCAGGGGGATGGATGTTTATGTTGATGATGACTTAGATAAACTTGAACCTCTTGTTGGTGTTGTGCCTCAAAGATTTCTTTTTTCTTGGGGATATAACCAGCATATAGAAGTTCCACTATCCATAGCAAAAAGAGTAGATTCATGGAAAAGTTTATATCGAGAAATACAGAATCTTAGCAAATTGTCACCAAGTTAATCCTAAAAATTAATTAATCGTGGGGAGTCATACCATTTTGACCAAAATGGTGGGCGTCGAAAAGTATACTGGAAAAATGCAGAATATGATCCGCGAGATTGAACATATACGCGGACAGCACACATTAATTTTAATATCGATTTTCTGATGTAGCTATTTGAGTATATTAATGTTTAAATAGAAGAATCACTAATTTTTGCTATGGGTCTGATGGATTATTTGAAAGAGGGGATAATGGCAGGAATCAGAGGGATGACTCGGGGTGTGCAGAATGAATTCCTTATGAATATTTTTGTAGGCCTCAGAAAGTTTGAGAGGCATTTTATAAAAGAATTTGCTGGCGCGGTGATTTTTCTGATTGCAATGGTTTTTTGGGCTTTGGGAGGATTGTTTTTCCTGATAGAGTACGCAGGTTTAAACAAAACACTATCATTTTTAATCATTGGATGTATCTTGGTTTTGATTGGGATAATTGTAAAGTTATTAAGATAAAAGGAGGTTTTTATGGCTAAAGAAAAGGGAAGAGGAAAATTATACCACGCTAAAGAATATGCGCAAGAAAAGTACGGCGATGCTAAAGACAGAACCGAAGACTTCATACAGAAGAAACCGTTTACTTCTGTGGCGATTGCAGCAGGGGTAGGGTCGATTGTTGGAGTGGCAGTTGCTTTAGGAGTTATGGCGCTTGTTGGACGAAGAGAAAAATCTTTTTCAGAAAAGTTTAGAGATCTGTTTTAACAGCTCTTTTGACAAATTTAGAGATAAAGAATTACTTCCCTCAGAACTATGTAAAAGCGGGTGTAAAAATGATGGTTGTAAACTTTTTGATGTCAGAGATTAAACCACCTCTTTTAAGACTTTAGAAATTCTCAAATTCAAAAAGAATTATTATGGAATAGGATACAGACGCCGGGTTATTAAAAGATTTCCAGTATAATTTTTTTCTATTTTTGTAAGATTCCCCTTAATGTTGTTATTTAATTAAATCTTTTTTTAAAGGTTTCAAAATAAGTTATGAGCAACGGTAACAATATCGGTCCGATAAATATTCCAATAATCCCAAACATGCTGGCGCCGCCTATCACTCCAACAATTACAGTTATTTGGTTTACCTTAGCTTTTGCATGCACTATCTTCGCAAGAAGAATATTATCAATTGTGCTAATTACCAAAAGGCCATAGAAAAACAGAACTATCCCTTTGCTTAAAATCCAATAGTCATGAGAAAAATATCCCATTAAAATCAAATATAAAGAAGCCGGCAACCATATTATCGCTGTTCCAATAGCAGGTATTAGAGCGCAGAATGCTAAAACAACTCCTAAAAGTAGAGGAAACGGAACGCCAAGTATATAAAACCCAATGGTTCCAACAACCCCTTGTATTAATGCGACAAATAATTGTGCAAAAATTACTGTATGAGTTATATCTCCGAACTCCTTGATAAGCCTTTTTATTGTCTTTGTTCTCATCGGAAGCAAGTCAACTATTTTTTTTAATATGTTTTCCCAATCTTTTAGAATAAAAAAAGTTATAACTAATGTAATGAAAATTCCTGCTATTATGATGGGTATACTCAAAATAAAATGTGTTATTTTCTCTTCCAAAATAGGCAGAAATTTCTGTATTTGTTTATCAAAACCAAACTTTGATAATTGTTCTAAGCTGAATTTTTCTGCCTGATTAAGAAGTAAACATAATTTTGAGTCTGCACCAGTGCAGCTATAACCAAACAAAGCTCCTTTCTCAATATTATTTGATAAAGAATTATAGAAATAAAATCCTTGCTGTGCAATTCCGAAAGTTAAAAAAGCAAAAGGGATTAATACAATAACAACCATAATGAGTAAAGATAAAACAATTGAAATAGACTCATTTGGTATCTTTTTAATTATTCTCTTATAGAGAGGAAAAGAAATATACGCGAGAAGTATGCTGCCTAAAAGAATAGTTATCGTAGGCTGAATGAGTTTAAAGAAGAGAAATAATGCCAGTATAAATATTACAAACGGAACTATTTTTTGATACTGATTATGGGTTGCCATTTTGTAAAAAGGATAATCAAAAAAACCCTCTCGTTTACCGCATGTCAAAATCTCAAAATTCTCTGAATTTTGATGACTGTCAAAGTTCGAAAACTTTGAAGTTGTGAGATTTTGAGAGGCATAGTTTGTTCAAATTAAAAGCATTTAGGTATCTTATTTCTTTTAATTTGTAAATGCTTTTAATTTGCGTTGGGTTTTTGGGATGCATGAAAATTCCAAAAAGGAATTTTCTGCACAGAAAATCTTACGATTTTCTTGTGATCAGAAATTGGAAACAGTAATGATTTGCTTACTGCCACATAATAAATTATGTGGTTTTCAATTTCTGGCATAAAAAATAAAAAATCTAATGAATATCTAAGCTTTTTTTATTGTATGGGCTATTACTGAGATTATAAATAATATTACAAAAATTACTGCTAACCATTTTGCTATTGTAAATGAAACTCCTGAAATAAGTCCAAATCCAAATATTCCAGCAACTATAGCTACTATCAAAAAGAGTATTGCCCAAATCAACCAACTTGTTACGCCTTTCTTGTTCATTTTTTCCTCCTTTTGTTTATTAATTTTTTTATGTCAGAAATTAAACCACTTACTTTAGTAAGTGGATGCAATCTTGGTGTTTTAATTTCTGAGCACAAGAAAATTGTTTCTGACAATTTTCTGTGCAGAAAATTCCTTTTTGGAATTTTCATGCATCCAGAAAACCCAAAACAAACCACACCTTTTAAGGTGTGGTAAACTCAAGGTTTTCTTGATTATTAATCTTTCTAAAAAATTTATTTAAATGTATATCTGATTCTTTCCCAGAATCCTGGCTTATATATTTGTATGCAAGTTTTCTTTGCTTCTTTGAAACTACTTTTACAATTTTTCTTGTTTTCCTTGTAATCAGACAGACATTGTTTTTCTTGTTTCTTGTCTTTTCCTAATTTTGCCGCATCTGCACATTGTTTAGATATATTTTTGTCTTCAGCGAAGCATTCTTGTCTCAATTTGGCTGCTTCTGCAACACATTTTCCAAAAGTCATGTTGCTGGTATTATTGTTTCTAATAACAAAATCAGTTTCATTTTTAACATTAGACCCATTCTCAGCCATAATAACTACTGCGATTAAGGCTACAAAACATATTGCAACTAAAAAAATTGTTAGTTCTTTTTTCATTTTTCCTCTGTTATATTAAATTAATTAGAGTATATATATCTGTGCTGTATGATTATATACTACTTTAATTTGAAGACTTAAATTATTTCTTAGTCTCTCTAAAAAATCCTATCTCATTTTTTTGAAAAATTTTGGGTTATCTTTCTTAAATTCTTTTACCATTGGTTTAACAACTATTCCTGATTCTCTTTTTATACATAAGTAACCCATTACAGCAGAAAATAGCGCTCCAATAGAATCAACTATCAAATCCCACATTGTGTCACGCAAACTTCCTTGCATAAGAACGTTATTGGAAATAGATCCAAAAGTACTATCTATTGTGAATTCAACTATTTCCCATAGTGCGCCTATGGCAAGTGCAAATGCAAATGTAAACATTGCAATAGTTTTTGGGCTTGTTTTAATTTTTTTAGTCTTATAAAGTATGTATAAAATAATGAATCCGATTAACCCCAAAGCTAAGCCCGAACCTGTATGGAGCAATATATCCCACCACCAATATACCGCATAATAATTCTTTAACTCTCCAAGGAAAAGACTAGCATAAATAAAGAGGACAGCAAAAACTTCCAGCTGTAATGGAATATTAATTTTAGATAATTTTCCTACAACCATGGGCAGACAAATTAAGAGAGATATTATAACAATCACTAACATAGAAACCCAATTATATTGCCTTAATGCCCCAACAAATGCTACAACTAATGTAAAAAGTAAAATAAGAGTCAAGGTACTTCTTTTAGGATGTTTTTTAATTTCTTTTTTAATTGCTTTTTTTACTATATTTTTAATTTTTTTTCCAACCGCAATATAATTAAAAACCATGATCCAAAAAAATTTTTGATTAGAATTTTTGATCTCCGCAAAAATATAATTTTTCATTTATTATTTTATCATCTTTCCAGTGCTGAACATTTACACGGTAAATTGTTTTCTGTTCTCCATCCTTGCCTTCAATATTTATTGCCCATTCAGTCATTGAAACATTATCATCAATTCCTCCAAAAGTAACTGATTTTATTTCAGCACTGTTCAATTTCTCTATTTCTTGAAGAAATATCATCTCTCTTTTTCTATTCTGCTCTTTTCCAGTTATTGGAGAATTTCCATTTACTTGTATAATTACCTCTTCACCATAATATTTTTCAAAAGCCTCCATAATCTTGCCGTCTTTAATTAAAATATTCAATTTTTCTACATTATTTTTTAATTTTGTCATTTTCTTTTATCTAAAGAAGTAGTAGGCTCCGAATGCCAAAGCGGATAGTATCGCTAGTATCAATAGAGATATTGCTAAAGTTCTCCATGGATTTCTATCGTTTATTTTTCTTCTATCAGCAGTCATTTCATCGTTTCTTAATCTATGCTCATCCATGATTTTATCTGCCTTCTGTCTTCTTTCAATAGTTAGTTCATCATTCCTGGTCCGATTGTCTCTTTTTGTCTTGTCTGTCATTTCTCTTCTGTCAATTGTTGCTGTATCATTCTTTGTTCTTTGCGCGTTTGCCATGTTATTCTTACCTCAACTATGGAAATAGATGACTAATGAAGTATATATGCTCGCGTAGTAGCCAGTCATACTCATTTTATAAGCTCTCACACAACTTTTTCAGAATAATCCCAAAGGATGTTATAAAAATCAAGATATTCTTTTGCAATAACATCATTTTCTATTACAATTGTGTAAATTGGGTGAATCCAAAGGGTGATATAAACCGCGCCACTACAAACTATCTGGGTTATTTGAGAGGTTTTTGACTGCTGAGTTTTTGGTAAGAGCCGTGCTTCTGTAAATTTTAGATTACTAAGTGTTTTAATCTCTTCATGAGGATATTTATAAAAAAGCAGTTTAAGTTCAATATGTTTTTTTATTCTTTCAATATGAAAAGAATGCATTAATCTATCATTAAGAACATTAATTATGTTTTCATCTTCTGCAAGTCCATAAATCCAAACATCTGATTTTTTTTCTAAGAGGCTGAATAAAATGCTTTTTACAGCATTTAATCCTTCGAGAGTATAAACTTTTGGAGTCTGGCCTGATACATAAGTTGTTTTTATATAATTCATTGCTAATTTTAGGTTTTCTAATTTATCTTTTTCTTCATTAACAATCAAATCAGTTGATAGGGCGGCAAACACCTGCTTTCCCTCCTTATTGGATAAATAAACAAGATTTCTTTCTTTGAGTTTTGTCAGGGTATCATATACATTAGCCCTATGCATCTTGGTTCTTTTTGACACCTGTGTTGCAGTAGATTCTTTATTTTTAAGAAGATCCAGATAAACAAGAGTCTGCATTTTAGGTATGCCTACTGATTCAAAAGCCTTTATTATCAGTTCATCAGCCATAATATTTTTAGGAAAATTAATTTTATAAGTTTTTCGGTTTTGTTAAGCCAAGTTGCTAACTTAACACTTGCTTCGCAGAGAGAGTGTTTAACAAGATATAGATTAGATTTTTTATTAATTAATGCAAATTTAATATGTTATTATGAGCAAAGCGAACTCGAGCAAGTTCAACGAACAGGATGGGCTTGCGAGAAACTCTTTAGCAGAGCAGAGCGATGCTAATTTTTCCATTGAATGTTAAGAGGAAGAGTTTACTTTATAGGTTTTTAATAGGATTAGATAAAATAGCCTAATTTTCTAAATTGCAGAGGAAAACTTCCATAAGGTAATCTTTAAGATGAATTAATTGTGCTGCCTTTATCTCACGGCTTTGTCCACTTGATTTCATAATATGTCACGTCAGTTTCTTCATCTACTACCCCAATTAAAAGATTCTTTTTTGTAGAATGTGCAACTCTATTTTTAGCTGAAAAATCATGCCATGTAAGAGAAGAGGTTTCAAAAACAGGATATAAAATCCATCTTGCATGGTCTTCTCCAGGCTTTACACCTCGGTCATAAACTCTAAAATCAGCTCCGAACTTTAAAGCTGTCTTGACAATAAACCCCCTATTTCTCATATCCCTGAAAACTATATATTTTGTTCTGATTGTTTTATCTGTCTCTCTTCCAATTTCAAGGAGCTGTTCAAACTTTAATTTCTTTTTTTTAAAAGAGACTTCCATTTTTTCTTTTTCAAGAAGGTAAAGAGATTCAAACATAGAATAAATTACTTTTCCGGATTTGAACTCTCCAAACCTGCTCTGCGCATGAAGAGTCATTGCTTCTTCTTTATTGCTGGAAACATTCTCGCCGTCAAAAACAGCTTTAATTTTCTCTATTTTAAACGGCTTTGCAATTTCTTTTGCCTCTGCCTTTCCATCTACTTTTCCCTCTACTTTTGCTTCTGCTTTTGGTTCTATTTTTTGTTTGTTTTTGTGCGACATAATTTTACAAGCAAAGAAAACTATTTAAACTTGTCTTTCCTTCTTATTTTATGAAACTAAGACAAAATTTTCAATCACAATTGATTCTTGTATTAGTCTTAGTCTTGGCTCTGTTATAAGAGCCATTTAAATCTATAAATTTTTCTAAAAATGGCTCTTGAATTTTGTGTTATAAGTTTGAAAAAGGATTTAAATAATAGGCATTATGTTGCGAGAATTGAGTTTCAAGGCAGAGAAGGAAATTATGAAATACACACAAATGCGAATGTAAAATATTTAGATTTTCTTCCTGAAAATTTTAGGCTTTCTATGCTTGATGGGTTTGATTGTGCTTTTCAAAAAGACAGTAATGGAGGCATTAAAGAGCTTTATCTTGAAATAAAAGGAATAGACTCCAGAGCTCAAAAATGCGAAAAAGATTTAGAAAACGAATTTATAAAATTTATAAGAGAGGAGTGCTGCGAGAAATAAATAAACTTAAAATCAAGAGCATAGAAAAGAATAAAAATCGAAGATTATTGATAAAGAGATGGCAAAAGACAGCGAAACAAACTTGCAGGAGCTTAAAGATTTTGTTCAAAAGTATTGCGAAGATAGAGACTGGGACCAGTTTCACAATGCAAAAGACCTGGCTACAGCATTGATTATAGAATCTGCAGAGCTTCTTGAACATTTTAGATATAAATCAGAACAAGAAGTCGAAGAACTCTTCAAAAATCCTGAAAAAAGAGAGCATATATCTGAAGAGATGGCTGATGTTCTGTTTCCTCTGTTAAGATTAGCGCAAAAGTATAATGTTGATTTGGCAGAGGTTTTTAAAAGAAAAATGGAGAAGAATGCAAAGAAATATCCAATAGACAAAGCAA
>Ga0315276_10004496_pt1 | contig 12800 bp, 8 predicted proteins | sample YL17G05_0_MG_FD_204542 | JGI IMG/M metagenome (GOLD analysis project Ga0315276, IMG submission 204542) | Sediment microbial communities from Yellowstone Lake, YNP, Wyoming, USA - YL17G05_0 | ecosystem: Environmental > Aquatic > Freshwater > Lake > Sediment | place: USA: Wyoming | collected... | reverse complement strand
ATCTGATGAAAAGGAAATCCGGTCGAAAATCCCAGTCCCCCTCCGACTTTTGTGAACTGACCATTTGTTATTGTGGAGATTGCAACTGTAATGATCAGAATAAAATATAGTTTTTTCATTTTGAAAAATTTATGTTTTGATATTATTGTTTTACAAAATAAAGATAGAGATAATGGAATTATTGTCAATCTGATTTTACACAATGTTAAAAAATTGTTGATGATTACAGGTATTCTTAAATTAGGAGAAGTAAAAATCCTGAGCTTATCGGATAAGAATGCAAAATTTATTAAATTTGTATCTTCTGGAAAAAATTAAATAACTGATACTTATGTCACTTAATACCGGAATAATCAGCCAGATAATAGGCGCAGTTGTTGACGTTGCATTCGAAAAGCAGGGCATTAAAATGCCTGAAATTTATGATGCTCTTGAGATAAAACGGGATGATGGAACAGTTCTGGTCGTCGAATGCCAGCAGCATATCGGTGAGAATACTGTTCGCACAATTGCAATGGATTCTACCGACGGCTTGAGAAGGGGGATGGAAGTTGTTGCCACCGGGGCCCCTATTGTTATGCCTATCGGAGAACAGATAAAGGGCCGGCTCATGAATGTTACCGGGGAAGCAATTGACGGTATCGGGCCCCTCGACAAAAAAGGAGGTTATCCGATCCATCGCACACCACCTAAATATGAGGAACTGACAACCGAAAAGGAGGTACTGTATACCGGTATAAAAGTGATAGACCTGATAGAGCCTTATTCAAAAGGAGGGAAGATTGGTCTTTTTGGTGGTGCCGGGGTAGGTAAAACAGTGGTAATTCTTGAGCTTATAAATAATATTGCCAAAGCATATTCAGGACTTTCTGTTTTTGCAGGTGTTGGTGAAAGAACAAGAGAGGGGAATGACCTCCTCCGTGAAATGCTTGAAGCAGGGGTTATCTCATATGGAAAAGAGTTCCTTGAGAGCATGGAAAAGGGCGGCTGGGATCTGTCAAAAGTCGATATGGAAGCACTTAAGGAATCAAAGCTTGCCCTTGTTTTCGGACAGATGAATGAACCTCCGGGAGCTCGTGCCCGCGTCGCTCTTTCCGGACTTTCGGTAGCAGAACATTTCAGGGATGGTGATGGAAAAAGCGGCGGAAGAGATATCCTCTTTTTCATGGATAATGTCTTCCGTTTTACCCAGGCCGGATCCGAAGTATCAGCCCTTCTTGGACGAATGCCGTCAGCAGTAGGATATCAGCCGACCCTGGCAACCGAGATGGGCATAATGCAGGAGCGTATTACCTCCACGAGACATGGCTCCATAACATCAGTGCAGGCTGTATATGTGCCGGCTGACGACCTTACGGACCCTGCACCGGCAACAACCTTTGCTCACCTCGACGCCACAACAGTCCTCAGCAGGAAAATCTCCGAATTAGGTATCTACCCTGCAGTCGACCCGCTTGATTCAACATCTAGGATACTCACCGCTGATATTGTCGGAGAGGAACATTATAACTGCGCTCAAAGAGTTAAGGAGATACTTCAGCGATATAATGAACTCCAGGATATCATTGCAATTCTCGGGATGGATGAACTTTCAGAGGACGACAAGCTGGTTGTCCACAGGGCACGCAGGGTTCAAAGGTTTCTCTCACAACCATTCCAGGTAGCTTCCCAGTTTACAGGGATTCCCGGGAAACTTGTATCAATTGAGGATACTATCAAAGGATTTAATATGATAATTGATGGGAAAGTTGATCAGTATCCCGAAGCTTCATTTATGCTCGTAGGTACAATCGAAGAGGCAATAGAAAAGGGAGAAAAACTTCTTGCCCAGACAAGATAGAAAAAATGAAAATAGAGATAATAACTCCGGATCAGAAAGTATTTGAAGGCGATATTAAATCGGTAAGGGTACCCGGTAAAAAAGGATCCTTCCAGGTTCTGAAAGACCATGCCCCGATTGTATCAACTCTTGAAAACGGTCCTGTGATAATGGTTGATCAGGCTGGTAACGAAACCAGGTATCAGATTAATGGCGGAGTTATCGAAGTAAAGATGAACAGGATCATTCTTCTTGCTGAATCGGTACGGGAAAGCACCTGATATGACACCTGATGAATTCAGAAAACATGCCCACGAACTGGTCGAATGGATGGCCGGTTATATGGAAAATGTTGAAGAATATCCTGTAAAATCATCTGTCAGCCCAGGTGAGATTTTCAATAAATTACCTGACTCTCCTCCTGTTAACCCTGAACCATTCCCATCATTCCTGAAAGATTTTCAGGAAATAATTTTGCCCGGAATTACCCACTGGCAGAGTCCGAATTTTTTTGCATATTTTCCTGCAAATACAAGCGCTCCTTCCATTCTTGCAGAGATGCTCACATCAACCCTTGCTGCACAATGTATGATCTGGGAGACATCTCCTGCCGCAGCCGAGCTGGAGCAGAAGGTACTAAACTGGCTGCGCGATTTAATAAGCCTGCCTTCATGCTTTGAAGGAGTCATTCAGGATACCGCTTCGACAGCAACCCTGGCAGCAATAATAACCGCCCGTGAAAAAATCACAGGCTTCAGAATAAATAATGATGGCGCGAAAGATGAAAAGGCCCTCAGGGTATACTGCTCGGAGCAGACACATTCATCGGTTGAAAAAGCAGTTAAGATTGCCGGTATTGGTAAGAAGAACCTCGTAAAAATCGGCGTGAAAGATGATTTTTCAATGGACACTGACATGCTGAAAAGAACTGTTGAAGACGATCTGAAAAATGGATTTTCTCCGTGCTGTGTTGTCGCAACAATAGGTACCACAGGGACTACTGCAATTGATCACGTAAAATCTATTGGAGAAATTTGTGCAAAAAATAATATTTGGCTTCATGTCGATGCAGCTCTGGCCGGAACAGCACTTATTCTTCCGGAGTTTCAATGGATGCTTGACGGAAAGGAATATATCGACAGCTTTGTTTTCAATCCTCATAAATGGATGTTCACAAACTTCGATTGTTCTGCCTATTTTGTCAGAGACGCTGAAACACTTATCAGAACTTTTGAGATCCTGCCGGAATATTTAAAAACAAGAACCAGGGGGAAAGTCAATGATTACAGGGATTGGGGTATTCCCCTGGGAAGAAGATTCAGAGCACTGAAACTCTGGTGCGTCATAAGGATGTACGGAGTCAGGGGACTTCAGGAGAAAATAAGATATCATATCGGAATAGCATCCCGCCTGGCAGAAATAATAGCCAGGGAGACTGATTTTGAGATCCTGGCTCCTGTCAGACTGAATACAGTGTGTTTTCGGTTTAAACCTGCAGGAGTAAGCGGGGATCAGATTAATTTAATAAACGAAAGACTTAACCACCGCCTCAACGATTCAGGAAAGATTTATCTGACACATACCTCTCTCAATGGGAAATATACCCTCAGGATGGTGACAGCACAGACTAACGTGACACTTGAACATGTTGAAAAAGCCTGGGATCTAATCAGGGGAACAGCAAGGAATATCTCATTAGAGTTTTTTTCAGAGAGTGTTTAACCTCTGGTTTTTTCCGATCTTCATCCCGAAAATATCGACCTTGAAAATCATCTCAAGAACCGGATTCTTTTTAAAGCTTCTCCATGCTGCCTGAATCCCTCCGGAAACCATGAACGGCACCCTCAGCAGGTAGAAATCAGAAAGCAATTCAAATCCAAATGATTTGAAAGTCTCTGTATCGTTTTGATAGACAGTCCTGTCAGGATAAATATACATATTCATATTTCCTTTGGCATAATCATAAAACAAACCACTTCTGATCCTTTTGACATAGAGCAATCCGGGGATATTCAGATCAGGGTAAAAGAGCGGCATGGTGTAATCAGCAGAAATAAAATTAAGATCCTGGGAGATAATGTTTTTATAGCTTCTCGGGAAAGATGCCCTGTTATAGAAAAGGTACTTCCCGGGTTTTAATTCTTTTTCAAACCTGATCTTTATCCCATGATTACGGATAAGCCCGGGGAAATAAAATGCAGTTTTCAGGGTTTTCCATTTACCAAAGGCCCCCATATCAAATGGATTAAATGAATAAGAATAATCAATAACCTGGGCCCAGGAGGGGTAAATATCGCGGATTGCACTTTTTTTATAATTTGAAAAATACAATCTTCCCGTCAGGTTAGTCTGCCCGTAATCATACATTCTTGTCTTCCTGTTATAACTATAAATGTTTAAATAGTGTGAGGAAAAGGACACCTGGCAGTACTGTGAGAACATACCTGAAGAAAAGGTAAGCGGGACGTAAATTGTATTTGTGAATTCCTGCCCGGGAAAGATTATTGAAGGATCAGGGTCGGCAGTAGTGTTTTTAATTATTGCCGGACTGCCACCATAATCAAGTTGAGATTCGATCACCGGGTACCAGCCCTTCCATGTTATACGCGAATGAAACAGGTGTCTCCTTTCAGCTGAATACTCATATCCTAAAGTTGATATTAAAGTACTCAGGTTGTTTTGTGTCATTATTGTAAATCCCGGCCTGGCAGATGCCGGATCAGACTGTATCTCCTGCAAATCGGCATAGAAAGGCATCCAACTGTGAAATTTGAACAGATGTTGCCATTTCCTGTAAGGTTCAGGTGTGTACCCGGTTACATCGGCCCCGGAAGATTTATATTTCAGGGTATCAAAGCGGTCAGACAGAAAAGATCTTTTTGAATTCATAATGGGAAATACAGATGGTGGCTGATTTAGCTTAATCTGACAGATATTATGTCCCTTAACGGAATAATCAGAAAAATATACATTACTGCCGGTCATATAAAGATCATATGTGCCAAATCGGGAATTAGTAAGCCTGGAAATTTTCCTGTCGCGAGAAAGTACATAAATATTATCAGTGCCTGAAGAGGAGCTGATTAAAAACAGGGAGTCATTTCTCATGAATGACGACTGAAGATCATCTTTTCCGGCCTCAATCAAGGTTTGCCACGACCTGTTTTTTAAAGAGTACAATAAAATTCCTTCGCCTTTTTCCGATAATGAAATAATGGTTATTTCGTCACCTGTTGCAGACCATTGCGGCCGCTGTGGAAAATCATTCCCGGGAATCGGGACAGTATTTATTATATTTCCATTTAAAGCATCGATTATAACCAGGCTGTTTTTATTGCTGACACTGTTTTCAGCAGCTGCTATCAGCCTGCCATCGGGAGAGAGCGAAGCAGCGGTATATCTTGAATTATGACTGATCTGCACCGTCTTTTTATGCTTTAAATCCATTATTTTAATAACAGAATAATTTCTGTTTTCCCATCTTAGATCGGGATGCATCTCTACCCATACGATTTTGCCTGCAGATCCTGAAAGGAACAAAGGATAAATATCACCGGGTGTATGGATCCTCTTCTCAGATTTATCCCTGGTATTTATCAGTACAAATGAAGCAGGATAATAAAAAGATGTCTTAATAGCCACCAGACTATCTTTTCCCACAACAACAGGCGATTGATAATTTACGTATTCTTCCTTCTTCGATGGGTTAAGGGGCTCATAATCAATTGCGTTTAACATCTCCTCATCGCTCTGCCATAATGTTTTTAAGGAATCAAAAGTCTCCAGGAATAATTTTGCCTTGGTAAGTCCTGCTGTTTTTCTCAGACTGAAATTCACCGGAATAATTGTAAAAGGCATCCTGGCAGTAAGCTCAAGAGTCTTGTTCCACATCTGCGGATTATATTTTGCATACGACCATGCTATCATCTGATAGCCATACTGGTAATGGTCGGGGATGAAGTTTTTAAACGATCCGTTAAGCATTTTATCATAGCTGTACATCTTTTCATTTGCCAGGTCAATTGCTTTTACCTGTTTCTGAAATGACGGGGTTCTGCCGCGGCCCGAATGTGAAAGAACAGATTCCGCAAAAACTGCATCTCCTTCCATAAACCACATAGGCAGCATGACAGAAATGGCACCTGTATACTGTTCCCCGAAAACGCCTGTCATTATGTTTGAGAAACCATTTTTCAAGGAATAGATCTGGAGGACATGGGTCAGCTCATGTGTTGTAAGCTGTTCAACAGGGTCGAGAGGTATGGTGTTTTGATCGGGTGTCGGATATAATTCCATTCTCCTGGGAGCCCATGCAACATAGCCATTTGAAAAGGTTGTATAATTATGAATTATGACCGGGATCCTGATTCTTTTTGCCGGGAAAAGGGAAGCAAGCCTGGAATATGAATCATCGAGGGATTTAGCATATTTTATACCTTCGGAGGCATAGCTCTCAGGGTAGATAACGGTAAAATGCCTGGTTTTAATCTGAAGCCATTTCAGCGAAGACGGGTCTTCTCCAGTATCATAATATTGACCCGATACATAAGAAATTGGCAAAAGTAAAGCTATGCAGAATAGAATCAGACAATTTTTCATTAAGATTATCTTTATTCAAAAGTAGTAAAAAATGAATCCTGACATACAGATCAGGATTTTGAACTTTGTGTGCAGAATCATTTAACCATTAGCAGTTCATCTGTTATTTTATTAGAAAAAATAAGTATTTTCGTCAGCTGATCAATCCTCCCTATTGATCCCTTCGCAAACTAATAAATGAAGTAATGAAAAAATACAGGCTGATTAATAACCTGACCGGGTGGGCAGTATTTCTTTTTGCCGCAATCACCTACCTTTTAACTATTGAACCAACAGCGAGCCTGTGGGATTGCGGTGAGTTTATTGCCACGGCATTTAAGCTGGAAGTAGGACATCCTCCGGGAAATCCTGTCTTCATGGTTGTGGCAAGATTCTTCACTCTTTTTGCAGGAAGGGATGTTTCAAAAGTTGCTGTAACAGTAAACTCAATGTCTGCTCTTGCAAGCGCATTTACAATACTTTTTCTTTTCTGGACGATAACTCATCTTGCAAAAAAGATTCTGATAAAAGAGGAAAGTCATCTGACGACCGGCAGAATAACTGCCTTAATGTTCGCAGGTGTAGTCGGTTCAGTGGCATACGCTTTTTCTGATTCTTTCTGGTTCTCTGCAGTTGAAGGCGAGGTTTATGCATCATCTTCATTCTTTACTGCCATTGTCTTCTGGGCTATACTTAAATGGGAAAATGTTGCTGATGAGAAGTATGGCGACAGGTGGATAATTCTCATAGCTTTCCTTACAGGGTTATCGATAGGAGTTCATCTGCTTAATCTTCTGACAATTCCTGCAATAGTACTGGTCTATTATTTCAGGAAGTATGAATTTTCATGGAAGGGTTTCATTGTATCTTTAGGAACCTCTTTTGTTATTCTTGCTTTACTTATGTATGGCATAATGCCAGGTCTTGTGACAATCTCCACAAAGTTTGATCAGTTTTTTGTCAATACCCTGAAATTACCATACAACAGCGGTATGATATTCCATGTTGTACTCATCATAATTTTCTTTGTTCTGGCAACAAGGGCCACCCTCAACTCTTCCGGCATGAAAAAGACAGCGATACTTGCTATTTCTGCCCTCTTCCTGACGGGCATCTGGGTTGTTTCAAAATCGGATGTTTTTAATATAATCATACTTATAGGTGTTGCAGGCTTCATATGGTACATTACTGAAAAGAATAGAGCGATTCTGAACATGGGTCTGACAGCGATCATGGTAATTCTGATCGGTTACTCTTCAAATGCAATCATTATTATCAGGTCGTCTGCCAATACTCCTCTCAATGAAAATAATCCTGATAATCCCTTCAATCTTCTATACTTCCTTAACAGGGAACAATATGGTGAACGGCCTTTATTTAAAGGGCCTTACTTCAATGCACCTGTCATCAGTTATAAAGATGGCAAACCGCATTATAATGCTGTTAACGGGAAATATGAAATTACAAGCAGAGACCTTGTGAGGGAATATGACCAGAGATTTGTTACTGTTTTCCCCAGGATGTGGAGTGATCAGAACGATCACCAGCAAGCATACCGGGAATGGTCCAGAATGAAAGGTATTCCTGTCCAGGTTACTGACCAGTCGGGAGAAAAGAAAATACTTCGAAAACCCACTTTTATTGAAAATCTCAGGTTCTTTTTCTCTTATCAGCTGAATTACATGTATTTCAGGTACTTCATGTGGAATTTTTCAGGACGGCAGAATGATACCCAGGGTTACGGAGGTTCAGTAAACGGAAACTGGATAACCGGAATCAACTTCCTCGACGAAAGAAGGGTAGGCTCATCTGATATGCCTGCGGATATGAAAAACGATCCTTCACGGGCTGTTTTTTACCTGCTTCCCTTCATTCTCGGAATAATAGGAATGTTATATCATTTTACAAGGGATAATAGGAACTGGGGAATTATACTCTTATTATTCTTCATGACAGGGATAGCAATTGTCCTTTACCTTAACCAATATCCCAATCAGCCCAGAGAAAGGGATTATGCATATGCCGGTTCATTTTACTTTTTCGCGGTCTGGATAGGATTTGGAGTACTTGCCCTGTTTGAATGGCTGTCGAAGGTGGTCAATGAGAAAATTGCTGCTTCGGTAGCCGGGCTTCTCTGCCTCTTTGCAGTACCTGTAATAATGGGATCAGAGAACTGGGCTATTCACGACAGGTCGGGACGTTATCTCGCGAGAGATGTCGCATTTAATTATCTGAATTCATGCGCACCCGATGCTATCCTTTTTACAAATGGAGATAATGATACCTTTCCCCTGTGGTATGCACAGGAGGTAGAAGGGAAAAGAACCGATGTCCGTGTCTGTAATCTGATGCTGCTTAATACAGACTGGTATATTGACCAGATGAAGTTCAAGACAAATAAGTCGGATCCCCTTCCGGTCACCTTACCGACAAAAAAATACTACGACGGCGTAAACAACCAGGTCTTCATTGTGGAAAAAACCAAAGAAACAGTTGATATTTCAACAATTATTGAATGGGTAAACAGTGCTAACCCGGCAACAAAAGTTCAGGTTTCTTCTACAGAAATCCTTGATATTATTCCTTCACGTTCAATAAGGATTCCGGTTGACGCAGCAAAAGTTATTGCTTCAGGAACCGTAAAACCTGAAGATGCAGATAAGATTGTCCCCTATATTGATATTACCCTGAAGGGCAATTCAATCATGAAAAGTCAGCTTATCGTACTTGATATCCTGGCTCATAATGACTGGGAAAGACCAATATATTTTGTTACAGGATATCATAATGATGCCATGGGCCTTGAGAGTTATTTCCAGCTGGAGGGGCTGGCCTACCGGCTTGTTCCCATTAAATCTGAAAATAGAAGCTGGCTTGAATATGGCAGGGTTGATGCCGATATTCTGTATGAAAATATGATGAATAAATTTGTATGGGGCGGAGCAAAAGAGAAGGGAGTAACCATTGATTACAACCACAGGAGGACACTCATGGTGGTCAAAGCAAGATATGACTATGCAAGGCTTGCCAAAGCTCTGGCAGCAGAGGGTAAGAATGAAAAGGCCATGAAAGTACTTGACTATTGCATGGAGGTTCTGCCTGTTGAAAAACTTTCTTACGACATGTTTATTCCCGACATGGTCGAAGCTTATTTTGCAGCCGGAGCAAAAGAAAAAGCTGTGGATCTGACCAGTAAATTTTCTTCTTATTATTTTGAAAAGCTCGATTATTATTTCAGACAGAAAGCTGACATCCTGGCTTCAGCAGATGTAGAGGTGCAGACAGCATTTCAATATGTTTCAAAGGTCGCCGGTGCATGTAAAATGAACGGAAAACCTGAAATTTCTGACACGCTCAATTCAAAGCTTGAAAAATATTATTCTGATTATCTGAAGATGATGCAAACGTCGAAAAAGAAGTAAAATTTTCAGACAATAGTGGAATAGCTGATTTCCGGCTTAAGGTATTTTTGGAGGAGATAAAATATTTTTTCCGGGAATACAGGCTTTAGAACATATTCATTGCAGCCTGCAATAAGTGCTTCGTTTTTTGATTGTTCGGAAAAATATGCCGTGAGCATTAAAACAGGAATATTCCTGTTCTCTTTTCTGAAGATACGGATACATTCAATACCGTTTACAAAGGGAATCAGAAAATCAATTAATATAAGATCAATTTTATCTCCGGTAGAAGAGATATAATCAATAAAATCTTTGCCGTTTGTGAAAATCTTAATATCAGCACCTGAATTTTTAAGCAGCGTCTGGTAGTATTTTACAGATGGTATATCGTCCTCAATAATAATGATGGTTTTGTCGTGTAATTCTAAGTTGTTGAAAGTCAGGCTCATTATCGAGAATGATTTAACATATGTAAATTTACGACAAGATAATTACCACAGGGGTGGTAATATTCCATGTTATTAACAATTTTTCAACAGAAATTGTTGAAGTGAAAATTTGATATTTGCATTCTTGGATAAAAATTTGCAATTTCGTCATATCTAAAAGATAAAACCATGGTCAAGAAGACGTCATTCATCAAAGCTTCAATCCTGGCTTTCGGATTGATATTTGCAATTAACAAAGCATCTGCACAGGGGGGGTTTGATAATCCGACCAGGGCGGTATTTATTTTTGATATGGCAAAATATATTGACTATGGTCCGGGCTTTGCTGATTCATCAGTATTCAGGATCGGGGTTCTTGATAATACCTCTGAATTGTTCTGGGAAATGGGGAATCTGGCCAAGACAAGAAAAACAATTCAGAATAAGCCTGTCCAGATTGTAGTTTTCAGAAGCGAGGACAAGATCCTTCATACTCAGGTATTGTATGTTAACAAGACCAGCGGATATAACCTGAATAAGATAAAGGATAAGCTTGCAGGACATCAGACCATGCTCATCACCGAGGGATATGAATTCAGGGAATCAATGATAAATTTTGTAGCTGTGAACGGTCAGCCCAAATTTGAGGTCAATGATGACCTGATAAAGAAAAACGGGATGGCTGTGAACCAGCTGTTCCTCGCGCTTGCAATTAAGACCAAGGAAGACTGGGAAAAACTATTTGTCATTACAGATGCAGATCTGACAGTCCAGAAAGAAACAGTTAAACAGCAACAGATAGAAATTGAACTTCAGAAACAGGAGATACTGAAACAGAAAGCCCTTCTCGACAGCCTCGATAAAGAGATATCTTTAAAAGAGAAAGCTCTCAGTGAGAAGCAGAAAGTTCTGAATTACCAGGTTGCACAGATTTCCAGGCAACAGGGAGAAATTTCGGTTCAGAAAAAGACGATTCTGGCTCAGCAGAATGAGGTTCAGATTCAAAAAGACACCCTGGCAAACCAGAAAGCAAAAATTGGCCTCCAGATTGCAAGAATCGACGAACAGCTTAAAAAGATAAGCGAGCAGGAAGGCAAGATAAAGATCCAGATTGCTACTCTCGAAAAGCAGAAGATCATTCTCTATTTTGTACTTTTTGTCCTGCTTCTTGTGAGCTTCCTTGTCTACTATATCTACCGGGGCTATAAGATTAAAAAGGAAGCCAATATAAGGCTTGAAGAAAAGAACAGGACCATTTCAGCGCAGAAGGATGAGATTGAAAAGCAAAGAGATATTGCCGCAGCACAGCGCGACCAGATAGCTTACCAGAAGAAACACATCACCGACAGCATAATGTATGCCAAGAGGATACAAACGGCCCTCATTCCTTCTCTTGAACTCTTCAGCGATAAACTGGAACATTTCGTACTATATAAACCCCTCGCAATAGTCAGTGGTGATTTTTACTGGGTAAGCTCGAGAGATAATATCCAGGTTATAATTGCCGCCGACTGTACAGGTCATGGTGTGCCGGGTGCTTTTATGAGCATGCTCGGAGTGACAATGCTTAACGAGATAGTTAATGAAAAGCATATAATTATGCCCGACCAGATAATCGAGAACCTGAGACAGGGTATCATAAAATCACTGAAACAGGTTGTGGACGAGGATACTGTAAAAGATGGAATGGACATAGCGGTAACCGTTGTCGATTTCAATGAGAATATTCTCTGGTATGCAGGAGCCAATAACCCTCTTTACCTGATCAGGGGCGGGGAGCTGATTCATTACAGGGCTGATAAGATGCCGGTAGCTATCCATTATAAGATGCTGCCATTCACACTTCATAAGATAGATCTTCAGAAAGGAGATGCTTTCTATGTCTTTTCAGACGGCTTTTCCGATCAGTTTGGCGGGCCAAAACAGAAGAAGTATATGTCGGGTCAGCTTAAGGAAACACTGGTTGAAATGGCAGGAAAACCTATGCTTCAGCAGGGTGAAAGATTAAATGAAATTTTTGAGGAGTGGCGCGGCGACAATCCTCAGGTTGATGACGTAACTCTGATCGGTGTGAGATATTAATCAGTTACATTCCCACTTTACAGTATATGGACCAATTGTCATCGGATCTGTTCCTTCAATGACAAGAAGCTCAGCACCACAATATTGTGCCGGATCATCTTCATGATCAAAAGTTGTCCCATTTGTGTAGTAAACCTTTTTGCAGTTTTTACAGTCTTTCTGGCAGGATGGAGCTGCAAGAATAATCAGGACCAGGAATACTGCAAAAATTATTTTCTTTTTCATATCAATAAATTTATTTACCAAATATACAAAAAACTACATTATTGCTGAAGAATTATGATATAGACCATTATTTTGTTTTAAAAGTTGCGCAGAATTTTTAAAATTCTTCAGGATAATTTTATTTGTCCGGTCATGCAGCAATATGAGAAAATGGAAGTCCTTTTATCAGGAATGAAAATATTTATAAATTGCATTAAAATTTAATGTCATGGAAGAGTCAAAAATGAAAAAGCACGTCACCGTTGTTGGGGCACTTAATATCGGGTT
>Ga0315276_10004487_pt1 | contig 12814 bp, 12 predicted proteins | sample YL17G05_0_MG_FD_204542 | JGI IMG/M metagenome (GOLD analysis project Ga0315276, IMG submission 204542) | Sediment microbial communities from Yellowstone Lake, YNP, Wyoming, USA - YL17G05_0 | ecosystem: Environmental > Aquatic > Freshwater > Lake > Sediment | place: USA: Wyoming | collected... | reverse complement strand
TCGTGATCGTGCGGCATGGTTATCGGTCCGGTTCGAGCCAGTGCTGATAGATTTCAATGTCCACGGTATCGTCGGCGCGGCCGTGGTACTCCGGCCAGACCTTGCGCTGCAGGAAACGCACACGGTACAACGGCTGCTTCGGCAGTCCCGGCCGCGCGTAGGCCAACTCTTCGGGATTGCAATACACGCCGCAGAGCCGTTCGATGACACCGCATTTGCCGCGGATGTAATAAGGCGTACGCACATGACCCAGCGGATAAACCGCGCGCACGGCGACCGCATCGCCGGCAACGAATTTCGGTTCGGCCTGGTCAGCGCTCGCCATGGGTCTGCGCTCTTGCAATTGCGCCGCCGAGTTCTTCGATGGTGATGATGCCGCGCTGGATCAGGGTCTGCGTGATCGAGTAGATCCAGCGCTCGTAGTAACTCATCTTGTCGTAGGCTTCAGCGCCCAGCGTCTCGATGTTCCGGCGCAGTTCGTCCACCGTCAGATGCCCTTTCTTCGACAGCAGCACCATCAGCGCATCCACGCGCTTTTCCCACAAGGCGAAGTCGTGCTCGCTTGGCTCCACTGTGCCGGCGGGCAATCCTCCAATGTCGTGAATTCCGCGATAGTTCATCATCATTGATACAGGAACACTACGAACGAGGCAATCCGCGAAGTCGATTAACGTCCGGACACTGGTGATTTAGCATATAAATCAAATCTTACTCGGGATTGCGCGATCTCGGTGAGTCTAACCGGTTGCGCCTTTGCCGCCTCCTGCGCAACCGTCCCGGGTTCGCTCGATTCAGGACGTCTTCGTATCCCATCGCTCCCGCCTACATGCGGAACACGCCGAAGCTGGTTTTTTCGATCGGCGCGTTGAGCGCCGCCGACAGGCCGAGCCCGAGCACCATGCGGGTATCAGCCGGATCGATCACGCCATCGTCCCACAATCTGGCGCTGGCGTAGTAGGGATGGCTCTGGATTTCGTATTGCGCGCGAATCGGTGCCTTGAAAGACGCTTCATCTTCACTGCTCCAGGTCTTGCCGGCTTTTTCGAGGCCCTCGCGCCTGACCTGCGCGAGCACGCTCGCGGCTTGCTCGCCGCCCATCACCGAAATGCGCGCGTTCGGCCACATCCACAGAAAGCGCGGCGAATAGGCGCGACCGCACATGCCGTAGTTGCCCGCGCCGAAACTGCCGCCAATGATGACCGTGAACTTCGGCACGCGCGCGCACGACACCGCGGTGACCAGCTTGGCGCCGTCCTTGGCGATGCCGGCGGCTTCGTATTTTTTGCCGACCATGAAGCCGGTGATGTTCTGCAGGAACACCAGCGGAATGCCGCGCTGCGCGCACAGCTCGATGAAGTGCGCACCCTTCAGCGCGGATTCCGAGTACAGGATGCCGTTGTTGGCGACGAGACCGACCGGATAACCGCAGATGTGCGCGAAACCACAGACCAGCGTGGTGCCGTAGAGCGCTTTGAATTCGTCGAGTTCGCTGCCGTCGACGACGCGCGCGATGACTTCGCGCACGTCGAATGACTTGCGCGTATCGGCGGGAACTACACCGTGCAGTTCGGCTGCGTCATACAACGGCTCGCGCGGTTCGCGCAGTTCGAGGCGGACTTCCTTCTTGAGATTCAAATGCGAAACGATGCGCCGCGTGAGCTCGAGCGCATGGGGATCGTCGTTCGCATAATGATCTGCCACCCCCGACACGCGCGCATGCACATCCGCACCGCCCAGCTCTTCCGCGCTGACGATTTCACCGGTGGCCGCTTTCACCAGCGGCGGGCCGGCGAGGAAAATCGTGCCCTGGTTGCGCACGATGATCGACTCGTCGGCCATGGCCGGTACGTAGGCGCCGCCAGCCGTGCAGGATCCCATCACACAGGCGATCTGCGGTATGCCCAGTGCGGACATGTTGGCCTGGTTGTAGAAGATGCGGCCGAAATGATCGCGGTCGGGAAAAACGTCGTCCCAGGTCGGCAGATTGGCTCCGCCCGAATCGACCAAATAGATGCAGGGCAGATGGTTCTGCTGCGCGATCTCCTGCGCGCGCAGGTGCTTTTTCACGGTCATCGGGAAATACGTACCGCCCTTGACCGTCGCGTCATTCGCAACCACGACGCATTCGCGCCCGGACACCCGTCCCACGCCGGTAACGATGCCGGCGGCCGGCACCTGGTTGTCGTACATGTTCCAGGCCGCCAGTTGCGATAACTCGAGGAACGGCGAACCGACGTCCAGCAGCCGGCGAACGCGCTCGCGCGGCAGCAACTTGCCGCGACCAACGTGCTTTTCGCGCGCGGCTTCGCCGCCGCCCTTGCCGATGACGCCGATCTTGGCGCGCAGGTCGGACACCAGGGCCGACATCGCCTCCCGCCCGGCCTTGAATTCCGGTGAACGCGCATTGAGTTTGGTCTGGATTGCGGTCATTGCCTCACCAGCCCCCGTCGCGCAGCCAGCGATCGACGTGTTCGAGGCGATCGAAGCCCCAGAACGGTTCACCGTCGGCGATGATGTAAGGCGAGCCGAACACGCCGCGCGCAATGGCGGCCTCGGTTTCGACTTTGAGTTTTTCCTTCATCACCGGATCGGCGATGGCATCGAGAACCTGCTGTCGATCGAGGCCGACGGACGCGGCGACATCGGCCGTCGTCTCCGGGCTGGAGATGTCGCGGTCGTCGACCATGTAGGCGCGATACAGCGCCAGCGTGAGCTCTTCCTGGCGGGCCGGGCCTTCCGGTTCGAGCCAGTAAATGACCCTGGACGGGGACTGACTGGCGATCGGAAATTTGCTCGGCAGCTTGAACGGCACTTTGAACAGCCTGGCCGAACGCTCCATGTCGCGACGGCTGTAATCGCCCTTCAGCGGCGCACTGGGCAGCGGCACGCCGCCGGTCACCTTGAACACCACGCCGAGCAGGATCGGTTTCCATTCGACAACGCGATCGTGTCTGGCGGCAAGTGCGGAAATCTTCGTCGCCGCCATGTAGCCGTAGGGCGAAGCGAAGTCGTAGTAGAACTGGATCGGACTAGCCATTGCGTACTCCCAAGGTTCAATTCAACACCCAACACAACACCCCGCGCTTCGAGAGGATATCTGTTTTGGGTTCAGACCAGCTCGACCGCCATGGCGGTGGCTTCGCCGCCGCCGATGCACAAGCTCGCCACGCCGCGCTTCAAACCATGCTTCCTGAGCGCGCCGATCAGCGTGACCAGGATGCGCGCACCGGACGCGCCGATCGGGTGCCCCAGCGCGCAGGCGCCGCCGTGGATGTTCACTTTCTCGCGCGGCAGCTTGTGCTCCCGCATCGCGGCCATCGTCACCACCGCGAAGGCTTCGTTGATTTCGTAGAGATCTACGTTGGCCGCCGTCCAGCCGGTCTTGTCGAACAGCTTGTGCAACGCGCCCACCGGCGCAGTCGTGAACCAACCCGGTTCCTGCGCGTGCGTCGAATGACCGACCACGCTCGCCAGCGGCTTCAGGCCCATCTTGTCGGACATCGAGCGGCGCATCATGACCATCGCCGCGGCGCCGTCAGAGATCGAGCTGGAATTCGCCGCAGTGACGGTACCGTCCTTGCGAAACGCGGGCCTGAGCAGCGCAATCTTGTCGAAGTTGGCCTTGAACGGCTGTTCGTCGTGTTCGATGAAGCGTTCGTCCTTGCCGGCCTTGATGGCGATCGGCACGGTCTCCCAGGCGAACGAGCCGTCCTTGTTCGCTTGCTGCGCGCGCTCCAGCGAGGTGATGGCGAAATGGTCCTGCTGTTCGCGCGTGAAAGCGAACTTGGTCGCGCAGTCCTCGGCGAAGCTGCCCATCAGGCGGCCCTTGTCGTAGGCGTCCTCCAGTCCGTCGAGAAACATATGGTCGATCACCTGCTGGTGGCCCATGCGGTAGCCGGTGCGCGCCTTCGGCAACAGGTAAGGCGCATTGCTCATGCTCTCCATGCCGCCGGCCACCATGATGTCGTTGGTGCCCGCGAACAGCAGGTCGTTGGCGAACATGGCCGCCTTCATGCCCGAGCCGCACATCTTGTTGACGGTCGTGCAGCCCGCGGACAGCGGCAGTCCGGCGCCGAGCGATGCCTGCCGCGCCGGCGCCTGCCCCTGACCGGCCGGCAGCACGCAGCCCATGATGACTTCCTGCACCTGCTCCGGCTTCAGGCCGGCGCGCTCCAGCGCGGCACGGATGGCTGCGGCGCCAAGTTGCGGCGCTGCAAAGTCCTTCAGGTCGCCCTGCAGCGCGCCCATTGGGGTACGTGCGACGGAAACGATGACGATCGGATCGTTAGCCATAACAATCTCCACAAAGTCAAACTCTAACCGCAAGGACGCGGAGGACGCGGAGGAAAACCGGAAAAAAGGAAATGCAGCTACTCGATATGTGCGTAACCAGTTATCGAACTCGATGCGATTGCCTTGGCATCGTCGTGATCACTCCCATAAAGTATCGTTTTTCCTCTGCGTCCTCCGCGTCCTCTGCGGTGAATGCGTTAATTTACGGTGAATGCGCTAAGAAGTTTCCCTGAATAGCTCGCGGCCGATCAGCATGCGCCGGATTTCCGAAGTGCCAGCACCAATTTCGTAGAGCTTCGCGTCGCGCCAGAGCCGTCCGCTGGCGTATTCGTTGATGTAGCCATTGCCTCCGAGCGCCTGGATCGCTTCGCCGGCCATCCAGGTGGCTTTTTCCGCCGCGTACAGGATGGCGCCCGCCGCATCCTTGCGGGCGGTGCGGCCGCGGTCACAGGCTTTCGCCACGGCATAGACATAGGCTTTGCACGCATTCATCGTCGTATACATGTCGGCGATCTTGCCCTGCATGAGTTGGAACTCTCCGATCGGCTGACCAAACTGCTCGCGCTGGTGCAGGTAGGGCATGACGACATCCATGCACGCCTGCATGATGCCGAGCGGCCCGCCGGCAAGCACGGCGCGCTCGTAGTCCAGTCCGCTCATCAGCACCCGCACGCCGCGGTTCACTTCACCAAGCACGTTCTCCGCCGGCACTTCACAATCACGAAATACCAGCTCGCAGGTATTCGAACCGCGCATGCCGAGCTTGTCGAGTTTCTGCGCCGTGGAAAAGCCCTTGAAGGATTTCTCGATCAGGAAAGCGCTGATGCCTTTGGGCCCGGCGGCGACATCGGTCTTGGCGTAAACCACCAGCACGTCGGCGTCCGGTCCGTTGGTGATCCACATCTTGTTGCCGTTGAGCAGGTAAGCGTCGCCGAGCCTGTCGGCACGCAGCTTCATGCTGACCACGTCCGAACCCGCGTTGGGCTCGCTCATCGCCAGCGCGCCGACATGCTTGCCGGAAATCAGCCGGGGCAGATAATGGCGCTTCTGCGCTTCGGTGCCGTTGCGGTTGATCTGGTTCACGCACAGGTTGGAATGCGCGCCGTAGGACAACCCGACCGCGGCCGAGGCACGCGAGATCTCTTCCATCGCCACCACATGGGCCAGATAACCCATGCCGGCGCCGCCGTATTCTTCCCCGACGGTAATGCCAAGCAGGCCCAGGTCGCCCAGCTTGCGCCACAGGTCCATCGGGAATTCGTTGCGCTGGTCTGTTTGCGCGGCGCGCGGCGCGATCTCGTGCGCCGCGAAGTTCTGCACGGTGTCGCGCAGCATTTCGATGTCCGGCCCGAGATCGAAATCGAGGGTGGGGAAGGAAGCCATCGCTGGTTTCTCCGGACTGTTCATGGATCTAACCTCCCGTGCGTGGTCATCTGCGTCTGCAGCAGCGCTAAGCCCGCACCGTCGTCCGCCGAGTCTGCGACGGTACCGGCGATGCCGGTCATGCGCTCTCGGTTGAGCGCCGACTGTAGTTGACGCTTACGTCAACGTCAATCCGTGGTCTTCGTAAAAACGAATCGCGCGCGTAGTGAGGCCGAATTCGCGTGCGAGCCGGGTAATGGTGTGGGTGGCGTCGGTCCTGCGTGCGGCAGTTTACGTAAGCGTCAAGTAGAATCCAACTATAGCGCGGCCCTTCCTATCACTGGTATGAGTCCATGCAGACATCCGTTCTCCCGGCGCCCGTCGACCTTGCCAACCCGATGAGTTTCCCTTTCGCGGAACCGCCCACTGCCGGCAGCGTTTGCGAGGTCGCCCCCGGACTCTACTGGCTGCGCATGCCGCTGCCGTTCGCGCTGAATCACATCAATCTCTGGTTGCTGCGCGACGCGGAGGGGTGGACTGCGGTGGACTGCGGCATCGGCCTGGACGACACGCGCGCCCATTGGGAGACGATCTTCGCTGCAGTCGTCGGCAATTCCGGACTGACGCGCGTATTGGTTACCCATTTCCATCCCGACCATTTCGGCAATGCCGGCTGGCTGACGCAGCGCTTCGGGGCGCCGCTATGGATGACCGAGACGGAATTCCTGACCGCGCACGCACAATACGAAACAATGGCCGGGTTCGGGGCGGATGCCACTGCGGCTTTGTTTTCGGAACACGGCCTCGACGCGCAACGCGTGTCGGGCGTCTCCGGGCGCGGCAATTCGTACCGCAAAGTCGTGGCAGAGCCGCCAACCCGCTTCGTACGCATGATGGACGGCGACGAAATCCGGATAGGCGGCAACGACTGGCGCGTAATCATCGGTTACGGCCATGCTCCCGAGCACGCCGCGCTCTACTGCAAGTCCCTCGGCGTGCTGATTTCGGGCGACATGCTGTTGCCGAAAATCAGCACCAACATCAGTGTCTGGCCCACCAAGCCGGAGGGCGATCCGCTCAGGCAGTTTCTGCGCTCGATCGATCGCTTCACGCAACTTCCCGCGGATACTCTGGTGCTGCCGTCACACGGCCTTCCCTTCCGCGGCGCGCATCACCGCGTGCAAATGCTGCATGACCATCATCGCGACCGCCTGGCGGAAGTGCTTGATGCCTGTTCGCAACCCCGTTCCGCGGCGGATCTGCTTGCGGTACTGTTCCGGCGCACGCTGGACACGCATCAGACATTTTTCGCCATGGGCGAATCCATCGCGCACCTGAATTACCTCTGGCTTCAGGGCAAGCTTTTTCGATCGCGCGATGGCGATGGGGTCTATCGCTTCATCAGCCAGAGCAAATGAAGGTCGCCGGCGTTTCGTACCGCAGCGTCTGGCGCGAAGCGCAGCGCGTCGCGATCATCGACCAGACGCGCCTGCCCTTCGAATTCCGCACGCTGCGGCTTTCCAGCTGCGATGAAATCGCCCATGCGATCCGCTCGATGCAGGTGCGCGGCGCGCCGCTGATCGGAGCGAGCGCCGCTTACGGCATAGCGCTGGCGATGTCCGCCGACGCTTCCGATGCCAACTTACAGCTTGCTGCGCAGTTGCTCGGCAACGCGCGCCCGACCGCGGTAAACCTGCGCTGGGCAATCGAGCGCATGACCCGACGGATGCAAACGATCCCGCCTGCGGCTCGCGCCGAAGCGGCCTGGGCGGAAGCCGAACAAATAGCGGACGAGGACATCGCCTTCAATCTTTCGATCGGCCACCATGGGCTGGCAGTGCTTCGCCGTGTGGCGGAAAAGAAGGGCAGCGTGAATGTGCTGACGCATTGCAACGCCGGCTGGCTCGCCACCGTGGACGTCGGTACGGCGCTGGCCCCGATCTATCTCGCGCACGAGGCAGGCATTGCCGTGCATGTCTGGGTCGACGAAACGCGGCCGCGCAACCAGGGGCTGTTGACCGTGTGGGAGCTTTCCCAGCACGGCGTGCCCAATACGCTGATCGCCGACAACGCCGGCGGACATCTGATGCAGCGCGGGCAGGTGGATCTGGTGATCGTCGGTGCCGATCGCGTCACCGCGACGGGAGACGTGTGCAACAAGATCGGCACCTACCTCAAAGCCCTTGCCGCCAGGGATTGCGCTGTTCCGTTCTACGCTGCCGTTCCTACGCCGACCATCGACTGGAACATCGGCGACGCTTTGAACGAAATTCCGATCGAAGAGCGCAGCGGCGCGGAAGTGACGACGATGCAGGCGATGGATGCCGACAATCGCATCGCGCACGCGCGCATTGCGCCGGGCGGGACGCGCACCGCCAATCCCGCCTTCGATGTCACGCCGGCGCGGCTGGTGACCGCGATCATCACCGACCGTGGCATCGCGCCGGCAAGCCGCAAGGGCCTCGAGGGCCTTTATCGGAAGAAAGTCGCCTGATCATGACCGAACTGCAACTCAGAAAGCAGATCATCGCTACCGCGCTGCGGATGAACTGCCTCGGGATCAATCGGGGCAAGTCGGGCAATGTCAGCGCGCGCTGGAAAAGCGGCCTCCTGGTGACGCCGTCGGGATTGCCTTACGAAGACACGAAGCCGGGCGACATCGTCTTCATCGACGAGACGGCGACTGCAAAGGGAAAGCGTCCGCCGTCTTCCGAATGGCGTTTCCACTTCGATATCTATCGACGCAAGAGCGAAGTCAACGCGGTGGTCCACGCGCACTCGATCTTCGCAACCACGCTGGCGTGTCTGGACATGGCCGTGCCGGCTTTCCACTACATGGTGGCGGTGGCCGGCGGCAACAGCATACGCTGCGCGCCTTACGCCACCTTCGGCACGCAAACGCTGTCCGACAATGCGCTCAAGGCGCTGGAGGGCCGCAAGGCGTGCCTGCTGGCGAACCACGGCATGATTGCAATCGGCGAACACCTGCGCAGCGCGCTGGCGCTGGCCGTCGAGGTCGAAGCGTTGTGCGAGCAGTACTGGCGCGCGATGCAGATCGGCAAGCCCAATCTCCTGTCCGATGCCGAGATGGCCAGGGTCGTGGAAAAGTTCAAGACTTACCACAGCCAGGCGCGCTGAATCGTCGCCGGGCTTGCACTGTTTCGAACTTCACTCTAGCTTAGGCACATGACCGAAGACAAACCCACCCCGTCTGCCAACCCGAGCGACATCGCGCGCGTCTTCGCGGAAATTGCGCTGCGCAGCAAGCATCTGGTCGAAACCCACTTGGCCGACCAGGCCAGGCGCCACGGCGGGGAGCCCACCGACGAACTCGGTGTCGGCAAAGCATTCGCCGAACTCGCGGGCAAGCTGATGAGCGATCCGGTCAAGCTGGCGCAGATGTCGCTGCGCATGTGGCAGGACTATTTCAATCTCTGGCACAGCGCCGTGCTCAAGGCCGCGGGCCGCGAAGCCTCGACGGTGGCGGCGCCCGGCCCTTCGGACAACCGCTTCAAGGGCGAGCTGTGGGAGAACAACCTGGTATTCGATTACATCAGGCAGTCGTATCTGATCGCCGCGCAGAATATCCAGAAATCGGTGGCCGAGGTCGAAGGGCTCGATCCCCAGACCGCTCGCAAGGTGAAGTTTTTCACCCGACAGTATATCGACGCGCTGGCGCCGACCAATTTCGTGCTGACCAATCCGGAGGTGCTCAAAACCACGATCGAAACCGGTGGCAGGAATCTGCTCGACGGACTCAATAATCTTCTGCAGGACATCGATCGCGGCGACGGCAAACTGGCCATCAGCATGACCGACCCAAAAGCATTCAAGATGGGTGAGAACGTCGCCAGCACGCCAGGCAAGGTGGTATTCCAGAATGACCTGATGCAGCTGATCCAGTATCAGCCGACAACGAGCGAGGTTTGCAAGACTCCGCTGCTGATCGTGCCGCCCTGGATCAACAAGTATTACATACTCGACCTGCGGCAGAAGAATTCCTTCATTCGCTTCGCGCTCGATCAGGGCATCACGGTATTCGTGATTTCCTGGGTGAACCCGGACGAAAGACATGCAAACAAGACTTTCGACGATTATCTGCTGGAGGGTCCGCGCGCCGCGCTGGATGCGATAGAAAAAGCGAGCGGCGAGCACGAGATCAACATGATCGGCTATTGCCTCGGCGGCACGCTTACCGCGTCACTGCTGGCGTGGATGGCGGCGAAAGGCGAGCAGCGGGTGAAAAGCGTGACCTTCTTCACCACGCTGATCGATTTCTCCGAACCCGGCGAGCTGGGCGTGTTCGTCGACGAGGCGGCGGTCGACAGCCTGGAGAAGAAAATGGCGGAGCGAGGCTATTTGGAGGGCTCCGAGATGGCGTCGACCTTCAACATGCTGCGCGCCAACGATCTGATCTGGTCCTTCGTGGTCAACAACTATCTGCTGGGCAAGGAACCGTTTCCATTCGACCTGCTGTACTGGAATTCGGATGCGACCCGCATGCCGGCAAAGATGCATACGTTCTATCTGCGCAACATGTACCTCAAGAACAAATTGCGCGAACCCCGCGGCATCACGCTTGCGGGAGAGCCGATCGACCTGTCGAAGATAGACATTCCGGCCTATTTCATCTCCACCGTCGAAGACCACATCGCCCCGTGGAAGACGACTTACCTCGGCGCGCAATTATTGAACGGCCCGGTACGATTTACGCTCGGCGGATCGGGTCATATCGCCGGCATCGTCAACCCGCCATCGGCAAACAAATACTGGTACTGGACCAACGACCAGCTGCGCGCCACCGCGGACGAATGGCTCGCCACCGCCGAGAAGCATCCGGGGTCCTGGTGGACCGACTGGAGTGCATGGATCGCCGGCTTCGGCGGCGACAAGGTTCCGGCGCGCATCGCCGGCGGAGAGCTGAAAACAATCGAGGATGCGCCGGGCAGCTATGCCAAGTTCAGGTTGGATCAGGCCCCTGTCGAAGAATCCGGCAAACCCAAGGCCACGGTCGCGAATAATTAGTCATTCGTGCGCGAAATACTGATTCGTTTCCGTTCACTGTTTCTCTACGCCGGGCTTTTCAGCCTGGTGATGAACCTGCTTTTGCTGGTGCCGGCGCTCTACATGCTGCAGGTCTTCGACCGCGTCATCGCCGGGCGCAGCAACGAGACGCTGGTATTGCTGACCCTTTCCGTCGGGGTGGCGCTGATCGTGATGATGGCGCTCGATGTGCTGCGCGCGCGCCTGCTCGCCGCCGGCGGACTGTTGCTCGATCGCTGGCTCGGGCCCACCGTCGTGCGCACGCTCTATGACAAGGCGCGGCGGCCCGGCGGCGTGGAACAGGTGCATGGACTGGCGGATGTCGCTGCGCTGCGCAGCTTCCTGACCGGTCCCGGTGTTCTGGCGCTGGTGGACGCGCCCTGGTTCCCGATCTACCTGATCGTCATTTTCCTGTTCCATCCGTTGCTCGGCGCAGTGGCCAGCGCTGGCGCGTTGCTTCTGCTCGGCCTGACCATACTCAACGAGAGGCTCATGCGCCCGCCCCTGGAACACCTGCAATCGCAGAGCCGCCGCGCCTCCCGTTTGATCGACGCCGGGCTGCGCAACGCCGAAGTGGTCAGCGCGCTCGGCATCGCCGACAACGTGACCCGGCGCTGGCAGACGCAGAACGACCGGGTTCTCGACCTGCAACACCAGGCAAGCCGGCGCGCGACGGCCATGAGCGGGCTTACGCGTTTTCTGCGCCAGTCGCTGCAGGTCGTGATGCTCGGCGTCGGCGCCTATCTGGTGATAGACCGGCACCTTTCCAGCGGGGTCATGATCGCGGCGACCATCCTCCTGGGACGCGCGCTAGCGCCAGTAGAGACCTTGATCGCGGGATGGAAGAATCTGGTCGATGCGCGTTCGGCACTGCGCCGCCTGGATGCGCTGCTTGCCGCCACTGCCCCGACGGAATCGACACAACTACCCGCGCCCGAGGGGCACTTGGTCCTGGACCGCGTGATTTTTGGCGTCAAGGGCCGCGAGCGTCCGATCATTACGGGAATCTCCTTCGAGTTGCTGGCGGGCCAGTCGCTGGGCGTCATCGGTCCCAGCGCTTCGGGCAAGTCGACGCTGGCACGCCTCATTATCGGGGTCTGGGAACCCGGCATGGGTACCGTGCGAATCGACGGTTCAGATCTTGCGACCTGGCCACGTGAGCGCATCGGCCCTTTCATCGGCTATCTGCCACAGGATACCGAGCTTTTCGCGGGCACCGTGGCGGAGAACATCGCCCGCATGGGTGAGATGAATTCCGACGCCGTGGTCGAAGCGGCGCAGCTGGCGCGCGCGCATGAAATGATCCTTCGGCTTCCCGACGGCTACGACACGCCGATCGGGGAAGGCGGTGCACTACTGGCCGGCGGCCAGCGCCAGCGCATCGGTTTGGCGCGCGCTCTTTATCGCCGGCCGCGCCTGGTGGTACTCGACGAACCGACCGCGCATCTCGACGCAGAGGGCGAAGAGGCGCTCGCCCGCGCATTGCGCGATCTGAAGCAACAGAAAGCAACCCTGATTCTCATCACCCATCGTCCCTCGCTGCTGAACAGCGCCGATGTCGATAAAGTGGCGGTGCTCAAGGCGGGGGCGCTCGAATTATTCGGTGTGCGCAGCGAGGTCATGGCCAAAGTGACGCGTGGCGCAATGAGCGTCGCCGGCCAGATCGGCAAGGCCAGCTGACATGAGCACAGCGATTGCGGCCGGGAAGCACGTGCCGGACGAAGTTTATGCCGTCGAAGCGCGCCGGCTCATTCGCGTCGGACTGGCAGTCATAGCAGCCCTGGTTCTCGCGATTGGAATCTGGATGGTGATCACGCCGCTTAGCGGCGCGGCGATCGCGCCCGGCGCAGTCAAGGTGGATATGAATCGCAAGACCCTCCAGCATCAGGAAGGCGGCATCATCAAGGAAATTCTGGTGCGAGACGGCAGTCACGTCGAGGCCGGCCAGATCCTCTTGGTGATCAATGACGTTCGCGTCGACGCGAATTACGATTTGCTGATCACGCAACTGGACTCCGAGATGGCCAAGGCATCGCGCCTTTTCGCCGAAAGCACGCTGGGCGGCTCAGTGGCCTACGCAAGGGAGCTGTTGTCGCGCGACCAGGAATCCCGCGTC
>Ga0315276_10004486_pt1 | contig 12817 bp, 14 predicted proteins | sample YL17G05_0_MG_FD_204542 | JGI IMG/M metagenome (GOLD analysis project Ga0315276, IMG submission 204542) | Sediment microbial communities from Yellowstone Lake, YNP, Wyoming, USA - YL17G05_0 | ecosystem: Environmental > Aquatic > Freshwater > Lake > Sediment | place: USA: Wyoming | collected... | reverse complement strand
TTGGCCACCGTCCCACGGTCCCCGTCCACTGGTGGACACGGGTCGGGATGGGCCGGGCCAGGAAGGGGAGAGCTACAACGGGGGGGCCGGTACGTTTCCCCGGACCCGTACCGCGTCGCCCTAGTGGGGCCGTCGCCCTGGCGGAAGGGGTCGCCACGTTCCCGACCCTCGAGGTGGCCCGCTATGGGGGGGCGGGGCTAGGTAGGGTAGGGGTAGGCTAGGAACGTCCCCCCTCGGGCAAGCTAGCCCCCTCCCCTCCCACCCTCGCCCACCCCCGCCCCCGTGCATGCTCACCCTCCCGGGCCAGGGCCAGGGCCGCCCACTCCCCGGCCGGGGACGGGCCAGCGCATGCCAGGGCATGGGAACGTGCGGGAGCGTGAGCCTGCCGCCCCCTCGGGGTCGGCACCCCCCCGGGCCACCCCCCCACGCGCACCCCATGGAGTGAAAGTGGTGTCTCTCACAGATTGTAGGATTGGCCATGCCTGAGTCACAATTTCTAAAAGGGGATACTTCGCAGTTGGAAGTTCCCCAGTGAGAACGGGGGGGACGTTCCGTTCCCTTCCCAGGCCCCACCCCCCGGGACGCTTGACACCCCCCAGGGGGAGGGCATACCCTCCGGGGGTGGCCAAAGTTCCCTTCCACGGCACCACCATCCCGGACGGTCCCTTCCCGACTGGGGTGGGACCGGACGCCGGGGACGGGATGGCCGACTCCCAAGGGTGGCACGACGTAACCGAGGCCGAGGACGCCATCTCCCGGGAAATCGCGGCGGGCATCCTCCCCACCGACGTGGCCCGGGCTCGCCGCATCCACACCAACAAGCTCACCGAGATCCTCAAGCAGCCCCACGTCCAGGCTCGTGTCGCCTACTACCACGACATCCTCGACCTCCGTGCCCAACAGCTCGTCGCCAAGACATGGCTCGCCGCCACCGAGTCCCTGGACGAGGTGATCGCCATCGCCAAGTCCCGGCAGCACCGCCGTCACTACGAAGCAAACATCTACCTTCTGGAAAGGGTGTGGCCCCAAACTTCCCACTCCCAGCTCGACGTGAACCACAACCTCTCCGCCGACGTGGTGATGCGTCTCATAGACGGCATCGAGTCCATCAAGACCACCAACGGCAAGGGAAACGGGGAGGGCCACTACCGCTTAGAGGACGATCCCCACCTCCAGGACGGGAAGGACGTGGACTACGGCCTCACCATCTCTGCCCCCACTCCCGGGGTGACACTACCCAGTGACGACGACAGCCCCCGCTGACCGAGGGTGGGAAACCCTGGTGGACCTCCGCACCTCCCCCGGTGCCCGGCCCCGGGACATGTCCAACACCCAGCTCACCGCAGTGCGGGACCTGATGCTCTCCGACTTGTTCGTCTTCTCCTGGCTCGTCTTTGACTACCGCGACTTCATCCCCACCATCCACGGCCGCCTCTCAAAGCTCCTCTCCAAGTGGGGCACCCCGGGCTACACACGTCTGATGGTGCAGATCCCCCGGGAGTTCTTCAAAACATCTCTGTGTACCCGGGCCAACTCCCTGTGGCAGGTGTGCCGGGACCCCGACTCCCCCGTGGCCATCTTCAACGAGAAGATCGACAACTCTGCCAAGTGGCTTCGCTCCATCAAGGAGGTGGTGGCCAGCTCGGAAATCTTCCAATCCGTCTTCCGGGATCTCCTGCCCCCGGGAGTGGCCCGGAACGACTCCCGCAGCATGCCCCGTTCCTGGAAGTGGAGCGACACAGAGCTGCTCTTCCAACGGGGCCGCATCTTCCCCGAGGTCTCCATCACCGCCCTCGGCATCGGGGGTGCCTCTGCCGGGGGGCACTGGCCCAAAATAATCAAGGACGACCTGATCTCTGAGGACGCGGCCAAGTCCCCGCCCATCATGGCCGGGGCCATAGAGTGGTTCGACAAGTCCCTCTACCTGGAGCGGCCCGCCCTGATGGGGTGGGATCTCGTGGTCTGCACCCCCTGGCTCTACAACGACCTGTACGCCCACATCCTCCAAACCTACGACTACAAGCTCTACCGCCGCCAAGCCCTGGAGGCGGACGCCACTGGGAAGCTCTCCTCCATCTTCCCCGGGAAGCTCTCCACTGAGACACTCCTCACTCACCAAGCCCGGGACCCCTACGGCTTCTCCGCCATGATGATGTGCCAGCCCCGCCCCGGGAAGGAACAAGCCTTCGAGCCGGAGTGGATGCGGTATGGGGATGTGCGCGTGTTGGACGGGGACGAGGGACCTGACCTTGCCTTCCACATCGACCCATCCCATTACGACCCCACCTGTCGGGAGGACGCGGGAACCGACTCCCCGCCCCGGGTGGTCCCGCTCTGGATGATGGAGAAAGCTCTCCTCTGGGACCCAGCCCCCAGCGAAGCCAAGGATCGCCGCCGGGAAGACAAAGCTCGGAACGGCCTAGTGATGGAGGGGGTGGACCCCTGGGGCCGCCGTTACATCCTAGAGACCGTGGCACTGCGGGAAGACCCCATCGTCGTCCTAGAGCGAATCTTCAAAATGCTCAGCTATTGGGCCTGTGACACTCTCGTCCCCGAGGAGGTGAACTTCTCCAAGGTCTACCGACACTGGATCTACCGGGAGTGCGACATCCGGGGCATCAAGGACCTCCGTATCCTCCCCGTCCGCCCGGAGAACCGCTCCAAGGACACCCGCATCGTGGCCAAGATCCCCGACATGAAGCGTGGCCTTTACTACTTCAACCGGGCCACCACCGATCTCATTCGCCAGGAACTCCTGGAGTACCCTTACTGCAACACCCGGGACCTCCTAGACGCCTGGGGCTACGACCGGGACCGCCTTTCCCGCCCCCTCACCAGCATGGAAGAGTTCGCCGGTCGGGTACAGAACAAGCTCACCCCCACCCCCTACTCCACCCGGTACTTCTAATGCCCCACAAGATCCTTTGGACCGTCACCCCCCAGACCCAGGACCGCATCACCAAGCTCACCGACCAGCTCCACAACCTCGCCATCACGGAAGCTCAGTGGATAGACGAGGTGATGCGGCTCCCGGGCTACCCCCTCCGTGGCCAACCGGGGCGGGACGACCAACTCGTCATCCAAGTTGAGAAACCCCTCACCCTCTCCGTGCCCAAGGGCACCACTCACTAGGAGTCCCATGTCAGAACCCCTCTTTGACGACACCGACGAGCTGGACGACCTCACCACCAAGCGCACCTTGGAGTTCTCCGACTACCCCAAGCTCACCGACCTGATCTTTGCCCACACCCCGGGCTACAACTACCTGATTGGCCTCGCCACAAACGTGGCCAAGTTCCATGCCGGGGGCTGGCGGCAGGTCAACAACCGGGACCCCTTCCTCATCCGGGGAGAAGCCTTCCTCCTGTTCCGCAAGGGCTCCCCTATCTGGGGCGGCAACTCCGGGGACAACCTCCCCGAGGTGACCATCGACTCCGACGCCGACCGGGTGCTGGGGCTAGCCACACCGGGGCGACTGGAGGGTCCCAAGATTGGGGAACGCCCCACCTCGGTGGGCCAAGCTGTGGACCTGTCCCCGGAGGAGCCGGAGGGGGAGCCGATGCCCCTCTCTGAACCCAATCACCGGGCCTTGGCTCCGGCCTTGGCGGTGGCCGATGTCAGGGGGGCCACCCCCCAGGGGGCCACCCCGCTGCGGAAGCCCCGTCCCGTAGTGACCCTTGCAGATTCCCCCACCCCCACGACACTCCACATGCCCACCAAGGAGTAACCCATGCCCAGTTCCCGTCCCACCAAGAACACCTCCCGCAGCGGGGGGAAGCGATCCCCTGGGGGTGAGCAGTTCTCCAAAAAGACCTCAAAATCTCCCTACAACTACCGGGACGAACGGTCCAAGACCCCCAGCTACATCGACCCCTCCGGCGTGACCCCGATGACCCCCAAGAAGGGTGGGACACGGATGGTCCACAACACCGACCACGACATGGGATAGGGGACCACCTAAAATGGACATCTCCCCGGGTGACAACCTTCCCCTCTCAGAGCCCGACCGCGAAAAGCTGGGCCATGAGCTGTCCGACCTCGTGGCAGATTTTGAAAACCAGCAGCGGCTCCGGCTCCGCAACATCCACGTCCAGTGGAGCTGGTACGAGGCCAAGCCCCTCCTGGAAACGCGGAGCGACCCCTGGGAAGGTGCCAGCAACATCGTCGTCCCCATCATCAGGACGGCCGCTGATGCCACCGCTGCTCGCTACTACTCCGCCACCCTCGGCACTGGAAAAATATGGGTGGGCTCCACCCAGAACGACGAGTTTGAAGATTACGTCATCCCCGTCCAGGACTTCCTCAACCAAGTTGCCCGGCGGGAGATGCACCTCGAAAGTGCCATCCGGGACGGCATCTACGAGATGTGCGTGGTGGGCTCCGCCCACTGGGGTCTCCGGTGGGTCCAGCGGGAGAAGGTGATCTTCACCCCGGGCACCAAGGGCACCTCCCGGACCAAAAGCAAGCCTTCCCGGCAGCGGGTCATCCTGTCCCGGGGTCCGGTGCTGGACCACATCCCCCTGGAGCGGATCATCTACGACACCAACTACACCGCTTGGGAAGCCCCCGTCATCTCCAAGCAAGCCTTCTTCACCTACCCCGAGATGCTCGCCATGGCCTCCCAAAAATACTGGGACGAGGAAGCCGTGGAGAGGGTGCGGAACCGGAGTATTGCCAACTCCTCCCTCCCCTCCGTAGAAGTCTTCCTAGAGAAGCGTAACCGGGCAGGCTCTCCCCTGAGCGACACCCCCGAACCCTATCTCCCCCACGACATCCGGGAAGTCCACGTCGATTGGCCCTTCCTCAAAGGACTAAACCTGGAGAGCCTCCGCTACCTGGAAAACTCCGGGGACCCGGACGAGGTGACCCTCCTCCCCATCATCGCCACCGTCCACATGGAAACCAAAGAGGTGATGCGGGCTATCGCCAAGCCCTACTACATCCCGGACAACCCCTTCTACAGTGCCCATTTCAGGAAGCGGCCGGGGAGCAGCGACAGCCCGGGGCTGGCCAAGCTCCTGGACCACATCCAACACGGTGTCACCACTATCGTGAACCAGTCCATCGACGCTGTGACCTTCGGGAACTCCATCATGGGCGTCACCACCGACCCGAAGCTCCAGAACGCCCGCTTCTCCCCCTCCAAGATGGTCCTAGTGAACGCGGGGGCGGACGTGCAGTTCCCGGCCATCGGGAAGGCCATCCAGCCTGACCTCGCTCTGATTGGGCTCCTCACGAGTGTGGGGGAGCGGGTGGCCAACGTCTCCGATCCGCAGCTGGGGCGGGATGTGAAGATGGGTGGCCATCCCTCCCCTGCTACCTCCACGATGGCCCTCCTCCATGAGAACAACATGCTCCACCGGATGGGCATCCAGGAGCTTCGGTGGGCCGTCTCCCGCATCGGGATGGACGTAGCCACCCTCTTCCAACAGTTTGAGACCGACGAAGATGGCCACATCACCCGTGCCATTGGGGAAGCCGACGCCCGCATGGTAAAGCAGTGGCTCTTCCCTCGGGACATGCCCATCTACGGCAACCTGGAGCTGGACCTCTCCTCCCTGTCGGAGAGCATGAACCCCGAGGCGTCCCGGATGGCGGCCATGCAGGTGGACCAAGCCACCACGAACCACTTCGCCCGCATCCTCCAGTTCCTCCAGGTGGCGGTGAATCCCCAGGCCCACCCCCTCCTCAAAGAGGCGGCCCTCTCGGGAGCCAAGGTGGCCACCCTCTCCTTCAAACGCATCCTCCAAAGCTCCGAGGTAGATGACCCGGAGAAGTTCCAATTCAACCTCGCAGAGGCGATGCAACATGCCCAACAGCAGATCGAACAGCTCTCCCGACTTACCCAGGCGGGAGGTCAGGGACAGGGAGGACCCCCGGGGCCGGGAGGGCCGGTCGCCCCCGGTGCCCCCCCGGGATCTCTCCCGCCTAATCCGGGCATGCTTCCAGGGGGAGGCATGGTCCCTCCTGGAGCAGGCCCTCCGGGGCAGGCAGGACCACCTCCTCAAGGCCCTTATCCAGGTGAACAGCCACAGTGACCCGATAGCTCTAGGCCGCCTACAGGGTGCGATCCAATTCACCAATTACCTGCTTGACGGCACCCTGAAGGCCGATATGGTCATTCTAACTGGTGATTCCGGGGACGGGCAGGCTCCCCAGCCCTACCAACCCCGCGAAATCACCCAGGAGACTCTGAATGGTTCCCGTTGACGACGACGCCCCCGATACCGCCCCGGCTGCCCCGGACGTGTCCGCCCTCGTAACAGACGCTGTGAACAAGGCTCTGGGGCCGGTAGGCCAAGCCTTCCAGAACCTCTCCACACGAGTGGAGACTCTGGCTTCCCAACGCTCAGCCCCCCAGGACGACCCGACCCGGGCCTACGGGGGTGCAACGGGCACCTCTTCCTTCCTTGACAACCCGGATGCCTTCATCGACGCGAAGCTCGCTGCCTTCGCCAAGGACCGGCTTGCTCCCCTTCTCCAGCCAGTCCTGGACGACAAGGTGGAGGCCAACATGGACTCCCACCGTGTCAGCTTCGACGCCGAGTTCGGGGAGGGCCAATTCGACAAGGTGGTCGGCCCGGAGCTGGACACCATCGTGAAGAACCTCCCCCCGAACCAAGCCGTCTCCAACCGCCATGTGCGGCTCGCCCTGGACGCCCTCAAGGGGAAGCATTTCGATACCCTCATGGACGCGAAGGCGGCTGTGAAGAAGACCCGTGCTGACGTCCCCCCTCCCCTCCTCCCAAACGGCCGAGTGGCCCCTTCCAAGCCCACCCTCACAGCGGAGGAGCTGGACTTCCTCTCCTCCGCAGAGCGGGCCACCGGGAAGAAGGTCTCCAAGGAAGAGTGGATCGAGGAGCGGGACCTTGGGAACGACGAGGATAGCTGGCGTGCCCACTTCGCCTCTAAGCAGGGGAAGGAGTCGGGACGCGGAAAGGGGACCATCCAGTGATCGGCGGTGGAGTAGACCGGGACCATGTTCGCCCCTCCAACGCGAACAAGCCGGACATCATCGGGGACCATCGGGGCCAATTTGAGGGCCTGAACGTCCGCAATCCCCAGACGGGTGTCCGGTACATGTACGAGAACATCAAGAGTGGTGGGGGCTCCCGAGTCCTCTCCCGTCTCAACCAGGGCTACACCTTGGTGCGGGCGGGGGACCCGGAGGCGTGGGGAGGGACCCTTCCCATCAACCACGGGGGGACGCCGGACGGCCTCCACGTCTTCGGGGATGTCGCTCTTATGCGAATCCCCCTCCCCCTATATGCCAAGCTCCAGGAAGAGGAGCGACAGATAGCGAGGGCAGCCGCTAACAGGGCAGAAGACAGCTTCCGAGACAAGGGCGAGAGCCTGAAGGTCCGGCTAGGTAGCCGAGTCCCCCAGGATCTCTACTACGCCCGCAACGATCACAACACGCAAGAGGAGTAACATCCCATGGCACTTGGAAACATTCTTCCCTACACCGCTCTCGGGGCCGGGGGTGGGTCACTTGGGGTCCAGTGGTATCCGGTTGGAGCTGCAACTCTGGTAGCGGGCGAACCGTTTGTCCTTTCTTCCAGTGCTGCAACAGAGGCCGGGACCGATCCGTCCCTCGTTCATGGCTTTGTGGCAGCTACGCCTGTCGATGGCTTTGCTGGCACGGCCATCAACTATCCCTTTGTGAAGGGGCTGAACCCGGATCGGGTGGTCGCCGCGAACGACTCAATTCCCTGCTACATGTCGAGCCCGGACCAGCTGTGGATCACCAAGGTTCCGATTGGCTCAGCCCTGGCTACGGCTCCGGCACTCTCTAACCTGGGAGCCACCTGTAGCATCCTCAAGTCCGGGGAAATCTATGGGCTCTACAATGGGCAGGGCAACGCCCTCTTCCGCATTATGAAGGTCCTAGACGCCCAGGGGCGGGAACTGGGCCTCAGCTTCAACGTCGGCACCGTGGGTGTGGGCGTCTACACCGTCTTCAAGCAGATCGCAGGCTTCTAACAACCTCTCCACGAAAGGGGATCATCAATGGCCACGTACACCGTAACACTCCCCGAACTGCTGGAGAAGCGTGTTCGGAAAGCCTACTTCAACGAGTACCTCATGCTCCCGCTCCTCTACCCCAACGTCTTCAACGTCGTCGGCTCCCAGAAGGCATACGAAGACACGGTGAAGATCGGTGGGCTGGGCAGCCTGAAGGCCAAGCCGGAAGGGTCAGGCATCTCCTACGATGACCCGGCCCAGTCAGCGCGGAAGCGGATCGTCCACGTCACCTTCGCCCTGGGCTTCCGTGTGTCCATGGAGATGATGATGGACGATCAGTTCGGGATCATCGACCGGATGTCCTCGGACCTTGCGGACGCCACCCGGGACCACCAGGAGAACCTCGCCTGGAGCGTCCTAAACAACGGGTTCGCCACCACGGGAGGCTTCGACGGGAAGGCCCTCATGGCAACAGACCACCCGCTCCTGAAGTCCAGCTCCACCTTCTCCAACATGCTGAGCCCGGCGGTGGCACTCTCGGTGACAGGGCTGGAATCCCTCACTACCCGCTCTCGCAAGATGCTCAACGACTCCGGCCGCTACACGCCCATCCAGATCGAGAATCTGGTGGTCCCGGCGGAGCTGGAGTTTGAAGCTCAGCGAATCCTGGAGAGCGAGTACGAACCCTTCACGGGCGACAACCAGATCAACACGATGACCAAGAGCCGTACCGGCACGAAGATCCTCTGCGTGCCCTACCTGACCAGCACCACGAGCTGGTTCCTCCTGGCCAACAAGGCCAAGCACAGCCTGATCTGGTACAACCGCTCCAAGGTGGAGTATAGCTCCGGGAAGGACTCCCAGACCAAGGACATGCTCAACGACGTGATGTATCGCGCATCGGTGACGTGGGACGACTGGCGGGGTGTCTTCGGGACCAACCCGTAGCCAACCTCACGACGATGGAGGTGGGCTCGCTACCCACCCCCCACTTTCCCAAACGACCCCCGGTAGCTCCGGGGTGACCACCCCCTCCCACCACGGTGGGGGATGGACAGAAGGGAACGGACATGTCTCTCCATTTCAAAGGCCCCCTCCTCGCTGACTCCAACGCGGGCGTGTTTGCAAACTATCCCATCGAACTCGTACAACTCCCGGTCCACCGAGCCCTCTATGTCAACGACTTCGCCAAGGAAGCGGACTACAACACGACCACATGGACCATCGCAAACATCACCGGAGGTGCTGCTCCCACTGCTGCGGCCGTTACCATTACCACTACCCTCTCTATTATAGCTCTCAATGCTGGCACCGACACCGCCAGGGGCATTTATGTCCGCCCAGCCACGGGATTTGCTAGCACCGACCTGAATACCCAAAGTTTTGCGATGGAGTTCCGAGCCCGTGTCGCCCCGGGTGCCAATGCAGACGGGTTCCATTTCATAGGGCTTTCTTCGGCTGTTCCCCTCAAGACCACAGGGGCGTTGGAGACGACATTTTCTGGTCTCGGCCTCCATATCAATTATGCTACCCTCACCACCAATTTGGTCCTCCAGATTGGAACCGGGGTCATTGTGAACGCAGCGTTGCCAGCTACGACATCTAGCTATAACCGTTATGGAATACGTTTCGATCTGAAGACCGCCACAGCTGGTGTTCTTTCCTTCTATCAGAACGGAATCAAGTACTACGAAGCTGCTGTTGCCACCACTAACTTTGTTCCAGCTTTTCCAAGCGTAACGTCTGTGTGTGCCTCAGCAGACTCCTCATGTGGATTGTCTGTAGACTACATCGCCTTGGCTATGACGCGATAACACCCAACCAAGGAGCCCTCAATGACTAATCGACTGTGGCTCTTGGTTATGGCGGTGGCCATAGTGGGGCTAGCCATCCCTGCGGACGCTGTGACCTGGAAGAAGTTCGGGACTACCCAGGTCGCAACATCAATGACCCCCGGCTCCTCCGCCATTTACGACTTTGTGAACGCAGACTCCACCGGATGGGGGCCAATCATCCAGGCCGGAGACTGTCAGATGGTCACCGCCCAGTTCGACCCAAACCTAGATGGTACGGCAGGGAACGGCCGGGTACAGCTCTACTCTTGCATCGACATCCCCACCACCAAGCTAGGGACGGACAATGTTTGCGGTAAAGTGCTAGTTGACACTGATGGGGATGGCCTCCTAAACGACGTACCGATGGCTGGGGGAGATGGCTCCTCGGGAGCTGCGGTAACTCGGTATATCTTCGATATAACCGGGATACCGTTCATCGCCCCAAATGTCACTACCCCAGCAGATGGAGTCACGCGAGCAAGACTTCTCCTAACGTGTGTGCCCTACTAGCCCGAATAGACTCGGGAGGGGGCAGATGCAAAAGTTACTTCTTGCTATACTGATAGCCCTCCTACTGCCCATCTCCGCCCGATCAGCTCCCAACGCCGGGATGGGGGGCGGAGGTGGGGGTGGTAGTGTCACCCCCAGCACCGCCGACACCTTCTCCAACAAGACCATCTTGGGCGGGGAAAACCTCGCTGTCAGTGTCCCCAGCACAAACACTGTCCGTACCCGTAGCCATGCGACAGATTGTAAACTCCTAAACGCCTCTGCTGCGATGGCGAAGGGAGACGAGTGCTACGACTCCGACAACATGCTGGGGTGGATCTGTGCCAATCCCTCAGCAGGTGGCAATCCCTCCTATTGTGATGTCTCTACTGAGTGGTCAACCAGAGGAGGGTCCACCACTGTATCCATAGATAACTCTGGTATTTCCCTTGGAACGAACAACTACGTGACCTTCAAGGAAGAGGCGAGTGGGGCTGGCATTACAAAGCTAGTCATGGGTGGGTCGGGTGGCGGGAGTCTATATCTTACTGTCCCCGGTTCAGCTGGAGTAGGCACTGAGTACGCCACCCTTGCCACACTGCTGGGCAGCCCTCCCATCAACCAGTGTGTCAAGTTTGGTGCCACCGGCCTCCTGGAAGGCTCTGGGATTGATTGTGGTACCATGACCTGCCATGACAACCAGACGGCTGCCCAGGTAGTCTACACCCCGGGGGCTGGTGGCATCATCGGGTCAACCGTCCAAGCGTTCACAGATAACTTGGCCACTGCTGTCGTGATGAAAACCTCTGTTGGAAAATACCTCACCGATGCTGGGGAGCCCGGCATCCTCGCCTGTACCAACGATGGGGACTTCTACCGACAAACTAACACCGTCCCCGATACCCTCTGGGTATGCCAAGCCCATGGGGCCACGGGTGTCTGGGCAGCCCTCAACCGAACCGAGCTGGGGTCGTGGTTTGTAGACCAAGGCGGCGATAGCGGGCTCTGCCTACGAACTATGGCAGCAGCGGCGTCCCGCCCGGGCATCGCTGACCTCCTGACTTGCCTAGATGCGGGGCAACCCACTGTGAACGCGATGGTCACCCTCCCCATCACGGTGGACCACGTAGTCATCCACAACCGCCTCGCCCTGTCAGGCCACGACGGGTGCAAGTTCACCGTCCAAAAGGTCACCATCGACGGGACCGTCACCACCATCACCACCATTGACAATCCCCCCACGGGGTCGCCAGTTGCCGCCCAACAGCTCCTCAACGCCCCTTCCTTCACCCCGGTGCCCTTGGTCGCGGGGGATTTCGTCCGGGTGAAGGTTGAGGATTCCCCGGCTACCTGCCAGTCCCCGTCCTGTCTCTGTGACGAGGGCGATGCGTTCTTGGTAGTCGTTTCGGGGGCCAGATGAAGTTCCTCACCACACTACTTCTATCCTTGGTGCTGGCTAACCCTGCCTTCTCCCTGGTCACCAATTCTCCATCCCTGAACAACACGGCTCCCCCCGACGACCCGGGGTGGGACAGTGTTGGCTATTTCACAGGTGATTCCTATACTGTGGTATATCTCGGTGATGGGTGGGTGATGTCTGCTGGCCATCTAACTTGTAATGGTATATTACACAGCCATCACGGGGCTGCGGTAACCTTTCATGGGGTGAGCTATCCTTGGGATGGGGTGGATTGTATCCCGATAATGGGGCGTAATCTCAGTCTCTATTGGCAGAAAGAAGGTCACCAAATAGACCTAGCAGTGTGGCACATTGTTGGGGACCCCGGAATCCCAGGTGTCCCATTTGCCAAAAAACCCTCTCCTGTGGGGACTGATGTGATACTCGTCTCCCATATGCAGGGTCGTGGGGCAGCCTATGGGCCTGATATCAACGGGAGACACGGTTGGTATAACGGGAGTGTTCCCCGGTATATGCAGTGGGGTACAAACAAGATTGCCCAATCACCCAATTATCCTCTCCTAAGTGACGACATATATACTCAGTTTGACGAGTTTCCCCCCAATACCACTGCCTACGAAGCCCAGGCAGTTATGGGCGATTCGGGAGGCATCGTATTTGGTAAGATTGATGGGGTTTGGTCTGTTATTGGGATTATAGTGAGCCTAGACAACACTGGTCAGGTTCCTAGCTATATAGCCACATTTACAGAATATACTGTTTCCACCGCTGTAGCCCCATACGCAGATCAAATCTCTGCCATACTGGGTCACGGTGCTTTATATGTTCCACTTGCTCGGTAGGGAGGCCCGCGTGGACCTGATCGCGTTCATCGAGACGCACCTGACGTTGATCGCATCGCTGGTTGCGGTCATGGCGTCGCTTGGAAGCCTCTATATGGTTGCAGACCGACGCTGGGGGAAGCTCGAATCCTCAGTGGAGACGATGCAAACTGCGATCACGACGGAGATCGCCACCGTTTCGGCGAAGATAGACGCTCACGACAAGCTGTTTGACGAACACGCTCGGGTAGAGCAGGGGTGGATGAGCGGGATCGACCAGCATCTCC
>Ga0315276_10004484_pt1 | contig 12820 bp, 10 predicted proteins | sample YL17G05_0_MG_FD_204542 | JGI IMG/M metagenome (GOLD analysis project Ga0315276, IMG submission 204542) | Sediment microbial communities from Yellowstone Lake, YNP, Wyoming, USA - YL17G05_0 | ecosystem: Environmental > Aquatic > Freshwater > Lake > Sediment | place: USA: Wyoming | collected... | reverse complement strand
CCGTTCCGCGGCCCGCGAGGCGGCCCGCGTGGTGAACTGAGGGGCGCGCGCGTTCTGCCGGATGCCGCTGCTCAGGCGCTGGGCATTACTCAGGATGAGCTAATGACCGAATTGAAGGATGGCAAGTCGCTGGCCGAGGTGGCCGAGGCTAAGGGAATGAGCGTCGACGACTTCAAGGCGGTGCTGCTTACCCAGGTGAAGGCGCAGTTGGATAGCCTGGTTGCCGACGGTACGCTGACCCAGGAGCAGGCTGACCGCGTCATGCAGAACATCGAGGACAACATCGACAGCATTGTCAACGCCCAGGGCGGTTTTGGTGGTTGCGGTGGGCCGGGGCGTGGTGCTGGCGGACTCGGGCCCTGGCAAGGTCCACCTCCCGATGACGGGTCCGGCCTCGAGCCGGGGCAGGCTCCGACTCCGAACGGCACGGCCGGGAGTTCCAGCGCGTCTGGCGGGACAGCCTAGCAGCGATACCGCCGTTCTGTCGAAGGAGGCAGGGTTACCGGACTCGGTCGTGGCCCCTGCCTCCTTCATTGTGTCCTTTGGCGTATCTGGACTTGTCATTCTCCTCTTTATTAACCAACTCTAACCTGACTCCAATGTTCCCCCAATGATGGGAACATACCCTAGGGAGAGCAACGAGAAAACGAATCGGATGAGCTTTGCGGCCGACGACTGCGCCGGCCGAGGAGGTACCGTGAGATGAGTCAATCACCTGGGTCCCAAGGAATTGACGACTACGACGATCTGCTGGACATGACCGACCGTCCCTGGCGAAAGCGCCTCGTTGGACTAGCGGTGCTCTTAGTGTTGGCTGTTGCCGGCATCTATGCGCTTTGGGCAACGGTGCTGAGCGGTGACGGCTCATCCGAGGCGGCGATCCAGACCGCCACCGTCCAGCGAGGCTCGATTGTCAACTCGGTCAGCACGAGTGGCACTGCCGTTGCCCAGTCAACGTCAAACCTCTCGTTCAGCCAGTCCGGACGCATAACCGCTGTTAACGTCACCGTGGGACAGGAGGTAAAGCAGGGCGATGTGCTTGCGGAGATACAGTCCGACTCGCTGCAAAACGCCGTCACGACCGCTCAGATAAACCTGGCGAACGCGCAGGCAAAGCTGAACACACTCCTCCAGGGCAGCACCGCCTCCCAACTTACAGCGGCAGACCAGAGCGTCGTCCAGGCGCAGGCGAACTACGATCAGGCTGTGCAAGCCCTGCAGGACCTGTCAAATCCCCCGACTGCCTCAGAACTGAGTGCAGCTCAACAGGCCGTTACCCAAGCGCAGTCGCAGCTCACCCAGGCCCAGACCGCCCGGGCGAAGCTGGACACCACCAGCAGCGACGCTGTCACCGCCGCTGAAGCAGTGGTGGCGAAGGCGCAACGGGCTCTCGATAGCGCCGACGAAAATGTCTCTCTTGCCGAGGCGAAACTGAAGGGCGCGGAAGCGGCCTATAACGGCTGCGATGCCAACTTGTTCTCTCAGTCAGAGGTGCCGATGGGAACCGCGAGTGAAGACGCTCTACTGGCGGTGATCGCTGGTGGCACTTCGACATGCACAACGGCGGAGGCGTCAGCGGCGTTGACAGCCAATGCAGCTTACAACAGCGCCAGTAATGCCGCTGACCAGGCGCAGGATGACCTTCAGACAGCCAAGGATAACCTCGACACGGCGAAGGATGGCCCCACCGCAGCTGATATCGCCTCAGCCGACGCCGCAGTCACATCGGCGCAACAGGCGCTCGATACTGCCAACGCTAAGCTTGCCGAGCTTACCGCTGGTCCGACCCAGGAAGTGGTGGCTCAGGCGCAGGACAAGGTTGCCACGGCGGCGTCGGCGCTGACTGCGGCGCAGGCAAAGCGGAACGAGACGTATGCCGGTTCCACCCCAGCGGACATACAGGCTCAACAGAGTCAGGTTCAGCTTGCTCAACTGTCTCTCGCCCAAGCTAAGAAGGCACTGGAGGGAGCGCAGATAATCGCGCCGTTCGACGGCACGGTAGCCGCGTTGAACATCAACGTGGGAGACACAGCCGGGGCGAGCTCAAGCAGCACGAGCGCGCCAATCATCCTCAATACGCCGAACGCCGTTGTCCTGAACCTGAGTATCGGCGAATCGGATCTGCCGAACGTCAAGGCCGGCATGTTTGGCACCGCCACGTTCGACGCGATTACGGGGACATTGTTCCCCATTGTCATCGACTCGGTGGGCACGAATCCCACCACGACTCAGGGAGTGGTCACATACCAGGCGCGGGCGCATATTGTTGCTGGACAGGGTCCGGGGCAGGGCACTGGAGGGTTCACCGGGCGCTCCAGAAATCCCTCCGCCGGGCAGACGCCTCAGCCGCAAGGCACTCCCAGCGCCGCCAACTCAACCGCGAGCCCTCCCGCCGGGCAAGCGACTCCGCAACCTGGGGCACAAGGCACTCCAAACGTCGCACCAACCGCCACCGCCGCCGCGACGCCGGTTCCGGGTATGAACGCCACGGTGACAATCATCACCGCCCAAAGCCAGAACGTGCTAGTGGTTCTGACCGCCGCCATCCAGCGCACCGGGGCCAACAGCGTCATCACTATCCAGAATGAGGACGGGTCGACGCAGCAGCAGGTGGTCCAGACGGGGCTCAGCGATGGGACGAACACGGAGATCACGAGCGGCCTGCAGGAAGGCCAGACTGTGATTATCCCCGGCGCCACGGCAGTGTCGAGCACGTCAAGTCAGGCTACGCCGTCCGCGGGCGGGAACCGCTTCTTCAGTGGGCCCGACGGAGGTGGCTCTGCACCCGGTGGTGGCGGGATCATCATTCGTGGGGGAGACTAGCGATGATCCGTCTCCAAGGTGTGACGAAGGTATATCGCGCTGGGGACGTGCCGGTGCCTGCCCTGCGCGGCATCGACCTGGAGATCCAGCGCGGCGAGTTCTTGGCCATTATCGGGCCGTCCGGCTCCGGCAAGTCGACGCTCATGCACATCCTGGGCTGCCTCGACAAGCCCTCGCGCGGCACGTATCAGTTCGAAGGCCACGACGTTCACCGGATGACTGAGGCCCAACTGGCTAGGATCCGCAGCCGCCGCATCGGCTTCGTTTTTCAGTCGTTCAACTTGCTGTCGCGCTGGCCGGCGGTTTCCCAGGTAGAGCTGCCCCTCATCTACCACCAAACGAACCACCGACGAGAGCGAGCCCTACGGGCGCTGGCCGAGGTGGGACTCCGCCATCGCGCCCGCCATCGTCCGACACAGCTCTCCGGTGGCGAGCAGCAGCGGGTGGCCATCGCCCGCGCGCTGGTGACGAACCCCTCGCTGATACTGGCGGACGAGCCGACCGGCGCCCTCGATACTAAGGCGACCGCCGACCTGATGGAGATGTTCGTCCGCTTGAACAGTCAGCGCGGCATTACGATAGTGTTGGTGACCCATGAGGTGGAAGTGGCGGCATACACGAATCGGGTAATTCAGATTCGTGACGGACGTATCGTCGCTGATGGGCCGCCGCAGAAGGCGGGCTTGCCGTCTCTTCCGCGGTCTTCCCAAGAGGGGGTAACGGTATGATCGTCATCAGCATGATCCAGGCGGCGCTCATGGCGCTCAGCGCGAACAAGATGCGGACTTTCCTGACTATGCTCGGCATCATCATCGGTGTGGGCGCCGTAATCGCCCTCATGGCCGCTGGCCAGGGCGCGAAGCAGGGCGTGACCAAGGAGGTGAGCGGACTCGGCAGCAACCTGATCTTCGTCACGTCGCAGCGGAGCCAGGGCCAGCAGTCAAGCGGGAGCAGGAGTTTCAACCCGTTCTCGCTCACAACCGACGATGCCGACGCGCTGAAGAGCAATGCGCTTCTTCCTTACGTCGGAGCGGTGGTGGCAGAGTTCAACCTGAGCCTGGAGTCGCAGATCACCGGCAACGGGCGCACCACGACTGCGACAGCGCTGACGGGCACTCAGCCTGACTTCCAGGAAGTGCGGAGCTACCACGTGGCGGTGGGAAGCTTTCTCACTAATGATGACATGACCCGAAAGTCCACGAACGTCGTTCTCGGCGCGAAGGTGGCGCAGGACCTCTTCGACACACCCGCGAACGCCATCGGCAAGGACGTCCGTCTCAACTTCGGGCCGTTCTCCCTGAACCTGACCGTCATCGGCGTCATGGAGGCGCGGGGAGCGGCAGGCAGCGGTACCGATGACACGACGATTCTGGTGCCGCTAACGACCTTTCAGGCAAAGGTGCCCTTTGGCCGCAGCCCCACCGGCAAGTCCAACATCCAGGAGATCATTGTCAAGGTGACGTCAGGGAGCAAGGTCAACACGACGAAGGCAGCGATGACCCAAGTCCTGCTCCAGCGTCACGACAACAGCGAGGACTTTACGGTGCAGACCCAGGAGGACCTCACGGCCACGGCACGGAACGTGAGCCGGACGCTAACCATCCTCTTGGGCGCCATCGCTGGCATCTCCCTGGTGGTTGGCGGCATCGGCACGATGAATATCATGCTCGTGTCCGTAACGGAACGAACGCGCGAGATCGGCATCCGCAAGGCGGTCGGTGCCAATAGGCAGGACATTCTCCTGCAGTTCATCATCGAGGCTCTGGTCGTGACGGTCGTAGGGGGAGCCGTCGGCGTGCTCGCGGGAGTCCTCGCCGCTCGGCTCGCCAACGGCCAGAGTTTCGGCACCTCCGCGGCTGTCACGACGCTGGTAACGCCGCTCAGCATCTTCATCGCGTTCGGCGTATCTCTAGCTATCGGGCTCTTCTTTGGTATCTATCCGGCATTCCGCGCCTCCCGTCTCGACCCGATCGAAGCGCTTCGGGCAGAGTGATCCGGGCAGGGAGAACGGGTGGAAGCAGTCTATTGGCGACGATGGGCCAGAGCGTGGGAAGACGTTGACACGCTTTCGGGAGCGGGCATAGACTGAACTTGTTGACCGTTGGAGAGCCCGTCCTAATCAGCTTGCTGGAGAAGAGATGACTGACGTTCTCGTTAACGGCATTCGACTCCATTACCAGGTGTACGGAGAGGGCGCGCCGCTGGTACTGGCGCACGGCTATGGCGCCACCCTCGATATGTGGGCAGGACAGACTGAGGCGTTCTCTCAGAAGTGTCAAGTGGTGGTCTACGACATGCGCGGACACGGACGCACCGAGGCTCCCCGCGATTGGTCATCCTACAACCTGGACGACTACGTGGAGGACCAGCGTCAGCTTATGGACCACCTCGGCATCGATACCGCCTACGTGGGAGGCCTGTCGATGGGCGGCGCGATAGCCCTCCGGTTTGCGCTGGCGCATCCACAGAGGTTGAAGGCTCTTCTCCTTTGTGACACGAGTGCGCGCAACTACGCGCTGCAGGGCGATGGGTCGGGAAGCGCCCCTGGCGCGGTACGCAGGTTCATCTTCCGCGATGTCGTGCCGGCGAGTTTCGCCTTTGCTCGCTACTTGCCCGTGCAACTTCTCCCGCAGGTACACAAGGCGCCTGAAGGCGTGAAGTCCTACATTCGCAATATGCGACAGCACACGGCGTTGGGTCTGAGAGGTGCCTGGCATGCCCTTATGGGGCAGGAGAACCTGGAGGATCGCCTGGACGAGATCCGCGTGCCCACGCTTATCATTGTGGGTGATCGTGACCCCCTGCTGACGCCGAGCCGTGTCATGCAGCAGCGCATTCCCGGCTGCCGCTTCGTGCTGATCAATGGCTCTGGTCACGGTACGGCGAACTGGCGACCGGAGGCCTTCAACAAGGCGGTGCTGGAGTTCCTCGAGGACGTGGAGGCCGGCCGGCCTGTCGAAGGCGAGACGGCGCTCTAGGGTTGGAGGCGCCGCACTTATGGCAGTGAACACACCACAGAACACCACCGGCATCTGGTCGCCGTCCCCGTCGCTTTCGCCGCGCGTCCGACGCCTCCGCGAAGAGTTTTTCTCCTTCGCGGCCCGCGACTACTTCCGCAACGAGGTCCGTCCCTACGGCAGCGGCACCCCCTGGGACCAAGTCTGGTCCCCCTACAACTGGGGAGTCGTTCCGGAGATGTACCCTATGTTTGACGCCGTCAGCGACAGCCTGCTGGCGGCCGCCGAGGCTGTCCCTTTGCCGGCCGGCTTCTGGGATGAGCCGCTGGTTGTTCGCCGCGCCCTCTTCTTCCGCGAGGTCGTCGAGCGCTGCCTGCCGGTGAAGATCCTGGAAGGCGAACTCATCGTCGGCTCCTACTTCAACACCGCCCTCTCAAAGGCCCACACGCGGGCTGAGGCTCGCACCTGGCAGCAGGGCGTCCGCCGCTGGCGAGAGAAGGCAGGCAGGCTCAACGACAACGGCGTCGGCAACTGCGGCGCCATTCCCGGTCACCTGATACCCAACTACCCGAAGGTGTTGCGACTGGGCTTCCGCCGCATCGCCGCCGAGCTGGAGGAGATGCGGGTGCGTGAGCCCGACGCGACCAAGCGGGAATTCTTACGCGCGCTCATCATCTGCTGCGAAGCCGCTGTCGCCCTTGCCGGACGGTATGCAGACGAAGCGGAACGACTGGCCCGAGAAGAGACCGATCGGGCGCGTCGGCTCGAATTGGAGGAGATCGCCCGCATCTGCCGCCGGGTGCCGGGGGAACCGGCCACGACCTTCCAGGAGGCGCTCCAATCGCTCTGGTTCGCGCACATGCTGGTCATGGTTGCCGAGTCCTACCCGGGCCCCGGCCTCTCACCCGGACGAATCGACCAGTACCTCTACCCCTACTACCAGGCGGACATGGCAAGCGGCTGTCTCGACCGTCAACAGGCCCAAGAACTCCTCCAGTGCCTCTGGATCAAGCACAACTATGCCTATGACTACCAGGGACGGATCGGCAACCAGGGGATCAACTCCGGCTTCGGACAACTGATAACTCTCGGCGGTATCAACGCCGGCGGCAGCGATGCCAGCAACGATCTTACCTGGCTGATGCTCGACGTCATCGAGGAGATGAATCTGCTGGAGCCCAAGCCCAACGTCCGCCTGCACGAGAAGACGCCGGAGGAGTTGCTGCGCCGCGTCGCCGGGCTTATCGCCCGCGCCCAGGGCTCGCCTTTCCTGCTCAACTTCGACGAGGCGTCGATCCGGGGCCTGGCCTGGCAGGGACTTCCCGAAGACCAGCTCTGGGACTACGCACCGGTCGGCTGCTTGGAGAACACTCTCCAGGGCTGCGACCGCTCCGGCACCGTCGACGTCAACCTGAATCTGGCCAAGGCGGTCGAACTCACGCTTAACGACGGCGTCGACATGGCGACCGGCCGGCGCCTGGGCCCGCGCACCGGCGACCCCAGCGCCTTTCCGGACTTCCCGTCGTTCTTGGCCGCCTTCAAGCAGCAACTCGCCTCACTGCTCGATCAACTCATCGACTGCAACAACCAGGCTGACGCTTTGCGCTCCGGGTTCGAGCCGACGCCCTACCTGAGCGTCCTCGTCGATGGTTGCGCCGAAAGTGGTCGGGATGTCACGGCCGGTGGAGCGCGCCACAACTACATCACCGTCGAGGGAATTGCCCTGGCGACAGCGGTAGACTCGCTCCTCGCCGTCAAGCACCTCGTCTACAACGAGCGGCGCGTGACAATGGATGAACTGCTGGCCGCGATTCGCGCCAACTTCGATGGTCATGAGGAACTACGTCAAATCCTAATGAACAGAGCTCCGAAGTTCGGCAGGGATGACCCGGAAGCAGACGACCTGGGCCGTGAAGTATCGCGGTTCTGGACGGAGGAGGCGTTCCGTCGCGTCTCCCCGGCAACCGGTCGGCGCTACCGTGGGGGATACCTCTCCTGGAACTACTGGATCGGCTACGCACCGCTGACTGCCGCCACGCCGGACGGCCGCAGGCGGGGGACATTCCTCTCCAACGGCGTCTGCCCGGTCAACGGTGCCGACCGCGAGGGGCCGACCGCTGCCATCCAGTCGGTAGGCCGCCTGGGACTGGAAACCGCGCCCAACGGCGCATCTCACACATTAAACCTCAGCCCGTCGCTCCTGCGCGACGAAGAGCACGTCGCCAAGCTGGCAGCCCTCCTGCGGGCGTACTGCCGCGTGGGTGGCACCGCCCTTCAGGTCAACGTCCTCGATTCTGAGACGCTGCGGGCGGCCCAGGCAGACCCGGAAGCCTACCGCAATCTGCTGGTGCGCGTGACGGGCTACAACGCCTACTTTGTCACCCTGGGGCGTGAGATTCAGGACGAGATCATCGCTCGCGAGGCGGGCCGGATTTGATCCGGCAGAAGAAACAGCATGTATAGCACGAGCAGCCGCACCACTCACGAAACCTCGATGGAGACAGCAGACAGCGCTGGAGTTGGCACAGGCATTACCTTCAACGTGCAGCGCTTCAGCACCGAGGATGGCCCCGGCATCCGCACGACCGTCTTCATGAAGGGCTGTCCGCTGCGCTGCCGCTGGTGCCACAATCCGGAGGGCCTTTCGCCGCACCCGCAACTCGTCTGGTACGACGTGCGCTGCATGGGTTCCCGTGCCTGTCTGGCTGTCTGCCCGACTCAAGCCCTGGAATTGACACCGGCGGGGATGCGAATCGACCGCGAGCTCTGCTCACCTTGTGATCGCTGCGTCGATGCCTGTCCCAGCGGCGCCCTTGAGGTCATCGGCCGGCGTTGGACGCCGGAAGAACTCTTCGCGTTGGTGGCCAGGGACGCCGCCTTCTATGAGACATCCGGCGGTGGTGTGACAGTGTCCGGCGGCGAGCCTGCCATGCAGCCTGACTTCCTGGAGGCCTTCCTGGCGCGGTGCCACCAAGCCGGCATCGCTGCGGCCATCGACATCTGCGGCTACGCGGACGCCACCGTGTACGAGCGCCTGCTGCCGTATGTCAGCCTCGTGCTTTTCGACCTGAAGGTGGCCGACCGGGAGCGACACCACGAGGCCACGGGCGTCTACCCTGATCGCATCTTTGAGAACGCCGCCGCCATCGCGGCGCGTGGCGTCCCAATGTGGGTGCGGACGCCGGTGATCCCCGGCTACACGGATGACGAGGAGAATGTCGCGGCGCTGGCCGCATTCATCGCTGAACGGCTGCCATCGGTTGAGCGCTGGGACCTGCTCGCCTACACGAACCTGGGGCGGCCCAAGTACGGCCGTCTGGATTTGCCCTATCCGCTGGGAGATGCGGACCTGCTTCTGCGGGAGCGGATGGAGCGACTGGCCACCGTCGCCCAGCGGAGCGGTGTGCCGACTGTAGTGTGGTCCGGCGCTACCCGGGATTAGACACATGACTGCCACCGACCTGACGGATGTCAGACTCGATCCGGGGGCCGTTCGCGTTCTCTCCGAGATGCGAGTGCCCAAGTTCCTGGCCACCCGCGACGCCGACGGCATCCCGAACGTCGTGCCGGTGCTTTCCTTGGAGGCCTTCGACGAGCGAACGGTCGTCTTCGGAGAGATGATGATCTGGAAGACGCGCCGCAACCTGGAAATGGATCCGCGGGTGTCAATCCTGGTACTTTCACCCGACCTGCGGACCTGGACGATCCGCGGCCGGTTCCTGGAGTTCGTACGCAGCGGCCCCTACTACGATCACGTCGCAGCCAAAGAGAGCGCCCGCTACAACCCCTACGGCAGCTATCGGAGCGCCGGGGTCATTGAGGTGCTCGGATCACCTCGCCCAACGCGGGTCTCACAGCGCAGCCTGCTCTTGGACACCGTTCGCTGTCGCCTGCTGGCGCGCAGCCTTTCGCGCGATGGGCAGATGCCGCCGACGATGCCGGTTCAGGTCGAGGAGAAGTTCGGCAGGCTGAAAGCGGCCAAGGCGCTGGCCGTCGTTGATGCTTCTGGTCACCCCGACTGCTACCCCGGGCTGCCGCTGGTGACGGCGGGGCGTGGACATCTGGTGTTCGGGGGTGCTGCTGCTAGCGACCTGGTCACCCTCGCGCCCGGCGCAGCCATCGCCGCTGCCGTCCTCACTCCCGAAGCGGTTGCCTATCAGGTTAAGGGAACCTTGGCCGGTCTGCGCCGCAGTCTGGGGCGGACGCTCGGCGTTATCGACGTGCGGGAGGCGTATAGCGCCTGCCCGCCGCTGCCGGGCCAACCTCTGCCGGTGAGGATCTAGAGCCCGGTCTCCGAGTCGGTTCTTCGAAGCGAGCGGCGGACGCCCGCCCCGATTGACAAGAGCCCCCTTTTGGGTCATGATCGGGGCAATCTTGGCTTTTCACGAGCTACCACAAGGAGGTATCTATGCGTTACCGAGGATGGTTCCGGTTAGTGGGGTTGCTGGCGGTGGCTGCAATGGCGTTGACGTTCTTCGTAGCCTGCGGCGACGACGAGGAGAAGGAGACGTCCAAGGTCACCCCTGCGGGCACTGAAGCGGCGGAAGTTCCCGAGTTGAGTGATGGCGTGCTTCAAGTAGGCTCGGATATCGCCTACGCGCCCATGGAGTTCTTCGAAGAGGGAACCCAGAATCCCCAGGGTCTGGATATTGACCTGGCAAATGCCTTGGCTGAGGAGCTGGGGGTGCGCGCCGAGTTCACCAACACCGGCTTCGACGGCATCATCGGCGCCCTGACCACCAACCGCTTCGATATCATCATGTCGGCGATGACGGTTACCGAGGAGCGCGAAAAAGAGATCGACTTCATCCCTTACTTCGCCGCTGGCACCGACATCCTGGTGGCCGAAGGCAACCCCAAGAACATAAAGACTATCGAGGACCTCTCCGGCCTCACCGTCGGCGTGCAAATCGCAACTATCCAGGTGGACCAGTTGCAGGCGGCCAACGATCAACTCAAGGCGGCAGGAAAGCCGGAAATCAACGTTCTCACGTTCGACCAGAACCCTCTGGCAGTAGAGCAGCTTCGGACCGGTCGCGCCGACGCCGTGATAGCTGACGCACCGGTAGTAGCCAACGACGCCCGCCTGTCGGAAGGGAAGCTGGAAGCGCTGGGTTTGGCCATCGAGGCGGCCCCCTACGGCATCGGTGTGGACAAAGGGTCTGCGCAACTGAAGGCGGCCGTCAAGGGCGCTCTGGAGAAGCTGATTGCCAATGGAAAATACAAGGCGATCCTGATAGATTGGGGTCTCGAGGGCGGCGCCGTAGACTAACCAGACAGGACACCCCGCTCGATTCCCTCAGTTGCATGCCACTGGCGAAGCCCCCTGGCGCTCAGTCGCTGACCACGGGGGCTTCTGCTAGTCCTGCCACCATGAGCGAAGATCGGAGACAGATCCCAAGAGGAGGCAACTGCCATGCCATTCCCCCTTCCATCCATCGACTTTGATCCCCACGTCGTCTGGAGATTCCTCTTCAACTCGGTCATTCTGGAAGGGGCACAGCGCACGCTCATCGTGGCGCTAATAGCTCAGGTTCTCGGCGTTGGCTTGGGGGTAGTCTCCGCGCTAATGCGCATGTCCAAGAACCCGCTGATCAGCGGTCCTGCCAACTTCTACGTATGGTTCTTTCGCGGGACGCCTCTCTTGATCCAGCTCCTCTTCTGGTACAACGGGATACCGCAGCTCTTCGACAATCCGGACATCACGCGGGAGCTTACCTCCTTTCGGGTGGCCATCTTCGCTCTCGGAGTGAACGAAGGGGCCTACATGACGGAGATCGTGCGAGCCGGCATTGAATCGGTGGAGAAAGGACAGACGGATGCGGCCAAGTCCTTGGGCATGACCTATGCCATGACTATGCGGCGCATCATTCTGCCGCAGGCGTTTCGAGTCATCCTGCCGCCCACGGGCAACGAGTTCATCGCCATGCTCAAGAACTCGTCTCTGGCCTTCGCCATCGGCCTGGTGGAGCTCTCCAACGCTGCTCGCTCAATCTACTCGGTCAACTACAACGTCATGGAGCTTCTAGCTGTGGCCTCTATCTGGTATCTTGTAATGACATCGGTATTCAGCCTGATACAGGCCGAACTGGAGTCCCGCCTGGCTGTGGGGCAGAACCGACCTCCGACCTTGTTTGGGAGGATGACGGAGGCGTTTGGGACCAGGGAGACGCGAGTCCACTGATCATGCGACCTTCTGAAATAGCCGCCATGATCCGCTGCGAGGACGTGCACAAGCGCTTCGGCAGGCTGGAAGTTCTGCGCGGCGTCAGCCTTGACATCGAGAAGGGCGAAGTAGTGGTGATCGCCGGACCCAGCGGCTCCGGCAAGTCGACCTTGTTGCGCTGCATCAACCACCTGGAGCGCGTGGACAAGGGGCGCATCTACGTGGATGGCCAGCCCGTGGGCTATCGGGAGGTTAAGGGAAAGTTCGTTGAGAAGAGCGAACGGGAGGTGGCCAGGATGCGGGCCTCTATCGGCATGGTCTTCCAGCGGTTCAACCTGTTCCCGCACCTCACAGTCTTGAGCAACGTAATCGACGCGCCCGTCCACGTGCGCAAGTTGAAGCGGAGCGAGGCCCTGGAAGCCGGCCGGACCATGTTGCGGAAGGTCGGCCTTGGCGACAAGCTCGATTCCTATCCGGCGCAACTCTCAGGCGGTCAACAGCAGCGAGTCGCTATTGCCCGCGCCCTGGCCATGGAGCCCAAGGTGATGCTCTTCGACGAACCCACGTCGGCCCTCGACCCGGAGTTGGTCGGCGAGGTGCTGGAGGTCATGAAGTCGCTGGCGCGGGACGGAATGACCATGATTGTCGTTACTCACGAGATGGGCTTCGCGCGCGAGGTGGCGGACCGCGTGATGCTCATGGATGAAGGCGTCATCATTGAAGAGGGCCCCCCGGCTCAGTTCTTCAACAATCCCCGCAATGAACGCACCAAGCTGTTCCTGAGCAAGATCCTGTAGGGCCTCCTGCGCGGGGTTCTGCCGCCTCCCTACTCCTGCTCTGTCCACTCCAGAACGGAGTCGCCTGTGATCTCCTG
>Ga0315276_10004477_pt1 | contig 12826 bp, 17 predicted proteins | sample YL17G05_0_MG_FD_204542 | JGI IMG/M metagenome (GOLD analysis project Ga0315276, IMG submission 204542) | Sediment microbial communities from Yellowstone Lake, YNP, Wyoming, USA - YL17G05_0 | ecosystem: Environmental > Aquatic > Freshwater > Lake > Sediment | place: USA: Wyoming | collected... | reverse complement strand
AAGCATCCGGCTCGCGCTCACTTGCCTGCTCCCGATCGTCGTCATCGTCGGCGCCTGGATGGTCCGCAACCAGCGGGTGTTCGGGCGCCCCGTGCTGGTCTCCACCAATGGCGGATACAACCTCTGGCTCGGCAACCACCCGGGCGTCAAGGCCTCGATGGGGAACCGGGCCGAGACGCCGGGAACGAACGAAGTGCCGGGCATGCAGGCGGAGGCCGCACGCATCTGGTCACTGTCGGGGAACGAAGCGACGCGGGATTCCGCGTTCACCCGCCTAGCTCTCGAGTACATCGCGGCCGACGTCCCGCGCTTCCTGCGCCTCTCGCTGAGCAAGTCGCTGGAGCTCTGGGCCCTCTACCCTCAACCGATGAACGAGGATCGGCCGCGCCTGGGCATCGAGAAGCTCGCCAGCCTCCTCTCCTACGGACTGCTCCTGCCCTTCGCCCTGGTGTGGCTCTTCGTGTCCCTGCCCAGGAGCCGCGTGGCGGTCCTCGTCCTGCTCCTCTTCCTCGCCTACTCGCTGGTGCACGCCGTCATCCTGTCCAAGGTGCGGTTCCGTCTGCCGCTGGACACCTTCGTCATCATCTATGGCTGCGGCGGGATCGTAGCCGCGGTCCGCGCTCTGAGTCGCCGCCAGCTGGCAAAGCCGCGTCCGGGACCCTGACCCCGGCGCGACCGCATGGCCGAGACGGAGAAGAGCGCACCTCGGGATGCCGCGGCGCCGAACTCTCTGGCGGGGATCCCGACGCACACGCCCGATCCAGCGGCGCCGGGCGGCCGCCGCACCCGCTCCGCCGGGGAGATCAAGCGCGAGTGGTACGAGACGGTCCACCGGGGAGCGGGCGACCGGCTGCTCCAGCTCAAGGTTCGCGCGGGCGTGATGGGCGCGCTGCTGGGCGGCGTCATGGCGCTCACCGACCTCTACGTCGCGCTCAAGATCGGCTGGACCCCGGGCGTGGCCATCACCGCCTGCATCCTCTCCTACTCCATCTGGCGCGGCCTGCGCCTGCTGATGCCGCGGGTCGTGCGCAGCGACTTCAGCATCCTCTAGGTGGTGCCCGTCGCCTCGGGCCTGATCGCGGGCGAGAGCCTGATGGCAGTGCTCATCAGCGCCCTGATGGCGTTCGGCGTGGCGCAGAAGCAGGCGCGACGGTCTGCCGCCATGGCGCCATCTCAGCCGATCTTTCGCGGGCCGATGCGGCAGACCGCGTAGAGCGGGCAGAAACCGACGAAGGCGGTGATCAAGGGGACGACCCCGATCCAGCCCCACGGGGTGCGGGGTCCCAGGAAGACCAGGCTCAACAGAACGAGCCCGACCACGATTCGCACGGCCTCGTCCAGGGTGCCGATGTTCTTCTTCATCATCCCTCCGTTGGCGCCCGGGCCCCCTGCCGCGGACCGGCGGGGGACCTCGGACCTCGACCGGTGAGATGCGGGCTGCCCGGTCGAGGATTCGCGGCCTCGTGGGACGTGCGCTCGGGCCACGGCACGCAGGCACCGCCCGAAGGCGGGCGGCACGCGGAGCACTAGACAGCCCCGGACCTCCCTGTCTCCGCCGCAGCGCCGCTACTCCTGCGGCCTGAGGTGCAGCTCCTTCCAGATCTCGGGCTCCACCTCGCTCGGGCAGCCGTCCATCAGGCTCGCGGCGGTGGTGGTCTTGGGGAACGCGATGGTGTCGCGGATGTTGTCGCGCCCGGCCATGAGCATGACGATGCGGTCGAAGCCCAGCCCGATGCCGCCGTGCGGCGGCGCGGCGTAGCGGTAGGCCTCGAGCAGGAAGCCAAACTTGGCGTGCGCCTGCTCGCGCGTGAGCCCCACGACCTTCATCACGCGCTCCTGGATGTCTGGCCGGTGGATGCGCATCGAGCCCGATCCCAGCTCGGTCCCGTTCAGGACCAGGTCGTAGAGTGTCGCGTGGACGCCGCCCGGGTCGCTCTCCAGGATCGCCAGGTGCTCGGGCTTGGGCATGGTGAACATGTGGTGGCGCGGCGCCCAGCGATTCGCCTGCGCGTCCCACTCGAAGAGCGGGAAGTCGCGGACCCAGAGAAAGCGCCACTCGCGCTCCTTCCCCTTGACGAGCGGCTGGCCGAGTTGAGTGCGCAGCACGCCCAGCGCCTTGAGCGTGGGCTCCCACGGACCCGACGTGTAGAGGACCGCGTCGCCCTCCTTCGCCCCAACGGCCGTCAACAGCTCATCAAGCAGTGCCCCCGGGAAAACCGCCTCGGCCTTCGGGCGCTCGGCGGGCAGGACCTTCAGGAACCCCAGGCCCGCCGCACCCGCACCCTTCACGACCTCCTCGTACTTGCGCAACCGCGACCCCGAGATCCCGGCACCGCCCGGGATCGGCAGCGCCACGCCGGTGCCGCCCCCGGTCCGGGCCGGGCTAGCGACCACGTTGCGCGGCGAGCGCGCCAGGATCTTGGTCACGTCGTGGAACTCGAGACCGAAGCGCAGGTCGGGCTTGTCGCTTCCGTAGCGGCCCATGGCCTCGCGGAAGGTCAGCCGCGGGAACGGCCGCGGGACCTCGGTGCCGAGCACGTCCTTCCAGAGCGCGACGAACAGGCCCTCGACCGCCTCGAACACCTGGTCCTCGTCCACGAAGGACATCTCGAGGTCGATCTGCGTGTGCTCGGGCTGGCGGTCCGCGCGCAGGTCCTCGTCGCGCAGGCAGCGCGCGAGCTGGAAGTAGCGGTCCACTCCGGCGATCATCAGCGTCTGCTTGTAGAGCTGCGGCGACTGCGGCAGGGCGTAGAACCGTCCCTGGTGCACGCGGCTCGGCACCACGTAGTCGCGCGCGCCCTCGGGCGTCTGCTTGACCAGCATCGGGGTCTCGACCTCGAGGAAGCCCGCGTCCGAGAGGTGCGCCCGCGCGGCCTGGGCCGCCCGGTGGCGCAACGCCAGCACGCGCGACAACTCGGGCCGGCGCAGGTCGAGGTAGCGGTAGCGCAGGCGCAGATCCTCGTTGGCGAGATTGACCTCCTCGCTCGGCAGCACCGGGAGCGGGTCCGCCGCGGCCAGCGTCTTCAGCTCGCGCACGTCCAGCTCGACATCGCCGGTCGGCATCTCGGCGTTGCGCGCCTCCGCCGGGCGCCCGGCCACTACGCCCCGGACCGCGACCACGTACTCGAGCCCCAGGCGCGTGGCGCGCCGGAGCAGCTCCGCGCCCCCCGTCTCGGGGCGGAAGACGACCTGCGTGAGTCCGTGCCGGTCACGCAGGTCCACGAACAGCACGCCGCCGTGGTCGCGCGCGCGGTGCACCCAGCCCATGAGCGTGGCGGAAGCACCCGCGTGGGAGCGGCGCAGCTCACCGCAGGTGTGCGACCGGCGCCACCCGCCGAGGTCTTCGAGCACGATGCCCTGAGACTCCGTCATGGCTCTTCCGTCCTCTTCGCGCCGCCGCGGGCGGGCGGTGGCGCCTGCGCCAGCCGCACGCCGAGCGCATCCGCGAGCCCTTTGCGCGCCAGCGTCTCCTGCGTGCCGCTCGCGAGATCCTTCACGGCCACCTCGCCGCGCTTCCACTCGTCCTCGCCGAGGATGACCAGCAGCCGCGCGCCGCTCCTGCCGGCCGCCTTCATCTGGGCGCCGAAGCCGCGCGCCTCCACGTCGAGCTCCACCGGGAAGCGGCGTCTCAGCTCACGCGCCAGTGCGAGGGCCGCGCCGTGCGTGGCCTCCATCGCCGCGATGTAGATGCCCGCGGCCGGGGCCGGCGCCGCGGCGCCACGTTCCTCCAGCACCAGCATGGCGCGGTCGAGCCCGATGGCGAAACCCACGCCCGGCGTGGGCGGGCCACCCAGCGCCGCGATGAGTCCGTCGTAGCGGCCGCCCCCGCCCAGCGCGCTCTGGGCGCCCAGCGAGCGGTCGTGCACCTCGAAGGCCGTGCGGGTGTAGTAGTCGAGCCCGCGCACCAGGCCGTGGTCCACTTCGTAGGCGACCCCGACCGCCTCGAGCCCGGCGAGCACGGCCTCCCAATGGGCGCGGTCGGCCGCGTCGACGGCGTCCAGCATGCGCGGCACCTCGCCCAGCTCGCGGAACAGCGCCAGATCGCCCTCGTCCTTGGTGTCGAGCACTCGCAGCGGGTTCACGGCAAGGCGCTGCTGAGAGTCGGCGCCGAGCCGCTCGTGCACCGGCGCGAGCCACTCGCGCAGACGTTCGCCGTAGGTGCGGCGCGAGGCCGGTTGCCCGACGCTGTTCAACACCACGGTCAGGTCCCGGAAGCCCCAGGCCTCGTAGAGGTCCACGAAGAGCGTGATCATCTCCACGTCCGCGCCGGGCGCGGGCGAACCCACCAGCTCGCAGTTGACCTGCGAGAACTGCCGGTAGCGGCCCTTCTGCGGGCGCCCGTAGCGGAACACCGGTCCCATGCTCCACAAGCGATGGATGCGTGTGCGCCCGCCGAGACCGCGCTCGAGGAAGGCGCGCATCACGCCCGCGGTGAACTCGGGCCGGAGCGCCAGGTCACGGTCCCCGAGGTCCTTGAAGCGGTACATCTCCTTCTGCACGATGTCGCTCGACTCGCCCGAGGTGCGGGCGAAGAGCTCGAAGTCCTCGAACAGCGGCGTGCGGATCTCGCCGTAGCCGTAGCGCTCGAGCACGCCGCGGGCCTGCGCTTCGGCCCACTGCCAGCGGCCGAGATCCTCGGGCAGCAGGTCGCGCGTGCCGCGGGGAGCCCGGAATCTGGGCGCCATTGGTCAACTCCTCACGAACGTCACGTAGACGAACTGTGCGATCGCCCCGCCCATCACATCGGCCAGCAGGTCGAAGATGTCGCTCTGCCGCCCCGGGATGAGGGACTGGAGGGACTCGTCCGCCGCGCCCACCACCACGACGAGGCAGATCGCGATCGTGGCCGCGAAGAGCGGCCGGCTCACCCGCAGGGTCGCGCGCACGGCCCGCACCAGCAGGAGCCCGAGCACCAGGTACTCGCCCGCGTGCAGGAGCTTGTCCGCGTTCGGGAAGATGATCGGCGGCTGCAGGTGCTGCTGCGAGCTGAGCGCGAAGATGACGGTGACGTAGACCAGCACGGGCAGCCAGAAACCCACGAAGAGCAGGAAGAACCTGCGTTCCGGTGGTCGGGTCGCCATGCCCAACTCCTCTCGCGGCGGGCCGCATGCGGGTCAGAAAAGGGACGGCAGGATAGCATGCGGCCTCCGCTCCGTCATCCCGACGATCCCCCGACGATCCCCCGGCAGAAAGCACCCCGGGCAGAAGAAAGCACATTGCCGGACGGCCACGAGTAACGAGCACCCATCCGGAGACCGCTTCGCAGGATCGGCCGGGGCGCTCGGGGGCTTGTCGACGGAACAGGGGTCATGCCGCCGACTTGACGGTGGGGGAACTCATCCGTAGATTGTCCGGGCTTCGCTGCTCGCGAGCGGCTCATCCACGCTCGCGCTCTGCGCCGCTAGCTCAACTGGCAGAGCAACTGACTCTTAATCAGTAGGTTCTAGGTTCAAGTCCTAGGCGGCGCACCAGCTTAGCTTTGGATGCTCGGAGCATCTTCCCCGCTCCGTTCTTTGCCCTGCGCCTGTGCGCGGCACTGCACGAGGCGCAGGGCTTCGCGTTTGGCGAGGTCGTCGCCGACAAAGGGAGCGGCCAAGTCATCAGTGGGGGTGGCGCACAGGTGACGGTCAGCGCAGGCGGAGACATCTTCCGTGAGGTTGGTCCACCACCACGCGTCGCGTGCAGCGACGACTAACTCCGCACCCTCCCGGCGCTGAGCCTGTGCAGTTGGGTCAGTTAGTCCGCAGCTGCCACCTTGGCATCCGAGCGAGCCATGCCGCGTCGGCGAAGATACTTGGTGACGTGTTCCAGCAGGAGCTTGTCCCACACCTCTTCGAACCCGGTGTTCGGTGCATCGATGATTAGGCGAGGGTGGCCCGGCGTCGTGAGAAACCGATCGCCCCGCTGGCCCACCTGCAGATAGAAGGCGCGCGATCGGAGAATGAGATCGACCAGCGCGCCCTGGGATGCGATCTGGAACTCCAGCACCATGGTCAGCACGACAGGTCGCTCAAACTCCAGCACCAACAGTGACCTGCCCCCGGTGATACTGCCAGCTCCTATGTGAGTCCTGCAGCTAGTTGGATGGCTGCGGGCGCCGGGGGCCGGTAGCCTAGAGCGCTGTGCGGCCGCCTTTGATTGTACTCCTGCCGCCAGGCTTCGATCAGCACCTGGGCCTCCCGTAACGTATAGAAGATCTCCCGGTTCAGCAGTTCGTCCCGCAGCTTGCCGTTAAACGACTCCACGTACCCGTTCTCCCACGGGCTGCCCGGCTCGATGAACAGCGTCTGCACCCCTACCCGCGCCAGCCACTCGCGCACCCGGTGAGCCGTGAACTCCGAGCCATTGTCCAGCGCAGGTACGCCGGTGTTCCCCGGTGTACGAACAACTCCGCCAGCCGGTCGAGGACATCGTCAGCCTTGAGGCTCCGCGCCACGTCGATGGCCAGGCACTCCCGCGTGTACTCATCCACCAGCGTCAGCATCCGCAGCGGCCGCCCATCGTGCGTCCGATCCAGCACAAAGTCGCACGACCAGACCTCGTCAGGACGCTCCGCCCGTCGCCGCACACACGACCCGTCGTTCAGCCACAGCCGGCTCCGCTTCGGTGGCCGCTGCGGTACCTTCAGCCCTTCCTGCCGCCAGATCCGTTCCACCCGCTTGTGGTTCACCCGCCACCCCTCGGCCTGCAGGAGAGCCGTGATCCGCCGATAGCCGTACCGCCCGTACGCTTGCGCGAGCTCGGTGATGCGCCCGACCAGCCGGAGTTCGTCGTCGGCCAGCGTGACCTCATGGCGCTGCGTCGACCGCACTTGACCCAGCACTCGACAGGCCCGACGCTCCGAGACTTCCAACTCCTCGCAGGCGCGTCTGACCGCACGCCGTCGGCGCGTCGGGCCTATAAGTTTCCCGCGGCCGCTTCCTTGAGGATGGCCATGTCGAGCGCCTGCTCGGCCACCATCCGCTTCAGCCGCGCATTCTCGCGCTCAAGTTGCTTCAGTCGTTTGGCCTGGTCCAGCCGCAGGCCCCCGTACTCCTTGCGCCACCGGTAGCAGGTCTGCTCCGTCACCCCGAGCTTGCGGCAGGCCTGCTGGGCGCTCTGGCCCTTGGCCAGCTCGACCTCGACTGTACGCAGCTTGCCGATGATCTCCTCGGGCGTGTGCCGCTTGCGAGCCATCTCCCTGCCCCCTTCCTCGAAAGCCCGGTCAAGAATATCCCATCGCCTCTGGACCGATCTGAGGGGGTCAGGTCAGCTCGAGCATCAGGATAGCGCGGTCCCTGCGGCGTCGGCAGGCGTGCCCTCGCTGCCCCGGGGCCTCAGGGCGGCGGCGTCTCGCGCTCCCGTGTGCGACTCGCCCCGGCGCGTGAGAGGGGCGCCATGACCGCGCAGCCGTAGACGAAGCCGGCGACGTGCGCCCACCACGCCACGCCCCCGGTGGCGTGCGCGCTCACGAGCTCGCCCGAGACGAACTGGAACACGAACCACAACCCGAGCAGCACCAGCGCCGGCACCGCCATCACCTGAATCACCACCAGGATGGGCACCACGGTGAGCACGCGCACGGGAACAGCAGCGCGTAGGCCCCCAGCACACCGGCGATCGCGCCGCTCGAGAAACGCGAGGATCTTCCCCACCACCCCAGGTTCGGCCACGGACGCGATGCCCCGGTGGGCTGAGCCTACCCGTTCGCGCAATCCGGTGAGCAGGTCACTGCATCCGCGCCGGCAATCGAGATCTGGCCGGGTCGCTTCGGGACAGACTAGAAGGCGTATCCCGCGCTGAGCGTGAGGGCCGTGTCGTCGCCCGCGCCAGCCTTGCCCTTGTCGATGGCGTAGTAACCGCCTTCGCCACGAACCAGGACGTGCTTGCCGATGACGTACTCGGCGCCGAGCGCCACCACCAGGCTGCTGCCGGACTTCTTCCGTGCACCGCTGCCCAGGCTCGTGAACTTGTAGCCGATGTCCGACTGCCAGACCACGAGTCCTGCCCGCGCGATCGCGGAGAAGTCGCGCACGATCGGCAGCGAGCCCGTCGGGGTGATCTCGAAGCCGGAGACGCTCGCTTCGAAGAAGTCGCCACCCGAGGTCTGGACCCGCGCCTTGCCCAGAGCCATGTAGCCGCCTTCGATGCCCACGTACTTGTTCATTCGATAGCCCGCGAAGGGCCGCACAATGGACGCGCCGGGCTTCCAGTCGAGCGTGTGGAACTCCACGCTTGCTTTGTCGACCGTGGTCATCACCGTGCCTGCCCCGAAGCCGACATACGCTCCGGCGAATGCACTCACGGCCGCGAAGGTCATCATGAGCACGCAGGCCGTGATGACCAAGGGCAGGTGCCGCGCTGCACGCGCGGCGACGCGATGACGAGGAGTCCTGGCGGCCACACTCACGTCGAAACGTCGAGTCATGGAGAACCTCCTGGTCCGAGTTGGAACTGGCCCTTTCGGGCGCTGCTTCATCGGAGTCGGGATCATGCCTCCGCGTTCGCGGCGTGTCAAGCCATTTGAGAATGTGACCTGAAGGGGCATCGTCAAGCCGTTTGCGATGTAACCCGGTTGGAGTGGTTGGGGCGGCTCGCCAGGTCCCAGATGCGGGCGAGTTTGGTGTCGATGGTCTTGGACAGCACGAAGGGATCGGTGGTGTCGCGCAGTTGGATCAGCGCGGCGATTGTCTCGCGGTCGGCTTCTGGGTAGGCCTGCAGCCGCTCGAGCGGAGTGCGAGGCGTGTCGTAGACCCGCTTGAGTCGCGAGCCGATGCGTTCCTTGCGCAGGAGCTTCACCGAGGGCTGGAACAGGTTCATCATCAGCCGGAGCTCGTGGCGATAATGGCGATCAGACGCAAGCGCGGATTCGCGATCTACGGGTGCGCGCATGCCCTGTGCCACCGTTGACCCTCCTGCTGGCGAGTGACCAGCCTTACGAGGCCGGGTTGATCGACACAGAGCACATGACCCCGGATGCACAGCAGCGACTGACGCGGCTGCGTGATACGCTGACAATCTTGGGCGCGCATCTCACGGTGACATCAGCTTATCGCACACCATCGTACCAGCAGCAGTTCAGGGAAGTGTATACGAAGTATCATAACCCTTGGGTCAAGTCGGACCCGGATTGCTCCGACATCTTTGATGAGGTGGAAGCCGAAGCCGACACGCACAAGCTACTGCGTTCCAAGAAGGTGCCCGCCAGGGTCGACCGAGCGCCCCATGTCAAGGGGATCGCTTTTGACGCGACGTGGGTCCTTCCGCCAGGAGTTGACATCGACATCATTGCAAACGCCTGCGGGTGGTGGCGTCCATATCGGGACGGTGATCCCATGCATTTCCAGCTTCGCTAGAGGGAGGGACCAATGAGGCGTTTTCTCGTCTTGGCGATCTTGCTGATTGGCGTGAGTGCCTTTGTGACGGCGGTAGTTGAGAAGGCATCCACGGCTGGCCAGCGACCCGCATCACAGAGCTCGGTCAAGATTCCAAGGAAGATGGCAGCCCTGGATCGCGCCCGTGGAGAAGTGCCCGAGCCGCCTGTCCAGGTGTTTGCGGCGAGCTTCAACGATGGCGATCATGTCGTCTATCGCTACCACGTGGTCAACGGCAGCGCTTGGCCAATCGCGAAGCTGCTCATCGGCTACAACCATTTGCTCGATGAGTCCGTCATTGGCACCGGACCTGTCGGGTGGAACCCTGTGGGGTGGGACACTGCGGCGGCCAATTCCGTGCGGGCACCAACTGGCTGGTATGGAGAGACGATCAGCGATGAAGACATAGACCCACTCCACCACATCCAACTCCACATCCACTGGCAGGTGGACACGGTGACCAACGTACTCTACGGGGGGCAAGAATTGGCCGGCTTCACCGTCAGTGTCCCGGCTGCCGACTCGATGTACGAGAAAGGCCCTTGGACGGTCTACTTGAGCGCCGGACCGGTGAGACACTACACAGGCAAGTTGGCGTTTGACGCTACTGCCTCGGTGCCGCTGTCAAGCGTGTTCGCGCGAAATGGGATCACATCGACTCCAAATCCCACCCGAGGCACAGTGACCATCTCGTTCCGTGGCCCAACTACGGGAGCGGCCTTGATCGAGATGTACGACGCATCTGGACGACTCGTCCGCCGTCTACCCGGCAAGCTGACCGCAGGCCAAGGGTCTGTTCTCTGGGATCAGCGAAACTCGGAGGGTGGGCTGGTCGCGCCCGGAATGTACTTCGTCCGAGTCAAAGCGGGGGCTATGGAGAGGTTCAGCCGCGTGACCGTACTTCGCTGAAATCCGGGCCCGCGCCTCGACCGCAGCGGGCGAAGAACGCGGGGAGTGCTCGAATTGCGCAGCAGTGGAACCGGCACCCGTCCTCGTTCGGTCTCGAGAGTATTGCCGCCAGCCTGCGACCCTCAACATCGGTCTTCGAGACTTGCGATCGTCTTGGGTAGCTTCTCCTGCCGTAGGCCACAACCACCAGGACTTGACCATCTTCAGACAGAGCCTGGTGTCCCCTTGACAGAGTCGATTTCTTTGCTATGCCTCCCCTGATGGCATGAGCGGCCTCCCCGTAGCCAACTCGGCACGAGATTCGGTTCGGGGAGGATTCTCCGCGCCATGCAGCGCGATCCCCGCCGTTGGCAGACGCCCTTCGGGCGCTATGTCGCGCGTCGCGGTGCCTCTTGGGTCGCAGGTCGGCTCGAGGCCCACGGTCTGCCCGTCACTCCCTTCGCGGTCTATCGCTGGGTGGCTGGCGATACAGCGCCTCGCCCGGCCTTCGCACGCGGGCCCGGTCGGCTGGAGGGGGCGACGTGCAGATCAACGTGACCGTAGACTCCTCGCAGCTCCAGGCCTGGTCGCTCCTGGCCGAGAAGAAGCTCGCCTACGCCGCAGTGAACGCCCTCACCTCGATCTCCCAGCACCATTGACCGGCCAGCTCAAATTCCCTCCACGCTGGCCGCACCGCTTTCCGCGAGCCCGGGCATCCCGAATGTAATCAGCTGGATTGCCTTGACTTGTGCCAGACAGCCCGCCCTCATGTCGCCCCTGGAAGGGGCGGCATCGGGCCGCCTCCTGAACCACGGAAAGGAGGTCATGGGCTTGGGCGACAGCATCGAGACGGAGCAGACGGACGTTGCCACGCTCCTCGACCGTCGCGCGCCAGCCTCGCCGCAAGCGCCTCCCCAACCCGCGTGAAAAGAAACGCGAAGAACGCCCCGAAGAAGGCTGAGACGAGCACGGTCAACGGAGTCGTCGCCACGCTATTGACGGCTGCGGAAGGAATGTCCGCGGGGGACAGCGCGCACAGCGGCGTTTTCCGCGGCCCCCGTGGGGTTTGGGTGGGACATTTCTTGTGCAGACCTCAATAGCCGTAGCCCTACTTCAAGATCGTAACTCGCCGGTCTCCCACCGCCACACCATTGAGGAACATCCTCAGGAAGTAGAGCCCTGGCCGGCAGGGTTTCCCAAGGTCATTGCGACCGTTCCATGTCACCGAATGCATGCCAGCCTGCATTGCCCCATCTACAAGAGTGCGCTCGCGTCGTCCCGCTACGTCATAAATCGCGATCCGCACGCTACCCGGCTTCGGAAGCTCGAATCCGATGCTCACGCTACCCTGCGCAGGGTTTGGCCTAGGGAGCTCGAATTGAAGGCGGCCTTTCCCCTCTGGGCCGACGCCCACCAAGCTGGACTTGTCAGGTCCGATGACCGTGCCGGTCACTGCCTCTGTGAACACAGTCCCTTGCGGAACATCCTCATCTTCTTCAGCGATATCAGGAATTATGTCAAACCCTTGCGCATACCACGTCACTCGTTGAGGTTCACTGAGCGGCGGCGCGCGAGTGGTAAAGCTAAACACGAGATCGTGACCAGGCTGTATTGCATACTCGCTAGGCGGGACGTTGCCGGTATCGACGTACCCTGGCGGCAACTGACCGACATCGACTGCCGCCCAGACGACACCGGAGTCACTTCCCTGATAGGCGTAAAACTCATAGTCCCAGTGCTGAGGAGAGTTCACACGGATGAGCGTCGCAATTGGCGCAATAGCAAAGTGATCGACCGTGTTCTGGCTCGAACGGTCATTCGTGACCGTGTACGAGTAGGTCCACGCGCCCGAATCTGGGTTGTACACGGCGCTGCCTTCGACTGTAACGCTGACCGCCTGCGTCGCCCTGATACCGTTGCTACTTAGCGTGGAATCAGCGTAGACAATCCTCGAATGACTCACGGTTCTATCGCGCTGCTGGGCGCGGGCACATACTCCGTAGACAACGATGCCAACCAGAGCAATACCTGCTCCGATGGCGGCCGCACGCCGCAGCAATCTATGAGCGTAGTTCATGGTATGGCCTTCTTGAGGGTCAGATGCCAGTGAGCGACGCTTTCCTTCGTATATACGTGGAAGTACTTCCTCACCAAGAGGTAGGCTCGCCGTCGTTGGTCCAGAGTGAACTGCGTGATCTTGAAGTCAACCTGCGTGCCCTTCCTGTGACCACAATGGCAGGGCGACACCCAATTTGGAGGACGAGGGCAGACGCCCGCTTGCTCGACATCGAACACACCGCCCCACATCAAACTCAGATCATTGTAACAGAAGTTCGGACGGCCCCGCGCCGGCCCTCCCCATAGGTAGGCCATGTTTTGTAGGGTGGCGACCATCTCGGGTGTGCCATAGTGATTGATTGTCGCCGCCGAAGGATAGAACTCTCATACGCGCAGGCGTCAGTCTAGCCCCGTCCGGGGCTCCGCTACAGCGGGAATCCCCCCGCCCGGCCCCCGGGCTCACCCCGCGGGGCCCTCCGCGCCCCCTCGTCTCCGCCACCCGCCGAACCCCTCCTTCCGGCCGTCGG
>Ga0315276_10004476_pt1 | contig 12827 bp, 11 predicted proteins | sample YL17G05_0_MG_FD_204542 | JGI IMG/M metagenome (GOLD analysis project Ga0315276, IMG submission 204542) | Sediment microbial communities from Yellowstone Lake, YNP, Wyoming, USA - YL17G05_0 | ecosystem: Environmental > Aquatic > Freshwater > Lake > Sediment | place: USA: Wyoming | collected... | reverse complement strand
CGACCTCCAGCACGAGCGCCATCGCGGAGTCGCCGGCGGCGCAGCCGGCGAACAGCCCGCGGCCTCCGCCGCGCAGAGTCAATTCCTCGATCAATTCGATCACCGACCGCGTGCCCATCGGGGCCTGCGGGTGGCCCCACACCAGCGAACAGCCGTAGTTGTTCATCGTCGCGGCGTCCACGCCCATCGCCCGCGCGAAAAGGAGGTCGTTCAGAGCGAACGGGTTGTGCGTTTTGATCGCGTCGATCTGCCCGATCGCGAGGCCCGCGCGCTCGAGTGCGCGCCGCGCCGCCGGGACGGTCGCCTCGGGCATCTGTGCGAGCGGCACGCGCGCCTGCCCGAAGCCCAGCAGGCGCACGGCGACCTTCGGCTGCGATGAGAGTTCCGCCGCGCGGCCGGGCGACGCGAGCAGAATTGCCGCATTGCCGTCGGCGGGGTGCGTCTGCCCGCCGAACGTGACGGTACCGCCGGCCTGCACGGGCTTGAGGATCGCGAGAGCTTCGGCGGTCGAGAAGTTGATGCCTTCATCGCCGCCGAGCGTGGCGAGGGTCTTGCGGAAATTCGCCGTCGGCACCTCGAACGGCAGCGTCATGAACCGCTTGAGGAACGCCGAATCGCCCGCGAGCGCCATCCGGTACTGTTCCTCGCGCCGGAGCACGACGTCGTGCTGTTCGGCCGCGCCGAGGCCGTGCCTGCGCGCCACGTTCTCGGCGGTGTCGAGCATCGAATGCGGTCCCAGCGGATCGCAGTCGAAGTTCTGCAGCACCCAGTCCTCGTGCGCTCCGGTGCCGCCCGGACCGCGCGGGTTCGGGTAATAGAGATGCGGGCCATTCGACGTGCGGTCGCAGGTCACGCCGAGCGCGACCTCGGCCATGCCGGCCTCGATCTCCTGCGCCGCAGCCAGCAGCACCCGCACGCCCGTCGCGCAGGCCTGCATGATCGTCGGTCCGGCGACGGCGCCGGCGCCGGCAAGGCCGGCGAGCCACGGCAAGCCGTAGAACGCGTGCGGCTGCGGCACCGACAGCCCGAGCACGCCATAATCGATACGCTCCGGATCGATGCCGCGCCGCGCGAGCTCGCCGCGCGCGACATGGGCGGCGAACTCGATGCTGTGCAGGTGGGCAAGGCTTCCCTGCCAGCGCGCGAACGGCGTGCTCCAGTAGGCCCCGTAGGGAATTTCGGCTCGCATGGGCGTGGTCAGGGTGCGACGGCGGGGCACCTCGGCGCTACGGCCGCTCCGGCGACGCGGCCGGGGATTCGGCCGCGGCCGCGGCTTCGCGAAGGATGTCGTCGAGGACCAGACGAAGATGGCCACGGGCGACGTCCAGATGCTCGCGCATCACGCGCCGGGCGCGCTCGCCGTCGCGCGTCCGCAGCACGGCAAGGATCTTCTTCATGCCGCCCAGCGCGGCCTTGCGGGCGGGGGCATTGTTGAGCGTCAGCACCCGCAGATAACGGACGTGGCCCGCGTTGAGCGCGATCGCTCGCAGCAACCGGCGATTGGCGACGAGATCGTGCCACGCCGCGTGAAAGCGCGCGTTGGCCTCGATGAACGCTTCGGCGTCGCCCTTCTGGTCAGCTGCTTCGGCCACGCGCAGCGCCCCGGCGATCCGGGCGAGCGTCCTGGGATCGGCGACGGACTCGGCCACCTGCGCGAGCGCGGCCGGCTCGAGCAGGCCGCGCAGCTCGTAGATCTCGTCGACGTCCGCGTCGGACAGGACGGGCACAATGAAGCTGCGGCCGTCCGCCGCGACCAGGCCCTCGCTTTCGAGGCGGGCGAGCGCTTCGCGGACCGGCGTGCGGGAGACGCCGAGCTGGATCGCGAGCGCGGCCTCCTGGAGGCGCTGCCCGGGCACAATGACATGCCCGCGCAAATATTCGCGCAAGGTCTTGTGCACCTGCTCGGCGAGTCCGGCCGGGCGGTCGAGCGGTTTGAGCGCGGGCGTCACGGGGGCGGGACGGGTCTGGGAACGAAGGGGACCAAAGCGAGGACGTATCCTGTATAATGGGTACGGTATACATTTCTCCGGCCGGTGTCAACCGACTCCGACGGTTGCCGAACCACGCTGCAACGATCGCGGGACCACGCCACCGATGGCTTCGTTCAAGCTGCCGTTCGCGCCTCTGTGGGCCAGCCCGTTCCGGCCGTTCTGCGCGCTCGGGATGGCCTACGGCATCGTGCTGATGGCGATCTGGCTCACGGCGCGCGCGGGCTATGCCGGCCTGCCGCAGGGAATGCTCGCGTCGCACCTGTGGCACGGCCACGAGATGCTGTTCGGCTTCGCGGCCGCCATCATCTGCGCGACGGTGCTGACCGCGTTGCCCGGCTGGGCCGGCACGCCGGAGATTCGCGGCGCGCCGCTCGCCGGCCTGGTGGCGCTCTGGCTTGCCGGGCGCGCGGCATTCTGGGCCGTCGGATTGCTGCCGCCGTGGGTGGTGATCGCGGCCGACGGCGCGCTCTACGCAGCGCTGATGGCGGTTCTCGGCCCGCAGCTCCGGCGCGTCACCAACCGCTACTATCTGCTGCTGCTGATCGTGTTCGTCGGGATGCTCGCGGGCGACGTCCTGTTTCTCGCGGGCCGGACCGCGACCGGATTGACGACAGCGCTGTACGCGGTCGTGCTGCTGTTCGCACTGAAGGCGGGCGTGTTCGCACCCGTGTTCACCGGCAATCACCTGCGCGCGACGGGTCGCGGCGACCAGGCGCCCTTCCTGATGCCGCTCGAGGTTGCCGCGATCGGCACGGTGTTCGTGCTCGCCGCCGTCGATCTTGCCGACGCGCCGCCTCCGTGGCGCGCGGTGGCGGCATTGCTTGCCTTCGCCGTGCATCTGGCACGCCTGTTGCACTGGCGCGGGTGGAAGGTGCGCGCTGTTCCGTTGCTGTGGACGATGCATGTCGGCTACGCGTGGATGGTGCTGGCGTTCCTGCTTCTCGGTCTGGCCGATCTGGGCATCGAAGGCGCGGGGCGCGCGTCGCTGCATGCGTTCACGGTCGGTGCGTTGGGCTCGATGATGCTCGGTCTCATGACACGGGTCGCGCTGCGCCACACCGGGCGCCCGCTCGTTCCGCCAACGGCGGTCGTCGGCGCGTATCTGCTGATCCAGCTCGCCGCGCTCTTGCGGGTCGGGGTCCCGCTCGCGGGCGCGGGCGAGCCGTGGATCGCCGTGGCCGGCCTCGCGTGGATCGCGGCGTTCGGAATCTATCTCGGCTGCTTTGGCAGGATCCTGCTGTCGCCCAGCCTGCCGCGCATCGCAGTGAGCCCGCTTTCCGCCGATGGCCGCCCGGCGGGCACGGGCAACACGCGATAAACCCGCTCGTCGCTGCACGTCCCGGAGGCTCCCTTGAATCCTCGTTGCGCGAACCCGCTGCTGCACGCTCCGGTGCGCCCGCTGCCGCGGCACGTCGCCATCATCGGCGCCGGCGCGATCGGGCCCGACATCGGCTATTACCTCAAGAGCGCGCTGCCCGACCTCGTGCTGACGCTCGTCGACATCGCGCAGCCCGCGCTCGACGCGGCGCAAAAACGCTTCGGCGTTTACGCGCAAAAGGCGGTCGCGCGCGGCAAGATGACCGCCAGCGAGGCCGCGGCGGTGACCCGCCAGCTGCACACGAGCACCGACTACGACGCGATCGCCGATTGCGACTGGGTGATCGAAGCCGCGACCGAAAATCTCGCGCTCAAGCGCCGGATCTTTGCCGCTGTCGAGGCGCGCGTCGCCAGCGAGACCATCATCACGTCGAACACCAGCTCGTTGCCCGCCGCGCGGATCTTCGCCGAGATGCAGCATCCGCAGCGCGCGACGGTCACGCACTTTTTCGCACCGGCGTGGCGCAATCCCGCGGTCGAGGTGATCGATTGGCCGGGGGCCGGGCGCGGTCTCGTGGATCACCTGCGCCGCGTGTTCTGCGCCACCGGCAAGCTGCCGCTGACTACGGCGGATGCGGCGTGCTTCATGCTCGACCGCATCTTCGACAACTGGTGCAACGAGGCGGCGCTGTTGCTCGATCGCGCGACTGCCGCCGAAATCGACAGTGTGGCCGCCCTGCTCGTGCACGCGGGGCCATTCTTCGTTCTGAACCTCGCGCGCGGCAACCCGATCATCGTCGAGACCAACACCCTGCAAGCCGACGAGGAGGGCGAGCACTATCGGCCGGCACCGATCTTCCGCTCGGTTGACAACTGGGTCACCGTCGCGCCCGGCAAACGCGTCGACGTCGCGCCCGCGACGGCGGCGGCGATACGCGATCGCCTGCTGGGCGTGCTGCTATCGCAATCCGCGGATATCCTGGATCGCGGCATCGGCGGCGCGGCGGACCTCGATCTCGGCTGCCGCGTGGCGCTCGGCTTCCGGCGCGGGCCGCTCGAGCTCATGCGCGATCTCGGGCCGGCGGAAGCCACGCGCGTCGTCGAACGCTTCGCGCGCGAGCGGCCCGGGATGCCGCTGCCGAAACGCGCGCTGCCGGACTACCAGCGGTTCGAGCGGCACGTCCTGGTCGACGACGTCGATGGCGTCAAGGTCATCACGCTGCGCCGGCCCGAGGCCATGAACGCGCTGCACGACGAGATGACCGACGAGATCCTCGCCGTCATCCGGCGGCACGAGCGGAACGACGGCGTGCGCGGCTTCGTGCTCGTCGGCTACGGCACGCGCGCGTTCTGCGCCGGCGCCGACATCGGCCGGTTTCCCTCGCTGCTGGGCGACGCCGACGCGTCCGCGCAGTACGCCCGCGACTGCTCGCGGCTGCTCGTTCACCTCGACGCGATGGACAAGCCGGTCGTGGCCGCGCTCAACGGCATGGCGTTGGGCGGCGGCTTCGAGCTCGCGCTGCGCTGCCATGCCCTCGTGGCGATGCGCGACACCTGGATGCAGTTTCCCGAGATCACGCTCGGCATCCTGCCCGGAATCGGTGCGTTGGTCGTGCCGTATCGCCGGTGGCCCGCCGCCGGCACGGTCTTCCACGGGATGCTGCGCCGGGCCGAGAAGCTCACGGCAGCGCGCGCGCACGAGCTCGGCATCGTCGCCGCGCTGGCCGACGATCCGCACGCGCTCATCGCGCAGGCGATCGGAGAGGTGCATGCGCTTGCCGGGTGCCTGCACGCGCTCCGCGACGGCACCGTCGCCGTCCCGCCGCTCGACCCGGTCGACCCGGTTGCGGCGAACGGGATGGCGCTGAGCCCGGCCGTGATCGGCCTGATGGAGGACGCGATTCGCGACGCTGCGCGCGCGCAGACGATCCAAGCCGCGCTCGAGGTGGGCTACCGCGCGTTCGGGCACAGCGCCTGCACGGCGGCCGCCCGCGAAGGCATCGCGGCCTTCGGCGAGCGCCGGCGGCCGGATTTCGGAAAGACCGGCTGACGAAACCGCTTGATCAAGCCTGGTGCCGCGCGTGGGCGGCGCGTTGCTCGGCGCGCAGCTCGGCCGCGATGAAGCGGGCAAAGGGGGCAATGTCCCCCCCACGCTCGCGGCTTCCAGCGTCTCCATGTAAGCGACGCGCTGCGCGACACGGACGACCGTCCAAGGATAGCCGCCGGTGACGAGCAATACGTTCATCAGGAAACGGCCGCGCCGAGCTTTGGATTGGGAGTGGCCGCAGCCGGGGGTTCGGGGAAGTTCCATCGCTTCTACGTGCCGGGTGTCGATGCTTGCCGGGGCGCTCATCCACGCCCTGCCGGCGCTCCGGCGGTTGATCTGGGCGCTGATCGGTGCTATCATGATTGATATCATTATTTGCGATACGCATGGAGGCAGGACATGGGACAGGTCATCGTAAGGAATCTTGACGACGAGACGATAGGGGCGCTCAAAGCAAGAGCCGCCATGCACGGAAATTCCCTCGAACAGGAGTTGCGCGGAATACTTTCGCGAGCGGCAAAACCTGGGCCGAAGGAGCGACTGGCGCTCGCGGATGAGATTCGTGCCATGACTCCCAGGAAACGCCAGAGCAACGCCACGGCCCTCGTGCGCGAGGACCGCGAGCGATGACCTGGGTGATTGACGCGAGCGTCGCCGTAAAGTGGTTCGTCGACGAGGCGCGTTCGGCCGAGGCGCGCGCGGTGCTTGCCTCCGGCCAGTCGATCATCGCCCCCGACCTGATCATTGCGGAGACCTGCAATGCGGCGTGGAAGAAGGTCAGGCGCGGCGATATCTCGCAAGAGCAGGGTGAGGCCATGGTGCGCGCGCTGCCGTTGTCGTTCGACCGGCTCGCGCCAACCGCTCCGCTGTCGGAACGCGCCCTGGAACTCGCACGGCGCTTTGACCACCCGACCTACGATTGTTTCTACGTGGCCCTTGCCGAATCGGAATCTGCGGTACTGGTCACCGATGACGACAAGTTGATCCGACTGGGAAAGCAGGCGCGCCTGGCGAAATGGATGAAAGCGCTTGCCACGTTCGAGAGCGGATCGAAATAGACAGGGCGGATTCAAACAGTTCGCCCAGTTCATTGCAGGTGTGCGCTTCAGAGAATATTTCGAACATGTCCTGTGCTCCGGAAATAGGCAATCCACCCCAGGACGAGCGCACCGGGTCGGCCATCACGGGTGGGCGCTCCCTGGCCGCGTCTCAGGCTGCCGCACGCGCCTGCCGCACGAGGTAGACGAGCCCCCGCGCGCACGCGAACGAGTGCCCCCACAGGTTGGCTTCCCGCGCCACGAACCCGAGGTCCCGCGGCCTGCCCGAGGCCACGAGTTGCAACGGCCCGCCAGCCCGGACGTCGCCGAACGCCAGGGTGTCGTCGGCGGTAACGGCGTAGACCCCCCGCAGCGACGCAGGCAGCCAGCCGGGCCGCTCGGGTCGCGCCGAGGCCACGAGCACGCAGCCCGCCTCGATGACGGCCGCACATGCCGCGGTCAGCACGTCTTCGCCAGGGCCGGGCGGGATCGAGATACTGAGGTTCACGAAGTCGCACTGTTCCGCCGCCGCCCGCAGGATTCCGCGCGCGACGAGCGAGGGGTACGTCGCGTCGGCGGCGCCGAACACGCGCACCGCGTAGATCTCGGCCTCGGGGAACGCCTCGCGCAGGACCCCGGCCACGGCCGTCCCATGGCCCACCGGATCACGGAAGTCCCCGTCCTCTTCGATCGTTCCATCCGATCCCAGATGAATGCGGCAGCCGGTGACATCACCACGCACGTGCGAATGCCACGGGTTCACGCCGGTGTCCACGACCCCGATGCGCAGCGCCGCCATCACGAGCGTGTCGCAACCGGACGCTCGGTCCAGTTGCGATCGAAGTTGAGTAGCGCCCGCAGCTCGTCCGGGGCAACGATGGTGAAGCGCCCATCGTGCAGGAAAAGTATCCGATCGAACTCCGCGAGGCCCACCGGCCGATGGGAGATGACGAGCGCGGTGCGGTCGGGGAACGCCTCCCACAGGTGTTCGCGCACACGGGCCTCGGTTTCAAGATCGAGTCCTGAGAACGCCTCGTCGAGCACGAGGATCCGGGGGTTCCCGAGAAAGAGCCGGGCAAGGCCGATCCGCTGGCGCTGGCCGTCGGAGAGCGAGAGCCCGCGGCCGCCGATCACGGTGCCGTAGCCATTGGGCAGGGCAGCGATGAAGCCGTCGGCCTCGGCCAGCGTGGCCGCGCCCTCCACGTCCTCGCGCCGCGCTGCGGGATTGCCATAGCGCAGGTTCTCCTCCACCGTGGCGTGCAGCAGAAAGGGCTCGGCGCCCGCGTATCCGAGAACGCCACGGCGGGAATCGCGACACGCGTCGTGCGCCGGCCGGCCACCGATCTGAACCGAGCCGACCGTGGGCTGCCGCAGGCCGAACAGAAGTTGGACCAGCGTGGACTTGCCCGCGCCCGAATTGCCGAACAGCCCCACGCGCTCTCCGCGCCTCACGCGGAGGTTCACGCCCTCCAACACAGGCGTTTTCCCGGCGTAAGCGAACGCGACGTTCCTGATCACGATGGCGTCCTCGCCGGAGGCGGTCACCACACTCGGCTGGGCGCCGCGTTCGTCGGGTCCCAGGACCTCGTTCACCCGCGACGCACCCACACTCGGCGGGGCGCCGGGTTCGTCGGGCCCGAGGAGCTCGGCCACGCGGGAGAGACTCACACGTGCTGCCTGCAGGTTTCGGACGAGCCCCAGCAACCCTTGCGCCGGGCCGAAGAGGCGTCCCTGGTAGAGGACGAACGCGACGAAGGTGCCGAGGCTGATGGTCCCGGCCTCGAGCAGCCGGCCGCCGACCAGGTAGATCCACGCCAGCGCGAGTGTCAGCAGCAGCCCCGGTGCACCCGTCGCCACGGCGTCGAATACCTGGAAGCCCACGACCTCGCGGTTGAGCCGTTCATTTGCCGCCGCGAGGCGCTCCTGCTCTTCGGCCTGTGCGCGATGGAAGCGAATCGCCCGCAGTGCTGCGAGCCGCTCGGAGAGGAAATGCGAGAGGTCCGCCATGGCGTCGCGCACCCGGCGCGTCCGGTCCTCGACAGTGCGGCGAAACGCGGTCGTGGCGAGCAGCGCCAGGGCGAGGCCGAGAAAGCTCCACAGCGCGAGCGCGGGCGACAGGCTGAACGTGATGGCCGCCGCCACGCCAAGAAAGAGGACGTTCTGGATGCCGCCCAGCATGCCGTCGACGAGCAGGCTCTGGATTCGCGGCACGTCGGTGCCGAAGCGGGTGAGGAGGTCCCCATGACGGAAGGGCTCCACCGCCTCCAGCGGTCCGTTGATGCAACGCGCGAAAAGCGCCGAGCGCAGGTCGGCAAGAACGTCGGCCGATAGCCGCGCATGGATGCGCTGCGAGAGCGTGGCGAGCGCGAGGTCGAGCACGGCGAGGACGAGCAATGCCGCTGCGATCGTCGGGATCGCGGCAAAATCGCCGCCGCTCGCGACGGCGTCCACGAACGCCTTGCCGAGGAGCGGCGTCGAGAGCGAAACGGCCGCGCCCCCCAGGCTCAAGACAAACAGTGCGGCAAGCACCCCCCGCTTGCCGGACAGGTGGTGCGTGAAGCGCCCGAGCATCGTCAGCACGATCCCGTCCCGCGGGAAGGTGGCCGGGTCGGCGACCCCTCGTGACGGTGGCTCTCGACGGCCAGCGTGTTTTCAGGCGCGCCGGGCGCATTGGGCTCGGTGACCCGCGCCGAGCGCACGGACGCGGTCGTAACGGCCGAATCCCCACTCCCCGGCGCGCCCTCGGCCCAGACATCCGGGTAATAGCAGAGGTGCGCGTCCTGGCAGAGTTCCGGGGCTCCCCGCAGCGCCACGACGGCGTCGCGGATGCCCTCCGGGCGCGCACCGCTTTCGGTGCAGGCGAGTGCGGCCGCAGCGAGTCGCACCGAGGCTGCCTTGCGCCCGAGCGACGCCTCCCGGCCCACCACCTTGAGGCTCGCGACGCCGAGCCGCGCCAGACGCGGCAGCGCGCACAGACCGCAGGGGCCGAGCGTGTAGCCGCGGCTCGTCTGGCTGCCACAGTTGTTCTGCGTCCACTTCCAGAACTCGTAGCGCTCGTCGAGGCGGCCGAACTTGCCGCCAAGACGGTCGCTGAGGCAGAACGTGCCGAGGGCATGGGTGGTGGCGCAAATTCCTTCCTCGAACACGCAACCGTCGTTGAGGACGAAGACTTCCGACTCGAGCCCGGGGATCGCCGTGGCCTCGATTTCGCAGAGCGTCATGTGCCGGGGAAGGATGACGCGCGCGACGCCGAGACTCCGGTAAAACGCCGCTGCGCCGGGATTGCGGCAGCTGGCGAGACTCGAGATGTGCAGCCGCGGGGCAAGACCCTGCTCGCACAACGCGAAGAGCAGCTCCCACTCGGCCACGATGAGCGCAGCAACGCCGACATCGTCGAGGAGGCTCCGGCCGAACTCGACAAGGCGCGGCACGGCCCCCGCAGGGTAAGACGGCGCATTGAGCGTGGCGAAAACCGGCCGCGGCTGGGCCAGGGCCACGATCCGGCGCAGGTCGTCCATGCTCGGCACGCCGGCGGACCTGGGGTTGCGGCGATGGACCGACGCCTGACCGAAGGCCTGCTCCCAACCGGGCGGCGTGAGGCCGCAGTAGAACTCCTGCGCGCCCGCCTCGCACAAGGGCAGGACTTCCTCGGAGTTGCGCAGCGGTGCGAGGACCTTCACGGCGCCGCCTCCTGATGCAGAACGACCCGGTCGGTGCGGGCGAGCCAGGTCCGCGCGACCTCCTGGGGAATCTCGTAGAACAGCGTGTTCCCACCGCGCCAGTGGGGCAGCGGCGAGTCGTCGCGCTGAACCGCTACCGGCCCCGTCCGGCACGGACCCGGGCAGGGGTCGGCAAGCGCCTTGGAGAAGCCATTGCCCTCCGGGTACCGAAGGGCCTTCATCGGACAGTTGCGACCTGAGGCAGCGAACGTGAACGGAAGATGGAGGGCCCGCGCGAGCCCCGCGCCCGCGGCGTCTTGCCCAACGCCCAGATACCCGCCGTCGAGGTCCGCGTCGGTTTCCACGGCAGCAACGCCGGCATCGACAAAGAATCGATGCAGCCGCTCGAAGCGCGAACTGTCGTGCGTCGCGAAGCCGGCCGGCGCATCGCGATAGGCGCGGGGGTCGCGCAATGAACGATTCATCAGCCGCCCGGCGCGCCGCGGCAACGACGGGTGATGCTCGCGCAGCAGCCCGAGGACGCCCCAGTCGTTGAAAACCACGGCGGGCAGCGAGCGGTTTGCCGCAAGCCCGGCAAGGAGTCGATGCACGATCTCGAGGCCCACGGGCGTGACCAGCGGCGTGAGCAGCGTGGGCTCCCAGCCGCGCTCGCTCGCCAGGGCGCAAAACGCTTGGGCCTCGTCCAGGTCGGGGAGGAGGTCCTCGCAGAACTCGGAACCGAAATACAGCGCCACCGCGGGCCCCTCGGGCAGCAGACTGCGCCACGGCAGCGGACAGGCATCGCGCGGGTCCCGCGGCGGTGAGTCGAGGCTCGTGAGGCGAAGTCCGTATTCCATGCGTTTCACCGGGCGGCCAGGGGCGGGTCGGCAGCGACGACGGCTCCGGCGTGGGGCCGTCGCGCGCTACGTTCCCTGTCCGTCAGAAACTGATCCGGCGCAGATCCATGCCGTCAGTGGCCATCTGGAGCACCTTCATCGGCTTCAGCGTCTGCGCGTCGAAAATCGTCAGTGTGGAACCGCCGCCGCCCGCATAGATCTTCTTGCCGTCGGCCGACACGTTGACGCCGTAGCAGGTACCCTCCTTGATCGGCACCGACGCGACATACGTCCTCTTCGCGAGATCGATGACCGTCAGGTCGTCCATCACGCCGTAGACTTTCTTGCGATCAGGCGAGAGGATCACCGAATAGGCCATCGCCGGTTCGCCCTTGAGGCGGATGTCCTGCAGCTCGCCTGTTTCCTGGTCGAGCAGCAGGAGTCCCATGGCGTCCGGCGTGTAGTAGTTCATGCTGGCGACGCCCCCATTGTCGAAGACGTAGTCCCAGAACGGCAGGATGTTCATCTGCTTGTCGAACATGGGCACCGTTTCGACGATTCTGAGGTCACTGCCCGTCGTGTCGATCTTGTAGGCGTCCTGGCCGAACGCGTAGAGCATCTTGCCGCCCCTGACGCTGACGACGTGCGCCACGCCCCACGGCACCTCGACGCTGCGCAGCAGCTTGCCCGTCGCGAGCTCGAATTGCGCCACCACGGGCTTCCCGATCACGACGTCACCGTTGTCCGTCTTGCGCGACATCATTGCGCCGTACGCGGTCTTGCCGTCGGGGTCGAGGACGAAGCCGAACATGAGCCGGTCCCAGCCGTCGTTGCTCACATCCACGGTGTCGACGACGCGGTTCAGGGCGAGATCGACCTTGTTCACCAGATGCCGGTTGGTGGAGACGTACAGGAACTTCCTGTCCGCGGTGAGGCCGACGTCGCGCGTCGCGCCCTTGATGGGAATGTCGGCAACGATCGCGTCGGTGTCGCCGTCGATCACCTGAATGATCTCGTATCCCATGTAGTAGAACCGGTCCCGGGCCTCGGCGCGCGCGACCTGGTCGGCGCACACGACCGCGGCGATGACCAGCGGGAGCACCTGCTGCCAGCGCATGTCGTTCTCCTAGTCGTACTTGAGGTTGCGCCAGTCGCGAGCGATGTTCGGGCAGGCGACGTCGAAATCCGGATGGTTGACGAGCCCGTCCGGCACCTGTGCGGGCCACCAGCAATCGCCCGCGCACCCGTGGAAGTCGCGCGCCGAAGCCTGGCAGTTCCCGATCGGGTAGGTGGGCCGCGGATTGGTCTCCCAGCCGGTGTCGAAGATCGTCGCGCAGCCCTGCGGCATGCCCGGAAGTTTGCCCATGGCTTCGGCCGTCTTCTGCTCGCCCTCGGCCAGCCGCTCGATGGCTTTGGCCTTTTCGTTCAATGCTTCGATGATTTTTTTCTTCATCGCCTGCTCCTGTGAGGACAATGTCAGCCTTCGGCCCGTCTGCCGAGAAAGGCGAGTACGCGGTTGTCGGGATCGCGGCAGAGCTTGGCGTACACGCGAATGCCGAGCTCGAGCCACCGCCGGATGAAGTCGCAGGACCCGCCGGGCGGCAGTCCCAGGTCGTTTTCGCGCACGTGGTTCTCGTGATGGCAGCCTCCCGCGCAGAGGCTGCGCGCCCAGCACGCGTTGCACGCCTCCCGACGCGGCGCCTCCTGAGCGGCGAGGCACGCCTGGATCTTCGTGTGATCGATGCCGGTATCGAGATCACCGACGCAGAATCGCGCTACGCCGGCCAGCCGGTGGCACAGATAGAACCGGCCCCCGGTGTCGAGCGCGAGGTACCCGAGCCCGGCACCGCACGGCGCCCCCTTGACCTGCCCCAGGTGCAGCCTGCCGAGGAGATCGAGGAGGTTGGAGAACGGCAGCACGCGGCCCTCCCCGGCCTCGC
>Ga0315276_10004475_pt1 | contig 12828 bp, 19 predicted proteins | sample YL17G05_0_MG_FD_204542 | JGI IMG/M metagenome (GOLD analysis project Ga0315276, IMG submission 204542) | Sediment microbial communities from Yellowstone Lake, YNP, Wyoming, USA - YL17G05_0 | ecosystem: Environmental > Aquatic > Freshwater > Lake > Sediment | place: USA: Wyoming | collected... | reverse complement strand
GGGAACACGAACAAACCTGTGATTACAACCCAGACAACAAAACTTGTTTCACCTGTTTTTACTTCTTAAATAAAGCTGGACAGATGCTCTATTATGCCGACCTTAAGATGATTGACTGCGCCATCAATCAAGCAGTCAAGCATTTAGGCAGCTTCCAGGGTTACGTGCGACAATGCACCGCCTGGACCCCGGGAAAAAACAAGGCTATCCAATGAAAACAATTGCCACCAAGACACCAAGACACCAAGATTCACCAAGTTTTTTTTATAATCAACCCCTTCGTGTTCCTTTGTGCCTTCGTGCCTTTGTGGCTATCTTTATTTCAACAATGAACGCACTTCAAAACAACACTCGACAGATTTCAGCGGTGAATCCAACCGGACCTCACTCACCCGGTTGGATCGCCGCCTTGCATTGTTACCCTTCCCTCCCCCCGCGGCGGGCCGGGTCTTTTTGTTTTTTCAGCCCGGCCTGCCGCACTGCATTCCATTTAAGATTCATATTTTTTCTTACCTTCATTGAGCGGCTACAGCAAAACGGCAAGCTTAACCAGGTGTTTTCCAGCCTGGTTAAGCCACCCACTTTTTTGGGGTTAGCCGCGAAGAACGCGAAGACACGCGAAGAAAAAAAAATGGCCACCAAGACACCAAGACACCAAGATTCACCAAAGGTTCTTCTTACCTTCTTACCTTCCTACCTTCCTAACTTCCATCTTTTCCCTTCGTGCCTTGGTGCCTTGGTGGCTATATTTAAAGGAGACTACCATGAATAAAACAACTATCGAAACAAAACCAACCATTGAAACAAAATCAATCGTCAAAAAAGACTTTAACAACCTCCCGGTGGAATGCCGGGTTGATGAGAATGGCACCTTATGGCTTACCGCCGAAGTCCTGGGCCAGGCCCTGGGGTATACCGAACCCAGGAAATGTATTGTAAATCTCATCAATCGTTATAAGCGCAGCCTGACTAATTTTACAGCCGTCATAAAAATTATGACACCTGGACATGGGCATCAGAACGTAACAGTCATAAACGAGAAAGGCTGTCACCTGATCGCTATGAAAGCCAATACCGCGAGAGCCGATGATTTTTGCAACTGGCTTGCCGACCTGGCCATTGAATATCATCACGGTCGCCTGCAGGCGATGCAGCCGCGCCAGTCTCAAACCCTGCCGAAAACATACCCTTCCGCCGCCCTTCTCCGCGAAATGCGAAAACAACTGGATTCAAATGACATGGAAATGTGGCTCAAAAAAGAACTGGATATCCCTATCCCCCCGGCTAAAATCATTAAAAAATACCTCGATCTAATGACTGTCTATAAACTCAAAAACGAAATGAATAAACATTTAGACGTCAATTTCTATGCCGCCATCAATGCCGGGGACTGCGATAAAGAAAGAGTCGCCGGCCTATGCGGCCTGAAAGCAGAAGATATCTGGAGGTAAGGTAAAGATGGAAGTTAGGAAGATAAGAAGGTAGGAAGGTAAGATGAAAAGAAAAAACAACGTTAGCCACCAGGGCACCAAGGCACGAAGGAACACCAAAGCTTCCGTAGGGGCGGACCTGCGTGTCCGCCCGTCTCGTTTTTCTTCTCTTCTTCTCCTCTTCTCTTCTTCGCTTCCATCTTTTCCCCGTGTCCTTCCGTGTTCGTCCGTGGCTAATAAAGGAGTATAAATCATGAGTAAACAACAAAAACAAGACAAATTTTCAAAGTATGAAGTCTCCCTGGGAGGTCACTTCCGCGTCACCTACCTGGTAGACGAAGACCGTTTGGTCGATTATTTCCGGGACTGCCCCTTCCTTACTGAAAAAGATATCAAGGAATACACACAAAACCACTGTGTCAAAGTATTCCTGAAATGGCTTAGTTCCCTTATCCTTGAAACCCAGGGATATATGTCAATTGTCGGTATGTCCCTAACTATAGACAATATTCTTTCACAACTAAAGGCATACCGAATCACTGGATACGGCCCGACAGGAGATGATCATGGTTTCCTTGATTACCAAATCGTCAAACACTTATTTGAATCTTATGTCCTCTTGATTCCGAATATCGAACCACTAAAAATCGAGGAACTGGAATGCCCCCCTGATCACTTCAATGTTATCGATCTAACCGAATTAATTGAAATCCCCCCGGATTGCCCCCCCGGCTGGACCCGGAAACGTGTCACCATCATGGGGCAATACGTCTTTCTTTTCGATGTTAAACCCGATCTCTTGACAAATAAACTCCTGGACCTTGCTAAACAACATCCGGTAATCTGGACATTTGCTGAAAACGAGCCTGAAATCGATTTCTACTTAACTCAGATATCGAAATTAATTCTAATAGGGTCACTCGATCCGGTACTCGCCGGTGTCGAAGCGGTCGAGAAATGGATTAAGGAAAACAATTACTTTCTTCCTTTTTCGGAAGATAACGGGATATTACTCCGGCGCATCGATGATTTTCGCCTGGACAAAGCCCGCATCGTCATCGAGGATATGAAATGAAACAAGGTCCACAGATTACACGTCCAACGATTAACACAGATTCAACCCCCGTAGGGGCGGACCTGCGTGTCCGCCCGGTTCAGGTATCGGAGGGATAAATAATGCCTAAAAAAATCGGCCTCATCGATGTGGACTCAAAGTGGAAAACCCACGGCAACCTGGCCCTCATGAAAATTTTTGCCTATCATAAGCAGCAGGGCGACCACGTCGAATGGGCGCACCCTCTTTACTTCAAACTCTTTGACACAATCTACGCTTCCTCTCTATTCACAACATCAAAAAAAGAAGTTCCATTTTTCGCCATCAAAGGCGGCCCGGGCTTCATCGATGAAGGTATCACCGCCAGCCTTCCCCCGGAAATTGAGGAATGCGATCCGGATTATCACCTCTACCCCCGCCTTGATTTCTCATACCAGCGATATTCGAAAGGCTGCCCCAATGGCTGCCCGGTTTGTGTTATACCTGAATTGGAGGGACATAAAAACTCCCCGGTTCGCCCCATGGCCCTTAATCCCAGGGGGAAATATATCTACCTCCTGGATTCCAACTTTTTTGCATCTGTTGCATGGAAATGGTCTATAGACCACCTAAAAAAATCAAATCAACCGATTTGTTTTAGCGGAAGAGAAATTGATATAAGACTTCTTACTTCCGAAATGGTAGAGGCGATCTTTTCGCTTAAGCTAAAAGGCCCGATTTTTATCGCCTGGGATAACCCGCATGAGTATATCTATTCGAAAATCGAAAAACTTATCCCTGAAACCTTAAGGCGTTATGTCATGTGTTACGTTCTTATCGGCTTCAACACCACCCCGGAGCAAGACCTCTACCGGGTTGAGTCATTACGCACCCTGGGCGTTGACCCCTTTGTCATGCCTTTTGATCGCCGGGATGAATACCAGCGCAATTTCGCCCGCTGGTGCAATCATAAACCAATATGGAAAACCATCCCCTGGGGAAAATATACCTGGAAAAAAAACAAAACAAGCCACGGACTAACACGGACAAACACAGACAACCTACTTCGCGTTCCTTCGCGTTCTTCGCGGCTAAAAAACGGAGACAACCATGCCTAAAAAATATCTAACCATGTATGACATCAATCAACTCACCGGCAGCCGGGACGGCCGTATAAAAATCATAGAGAAATACCCGGATAACCCGGCGGTACGGTTCTTTATCGCATTGCATATGCAAAAAAAACCCATCGCCCAAATCGCCGATGCGGTTAATGTTATCGTACCTTATCAGCGGTCGCTCGTGGAATTCTACAACGATATCCAGGAAGGATTATTTGAACCGGACGAAAAAGAAATCCTGGCCCGCGAGCTCGGTACAACAGCAGCGGCCATATGGCCAATGGATTTGGAAGGTGAGAAGGTAAGAAGGTGAGAAGGTAAGATGAGAAAAAAACAAAACCCCTTCGTGTTCCTTCGTGCCTTCGTGCCTTTGTGGCTATTTTTTAAAAGGAGGTAATTAACCATGCATGAAATAACCATTCAAAACAAGTTAGGTTTCAGGGCCGTGTTCCATATCGACCTTGAAAAAGCCCTTGATACAATACTCACCTATTATTCAAGGATGAAAACCGTGAGCCTCGGCAAGCAATTGCTGCAGAATCAATTCAATATCCTGCAGCTAGCCGTCTGCCAGGTGGCTCAATACATCTTTAACGGTCCTCATATTCAAGCCCCGACAGTAGAGACCGTTAAAGCCAATGCCCCCTACCAGGACCAACTGCCTGCCCTGGACGGCTCTACCGGCATTAATTTGGTAGAGTTAATCGTGCCGGAAGCGGCCCTGTGTGATTTTTCAATCGATGAGATCAAAGAGGAAGGTGTCTCATGAAAAATAAAATCTTAACCATCTTTATTATCTGCTTTAGCCTGTATTTGGGCGTATTGGAATTCAAAAAAACCAGCCCGGGTTCCCTGGAGGAAATACAATCAACCATCCGGCAAACCGAATTAAAAATGAAAGTCCTGGAGTTAAAGGCGAGGATGCTGCAGCGAGAAGTAGAGTATATGGTACTCGAGAACGACATCAAGGCCCAGAATCGCCGCGCCGGTGAAATAAAAGCCGCGCCGGCTTTTCGCCGCTCTTCCCAGCTTCCTCGCTTCCGCTCTTCCCTCTTCGTCAGTGCGCGTCCGTGTTCGTCCGTGGCTAAAGGTTTATAAGGAGATACCAATGAATAGAGAAATAGTCCTCTACATCAAGCCGGAAACCGATCACAACAGCGTGACCATCCCGGCATTACTTATTTTTGAAGTCAATGAAGAAAAAGCGGATCAATATCTAAAGGACCTTGATAATCCCTATATTACAAATGACACCCTGCGATTTTCCGAGTTGGACAAAGTCGAAGCCTTTCTCCGTACCTGCGCCGCAATGCTCTGCGATACCTTCGCCCCCAATGACCTGCTTCAACTTGACCGGGTTATTAAGGTTTTCCAGGAAGGTTATAGTTGTTTCAGTATCGATGGCAGCCAGGGGATTAAGCTGATTCGCTTTTCCAAACCCAAAACCCCGCCTATCCAGTTTTATGCCAAAACCGATTTTTTACTAAACCGCTTCTATCGCATATCACATCCCGATGTAACCCTGGTATTTAGTGTAGCCACTTACCTGCCCGAAAAATTGAAAGAGATACAGAAAGCCTGCTCACGGTTTTTCTATTGGAATTCCTTAATCAACCATGTCCAGGGCAATGCCCTGACCGCATGTTTATTGGTCATATCAAAAGAAATTTTAAACCAATATGCATCGATGAACGTCCCCAGTATAATAAAAGAAATGAAACTGAATACAACGCTGGGCTTAGACCTGAGCGGCCTTAGTGGAATAGAGTTAATTGCTTTTAATTCCAAAAAATATTTCTCCCCCAAGACATCGCCTTCGGTTTTCAAAATGAAGTTGGATGAAGTTCTCGCAGGCAACGAGGAGCTATCATGATCGGCAATTGTATAACCAACGGCATAGTAATAGATGCAACAACCATTTTTGTAGGGGCGAACCCCCGTGTTCGCCCGACCACCGGAAACCGTCAAAAGGAAAAAAGAATGAAGAAAACAGCGATGGGCACAGCATTACAAACTCAAAACAATTATCGCCAGGGCAAGAGCGCGGCGCCCACCACGCGCTCTTACCCGGTTTTACCTTCACCCGCGGGATGTAATATCAACCTCTATCCCGCGCCAATAATAATCAAAGTATAAGGAGAAAAATATGAATCAAAATGAATGTATCATCGATGTAATTAGAACCGATTCGGCGGCGGTAGTATATGCCCATACTACCACCACTGACGGCGCGGTTGTTGAAACCGCAACACGTGTCGCAGCCCCTTATAAGGATGCAGATATCAATAACATCCTGGAAGGATTGATCTACATGCATGTTAATGTATTCCACCATCAACGCTTGGTAATGAGCCAATCCGTTGAAAACATGCTTTTTCAAACGGCGAAAGTATACCTTGAAAGTATCCCCGTATCACTTGTTGTGATGAACAACCGGGAATTCAGTGACTTAAGGCTTGAGAAAAAAATCGGGCCTTATTCCCCCAATATCATTGCTAAAATCGGAGGCGACCATGACAACCACTAACAACACATCCACCCCTTCTAACCCGTCTAACCCGTCAGACAAACCTAAATTCAAGTTTCGGCGGAAAAAAGAGTACGTCGGCCCCAAAGGGGAAATAGTCTCCGGGAAGTACATGCGCGAGAAGAACATGGCCCGGCAATATATCACCGATAAATTTGTTCCCAAAGCTCAGCGCCTGGCTGCCGACTTGCTGAAATTGAGAACGGAAATAATAGAGACCCTCCGGGCCTACAGCGCATGGAACGCCGAAACGTACGGCGTGAAAATCGGCACCCAGGGCAATATCTCCGTTACCTCCTTCGACAGCAAAACGCGCGTGGAACTCCACAGCCACCCCACAGTTGAATACAGCGACGAAGCAATCGCAGTAGCAAAAGAGCTAATGGGCCAGGTTATCGATGACAATACAACCGGTATAACTCAAGTGCTCAAAGACCTATTCATGGAAGCGTTTACTCCCAAAAAGCAGGGACTCTCCCTGGTATCGATAACCACCTTGATGACTTACGACATCCCGGATGAGCGCTGGAAAACAGCGGTCAAGGCATTAGAGGAAGGGCGGGAAGTGGTTGACCGGTCCTTTTATATCGAAGTAAGTGTCCGGAATGATCAAAACAAATTCGTCCCCATCCCGCTGGATATTTCAAAGGTATAGAATAAAATGAACTCAACCACCGACGCCTTTAACCTGGTTAACCTGGTTTACAGCAAACCCGGCTTGCTGTCCCAGGACGATATCGTAAACCTTTTCGGGTACAGTAAAAGCAAAGTCTCCCGGCTGTGCGCCGATGCATGCACAGCCGGGTTAATCCATAAGATTCAACACGGAAAAAACTGGGCTTATACTTACGGTCCAGTGATACAAGAAATAGTCAAACAATTTAAAGAAAGGAGATAATAATGTTACATGATAAAATTAAAGATGATGATTGCTTAAGTAAATCAAAGACAATATTAGAAGAACTCACCGATGAGGAAAACCGGGCGGTAATGCCCGCCGGGAAAATCACCGATGACAGCGATGAAGACAACGATATCCAGGGCAAATCCGGATTTCACAATTTATCCCCTACAGAAAAAATTGCCTATCGCCTTGGCCAGGTGAACGCACTTGAATATGTTGAAAAAAACATTAGCTTTCTCAAGATGAAAGCCATCGAAACCCTTGCCCAGGGCAAAACAGCAAAGCAAATGGGCTATGCCAATGACAACCAACTTGCAGCCTCCTTCGGGTTTAAATTGCGCTCATTTCAAACCTTGAGAAAAGACGTGATGGTGCTTGGCAAAGAAACTTACATCGCAATGATTAACGCCGGGTATAAGAAAACCGATATCAATTTCATTGCCGCCCAGGATGTCCAGGTTGAAACAGATGCGGATAAGTTTTATATTACTGTTGATAATGTCAAATACGATATCAGGGAAAAAGAACTTCTGCGAGAAGCATTTCTTAACCTGAAAATAGAAGTCGCTAACGAAAAGAAAAAAAATGAAAATACCAAAAAAGAACGGGACCTTGCCAGGGACGAAGCCTCCAGTGCAAAAGACGAAGTCGACAGGCTAAAAAAACCGCAGAACTCCATCCCTGCCGACGAAATAGCAATCGATCAAGAGCTTCATGAACATAATCTTAATCTCTCAACCTGGATTAATAAGTTAGGGAAAATCCGTGAATCCTGCCGGGGAAATAAAAATCTTGAGGATATATTTTTCCCTTATATCAATAAAATAAAAGAGAATTTCAGCACCGGCCTTGGCAAAATGGAGTAACCTCATGGCTGCCTGTAAAGAATACCACGAATCATCGATACATTTATTCCTCAGTGATTACCGAAACGCTCCGAAAGATAAACGGTCAGAAGTAATTAAGGAATGGCAAATCAAGCTGGGCTGCTGCCGTAATAAAATATATGGTATTCTTTCCAAAAATAACCTCGGATCTGGTAGAAAAACCAGGTCAGATCGAAAAACCTTTACCGGGGCCATGACTTCCGATGATGTAATTCTACACCAGGCCCTGGGAGATATTTTCAAAATCAAATACCCGGATTTTCCTTATAGCCAAAAAGCGAAAATGCCTACATCCGCCGCCGTTCTCTCTTACCTCGAAACCCATCCCGACAGGGAAGCAATTGAAAAAATTCTCCCAGGGGAAGCCCAAATAAATCAATATTATAGAAGAATGGGCCTGGGAACCAAACAACTAAAAACCCCCGACCCGCATATTACCCTGCAATCATTGCATTCAAACCATTGTCATGAGTGTGATGCCAGCAGGTGTAAGTGGTACTTTACACCAAAAGGTAATATTGTCCCCATCCGCCCCGGGGAAGACTACTTGAATAAAAACTTCTGGCAGGATAAGCATAAAATCCCGGTCCAACGCCTGCTCATGGTAGATCACTTCTCCCATGCCTTTTACGTCCGTTATTACCTGGGCCTGGAAGCCGTCGACTGGGCCGATTTCATGTTCCACTCCTGGAGTGAAAAAGACGCCAATTACCCTTTTTTTGGTTTACCAAAAATATTGCTCCTTGATAATGACCGCGCACTGCGATCTTATGCAATGCTGCAGTTATACGAATATCTTAATATATTCGTTCCAAACGTAGAACCCTACAGCCCACAAGTTAAAGGCTCGGTTGAAGTAATGAATCGGATTTGGCAAGACCATTTTGAATCGCGCCTATTTCGTAATCCCCCTACATCTATTGATGATCTCAACCAGAAAGCTTATGAATTTGCAATTTGGTTTCAAAACGTCCGCATACATGGCCGATACGGGCAGCCACGATTTCAAAATTGGCGCAGCCATATCGAAGGCCACCTGATAAAATGCCCGGATTTCCATACCTTCCAGGAACTCCTACACACCAAACCCGTAGATAGAGATGTGAACGGTAACGGTGAGTTTCACTTCCGTAACATCGATTACCGCCTTGAAAACATCCAGAAAACTGAAATCGATGTGTTCATACATCCGTTCCTTTACTCGCAAAACCAGGCCGTTACCATCCAATATCCCAGCAAAAAACTCAACCGGAATAATTTCCTCACAGCCCACGTTCAGACCCTCACCGTCCTGCCGGCCGAAAGAACACCCAACGGCTTCCTCAAAACCTCTGCCGTCCTGGGTTCCTATAAGAGCCATAAGGACAGCCTCACCCAGACCAATATGAAAGTCCTGGAAGCCCAGGAACCCGGTATTGATATCGATAAAGCATCATCCGTAGAAACCCTGACTGAATCCGTGAAGGCGCCGGCCTTTCTCCCCGTTCACGGCCACCAGGTTCAACCGGTCAGCCAGGTTCCGATCGTCATTCAAACTCTCGATTCGATTGAGTTGAAAAGCTACCTCGCCGATCAACTCCACCGCCCATTGTATGAGCACGAAGCCGAGTACATCAACACCCAGGGAAAAGACGCCTTTACCGCCGCGGAAGCCGCGACGCTGCTTGAACAATTCAAGCAAAACGATAATATTATCCAGCTTAAAACAGGAGACGCATCATGAAACAAAAGAAAATATTAACACTCCAATATAACCCGGCCCGTCTCAAGGACATAATGATGCGGGAAGGCATTGAGTGCAAAGAACTCGCCGCCGCTATAGGGGTGTGCCAGAGTACCATCGTACATTTTAGGAGCGGCGCCCGCATGGGCCGTGACATTGAAAAGATCAAAAGAATTGCAAGAGAATTAAAAAACCGGGGCATCCCGGATGCCTACAGCATCCTTGAACCCCCGGAAAATGAAAATAAAACCAAAAAAAAGGAGACAAAAGCCATGATTACAAAAGAATGTTGTGATTATTTTAAGTTTTCCCGTGAACCATTTCCATCGGGGTATCTCAAAAATGAAGACGTATTACCGACAGAGAACGTCCGGAAAGCATTAACCGCTTTAAATCAAGCCGCGCTTAACAGCGGTTTTGTCTTAATGACCGGGAAATGCGGCTCCGGGAAAAGTACCATAGTCAGGCAAATCAGCAAACAACTGAAACAAAATAAGAAAATCATCCCGGTTATCATTGACCCGCTTAATGTTCCAATATTAGGCCCTTATGAAATTCTTTCCGAAATAGTCGAACAAGCTACCGCCTATTCCGTGAAAGTTCCCACCCGGAAAATACATCGCTCCAGGAGCCTGGCAACAATAATGGCCCAGGAACTGAAAAACAAAAAGAGCGTATGCTTGATCATCGATGAAGCCCAGGATTTGAGAGAGGAAACCTTAATTTCACTTAAGAAAACCTGGGAACGGTACAAAGAATATCCTAACCTATTATCTATAATACTTGTCAGCTTACCGGAGATATCTTTCACTTTTAATAATCCATCGCTGGAGCAGGTGCAGCAGCGAGTTGATGAAATACAATTGAAACCCTTTTCCGATGACAGTAAGATAATGTTAGAAGAAATGACTTCCTACATACAACACCACCTCCGGATCGCCGGGGGAGATCCCGACCTTTTCGATGCCGGCGCGATCAAGGCGATCGCTCCCCGGGTGGAAACCCTGTTAGAACTAAACAACCTTTGTTGCCGTTCCATCATGCAAGCCTTTCAAATCAAAGAGAAAAAAATCACGGCCAAATTAATCGCCACCGTTTAGAGGCGCTTCCATGATCGAAATATACAGACAAGAGCGAAAAGAAAATGAAGGGTGGGCCTATTTCTGGCTCGCCCTTTTCGCGCTATTAGTTATCCTCTCACTCCCATGAGCTATATCACGAAAAAGCAAAAAGATATATTGAGTATAGCCATCCGCGGGAAGTGCTATTCTGCCCTCAGTATCTGTGAAGAGAAGTTCATGAACGCTCACTTTGAGAACTTTCTCAATTACCGCTCTAAGCTTGAGCGTATGTTCCTGCCGATCGGCGACCGGCCATGCTTCACTTCACGTGAGAACAGCTATATTATCGATCTATACCTTAACAAAACCCCTATATATATTATCAAAGATTCGCTGCCGTTCGCACAGGCCTGGCTGCGTGAAAACGATTTACCTTTCGATTCAATTGTAATTTTGAAGAAATTCATCGATGCCCAGATCAAATTGAATAGAACGCGCAGAGGAAGGTTAGCGGTTGGCGGCGGCGCCTTCGCCGACTGGACAGAAGGTGGAAAGGACAGGTGGGGTTATCGTGCCTGGCTAAGCTGTAACGGGGAGAATTTTGATTTGTGGCAAGGGCCATTGGGGGAGCAATGATAACTGCGCCTCAAAGAAAAATAATGGGCGCCTTTTCCAGACGGGTAGGGCATGAGGCGGTCCATCAGGTTTTAATTGAAGTCACCGTTAATAAGATCACATCTTTTCGGGACCCGGCGCTTACGTCATCGATGATGAGCGACGTGATAAGCGAGTTTATTTCAAGATTCCCGGAGGCCTGGCAAGATATCCAGTTCAGGCGGCGACATGGTGAATCAACTACACAGGGTGCCGGGGAAATATCTGCGGATAAGCAGCGTGCAATTTGGAAATTAAGGAATATATTGAAAATGAATGACGGCTATTACAGGGAAGTCTGCAAGCGATCGCTAGGGGTAGAGGGGCCAGGGGATGAAGCACAGGCGCTGACCGTAATAGGGGTACTAAATCGAATCGTGAGACAGAGAAGAGAGGATAGGAATGTCTGATTACATAGAATTATTGAAAGAAAAAGCTAGGCAAAAAGCCTTAACATCTGAAACCGGCGCACTAACCAGGAAGGAATTAGCCGGTATATTAGGGGTTACGCCCCCGGTTATCACCGCTCAACTTCTAAAGATTGGGAAAAAGCTTACCGCCGGGAGCCGGATTGTAATCCCTATCGAAGTAGCCCACCAGTTAATCGACAATTATTATAAGTTCAACTGACAATTTGATTGCACAATGTGCAATTATCCCCGGTTGAAAACTCCAATTTTCTCATAGAATACTAACAATTGTTGAAAACTTTTCCACAGTTTTCTCCACTTTGCCCAATACTTATCCCCCCCCTTTCCAAGGGCAAATCACAAATTACAAATCACAAATTACAAACAAATTCCAAAAGGCAATGAACAAAAAAACAAAACAAACAAAACAGCCCACAGAAAAGCAGAAGTTGAGAAGTTGAGACAGATTTTTTTTCATCATTCATCATTCATCATTCATCATTTTTTTTCTTCTCCCCATCTGTGTGAATCCGTGTAATCGTGGAACCGGTGGACAAAAAATCTTCGTGATAATTCGCGTAATTCGTGGGCAACAATCAGTGTTAATCAGTGTAATCTGTGGACCTTTGTTTTTGTCTTTTTTTATACTCGTTCGGCGTCATGCCGGTGAATTTTTTAAAGGCTTTATAAAAGACGCCCAGGTTATTGAAGCCCACGTCGCCGGCAACCGTGGAATTCTTTTTTTCGGAGCCGCTGGGGCTTTCAAAAATCTTCCTGGCCTCTTCCACCCGGTATGAATTGATGAAATCGGAAAGATTACGGTTCAATCTCTCATTAAGCACCTGGGAAAGGATATGGGGCGTGGTAGAGACTTTTTCAGCCAATGTTTGCAGGGATATTTTCTCGTCGCGGTAAACCTTTTCCACTTCCATCACGCGTTTGAGCTTGCCGACGCATTCATCGGCTATTTGAGAATCCAACGAAGAACCTTGATACCTTTTCTTTTCTTCCATATTATTTTTCTTAAAAAGGCGTTTCTTATAAAAATAATAACCCGCGGCCGCCGGTATTGCCATCA
>Ga0315276_10004473_pt1 | contig 12831 bp, 4 predicted proteins | sample YL17G05_0_MG_FD_204542 | JGI IMG/M metagenome (GOLD analysis project Ga0315276, IMG submission 204542) | Sediment microbial communities from Yellowstone Lake, YNP, Wyoming, USA - YL17G05_0 | ecosystem: Environmental > Aquatic > Freshwater > Lake > Sediment | place: USA: Wyoming | collected... | reverse complement strand
GGTTGAAGTGGTTTGGGATAGGGTTTCGCCGGAGGCGTCGATTAGAAATACCTTTATGTTATTGGTTCCGGGAGTGAGGGTGTTGGTTTCGATGGGGAAGGTTTGGTTTAATGATGAATTGGAGTTGATTGTGATGGGTTCTTCGAAGCGGGAGTTGGGGGTTTCTATAATCAGGGTTCCGTTGAAGGGGTTGAAACCGGCGTTGGTAATATCGACATCGATGGGGATGTGGTTTATTTCAGGCGCGCCGATGGTTAGTGCGGCGGTGGTTTCGTCGGGGTTGAGGATTTGGATGGGGGTAATGATTGGGGTGGTGAGTTTAGATCCGGAGATGGAGAGGGTATAATTGGATTTTTGGGGGAAATTATATTCGATGAAATCCTGGAGGGTTTCGTTGGGTTGGAGGTAGTAGTTTCGGGTTTCGGTGAGGATGGGGGTGGTGGGGTCTTCTGCGAAAATGATAATGGTAATGGGAATCTGGCCGGGGGCGGTGTCGGTGTTGGTTACGCTGTATTTTATTTCGTTCATGCCGATGGGGTAAGTATTTGCAGTCAGTATAACGTTACCTATCCCGGAAGGAAGAACTGTAAACAAAAGTTTTTCGGGGTTAAGGGGCGGTTTTTCAAAAAAGCCCCTTACCGCGCTGTTAACAGGAGGCGAAATGGTATTTTGCGGAACAGGCAGTGCCTGTTCCCTACCCATTTGAATTTCGGGGGGGATCGAGATCGATTGATATTGTAATTGATATATGCCGGGGGATAGGGGGAAATTCAGGGTATCGGCGATGGGGGATTCGCCGGGATAGAGGTTATAGGTGCGATCAACGGTATATAATGGAACAGCGGCGCCTTGGGTGTAGAGCTCAAAATGGAGTGTATCGGTAAAGGGCAGGCCGCCGGTATTGGCAAGGGTATAGTTTATCGTGATGGGGCCTTCGCGATAGGTGGGCAGGACATTGAGGGAAATGTTTTCGGCGTAGCCGTATTTTACGGTAACCGTTTCGCTTTTTTCCACATCGCCGCTGATAGTAGCGGTAATGGTATAGTTTGTGTCGGAGGAGATGGTATCGCTGAAGGTCAGCACTCTTTCTTCGCCGGGTTCCAGGGTAAGGGATTCATCCAATTTAACCTGATCCCCGCCTTCCGCCCCGCTTGATCCTCGAATCCTGACCCCTGCTTTTATTTTTCCTTCATTGTTCAAATTTATATTAATAGCAAAGGGTTCGGTTCCTGCGGAGGCGGGGGCGTTGATTTGCATGGTCACAGAGGGTTGGGTAACTTCCAGGAGCATTTCACAACTGCTTCCTGTTCCAGCTTGCACTGTTAAGCGCCAGGTCCCGGTTTCGGTTTCGTTAAAGGTAAGGGTATCTGTATAACTTTGTCCGGAGGCAAGATTCAGGGATTGTTCCGCCAGGATTTCTTCCGTCCCGGAGGGGGATGTTTTTTTGAGGGTATAGGGTAGGTTGGAGACATCTTCCATGGTGTTGTTTTGGATGGCGATATTTATGGTACGCGGTTCGTTGGGTTTGAGGTAATTGGTGCTGTTGGTGGAAGTATTATCTGTTTCCCCGGTTACGGTTAGGGAAATGTTTTCCGCTTTCACCTGGAAATTGTAACGGGTATCGGCCAGGGATTGGCCCAGGGGGGAGAGGAGTTCGGTTTTGAGGGTATAGCCTCCCTGGGCAAGGGTTTTATTGGTTAGCAGATCGATATTGCCGCTCTCGCCGGATGAGAGATTGACATTATAGGTCTGGCTCCATAACTCTTCTTCCGTCAACCCTCCACCTGAAAGGCTGATTTTATAAAGGTTGGTTAAGGCAAACTCAGGGATGCCTTCTGCCCCTGCGCAGTATAATTCTCCATTCAATAAAACAAGGCTATTATAGGCGTAAATATTGTCCTGGAAGAAAACAAAAGCTTTATTTTGGGCATCAAGGTAATAGAGTTTCCCGGTCACAAAGTCAACGCCTATTTTGAGTCCTTTATCGTCTTCCGCCAGGTTCCATATGCCATACTTCGGGTAACCCGCATAACTGGAATAGTTACTCCAGTTGGTCCCGTCCGTGTTTATGCTGTCGAATGACTCCAGCGATTTTACATCATCATAGATGTTTGCCATACCGATAATCCATAATATACCTCCACTATCCAGGTAAAGGCGGTTCTTAAGCATGGGCAGCATATTGGTATTAGCAAAGGTATAATCATTTGTGATAACCATGTCGTTGTTAATATGTTTCAGATGAAACTCGAGAGTAGTGCCATCCCTATAGGCGATCCATATACCGCCGGTGGCATCCTTCTCCAGTGCATCCTCCCAATTTATTCCCGGATATAAATGCCATTCCGCACTATACCTTTCATAATAGTATAGATATTGCCAGCTTAGCCAGATGCGCCCGTTTTTATCCACGATCATTTTATCCATCCATTCAGACTGATATCCAGGGGGAAATGCTATTTTCTCATATTGCCCATTATTTAACTTGAGTATTCCTACGTAATCATAATGCCCATATATGTTATTTTCGTTGTCCACGTCCAGTTCTCTGATGTCCATGATCAATTGATTGCCAGGGAGTGCGTAGTAATTGGTCCACTGCTCCAACTGCGAATCATACATGGAGATGCCGTACTGGGTCCCGGCCCACAACCGACCTTCGGTATCCTTAACCAGGCAATAAACCTTACCCAGGAGTTTATGGCTGTCAACATCGAGGGTCTGATGGGTCCATTCGTCGGATTGATATTGCAGGTACCCGACTTCGCTGTAGAAAGCAGCGCCGTCTGCTTCCACTTGACTGCCGCCGGGAATGATCGATGGGCTTTGATAGGCGACGAGGTTTTTGAGCAGGGGATTTTCACTTTCGGTGTACAGGGTAAAATCGGATGCATTCCGGCAGTGAAGTAGGCCATTAATATAATTGCCACTGGCATCGACCAGGCGTACCCTGGCCCATAATTCCCCGCTGCTGGTTTCGAGTTCACAGGTAGAATAGGAGGTGTAACCGGGGCAGATGGCGGATAAGGGAAAATCTTTCCAGGTTCCACTGCTGTACCGGGATAATTTCGTATCATAGCCCAACCAGATACTGCCGTCCGAGGTGGAGGCCAGGCGACCGGCTGCGGAATATTTCCAGGTCCCGCTGGGGATGGTGACTTTTACAAAAGAAGTCCCGTTGAATTTTGCCATTCCTTTATATGTATAAGCCCAGACAACGCCCGCTCCATCCACGGCCAGGCCTTCCACATAGTTATCGGGAAGCCCATTGGCGGTGGTGAAGGGTTTCCATGCGCCGGTGTTGGAATTGAAAACGGAAATTCCGTTATTATGGGCAACCCAGGTGCAGGGTTGACCGGAGTAATTGGCCTGGATAATATCGTAGATGATGTAGGAGGGCATGCCCGGCTGCTGGCAGTATTCATACCAGTTGCCGTTATTATCACGTCTTAGTACACCGTTTCCCCATGTACCCAGCCATAACTCTCCATTGCCGTGGAGAAATATTTTATTGATATTATAAGCCAGGTCGTGGAGATGGGTAATGTTTTTGGTGGTTTGGTCGTATTCCAGCAGGCCTTTGTCCGTGGCCAGGTAGAGTTTGGAGCCGCTTTGATAGGCCCTTTCGATGAGATTGTAGGGGATAAATTCGCCGCGGGTCTCTTCTGTCATTCCATTGCTGGAGGCAGTGGTACGGACTATTTGCGCTCTCAGGGTTCCGTTTTCAATAAGACCGTCCGCCGTGATTTCGGCTTTACCGGTTATGGTTTCATTGCTGAAATAGTCTCTTTTCATGGTATAGGCATTTAAAGTGGCGGTTAAGCCATTGATGGAGACGGCAAATAACGCTTCATTTTTAACATTGGTAAGGGTTTCGGTAGAATTTAAGATCAGTTGGTAAGGACCGTTTTTGCTATTGGTTGGAATGGTTAGTTCAAGGGAGTCGCTGCTTAAGGGAGCAATGATTCGAGCTTCCTGTTTTTTGATTATGGTTTGACTGAAAGAATCGTTTAACAGGGCCTGGATATCGAAATGGCCGTCCTGGCTGCCGGTATTGGTTATGGTTAAATGGATGGTATCCCCGGCATTATATGACACAGAGGGGGGCGCGAATTTTAATCCCACCGGGGGCAGGGCGATGGAATGGCGTTTGTTTATATAAACGACATCATTGATTTTGAGATAAACATCAAAATTGTATACACCCGCCGGTGTATTTATGGGGATAGGGATGGTGCAGTTGAAGGGATTATTTGCCGGAGGTTGTAAGGTGACGTTCTTTATATCCTGGAAGTTTAATTGTGTGGAATTTATAGACAATTGGGCGTTAAGGGGTGCGGTTATGCCGGATAAGCATTTGATGTCCAGGTTAAGGTGTAAATCCGAACCGGCCTGGGCCTGGATTGAACCGAAATTTCCTTGATAATCAAGGTTTATTGGGTTCGTGGATAAAGTGAAATTTTTTATTGTTTCGCGGGCGGCGCTGTCCTGCGCCGTCACTTCCACATGGTAATGGGGGTTTAAACCGATGAGGGCCTGGAATTGTTGGGTGATACGGTATGTTCCTTCCGGGACCTGGATATCCCGTTCCTCGGAGATGCCGGCTTCGGGACAGTTAAAATGCAAATGATACGTCCCTGCGCCTGTGATATCAGCGGTTATGTTTGCCGTATCTCCATAATTATAACTGGATTTATCGGCGCGGATAGAGATTTGCGAGCCGTCTAAAAAACTTTGAAGCGGGAAATAGGTCAACGGTTCCTCTTTGCTTTCGTCCCAATACCGGTATTTAAGAATGTACTTCCCTGGTTCAGCCGGATGAAAGACAAATGTCTCGGAAAGGGTTTGTTCCGTGTTGTTGGGGATGTTGATGCCGGTTACGGATTTCTTGTAAACCTCCTGCCCGGAGGGCGATTCCAGGAGCAGGTCAAAGCAGCCGTTTTGGACGTCGTAGGTTTGAAATGAGCCATAGACGTAATGCGGGTTTTTAATTTTGATAGGAATGGTATAGGATGCGCCGGGAATTAAATATTTTAAAGGGCTGCCCCCTGTTTGCAAGTGTCCCGGATCAACGTTGAAATTACTTTGCTTGTAAGAAAGATATTGATAGCGGTTTGCTTCTTTTAATCCGTTGGGCGCAATGACTTCCAGTTTCAAGCGGTACCAGCCGGCGGTATGGATAGGTTGTGGGGTGTAGGCTCCGCTGTAATGAAAGTTACCGTTTGCCAAAAAATCGTGGGTGGTCTGGAAAAGGGTTTTAATTTCAGTATATTGGGAATTTTGCGGGAGCGTATTTCCCTGGGTGGCGCCTTTTTCCAGGGATAGTTTTATAGTGGAAATACCGGATATAGGGTTGGATAAATATTGGGAAGCGATTTCGTAATTTAATGTTCCTCCCGGGTTAAGGTATTGGTTTGTATTTTGGCTGCCGTTAAGTTTCAGGGTACTGCTGGTAATTGTTCCCAGGAGAAAGATCGTTTTGGCCGGGGCGGTTGGTTTTAAAACGCCGTTAGCGTCGTAGGCTTGAATGCGGATAGTAAAAGAACTTTTATAATAGGGATTGAATTGGGTAGTGGGCATTGAGACGTTATGTTGATATTCTCCGCCTGGCGGAAGGACTACCTGGAAAGAAGGGAACGGTATGTGAAACACATCGTGGTTGATATTAAAGTATGGATTGTTAAAGTCCAGCGTCTTAGTTTCAGTAGTTGCATTTTTAAAGTGAATGGCGACTTCGACGTCCTGGCCCCAGTAGACATTTTCGTCTTTCACGGTGAGCCATTGACGGAGATCATCCTTTATGGTTGCGGGGGTAATTATTTTATAAATGGAGAAACGACCGTTGTCGCTTTCGGTAGGTAATTGAATGATTTCATTCTCCGCATTATATAATTCATAATCCACGTGGCAGATGCCGTAGTTCCTGGTTATAAGTTCAGGTAAAGTAAAGCTTATGGGGATTTGAGTGTTTTCACCCGGGTTTAAACTGACCGGGGCTTCTAATTGGTGGAGCAGGATGTTTCTATCCGGGGTATAGACCATAAGTTTAGCTTTCGAAGCCGGGGTTTCGGTGATATTTTTTATTTCTACATTCAGGTTAATCGATGGAGTTGGATTTTGTTCAAGGTCAAACATGGGGATGGGGAGTTTGGGGTTTTTGGCAAAGGTAATTAAGTCCCTTATAATACGCAATTCCGTTGTAGTGGCCTGGGCGTGGGCGTAGGCCCAGTCGGTATAAAGAGAGGTGAGAATCACTGTCCCGTTTCCGTAAGGGTAATAAAGCATGGTACTTTCCCTGTTCCTGGTCTTGTATAATAAAGTGGTGGCAGTGGATGGAATAGTGTGAAAATAACCGTCCACTACCGCGGATACCAATTCATTGGTGGACGAAGAAAGCACAGGATGCATCTCTTCAAAATAAGTGGACCCGATACTGCAACTCTGGTCCTGGCGCCAACCGTAACATTTAAACGGCTCTGTTTCGGGAATTGGGACAAGATTTTCAAACTGGGTGTCGTATTGTTGGGACAGTACCAGCAGGGTTCCACCGGATTCTACGAATTGTTTCAGCGCTTCTTTAATGATTATTGAGTTCTCGTCGCCTGTCAGCTCGCCGGAGGGAATGATAAGTAACCGGTGGTTATTTGAAAAGCTGTCATGAACATAGTCATGTATATTATTAGAAGAGTTGTAATATTTAAGTAGTGCGGGTAAATCCGGGTAGTTGAATTTATCATAAACCAGGATATCCGGGTAATAGCTATAACTGATAAAGTTTTGCCCGGAGGCGAGGGGGAAAACATTTAAAGAAGCCAGGAGGGTGGATAATGAGGCAGCGTTGGATACGCCGGATGCACCGGACGCACTGGAAACGCCGGAAGAATAGGAGTAATTATCATCGGGAGTATCGGCCCGGTTATCGCCGCCCGGTGGCGGTGGGTTGTCGCATTCTTCGCTTTCGACCATTTTTTTGATTGCTTTCCAATCCGTGTCGCAAAAGCAGGCAGGTTTACCCATTTTCGATCCGACGCCGACGTTTTGCAATTGATTTTCGGTAAGTTTATCACATTCCAGGGGTATTGATTTCCCGTCCTCGAAGCGTTTATATGTATACTCTCTTAAATTATGATTTTGATCATGGCATTTTTTGGTAAGACAGTGTACGATGCATTCGGCAAGCAAACCGCCTCCCATCAAGCCTGTTAAATAATGAGTCATTTCGTGGCTTATGGTTTTTTGAATCGACTCCCCTTCGGGAGCTCCGTCTCGAATATTGAAATCCGCCGGAGTTAAATTGAGGTCCTTTCCCTGGTTTTCGCGCAACTGTTTCCCGGCATTGTATATGAAATTAAGCAAATAGTCGGCCTTTACAATCGTTCTTGCATCGGTGACGGTTCCGAAACCATTAGTAAAATTGGTTTTAAAAGATATTGTATTGGGAAAGGAATTTAAATTTTCCTGTACCTGATCCCCAAACATTTCGTATAAGGCTGAGCAATTTTTTAACTCACTGCAAACTTCCCTGAGCACTTGAGTTAAACTCGTTCTAAGCATTCGTAATATATCTCTTTTGAAGTTTTTATTTATCGGGCTGTAGTCTCCCCTTTCGCCGTTATAGCCCAGGTTAAAAAAATATTTTATAGAATCATTTTCAAAACATTTCTCGATTGAGATTTCATTACTCTTCTGGTAGAATATGATGTCGCCAAACGATCCCGGCCATTTATCTGCCGCAGGTAGGGAGTTGTGCCCAATAAAAACAAGGATAAGGGTTGTAAAAATAAGTCTTTTCAGCCGCTTCATTTTATTCACACTCCTTTATTTTTACTTGTTATCCATTTCAGCTTTTGTATAGGGATATTGTTTATCCACTCGCAGCATTACATTTTTCTTTATCTCCACCATTTCATGACAAACAGAATGAAGCCTCTTTTCGCTTTCATAGAAGTATGTTACGTAAAAATATCCCACCGGCATTCCTCTCAATTGATAATAGCCATTTTTGTTGGCATAGGCATCAAAATCACTTCCCGAATCGATATCCTTATGAGTAAAGCCAACAGATCCCCCCTCCAACACCATTCCATTCGCATCCGTCAAAACTCCTTCAATACCGGTATTATCGTTTAAATCGAAATTTATCAGGACTTCCGTGGTTTTACCTTTTTCAACCAATATATTTTCTTTTTTTACAGACGGATACCCCAGGCCTTCAAACCATGCCTCAAGCGAATAAGTACCGGGATACAATCTATCAATGGTTAATTCTCCATCATTCAAATCATCTTTGCCTACGTAAACAGCCCAATAAACAGGGCTTTGGGGCAACACATGGCTTTTGAATTTCTGGTTAAAGGTCGTCGTGGGATTAAACTTTACATTGTTTTGATCGGCAGTATAAATTTTCATGGTTCCTGCCAGTGGGGCCTCTATCTGGATTACTGTGATTTTTCCTTTCTCCATTTTGACCAGGACTCTCTTTTTTTCTTCCAGCCTGAAGGGATAAGGAAAATAGCAATACCTGGAGTCTTTCGCCAGGGGATAAAATTCGATCGAGTAAATATGGGGGAGCAACTTTTTCTCAAATGTTCCCTGTTCAGTCGTTTTTTCTTTCGCTTCGACATTAAATCCATACTGATCACGGTCACTGTCTAAGAAAAGCAATTGGAAAGCTTCTTTGACCGGTTCACCCGTGTCTTCATCCACGATGCGGCCCACGACCTTTCCATAATTGTCCTTATCCATGAGCCATTCCTGTTGAGGAACGCCTTTCAAACTTTTGACGGCTATTACTGCAATTACCGACACAACCAATAAATATAAAATTGTTCGTTTCATGTGACCTCCAATCCTTTTTGAGTTTATTGAATTATCTAATTCTTTCATTATCTCACACCTCCCTGAAATTAAAAACGCAAAAATTTCTTTTCTTTTTTAATGAATACACTCCTTTTACAGTAGTATGGTTTCCTTTAACCTGAAAAATCATGAATAACTGAAATTTTGAAACGCCCATAGCCGCCTCGAAAGGGAAAATTTTCCCCAAGCTGAAATGATGATTCTATATTCTATCATAAAATCGAGCCTCCTGCAATCTCAAAAATTGAAAAATTTCAGGAATATCACTTTGGCCGGGCCGGTTTGTTTTAAGACGCCGTTGGCGTCATAGTACTGGATGCGAACGGTAATAGCGCTTTTTACATATGAGTTGAATTGCGTGGTTGGTAATGAAACGTTATGTTGATATTCCTCTCCTGGGGGTAGGATTACCTGGAACGAAGGAAAAGAGGGCCCTTCACTGCCGCCATGACCAATGGAAAAGAAGGGATTATTTATATCCAGCGTCCTGCTTTCCGATCGGGTATTTTTAAAATGGATGGTGAATTCGGCATCCTGGCCCCAGTAGACATTCTCGTCTTTCACCGTGACCCACATATAAACCGCATCCTTTATGGTGACAGGGGTAATTATTTTATAAATGGAAAACCTTCCGCTGTCGCTTTCGGTGGGTAATTGAATGATTTCATTTTCCGCATTATAAAGTTCATAATCCACGTGACAGATGCCGTAATCTTTGGTTTGGAGTTCCGGTAAGGTAAAATTTATTGCTGTTTGAGTCGTTTCTCCCTGATTTAAATTGATAGGAACTTCCAACTCATAGAGCAGGATGTTCCTATCCGGCGTATATACCATAAGCTTTGCTTTGGAAGCAATGTATTCCGTGTTATTTTTTACCTGAACATTTAAAACGATCGTTGGTGTAGGATTTTGTTCAAGGTCAAACATAGGAATGGGGAGCTTGGGATTTTTGGCAAAAGTAATCAAGTCCCTTATTATACGTAATTCCGCTGTAGTTGACTGGGAATGGGCGTAAGCCCAGTCGGTAAACATGGATGTTAAGATGACCGTTCCGTTTTCGTAGGGATAATAGAGCAATGCAGGTTCACGATTCACTTTTCGCATTAGCAGGGTTGTGGAGTTGGAAGGATAGGTAGAGAAATAGCCATCAACTCCGGCATTTATCAACTCATTAGTAGAGGATGAAAGGACCGGGTGATTTGTTTCAAAATATGTTGAAAATCGCAAACAGGATTGGTCTTCGCGCCAGCCGTAGGACTTAAGAGATTCCTCCTCAGGCACGGGAACCACATTGTCGATATGAGCGCCATATTGCTGGCCAAAGACGATAATAGAGCCGCCGAGGTTTACATATTGTTCGAGGATATATTTGAAGGTAGAGTTATACTCCACGGAGCTTAAGGCGCCGGTGGGGATAACTAAGAAAGGAGTGACTTTCAGTAATTTCTCAGCCGTATTATTTTTATCAAATTCAAGGCCGCCAAACAGTTTTAATGCCTCTTGCCAGTGGCCCGATGTAAAGATAAGAGCTTCCGGGGCCAGGTTGTATTCTTTAATAATGCCTCTGAAATAAGAATAGTTATCATCCGGTTTATCGCCGGCCGGACCTTCGTCACCTGCGGGTGGATCGGATTCACAGCCTTCGTCGGAATCTGAGCTTGATTGTTCGCTAAATTTTCTCCCGGATTTGTCTTCGCAATCGCATTTACAGACGATTTTGTAGGTGCACATATCGGTTTCTTGATCGCCAGAAGCATCTATATAAACTGTTTTTGTAATGTCTTTGCCAAATATTTTTCGTGCTGCCCAATCTGCGGATATTTCTTCTAAGTTTTGTACTTCTAATTCTTTAAAACATTCCGGGTAATTCTTTTTTACCGTATGAACCAATTCGTGAAATAAAGAGGCCGATGTCAAAACTTCTTTAAGCACATAATTTCCATTTACATCCTTATAAGTATGAAATTTTTCCAAAAAAGTATCATTGATATGAATTTCCGATTTCCTGCCTATTCCTGTGAAATCTGAATCTCCGTGTAGCAATTGCCATGGGGTATCATCTTTCTTCCACCAACTGATAGTCAAGCCCTTTTCCCCACTTTTCAATGCAGATAGAAATTCATATAGCTTGTTTTTGAGGCATGAGGGTAATACGGATTTTTCAGCCTTATCGTACTTATCCGCCATCTCGGTGAAACGATTTTTAAGGTTGGTCATAATATCATCTGGGTGGGGTATGGGGCTATTTATATTATTCATCGCTTCTGAGTCATTAGTTAGGGCTTTATGGGCACTAATATAAGACCCGGAGATAGCAAGTTTGACTCCCTTATATATGCCATGTACTTCTATCCTGTCATTGGGATCACCAGCCCAAAGCGATGTACTCAATATAAAGAAGATCATGATTGCACAGTGGTTTAAGAGTAAAATTTTTTTCATTTTTGCGCCTTTACTTTTAAAATATTTTGATTTCCAGATAAAGGTTACAAAATTATGTTAAACACTTTTGTAGTACCTTCTACGATTTCAACTACAAACTCTTTTTCGGATTTAACTGAGTTAAATGCAATAACATACACCCGGTATGTCCCGGGATTTACACCTTTGCATGAATATCTGCCATCCTTCGATATGTCGCTATTGCATATATCAGTTTGATCAAGAGTCGATTTCGATATGTTTCGAATCCATACTTCACCTTTCTCAGCTATATCCTGACCTATTTTGATAATTCCTTCAATGCCGGTTTGATCGGTTAAATCGATTACATATTCGATATTTTCAATAATATTTTTTTCGATCTTCACATGTTGAATAACTCCAAAGGGATGCTCAGTCAGCACAAATTTTATCGAATAGTCATGATAAGGTTCGATGCCAGTGATCTCAAAATTTCCATTTTTATCGGTATTTATCGATGCAATATAATACCCGTATTCATCATCCCGTAGAAGATTTGAATCAGGATTGGTAATTCTTTTTAGGTACAAACTAATATAGCTGTAAGGCGATATACCCGAAGCCTCCTTCTTGTAGATTGTCCCTTTAAGCCCTCCCCCTTTTTCCAGTTCAATGGCAAAATGTTTTATTTGACCTTCCACCAGCGTAAAAACACCGGCTACCTCAGGAAATTTTTCGTCCTTTCGATACTTAAAATAAATAGGGGGAATCAGGGAAATGTACCCCTTATTTTCGCACTGTAAATAAAAAGCAAACTTGGAAATTGGATAAAAAGTGAACTGCAAATCAAACTTGAACTTTCCATTTTTGTCGGTGAGAATTTCTTTATCCCAATTCATTTCCCTGGAATAGTTATTTGCCCACAAATAAATCAATTGGACTTTTGCGCCCTGGATGGGCTGTTTGGTGTCCTTATCGATTACTTTGCCCTGGACGCGGCTGGAAATTTTCGGGAACAAAGGCCACTGGAAAAATCCGGCCGCCAGGCTAATGATAACAAGCCACTTCATTACTTTCATTCTTTGCCTCCATATTGATACCTGATTTGATTGGAAAGGGCTTCGGCTGAGTTTGCCGACTGCCGATCAAGAACGATACTGCCTATCATTTCACGCTCCTCACTAACGTCTTCACAATTCCAAAATTTGACATCTAACGCCTGAGATAGGTGAAAACTTTGGTGTTTCATAAGATAACCACAACAATATACCATAGTTCATATCTCATGTAAATATTAAAAATCATTACCTGGTTGAAATCTTTTATAGACATGAGTTTCACTGGTTATGAGAGCTTGAGAGCGTTTACAGTAAAGGTCATTATTTTTAGCATGGTAATCTCTAGCCAACCGCTGCCGTCATATACGGACACGCCGGACTCCCAACCTACCCATAAGCGATTATTGCTGTCCCTGGTCATGCAGTTCATGCCGCTGAAAATAGCTTCGACGGTTTTGGGTTTTGCCGGTTTCACGATGCGGGCGTTCAGTACGCCGTTTTCGATATTCCC
>Ga0315276_10004471_pt1 | contig 12834 bp, 8 predicted proteins | sample YL17G05_0_MG_FD_204542 | JGI IMG/M metagenome (GOLD analysis project Ga0315276, IMG submission 204542) | Sediment microbial communities from Yellowstone Lake, YNP, Wyoming, USA - YL17G05_0 | ecosystem: Environmental > Aquatic > Freshwater > Lake > Sediment | place: USA: Wyoming | collected... | reverse complement strand
TGGGGTTTCATGGAAGCAAGAAAAAAGAAACAACTCATAAAAATTATCCAAATGAGCAATGTGATGGAACGGCTTGTATGAAATTGGGCAACCTCTTTCGTCCCCATGAAATAACGGTAGACCAGAAGGGAAAACATGTTGATGCAAAAACTGGCAATCAGACCTAATGCATACATGTCCGCCAGGATCATCTGGCTTCCCAGAGTAATAAAGATGATAACGGAAAAAAAGGTGGCATTGAGAAGATGAATTCTGTAGAGGGACTGTCTTCGATTGGTGGCGATGAGCCAGTAAAAGCGATAACGCTCTGCTACCCGCTCCATGAGTTCGCTGGAGGCCACAAAGGCCGTATTGATCGCCATAATCAGAGCGAGGCTAGCAAGCCCTGCCACGGCAATCCCAAAAGGAATTCCATTTATCAGAGTAGCATAGTGAGTAATGAGATCCCCTTCATGAAGAGCGAAATCAATAGGAGCAGATAATGCCAGAGTCGCGACGATAGGTGTGATAAGTCCTACGGTGAGAGCTAGGAAGATGTAAGCCTTTCCGATTTCCCGCCAGGTTCGAACCAACCCAGCGGTCTGGAGAACTGATTCCACACCCGAATAAGCCAAAATACAACTTGCAATGGAGGCAATAAAAATTCCATACCCCCGGAAAAATGACCCTGTCTGTAATTTGGTCGCTGTGTAATCAAAGCCCGCTTTGAGTCGGATCAGGGAATCAGAATCAAAGGATAGAATTCCGGAGGCAATTAAATTGAAAAAAATAAAAGCAGCAAAGATAAAAATTGAGAACGTGAATCGGGCGTTTTCTCGAATGCCGAGGATATTCAGCCCGGCAATGGCCCAAATGATGAGCAGGACGATAGTCATTTTTGAGGGGTGGGACATCATAAAAAAAGAAGTGGCATTCTCTACTGCGCTCACTGCCGAGATGCAGGCCGTCAACACATAGTCCACCATGATGGAGGCCACGGCGATAAAGGAGACCATGGGGCCGAGAACCAGGTAAGAGAATGAATAGACCCCACCCCCAAAAATCCCGTGTTTTTCTAAGATCTCAGCTATCTCCACGAGACGAGTAGTCATGTAGTGGATGAAGAAGGCAGTGAATGGAATAAAGACGATTGCACTTAGACCAATAAAACGGAAAGCTTCGGCAGGGGCATAAAAGACGGAAGTAAGCTCATCCATCAGGGTGATAATCGCAATAGCCAACCAGGTGAGCCAGACTTTTCCACCTTGAAAATAGGTTAGCAAGCCCTTTTTCCGTACCAAAACAACAAAGAAGCTTATCAAAGCCAGGTTAACAATAAGCAGAACGGACGTCTTCATTAGACAGCCATTTTATCCAAAAATTTAATTTGAAATCAAGTTATATGGGGAAATAATGTATTTCACGATGGAGAATCATGAGACAAGGCACAAAGGGGCATGAAATAAAGAGGTGCTTGACTTCCTATATCCCTTAGAGAGTTTCTAAGGAAAACCAATTCCCTATTTGATTTTTTGGATGTCTTCTTCTTTACCAATCACCACCAAGATATCACTGTCTTTGATTGTAAATTCCGCTCGGGGTACCATCTTAATTCGATCGGGAAGCATCTCCCTCACGGCAATCACCTCGACGTGATATTTGGTTCTTAGGTGGAGTTCTCCAATGGTCTTTCCGAAAAAACCGGAAGGAGGAACTATTTCAGAAATGGTATACCCTTCAGAAAGAGGAATATAATCCAAAACATTGGGAGAGATCAGGCTTTTCGCAACCTTATCTGCCATTGCCCTTTCCGGGATAATCACTTCTGTTGCTCCAACCTTTTCCAACACATGCTTATGGTCTTCATTCGGGGCCTTCACAATGATATTTTTGACCTTCATCTCTTTGAGGTGGAGAGTAATCAAGGTGCTCGCAGCCAGATCCTCACCGAAAGAGATGATGACCACATCATCCTGTTGGATTCCAATAGCCTCCATCACCTCTTTGTCCGTCCCGTCGGCGAGAACCGCCTTTGTTGAAAAATCCTTGATCTTCTGGATCACCTCTTTGTTCTTATCGACGGCAATGACTTCCATCCCATTTTCATAGAGGTCTTTTGCAATATTGAAACCAAAAATTCCCAATCCAATCACCACCACTCGTCTCATTCAACTTCCTCCTCAGTAATGGCATAGCGCATGGCGCAAAGCGCATAGCGTAAGCCCGTAGGGGCTGAAGACTTTCAGTCCCTATTCTGTTCTCAATTCTCGATTTTTATTCCGCATTCCGAAATCCACAATCCGCAATTTTATTATTATCCTACCATGACCCCTTCTTCTGCATAGGTTAAGCCTTTTCCACCACTACTTCGGGAAAGAGAAAAGGCGAGGGTCAGTGGCCCTACCCTTCCTGCAAACATCATTAAAATGATGGCAAGTTTCTGAATGTCAGTCAACTTTGGAGTAATCCCCATTGATAATCCCACCGTGCCGAAGGCGGAGACGGTATCGAAAAGATACTCTACAAAAAAATGGCGGCTCTCCATAGGGAGAAGTTCCCCTCCACCTGCAATCAAGAGGACGGATGTGATGATCGCGATCGAAAATGCTGAAGCAAAAATGATCGAAATAGATCGGCTGACGATCTCTCTTGGGATGGTTCGGTTGAAGATATTCAAATCTGGATTTCCCTTTACCCGGTTCCACATGAGCATGAGAAGAAGAGCAACACTAGTTGTCTTCACACCACCACCCGTCGAACCCGGAGAAGCTCCAATAAACATCAGGACGAGCATTAGGAGAATGGTTGCGTTGGTGAGTGCTCCAATATCTACGGTGTTGAAACCAGCGGTCCGGGGTGTGACCGATTGGAAGAAAGAGACTAAGATTTTGTTCAGGATTGGGACATCCTTAATGATGTGGTTTCTTTCGAAGAGATAGAACAAGAACGCACTAGAAAGAATGAGAACAGTTGTGGTGATGACCACGATTTTCGTATGAACGGATAGTTTTTTCTGTACCCCCCTGAACCAAGAAATAACTTCATACTGCACAATGAAACCAATGCCTCCATGAACAATCAAGCCCATGATCGTTAGATTGACAATGAGATCTCCCTGATAACCCATGAGATTATCAGAAAAGAGAGAATACCCACAATTATTAAAGGCTGAAATCGCATTGTAGATAGCATGAAAAAGAGCTGTCCCAGGCGGGAAATCCATGGAAAACCGTATGAAGAGGAAAAGGGTTCCAAGGGATTCAGCGACGAACGTAAACCAGAGGACCATCTTGGCAATCGCGATGAAATCTCTTCGAGGTGTGTGGAGAAAGGTTGATTGGACAATGTCTCTCCCCTTGAAAGAAATTCCCCGTCCCATCAGGACAAAGAAGACCGTGGAAAAGGTGATGATGCCCAATCCTCCAATCTGGAAAAGGAAAGTAGTGATCACCTGACCCAAAGTCGTCAGGTCCTTACCGATGTCAATCACGACAAGCCCTGTGACACAGACGGCAGAGGTGGAGGTAAAAAGGGCATCCACAAATCGGAGAGGTCCCCGGGTGGCTGAAAAGGGGAACCAAAGGAGGATCCCTCCTGTCAAGATCACCGCCACAAAACTGAGGACAAAGATCCTCGCAGGTGAGAGGTGTCGTGAAAAGAAGGTTTTAATCCTTAAACGAATTCTTATCGGCATCGTTATCTTAAGTGATGAACTTTAGTCAAAAATCACCCATATGTCAATAACCGAAAGAGACCCTCCATTACCATAAGAATCACTTTCCCTCCTTCGTACCCTCCTTCAGGAGGATGGTTCCGGTCTATCTCCACCTTCCCTCTGTCGACCTCTGGATGTTTCTGATGGCAGGTTCATAGGAAGGGGCGAGAGAAAGGGCAGCTCAATAATTTTTCTGGGCTTCTACCCGGTCTCCGCAGACTTCCATGATGACTCCCAAAAGCTTGAAAGCCTCTACACGACCGGGATCAAGAGAGGCGGTTTTTTGCAAGTGTTCAGCGGCTGCTTCGAAACGGCGGTCCATAATAGCCTTCTTGACACGCTCAATTGAAGAGGTGTGATTGATCATCTTTTGATTGTCTGATTTTTTCCCTTCTCATCACCCGGGCTACCCTCTCTCGGATTTGCTCTGGCACAAAGGGCTTCTGAATGAAATCAACAGCGCCAAGCTTCATTGCCTCCACCGCCAGTTCGATGGTGCCGTAAGCTGTTAGGACGATGATACGAATGTCAGGCCTGTTCTCTCTTACCTGGCGGAGTACTTCCATTCCATCCACTCCAGGCATACGGATATCCAAAAGAATAAGGCCAAACTCCTTCTCTCTAAGCTTTACCAGAGCCTCCTTTCCATCCTCGGCGCTGTCGGTCTCCACTCCAAGAACTTCCAACGATCTTGAAAGGGTCAATCGAATATTCTTTTCATCATCCACGATCAGGATGGGTTTGTCCCTCACGGGAATATTTCTCCTTTCTCTCGCAAGGGCAAGAGACTCTTCGCTGATTCCTGGCCTTCGGGCGATCACAGCCTTTGACTGGCTTTCATGGATTGCCGCCCTCTCTTCCGAAACGCGTTTTATGAATATCTCATGGGATCGACCCTGCAAGCCTTCAAAGAAGCGAAGACAGGGTTCGATCAGAAACCGTAAGGTCGCCCAGCGACGCTGCAAGGTTTTTCTCGTTTTCTGGTCTAACGTCTCAGGAGATTTTTGACTTGTTCGAATCATTGGATACCTCCCAATCGCGGATCGTCCTCATCGCCTCCTCGGAAGTTTGGGCCGATCTGAGACTCTGAAGAAGATGGCGGTTTTGAGCTGCATGGCTGGCAAGCGCCAGGATCTTGATCTGTTCATTGGGGTTTTCGGCAGGAGAAAGGATTAAGAAAACGAGCTCAACGGACTTCTCCGTAGGTTCGTCTGAGACGCCTTGTCGGGTTAAACCGAGGCTGACAACCGAGTTGGTAAGTCCATTGACCCGCACATGGGGAAAGGCTGCCCCTTCATTGAAGAAGGTAGACCCTTTTTCTTCCCTTTCCAGAATGGCATTCAGAAGTTTTGCCGGGTCACGGTCTCCATCCCTCTGTCCAATTGTCTCGACCAGTCTCCTAAGAACGGCCTCTTTTCTTATAGGCTCATTCCATATGACAATTCGCTCGGATGAAAGCAATTGGGACAAGTGTAGTCGGTCCGCGGTGCCAGAAAATCGTGATATTGTAGTAGGCGTCCTTTCCCTCTCCGCAGTTGCCTGAACTTGAAGTCGTTCTTCCTCACTCGTATCGAGAACAGTTACCGTGACCCCCTTTGCTTCATGGATGAGGCGATCAACAATCCCGGTCTTCCCGCGAAGCCTTTCCCAGAGAGATCTTGGCGTTGGACTTCCGATCACAATGTGTCCAACCCGATATTCTTTAGCGAACTGCAGTAAGGTACGGACAACATCTTCACCCTTGTAGGTGAATACAATCGCTCCCAACTGCTTGGCGAGGGTCAAGGTGCTTGAAATGATCTGCTGGGTATGGGTATCGATCACCGTGGGCTCCTCGGCCGGCGTCTGGACATAGATCGCATACCAGTTCCGATTCAATCTCCCTGCCAGTCGCGAGGTATAGCGAAGCAATCTGTCGCTGTTAGGCCCCCGTGAGCTTAAACAGACCATGACCTGATCAGGGGATACGGACTCTTCTTCTTCGAAGGTTTCGCGTCTCCGCAAATCGATCTGGGAAGCAAGTTCACGGAGCGTGAGTTCGCGCAGCCTTTCGAGGCTTGCGCTTTTGAAGAAATGTTCGAGAGCAATCTCGATGCGTTCCGGAGTGTAGACCTTTCCTTCCTTCAAACGTTCTCTCAGGTCCTCCGTAGAAAGGTCAACGTTAACAATCTGATCAGCCTCTGCAATCACCTTGTCCGGAAGGCGTTCTCGGACCTTGACTCCCACTGCCTTTTCAACCGTGTCGTAGAGGGTCTCTAAATGTTGAATATTCAATGTGGTGATGACATGAATCCCGGCAGCCAGGATGTCCTGGACGTCTTGATATCGTTTATCATTGCGGCTGCCGGGGACATTGGTGTGGGCCAACTCATCAATCAGCGCTACTTGTGGCTTCCGGACCAGAATCGCATCCACATCCATCTCTTCCACGGCAATGCCTCGGTATTCCTGTCGGCGACGGGGAATCACTTCCAACCCTTTGAGGAGCCGTTCGGTTTCAATCCGGCCATGGGTTTCCACGAGCCCCACGACCACATCGACCCCTTCTTCTTTGAGTCGGCGGCCTTCGAGAAGCATCTGGTAGGTCTTCCCGACGCCTGCTGCGTAGCCGAGATAGACCTTCAGATGTCCGCGCTGGGCGCGGCGGATCATCCTGAGAAAGGTATCGACTTTGTTTTCAATGCTGTTCATAGTTTCCCATCCAGGTCAAGATTGAGCGTCAACACGTTTACACGTGGCCCGCCCAGGATTCCGAAAGTCCGACCCTCGGTATGGGTGTCGATCTTTTTCATAACAAGCTCAACAGTGAGGTTCCTTGCCTTTGCCACTCGTCTTGCCTGGAGCAGCGCATTCTTCAGGCTAATGTGAGGATCAAGACCGCTCGCCGAAGCAGTGACAGCATCGGCAGGCACATGGGTATCAGGAGCTAAATGATTCTCCGCACGGTAAGCAACGACGCGTTCGCGGATTGTATCGATCATTTTTTTCGATAAGGGCCCCCAGTTCGTGGCTCCGGAACGGGTACCATCATACCCTTCTCCTGCTGCTGAAGGCCGCGGATGGAAATAATGAGGTCCCCAAAAACCCTGCGCTAAGAGAGAGGACCCTATGACCTTCCCTTTTGACATGACCAAAGAACCTTCAGATTTTTCAGGAGACAATCCATGTCCTGCCACCCATACCGCCAAAGGGTAAAGTCCGCAAACCAGAATGGCAAGGAGGACAGTAGCCATAAGCGAAATTCGAACTTCCTTTATCAGATTTTTCATAACCGTTACCATCTATGCAAGGTGGAGCATCCTCACCAAAATGTCAATCAATTTAATTCCAATAAAAGGTGCGGCCAAGCCACCGAGTCCGTAAATCAGAAGGTTTCTCCGCAAAAGGCTCGTAGCGCTCACAGGCCGAAAACGCACCCCGCGAAGGGCCAGCGGGATCAGGGCGATGATGATCAGGGCATTGAAGATAACCGCACTGAGGATGGCGCCTGTTGGAGTCCCGAGCCTCATGATATTCAGGGGACTGATCATCGGGAACATTCCCACGATCATGGCCGGAAGAATGGCGAAATACTTGGCCACATCATTGGCGATGCTGAAGGTCGTCAACGCCCCACGGGTAATCAACATCTGCTTGCCGATCTCAACGACTTCTATCAGTTTGGTCGGATTCGAATCAAGATCCACCATATTTCCCGCTTCCCTGGCCGCCTGCGTTCCGCTGTTCATCGCGACTCCAACATCGGCCTGGGCAAGGGCAGGCGCGTCGTTCGTCCCATCACCTGTCATGGCCACAAGGTGCCCTGCCGCCTGTTCCTTTCGAATTAAGGCCAGCTTATCCTCGGGTTTGGCTTCGGCGATAAAGTCATCTACCCCCGCTTCCTTGGCAATGGCAGCGGCTGTCATCCGATTGTCGCCTGTGATCATGACCGTCTTGATACCCATGGCCCGAAAACGTTCAAAACGGTCTTTCAATCCTCCCTTGACAATGTCTTTCAGATGAATCACACCCAGGACACGAGAATTTTCAGTAACCACCAGAGGTGTCCCCCCGGAAGAAGAGATTTGGGTCACGGTATTCCGAATCTCCACAGGGAAATCCTCTCCAACCAATTCCCGGATCACATCAACCGCCCCCTTACGGATCTGCCTGCTATCGATGTCGACCCCGCTCATTCTCGTGTGGGCCGTAAAGTTGATGAACTTTGCATTGGGAATTTCAGAGATCGAGCGGCCTCTTAGACCGTATTGTTTGGCCAGGACCACGATGCTCCTGCCCTCCGGGGTCTCATCAGCCAGCGATGCCAGTTGGGCTGCATTCGCCAGCTCCTCGGCCCGAACGCCCGATGCAGGAAGAAACTCCGTCGCCTGACGGTCTCCTAATGTGATGGTCCCGGTCTTGTCAAGAAGCAACACGTCAACATCGCCTGCTGCTTCCACGGCCCGGCCGCTCATAGCCAATACGTTTTTCTGAACCATACGGTCTATTCCTGCAATGCCAATAGCACTGAGCAACCCACCGATTGTCGTCGGGATCAGACAAATGAGCAATGCAACCAGAACCGTTATGGAGAAAGATAAACCCAAATAGATCCCGAAAAACTTGAGCGTGATCATGACAACAAGGAAAATGATCGTGAGGGCAGACAGAAGGATGGTCAGAGCGATCTCGTTGGGCGTCTTCTGCCGATGGGCTCCCTCGACCAGAGCGATCATGTGATCCAGGAAACTTTCCCCCGGATTCGCTGTTACCTGAACCTTGATCCAGTCCGAAAGGACTCTTGTCCCCCCCGTCACCGCACTTCGGTCACCACCCGCTTCGCGGATCACTGGAGCCGACTCTCCGGTAATGGCTGACTCATCCACCGATGCAATCCCCTCGATCACCTCGCCATCAGCAGGGATGATTTCACCAGCGGAGACAAGTACTATGTCGCCTTTTCTGAGTTGTTCTGCAGGGATTTTCTCCAGGGAACCGTCACTGGGGAGAAGGTTTGCCATGGTCTGGGTGCGAGTTTTTCTTAGGGCCTTTGCCTGAGCCTTGCCACGTCCTTCGGCCATGGCTTCTGCGAAATTGGCAAAGAGCACAGTGAACCATAGCCAGAGGGCAACCTGAATGACGAAACCCATGGGTTCATTTCCAGATCTGAGAAAAATACCCAAAGTGGTAATGGCAGCTCCCACCTCCGTGACAAACATGACAGGATTTCTCAGCATTGACCTCGGGTTGAGCTTCTTGAAAGCCTCGAACGCGGCCTGGGTGATGATGGTGCGATCGAAAAGGGAATGCTTTCTTGCTGCCATAGGTGATATTCCTTCAGAAGACAACGCTCGAATGAATCATCATAAAGTGCTCTAAAATGGGTCCCAGCGAGAGAGCGGGCAAGAAAGTAAATGCTCCCACGATCAGGACCGTACCGACCAGAAGAACGACAAACAGGATACCCGAAACCGGAAAGCTTCCGCCCGTTGCCGGAACGCATTTCTTCTTTGCCAGATGGCCAGCCAGGGCGAGGACAGGGATAAGAAATACGAATCGTCCAACGAGCATCGCAAAGCCCATGGTTGTATTGAACCAATACGTGTTGGTATCCAATCCCGCAAAGGCGCTGCCATTGTTGCCTGCGGCTGAAGAAAAGGCATAGAGGATTTCACTTAAACCGTGAGGTCCCGTGTTATTCAGCCCCTCCATCCCCCAGGAACTGACCACTGCCCATGCAGTGAATCCAAGGATGTCGAAGATGAGAGCAAGAATGGCAATCACGCATAGTTTGACGTCATTGGATTCTATCTTCTTTCCGAGATATTCCGGTGTCCGGCCAACCATCAGGCCCGCAAGAAAAACGGCCAAGATGACGAAAACCAGCATCCCGTAGAGACCCGCGCCGACACCGCCGAAAACGACCTCGCCAAGCTGGATGTTAAGCAAGGGAACAAATCCACCCAACGGTGTATAGGAATCATGCATTGAGTTAACCGCTCCACAGGAAGCATCCGTGGTCACTGTAGCGAAAAGGACCGAATCAAAAACCCCGAAACGGACCTCTTTGCCCTCCATATTCCCATCCACAGCATCCACGCCCAATGCGTGAAGACGTGGATTGCCTGCCATCTCCGCCGACCAGGAGAAAAAGAGACCAAACAGAAAGAGAATCACCATGGCCGCCCATATAGCCCAGCCATGCCGTTGTTTCTTCACCATTCGGCCGAGATAGTAAGTCAGGCCGCTCGGGATGAGAAAGATGGAGAGGATTTCAATGAAGTTTGTCAGAGGCGTCGGGTTCTCAAAGGGGTGAGAGGAGTTGGCGCTGGTATATCCACCTCCATTCGTTCCCAACATCTTGATGGCCACCTGAGAGGCTATCGGCCCCTCCACAATGGATTGTGTGTCAACCTTTCTCTCTTGAATCATGGAACTACTGCCGGATTTGTTCTCCATAACAGTAGTGGCGATGGGTTCAACCAGGGTTGCGCTCTGGTAAGTCTTGAAATTCTGGATCACCCCTTGGGAGACGAGAAAGACCGCATAAACCAGGGAGAATGGGACGAGTATGTAAAGATGAAGGCGGATCAGATCCTTCCAGAAATTGCCTACGGTGTTGGCACTATGCCTGGCAATCCCCCTCACCAGAGCGGCCGCAACGCAAATGCCCACGGCAGCCGAAACAAAGTTATGAAAGACAAGACCCACCATCTGAGAAAAATACGAAAGAGTGGACTCCCCTCCATAACTCTGCCAATTGGTGTTCGTAGCAAAGCTCACCGCTGTATTGAATGAGAGATGATCGCTCACCGGACCAAAATGCTGCGGATTGAGAGGCAAAAGATGCTGGAGCCTGAGGATAGCGTAGGTGAAGATAACCCCAACCAGACTGAAGGCAAGAAGGGAAAGGGTATACTCCTTCCAGCTCTGCTCTCTCTCTGGTTTTACTCCAAGAAGTCGGTAAAAGAGTTTTTCAAGGGGACCCATGACCGGAGAAAGGAGTGTTCTTTCCTCTGTTTCCAGAACCTTAAGGAGGTACCGCCCCATGGGTTTGGTCAAAACGAGGAGCATCCCAACAAACACAACCAACTTAATCCATCCAAAGATATCCATCGATAAAGGTCTTTCTCAAAACTTCTCGGGTCTAAGTACGGAAACGAATAGATAAACAATCAGACCCAAGCCTGATATACCAATGATCATCTCAATCATATTTCAATCCTTCCTTACCTCCCTCCCTCTCAAGGGGGGAGGGTAATGGAGAGGGTATTCTTATCATCTCTAAACCCTCTCACAGAATTCCACCAACAGAACGCACAGACTGAAAAAAAGTACCATAAGCGTTATGTATAAGAAATCTGTCATTGCCCTTTATCTTCTCCCGTTATCCCGTCAGCCCTCCTCAACGTGAAAGTGAAGGTGCTTCCTTCTCCCAAGCGGCTTTCAACCTTGACCGTCCCGCCATGGGCTTCCACAATCTCCTTGACGATAGCGAGCCCAAGGCCTGCGCCGGTCTCTGTTCCCTGATCGGGCACCCGGAAGAACTGCTCAAAAATCCTTGCGAGATACTGGCTCGGAATACCTTTTCCCGAGTCCGCAACCGAGAACTGGACCCATTCTTCATCTGCCTTCCCCAGGACAGTTACTTTTCCCCCGGGCGGAGTATATCTGAGGGCGTTCGAGAGCAGGTTGGCAAATACATGACTCATCCTTGCCGTATCAGCCCAAACTTCGGGCAAATCATCCTGAAGCTCCGTCCCAAGCATCACGTTCCGGTCCTTGAAATCCATCTGAAAAGGTTCAAGGGCTTCAAAAACCATCGAATGGGGAGAGACTTTTCGGAAATTCATCTCTACTTTCCCGGATTCGATTCGGCTGATATCGAGAAGGTTATTGAGGATGCTATGCAATCTGTCGCTATCCTCCCGGGCTGCCACCAGAAGCTCCGCCTGCTTTGGTGTAAGACTTCCTATTTTCTCTTCGAGAAGTAGATGGATTGCCATGCGAATGGATGTAAGCGGACTCTTCAATTGATGAGAAACGGTTGAGATGACTCCTCGCTTCAGTTCCTCCTGTTTCCGTTCCTGGGTCACGTCCTGCAGAACCAAAACGACGCCTGTCGGCTGCATATCCCTCCCAAGAATCGGAATGGCTTCCGGACGGAAATAATGCTCCTCTCCATTCACGAAATGTTGGATCACCCTCTGTTCTCCACTCGGCACGATCGTTCGACCCGTTCTTAACGCTTCTGTGAAAATCTCATCCATCCATCGGGACGGTAGACCTCGGATCTGTTTACCGGGTTTGAGTTCAAAAACATTCCTCGCTGTCTCCGTTGCAACATCCACCTTTCCTCCGGGATCAATAATGGCAACCGCATCAGGCAGACTGTTAAAGGTCTGCTCTGTCGCACGCTGGATTCGCGTTAATCTGGTCTGGTCGCTCCTGCGGCTTTCGCGAAGGGCTAAAGCCATATCATTGAATGCTTCGGAAAGCTGCCCGATCTCATCACGGGAATCGCTCTGGACAACAAGTTCAAGGTTCCCTTGCTTGATTTCCTCTGCGGAACTGATAAGACGTCTGATCGGCCGTAGAATCCATTTTCCTGTGAAAAGAACGAACCCAACTGCTACGAGCATCCCGGCAAGGAGAAGAATGTACATCTGCCTTTTAGCCGAAGCTGCGCTGTGGCGTGCCAGGTTATTGGCATCGCTCATGTTTTTCTGGTTCATTTGGAGGATCTCATCGGCGGTCTCTTTGATTTGTACGAATAAAGGGAAAAGCCTGTTGAAATAAGCGTCCCGTTTTTGGTGAACGGGCGTCCCTATCCCCTGCATTTCATGAAGGGTTGCTTGATACTGTTTGAAAAGATCCTGTAGATGATGGGCTTTCCTTCCCTCTTCAGGCAGAGTGATGTTATTCAACTCTGCCTGGAGTGCCTTCTCAAAGACCGCCTCATTCTTCTGAATTAGTTCAGTCCCCTCCTCTTTTTCACCGAGAAGGACAAAGAGGGTGCCGCTGTCCATGCGTTCGAGGGACTCTTCCATCTCCTGACATGCGATGACGCTACGATAGTTTTCCCGGAGAATAATGTCGATAGACTGTCCCAGCTGGGTGAGATGGCTGATGCTTTGGATGCCGATTATTAGAATTATTAT
>Ga0315276_10004467_pt1 | contig 12840 bp, 11 predicted proteins | sample YL17G05_0_MG_FD_204542 | JGI IMG/M metagenome (GOLD analysis project Ga0315276, IMG submission 204542) | Sediment microbial communities from Yellowstone Lake, YNP, Wyoming, USA - YL17G05_0 | ecosystem: Environmental > Aquatic > Freshwater > Lake > Sediment | place: USA: Wyoming | collected... | reverse complement strand
GGGGCGTGTTCCGCTGCTGGTCAGGCCGGATGCGGATCCGGCGCAGGCGGGCGACGAGCCCGTGCTGCTCGCGCGCCGCGGGTTTCCGGTCGCCGTGGCGCGCGACCGGGTCGCCGCCGCGCGCGCGCTCCTCGCCGCGCATCCCGAATGCAACGTGATTCTCGCCGACGACGGGTTGCAGCATTACCGTCTTGCGCGTGAAGTCGAGATCGCGGTTGTCGACGCAGCGCGTGGCCTCGGCAATGGCTGGCGTCTTCCGGCCGGTCCGTTGCGCGAAGCGCCGACGCGGCTTGACACCGTCGACGCGGTGGTCGCGCTCGTGAGCGAGACTGCCGGTCGGTCGATGGCGTTCCCGGACGCGTCACCGATGACGCTCGTCGGCGAGATCTTTCACCGGGTCGACGCCCAGGACGCCACGGCGGCGGCCGCCGCGTTTGGCGGCGCCGGCGTGCACGCGGTCGCGGGCATCGGCAACCCGGAGCGATTCTTCGCGCAATTGCATGCGCTCGGGATCGCGGCGATCGGGCATCCGTTTCCCGATCATCACCGCTTTGTCGCTGCGGATCTGGTGTTTCCCGAGGTGACGGCGATCCTGATGACGGAGAAGGATGCGGTAAAATGTGCTGCGTTCGCCGACGAGCGCAGCTGGTACCTGCCGGTGCGCGCCCGCATCGATCCGGCGCTCGTCGCGCGCGTCGAGGAGAAACTTCGTGGATCCCAAGCTGCTTGAAATCCTGGTCTGCCCGGTCACCAAGGGCCCGCTGACTTACGACAGGCAGAAGCAGGAACTGATATCCAAGTCGGCCCGGCTCGCGTACCCGATCCGCGACGGCATTCCGGTGATGCTCGAGGACGAAGCGCGCCGGCTCGAGCCGCAGGAGTACGAATGACGCGGACCTCCAGGTGACGCGGACGTCCGGGAGCGGAGAGCGAAGCGCCCCGCGATCGGGAAACGCCCCGTCGTCCCGGCCCGCGGCGTGAACTTCTCGGTCCTCATCCCCGCGCGTTACGCGTCGACGCGGCTGCCCGGAAAGCCGCTCGCCGACATTGCCGGCAAGCCGATGATCGTGCGGGTGGCCGAACGGGCGCAGGCTTCAGGTGCGGCGCGGGTGGCGGTAGCGACGGATGACCGACGTATCGCGGCGGTGGTCGAGGCCCACGGCTACACCGCCTGCATGACGCGGCCCGATCACCCGACCGGCACCGACCGTCTCGCCGAAGCCGCGCTGCAGCTCGGACTCGCCGACGATGCGATCGTCGTCAATGTGCAGGGCGACGAGCCGCTGCTCGCGCCCGACCTGATCCGGTCGATGGCCGCGCTGCTGGCGGCCCACGGCGACGCGGCAATGGCGACGGCATGTCACCTCATCGCGGATCCGGCCGAAGCGTTCAATCCGAACGTGGTCAAGGTCGTTCTCGACCGGGCGGGCTATGCGCTGTATTTCAGCCGGGCCACGATCCCGTGGGCGCGTGACGCCTTTGCCGTGAACCGGGAGCGGATCCCGAAGGGCCTGCCGCTGTACCGCCATTACGGGCTCTACGCGTACCGGGTCGGCTTCCTGCGCGCGTTTCCCACCCTTGCGCCGGCGCCGGTCGAGCGCTTCGAGGCACTGGAACAACTGCGCGCGCTATGGCACGGCTACCGGATCATCGTCGAGGTCACCACGGGAACGCCCGCCCCGGGCGTGGATACGCCGGAGGATCTGGAGCGGGTCCGCGCGCTGTACGCGCCGGGCGCTGCGCCGTCGCGCAGCGGATCCCGAAATTGACCGGGCACGATTGACCGTCCCGCCGATTGCATCCAGAATTGGTGCGGGAGGATGTTTCCTTTCTCCCGGGCCAGAACCGGGGGTCGGCGGCCATGCCGGCACCCGCGAGATTCGACCGTCGGTCCCCCATTGCGCACTGCCAGTGAACCCCCACCATGCGACTCATTCTGCTCGGCCCGCCCGGCGCCGGTAAAGGCACCCAGGCGGGCTACATCACGGAAGCGTACGGGATACCGCAGATCTCGACCGGCGACATGCTCCGGGCCGCGGTCAAGGCCGGCACGCCGCTCGGCGTCGCCGCGAAGGTGGTGATGGACCGCGGCAGCCTCGTGTCCGACGACATCATCATCGGCCTGGTTCAGGAACGCCTCAAGGAGCCGGATTGCAGGAAGGGCTATCTGTTCGACGGCTTTCCGCGCACGATTCCCCAGGCCGACGCGCTGCGCAAGGCCGCGGTGGCGGTCGATTGCGTGCTCGAGATCGATGTCCCGGATGCCGCGATCGTCGAGCGGATGAGCGGGCGCCGCGTGCATCTCGTGTCCGGCCGTACCTACCACCTCAAGTACAACCCGCCGCAGGTCGCAGGCAAGGACGATCTCACCGGCGAGGCTCTCATCCAGCGCGAGGACGACAAGGAAGAAACGGTGAAAAAACGGCTCGCCGTCTACCACGCGCAGACCGTGCCGCTGGTCGCCTACTACGCGAAGTGGGCCGCGACCGGCGATGCCAACGCCCCCAGGTGTGTCAAGGTGAACGGCATGGGCTCGGTCGAGGCCATCAGGGAAGCGGTCAAGGCGGCGCTGGCCGGCTGACCCGTTGCTCCGGTGCGCGCGTCCCCGACGATGTCCGAACCGAAGAGCGCGACCGGGCCGGATTCGGTCAGCGTCATCGTGCGCAGCACGGCGCGCCCTTCGCTTGGGGCGGCGCTCGCGTCGATCGCCACTCAGGATCATCCCCGCATCGAGGTCGTCGTCGTGGCCGCTTCCGGGCCCAACCATCCGGCGCTGCCCGATCGGTGCGGACCGCATCCTTTGCGAATCGTGCCCTGTGCGCTGAAATTGAACCGCCCGGCGGCCGCAAACGCCGGGCTCGATGCCGCGACCGGCGACTGGATCACGTTTCTGGACGACGACGACGTGCTGCTGCCGGGCCACCTGTCCGGATTGATGGCGGCGCGTTTGGCCGCACCGGATGCCGGCGTGATTCACTGCTGGGCGCGGGCCGTGTTTGCCGACGGCAGCGTTGAGCGGTTCGGCCAGCCGTTCAGCCTGACGCAGCTCTACGAGCGCAACTTTCTGAGCCTGTCGACGGCCGTGTTCGAGCGCACGCTGGCGGAACGGGGATGCCGCTTCGACGAGGCGCTCGCCATCCACGAAGACTGGGACATGTTCCTGCAGCTCGCGCAACACACGACGTTCCACTTCGTGCAGCGCGCCACGTTCCAGTGGCACGCCGACGCGGGTGGCTCCGGTGCCGGCGGCGGAGCCAATCACGATGACGCGACCTTTGCCCGTTATCGGGACCTTGTCTACGCCAAATGGGCGAGCCACCGCGATGCGCTGATCGATCGCGTCGCGCCGCTGCTTCGCGCCGCCGCCGAGTGCGCACGGCAGGGCGATCATGCGACGGCCGAGGGACGCTGTCGCGACGCGCTTGCCATCAGTCCCAACGATCCCTGGGCGCTCAATCTGCTGGCGTCGGTTCAGCGCGCCGCGGGGCGTGGGCCCGAGGCCCGCAGAACGCAGGAACTCGCGGTCGCGGTCCGGCATCAGGATCCCGCCCTGGTTTTCAATCTGGCGCTGCTCTGCCGCGCGCAGGGGGACATCGCGATGGCGCGGCGCTGCTGCGACCGGGCGCTGGCGCTCGACGCCGATTTCACCCCGGCGCGCAAGGTCCGGGCGGAGCTTGCGGCATGAAATTCACCCCGAGAACCCTTTCGCTGCTTCGCGGCGGAGCCTTCCTTGCTTCCTTTCCGGCTCGACACCATGCAAAAAAGTAACGCTTTCTATGCCCAGTCCGGCGGCGTGACCGCCGTCATCAACGCCAGCGCCGCCGGCGTCATCGAGACCGCGCGCCTGCATCGCGACCGGATCGGCACGGTCTACGCCGGGCGCAACGGCATCATCGGCGCGCTCACCGAGGACCTGATCGACACCCGCCGCGAAAGCGCGCGCGCCATCGCGGCGTTGAAGCACACGCCTGCCGGCGCGTTCGGCTCCTGCCGCTACAAGCTGAAGGGCCTCGAGGAGAGCCGCGCGCATTACGAGCGCCTCATCGAGGTCTTTCGTGCGCACGACATCGGCTACTTCTTCTACAACGGCGGCAACGATTCGGCCGACACCTGCCTCAAGGTATCGCAGATCGCGGAAAAGCTCGGCTACCCGCTGGTCGCCGTGCACGTGCCGAAGACGGTCGACAACGACTTGCCGATCACCGACAACTGTCCGGGCTTCGGTTCGGTGGCGAAGTACGTCGCAGTGTCGATGCGCGAAGCGGCGTTCGACGTCGCGTCGATGGCGAAGACGTCGACGAAGGTCTTCGTGCTCGAGGTGATGGGTCGGCACGCCGGCTGGATCACCGCGGCGGTCGGCATGGCCGAGGACGCGGCGACGCCGATTCCGCTGGTGCTGCTGTTCCCAGAGATCGCGTTCGACGAGCCGAAATTCCTGGCGGCGGTCGACGACAAGGTCAAGCGCTTCGGTTACTGCTGCGTCGGCGTGTCCGAAGGCCTCAAGAACGCCGCCGGCGGGCTGATGGCGGAAGCGGGCACACGCGACGCGTTCGGTCATGCGCAGCTGGGCGGCGTGGGCCCGCTGATCGCAGCGCTCGCCAAGGACCGGCTCGGCTACAAGTATCACTGGGCCGTCGCGGATTACCTGCAGCGCTCGGCGCGGCACATCGCGTCGAAGATGGACGTCCTGCATGCCTATGCGGTGGGCAAGGCGGCGGTCGAGCTTGCCGTCGCCGGCCACAATGCGGTGATGCCGGCCATCTTGCGCACATCGGACAAGCCTTATCGCTGGAAGATTGCAGTCGCGCCGCTCGCCAAGGTCGCCAACGTGGAGAAGATGCTCCCGCGCGACTACATCACGAAGGATGGCTTCGGCATCACCGCGAAGGCGCGCGCCTATCTGGCCCCGCTGCTCCGCGGCGAGGATTTTCCGCCGTTCAAGGACGGTCTGCCGCAGTATGTCCGGCTGAAAAACGTCGCGGTGCCGAAGAAGCTCGTCGGCGACTTCAAGGTCTGATTTCGCGACCCGTTCTCGACGGATGCAATGCGCGCGGGCGACCACCGGCGTAGCCCGGCGTTGAGCGGAGCGAAACCCGGGGCAAGCGTCCATTCGGAGCGCCCACCAGGTTTTCACATTCGTTCGACCCGGGCTACGCGTTGCGGCCCGGCCACGCCGTTATTGCTGAGGATCCGACAATGGCCAAGACGATCGACTACTACTTCACCCCCGTTTCGCCGTGGACGTACTTCGGCCACGATCGTTTGGTCGCGATCGCCGGGAAATATGGCGCGACCATCGCCGTGAAACCGATCGATCTTTCGAAGGTATTCCCCGTTTCGGGCGGGCTCCCGTTGCCAAAGCGCGCGCCCCAGCGGCAGGCCTACCGGATCATGGAGCTCAAGCGCTGGCGCGACTACCTCGGCATCCCGATCAATTTCCAGCCCAAGTTCGTTGCTTCGCCGGGCGACACGGCGGCGAAATGGATACTCGCCGCAGCGGAGCAGGGGGAAAAGGCCGGGCTCGACCTCGCCGGTGCGATCATGCGGGCGCGGTGGGCGGACGAGCGCGACATCGCCGACAAAGCGACGTTGGCTGCCGTCAGCTTGGCACTGGGACTCGAGGCGGGGACCCTTGCCGCAAGGGCGGAAGATCCTGAAATCGCCGCCCGGTACGAGGCCTGCACGCAGGAAGCGATCGACCGCCAGGTCTTCGGCGCCCCCACCTACGTCTACCGCGACGAGCTCTTCTGGGGGCAGGATCGGCTCGACTTTTTGGCCCGGGCACTGGCACAATAGCGTGTTTGCCAGACGGCGCCCGGCCACCCCGGACGCCGTCTTGGGGAACGGGCGCGGCAAAGCACAGGAATGCGCCCCGGCTCAGGGCCGGTAACAGGTCCGAGCCGCGGTTTCCCCATGGCGTCGTGCCACCTTCAGGGTTAGGGAGAATCAACATGTCCACAGGCCTCATCTTCGCGCTCGTCTGCGCGATCGCCGCGATCGTCTACGGCGTCGTTTCCATCGGCTGGATCATGAGCAAGCCGTCCGGCAACGACCGGATGCGCGAGATCGCCGCTGCCATCCAGGCCGGCGCGCAGGCGTACCTCAACCGCCAGTACCTCACGATCGGCATCGTCGGCATCGTCCTGTTCGTCGTCATCTGGGCGGCGCTGGGCGGCACGACGGCGGGCGGGTTCGCCGTCGGCGCGATCCTCTCCGGGCTCGCCGGGTACATCGGGATGAACGTGTCGGTGCGCGCGAACGTGCGCACCGCCGAAGCGGCCCGCACCGGTTTGAACGAGGCCCTCGCCGTCGCGTTTCGCGGAGGCGCCATCACCGGCATGCTGGTCGTCGGTCTCGGCCTGCTGGGTGTGACCGGGTTCTACTGGTTCCTGCTCGGCTCGGCGCCGGGCACGCCGAACCTGATGAAAGAGGGTCTGCACCACGTGATCCAGCCGCTCGTTGGCCTCGCGTTCGGCGGCTCGCTGATCTCGATCTTCGCGCGGCTGGGCGGCGGCATCTTCACCAAGGGCGCCGACGTCGGCGCCGACCTGGTCGGCAAGGTCGAAGCCGGGATCCCGGAAGACGATCCGCGCAACCCCGCGGTGATCGCGGACAACGTGGGCGACAACGTTGGCGACTGTGCCGGCATGGCGGCCGACCTGTTCGAGACCTACGCGGTGACGATCGTCGCCACCATGCTGCTGGGCGCGTTGCTGCTGAAGACCAACGCCGAGGCCGCGGTCACCTACCCGCTGGTGCTGGGCGGCTGGTCGATCCTTGCCTCGATCGTCGGCTGCTACTTCGTCAAGGCACGCGACGGCGGCAAGATCATGAACGCGCTCTATCGCGGTCTCATCGTCGCCGGCGCCATTTCCGCGATCGGCTTCTGGTTCATCACCGACTGGCTGATGGGCGGCGTCACGGCGACGAATCCGGAACTCACGACGCTGCGCCTGTGGGGCGCGGGTCTCATCGGCCTCGCGCTGACCGCGGCGATGGTCGTGATCACCGAGTACTACACCGCGACCGAATTCAAGCCGGTGCGCCACATCGCGGAGGCATCGACGACGGGGCACGCGACCAACATCATCGCCGGCATCGGCGTGTCGATGAAGGCCACCGCGTGGCCGGTGATCGCGGTGTGCATCGCGATCTGGGCCTCGTTCTGGCTCGCCGGCCTGTATGGCATCGCGATCGCGGCGACGTCGATGCTGTCGATGGCCGGCATCATCGTCGCGCTCGACGCCTACGGCCCGATCACCGACAACGCGGGCGGCATCGCGGAAATGGCGAAGCTGCCGGACTCGGTGCGCGCGATCACCGATCCGCTGGACGCGGTCGGCAACACGACCAAGGCGGTGACCAAAGGCTACGCGATCGGCTCGGCGGGGCTCGCCGCGCTGGTGCTGTTCGCCGACTACACCCACGCGCTTGATTCGGCGCAGATCGGCGTTTCCTTCGACCTGTCGAACCACAAGGTGATCGTCGGCCTCTTCCTCGGCGGCCTCATCCCCTATCTCTTCGGCGCCATGGCGATGGAAGCGGTCGGGCGCGCCGCGGGCGCGGTGGTCGTCGAAGTGCGGCGGCAGTTCCGGGAGATCAAGGGCATCATGGAAGGCACGGCGAAGCCCGAATATGGCGTCGCGGTCGACATGCTGACCAAGGCTGCGATCAAGGAAATGATCGTCCCGTCGCTACTGCCGGTGCTGGTCCCGGTGGTCGTCGGCCTCGCTCTCGGGCCGCAGGCGCTGGGCGGCCTCCTGATGGGCACCATCGTCACCGGCCTCTTCGTCGCGATTTCGATGACGACCGGCGGCGGCGCCTGGGACAACGCGAAGAAGTACATCGAGGACGGCCACCACGGCGGCAAGGGCTCCGACGCGCACAAGGCGGCGGTAACCGGCGACACCGTCGGCGACCCGTACAAGGACACGGCCGGCCCGGCGGTGAACCCGCTGATCAAGATCATCAACATCGTGGCGCTGATGATCGTGCCGTTGCTGGCGCTGCAATATGGCAGCAAGCCGGCGCCGGCCGCCGCCGCCCCGAGCATGCCGGCGGCCGTTGTTGCGGCACCGGCCGCCATGCCCGCCGCCGCACCGGCAGCGGGCGTCGCAGCCCCCGCGGCGGCGCCCGCCGTCGTGTTGGTCGAAATGGCGAAGCTCTACTTCGACAGCGGCAAGGCGGACCTGCAGCCGCAATCGGTCACCTTGATCGAAGGAGTGATTGCTGCCGCCAAGGCCAAGCCTTCGGCCAAGCTGTCGATCTCCGGTTTCCACGACTCGACCGGCAACCTGGAGCAGAACCAGGAACTGGCGAAGCAGCGAGCGATGAAGGTGCGCGACGCGCTGAAGGCCGGCGGCATCGCCGAGGAACGCATCGAGCTGCGCAAGCCGGAGCAGGTCCAGGGCACCGGCAACGACGCCGAAGCGCGTCGCGTCGAAGTGAAGTTGATGTAGGCGTTGCCGACCGCGGTACGAACGAGGGCAGCGGCGTACCCGCTGCCCTCCTGCTTTCCGGGTGTCCGGAATCGATCCTTCCGGTGGCGCCATGGCGCGTCCCGTGCCGCGCCTGAATTACAATGCGGCGTCCCGGGCCTGGTATACGTGATGACCGCCGTCTGCGCTGTCCGTCGTATCGTTGTTGCCACCGCACTGCTGGTCGCGTGCGGCAGCACGCTCGGCGAGCAGCTCGCGCCCGCGAATCTCGCAAGCGGTGTCCCGACCGGGACCGATCGACTGCCGGTTGCAAGCCGGCAGTTCATGGTCGTTGCGGCGCATCCGCTCGCCGTCGATGCGGGCTACCGCATCCTGCGCCGCGGCGGGACCGCGGTGGACGCGGCGATCGCCGTGCAGCTCGTGCTGAATCTTGTCGAGCCGCAATCGTCGGGGATCGGCGGCGGCGCGTTCATGCTGGTTCACGACGCGAAGCACAGCAAGCTGACTGCGTACGACGGCCGCGAGACCGCCCCGGCGGCCGCGCGACCCGACCGCTTTCTCGGCTTGGACGGCAGACCAGTCGAGTTCTTCGATGCGGTCGTCGGGGGCAAGTCCGTCGGTGTCCCAGGCACGGTGGCATTGCTGGCGGCTGCCCACCGGCGATACGGCAAGCTGCCGTGGGCGAGCCTGTTCGCGCCGGCGATCGACCTGGCGCGCAATGGCTTTCCGGTGTCGGCGCGATTGCACGCGACGCTCGCACGAGAGCCTTTCCTCACGCAGCCGCGCGCCCGAGCCTACTTCTACAACGCCGATGGCAGTCCGCGTGCGGCGGGTACGCTGCTCAGGAATCCGGCGTTCGCGGCGACACTCCAACGCCTCGCCGCCGGCGGCAGCGCTGCCTTTTATGCCGGTACGATCGCGCAGGACGTCGTCGACACCGCCAACACGAGCGTGGTCAATCCGGGGGATCTGACGCTGGCCGATCTCGCCGGCTATCGGGTGAAGGTGCGCGAACCGGTGTGCGGCGGCTACCGCCGCTATCGCGTCTGCGGCATGCCGCTGCCGTCGTCGGGCGGACTCACGGTGTTGCAGATGCTGCGCATGCTAGAGCGCTACGATGTCGGCGCGATGGGGCCGGTGACGCTGTGGAGCGTCCACTTCATCAGCGAAGCGGGACGGCTCGCCTATGCCGATCGCGAGGTCTACATGGCCGATCCCGATTTCTACACCGCGCCGACGGGTCTGCTCGATGACGAATATCTCGCGGGCCGCGCGCAGCTGATCCGCGTGGACGAGAGCCTCGGTCGCGCCGAACCCGGCACGCCGCCCGTTCCGGCGAAGCAGAAGCAGATCGGCTACGGCGCGCATCGGGCGCTCGAATTGCCGTCGACATCGCACATTTCCATCGTCGATCGCCATGGGAATGCGGTGGCGATGACGACGACGATCGAGAATGCGTTCGGCAGCCGGCTGATGACCGATGGCGGCTTCCTGCTCAACAACGAGCTCACCGATTTCTCGTTCGCGCCGATCGAAAATGGCAAGCCCGTCGCCAACCGCGTCGAGGGCGGCAAGCGCCCACGCTCGTCGATGGCACCGACGATCGTGTACGACGCGAACGGTCGCGTGTTCATGGTCACCGGCTCGATGTTTGGTCCGACGATCCCCAACCAGGTGCTGAAGACGCTCGTCGCCGTGATCGATTGGGGGCTCGACCCGCAGGCCGCGGTCGCGCTGCCCAACTTCGGCAGCCGCAATGGCCCGACCGAGCTGGAGCGAGGGACGGCGGCCGCCGCGTTGGCGCCGAAGCTCGATGCGCTGGGCCATCAGACGGTGCTGACCGGCAGCTACGGCGGCGCCCAGGTCATCGTGCGCACCCGGACGGGCTGGGTCGGAGGTTCCGACCCGCGGCGCGACGGCGTTGCCCGTGGCGACTAGGCCGGATCCGGAATCGCGCATGACGACCATGGCGACCGCCTGCAATTTGCTCCATCGCATCGTGATTGTGCGCCGTGGTGCCGCCGGCCTTGCGCTCGCGACCCGGCTCGAGCCGCGGGTCAAGCTGCACTGACAGCGGGGGCACGATGCTCGCCATCGACGACGACCCGGCACGGGGCAGCGCGATCCGACGGGATTTGCAGGAGGACGGCGTCGCTGCCTTCCGCAACCGATTGGCGAAGAACGCGAAGCATTGGGGCCGCTGGGCGCGCCGCCGCGGGCTGGGCGCCTATCGCGTGTACGACCGGGACCTCCCCGAGTTTCCGCTCGCGATCGACTGCTATATCGCCCTGGATTCGGCACTCGGCGCGCGGGTGCATCTGCAGGAAATAGAAACCGGCTGGGAACAGGCCGCAGCGGAACACGCCGCATGGCTTGCCGCGGTGCATGCTGCGACGGCAGCGGCGCTCGCGCTGCCCGCTTCCGCGATCGCGGTCAAGGAGCGACGCAGGCGCCACGGCCGCGACCAGCACACGAAGACGGGCGACGCCGGGAGGGACTTCGTCGTCGTCGAATCGGGGCTGCGTTTCTGGGTCAATCTCGAGGCCTATCTCGACACCGGGCTGTTCCTCGACCATCGCACGCTGCGGGCGATGGTGCGCGAGCGCGCGGCGGGTCGCCGGATGCTCAACCTGTTCGCCTACACCGGCAGCTTCACTGTCTACGCGGCGGCAGGGGGCGCCATCACCTCGGACACGGTCGACCTGTCCAATACCTACATCGACTGGGCGGCGCGCAACTTCGCGCTGAACGGGCTCGACACGACGCGACATGCGCTGATCCGCGCCGACGTGCTGGCGTGGCTCGACGTCGCGCGCAGCGAAGGCCGGCGCTACGACCTGATCGTGCTCGATCCGCCCGCCTTCTCCAACTCGAAGGCGATGGATGGCGTGCTCGACATCCAGCGCGACCACGCCGGGCTGGTGGCGGCGACGCGGGCGCTGCTTGCTCCCGACGGCGAGCTTTTCTTCTCGACCAACCTGCGCACGTTCAGGCTCGATCCGGCGCTCGCCGTCGATGCCGCCTGCACGGACATCACGGCGCGCACCTTGCCGGAGGATTTCCGCGACCGGCGGATCCATCACGCGTACCGGATCAGCCAAGGGAAAGGGCCCTGACGATGCTTGTCGGACTCGCCTTCGGTCTGCACGGCGTGCTCGCCGCGCTGCTGTTCCCGTTGCTCTACTGGCTCGCGCGCCCGTGGTTCGGCGGCTGAGCCGTCGCCATTCTTGAGGGAAACGCCATGATCGCGGGTACCGAGATATTTTCCGCCGCAGTGCTGCTGACGCTGGTCATCGACCCGTTCGGCAATGTGCCGCTGGTCGTGACCGCGATGAAAAACGTGGCGCCGGGCCGCCGGGTGCGGGTCGTGCTGCGCGAATGTGCTGCCGCCTATGCCATCCTGGTCGCGTTCATGTTCGGTGGCCAGACGTTCCTGCGGTTGCTGCACCTGTCGGAGGCCTCGCTGGCGATTGCCGGTGGCGTCATCCTGTTCATGATCGCGTTGCGCATGGTCTTCTACCACCCGGAGGGTATCTTCGGCGATCCGCCCGGTGAGGAGCCGTTTCTGGTGCCGCTCGCCATTCCATCGATCGCGGGCCCCTCCGCGCTGGCGACGGTGATGCTGATGGCCTCGCGCAATCCCGCGCAAATCGAAGCCTGGATGGTTGCGCTCACCATCGCAATGTTGGTGACGACCGCCGTGTTGCTCGCGGCGCACCGGCTGCAGGCGATCCTCGGCCAGCGCGCCGTGCTCGCGTTCGAACGGCTGATGGGGCTCGTGCTGACGGCGCTGGCGGTCGAAATGCTGCTCGATGGCGTGCGGACGTTCGTCGCCCAGATCGGGCGCTGAAGTTCGCGCCGGCGATCCGCTCAACCGGCGGCCGTGGCCCGACGGGCGGGGACGAGATCGTCGCCGGCGATCTCCACGGCGCGCGATTTCTCCACCTCGGCGAGGAGCCAGGCGGCGAATTCCGCCGCGGACAGTCGAAAGAACAGCGCATTGAAGTCGCGATAGATTTCCACCCGTTCCACGTAGACCGGCAGGTCCGCGCGGCGCATCCGTCGCCGATCGAGCAGTCCGAACGTGAATAACGCCTTCATCGCGTACCGGGCCATGCGCAGGTGATCCGTCTCGAATGCTGCGACGCGTTGCATCGCCCGGTCGAGCGCGGCATCGATCGCGGTGAACGGCTCGCCGTGGCCGGGAATGACGACACGGATATCGAGGCTCCCGAGCATCTCCAGCGTCGCGCGCGTCGACGGCAGCGCCGCAGCATCGATCTCGGGCGGCATCACGAAGCCGAAGCCGTGCTCCCACAGCGCGTCGCCGGAGATGAGGATCCGATGTTCCGGGTTGTAGAACACCAGCGCACCCATGTCGTGTCCGGGGGCGGCGAGCGCC
>Ga0315276_10004465_pt1 | contig 12844 bp, 6 predicted proteins | sample YL17G05_0_MG_FD_204542 | JGI IMG/M metagenome (GOLD analysis project Ga0315276, IMG submission 204542) | Sediment microbial communities from Yellowstone Lake, YNP, Wyoming, USA - YL17G05_0 | ecosystem: Environmental > Aquatic > Freshwater > Lake > Sediment | place: USA: Wyoming | collected... | reverse complement strand
TGGAACCCATGACTGTGAAACGAGCACTTACCTTGTTTGTCGCAGATGGAATATTACTGAAAAAGGAGGAAAAAAATCAAATCCTCTACAAAGCAAATATAGATTCACCTGCCTTTCGCTATCTGAAAATATCTTACAACCTTTCATGGTTGCAGAAAAAAGGAGTGCCTGAATTTCTTCAACACCATATGAACACGGTCACATCAATACTTTTGTTTGGAAGTTACGCCAAAGGCGAAAACGATGCGGAGAGTGACGTAGATATCCTTACTATTTCCCTTTCAAAAAATATATCTGCCACTGAACTTTCTAAATTACTTAAACGCGATGTGAACCTCATCAATTTTACACCAGCGCAATGGTCACAACAATCAAAAACCAATAAAGCATTCTATCTCGACGTAATCCTTGATGGGATTGTGTTATATGGCACGAAACCGGTGGTTTGATGAAAGCGAGTGAATGTTTTCAGAAACGACTCCTGCGCAGGACAAAACCCGATCCACTCAAGGTAACAAAAGCATTGGAAATGGCAGAAATTAAAAAGGAACGATCTCAAGACCTCTTTGAGAAAGACTTCTTTGAAGAATCCATTGTGTCATCCTATACAAGTATGTTCCAAGCAGCTCGTGCGCTCTTGTTTCACGATGGAGTCATTGAAAAAAGCCATGCCTGTGTCGTCGCATACCTCAGAGAACACTATTCATCAGCGATAGGGCAGGACAAAATTAATTGGCTTGATACGTATCGATTGGAGCGTCATGAATCATTTTACGGACTGGAAAAATCCAATATCGATGAAGATGAAGCTAAAGATGCGCTTGAGAAATCTGAAAAATTCCTAGAAAAAGTTCAACAAATCCTTACTTCACTAAATAAAAAATCATAAAACATAGTAGAGGAATTAAACCTTTTGTAAGAATCCCTCCAGCGGCTTCTGTAACTTTTTTTCTGTGAAAATAACGATTAGGATAGTATCGGTTTTTTTAAAAAATAACCGATACCGATATAAACAATCAAAGACATATCGTTATATCATGAAATATGACGATACCGATATTCTCATCGACGAATCTTTACTCAAAAAGATAGAAGAGAAAAAACATCGATTGGACAATCTTGGACCTCTCCCAAAAGAGGCTGTAAAGAAATTACTAGAAGATATTAGACTTCGCCATACGTATCATTCTGATGCCATTGAAGGAAACACCTTAACATTACAGGAAACCAAACTCGTTTTAGAGCATGGTATCACTATTGGAGGCAAACCACTCAAAGATCACATCGAGGCACGAAATGATGCGGAAGCATTTGATTTCATGCTCCAACTGGTTCAAAAAAAAACACCTTTGTCACAAGAAATCATTCAACAAATCCACGATATTGTCACCAAAGGTCTCTTGAAGGATTCTGGAAAATATAGAACCGAGAACGTGAGAATCACAGGATCATCAATCACCCCACCTAGTTATCAAAAAATTATCTCTCTGATGGATGACTATATCCGGTCTATTAAAAATCTCCCATTACATCCACTAAAAAAAGCAGCATTCATCCATCATCGATTAGTCTGGATTCATCCGTTTTTTGATGGAAATGGGCGGGTCTCACGATTAATAACCAACCTCTTTTTCATGCAAGAAGGATATCCTCCAATAATTTTGAAACAAGAGCAACGAAAAAACTATTATCATGTCTTACACCAAGGAGACGAGGGTAACCTATCCCCTCTGGCTATGTTTCTTGCAAAGGCTATGAATGAAGCGGTGCAATTCTATCTTTCCGTTTTTATAGATGAAGAACGTCTTATTCCTCTAAAGGAACTTGCAGAACACTCACCCTATTCACAAGAATACCTCAGTTTACGAGCAAGACAAGGTAAACTTGATGCAGTCAAACTTGAAACAGCCTGGTATTCATCAACGAGAGCACTACAAGAGTATATAAAAGCGATCAAATCATAAAATACTTCGTAAAATAAAAACTGTTCGTGCGTTGGGGCTTTGAATCGTTTGTAAGAATCTCTCCATCGGTTTCCTGAAACTTTTTTTCTCCTATTGGACGTTTCTAAAAAATATAAATTTCTGTGTGCGATTCTTTGTGGAAACCTCCTACAACATATATACGGGCACAACATTAAACAAAAATGATAGTGATTGTATTTCTAGGTGGCCATGCATTGGAACAACCTCATCAATTGTAAGGGCACTTTACTTAACAAAAATAGATAACTTTATATGTTGTTGTGCCCATACAATAAGATATGGTTTATTTGGAGAGGATTGAACGGAAAGGCAAGACATACTATTACGTCACAAAGAATTTTAGGGTGAGTAGTAAAAAATGGAAGAAAATAAGAAAGTATATTGGTGATAAGCCTCCCTCCAAAAAACAAATAACAAAAGCAATCGCAGAGATTGAAACAGATGCATTAAAAAAAGGGCTCATGAAACCTGTTTCTAAGCAAAAGTATTTGAGTGACACTGAAGCAGAGAAGTTAGAAGATTTAAAAGAGGTTTTTAACAAATGGTATGGAAAACTAAGTGTTACTGAGATAAAAAAATATGAAGAAGATTTTATTGTGAGGTTTACGTATAACTCAAATGCTATTGAAGGCAATCGTTTGAGTCTGCGAGAAACAAGCATGATTTTAACAGAAAACATAATCCCGGCTGGTGCCACTCCAAATGATTATAATGAAGCAATAAACTCAAAAGACTGCTATGAATTCATGAGAGACTATCAGGATGAATTTAATCAAAAGTTATTATTAAAAATTCATGGATTACTTACCAAGAACACAAACTGCAAAATTGTTGGCAGTTACAGAAATCATGATGTGAGAATTTCTGGTTCTGATTGGATTCCTCCTGCTCATAAAAAACTTAAAGAAGAAATGAGGAAAATATTCCAATGGTACTATTCTGCTAAGAAAAGCTTACATCCTGTTGAATTAGGTGCAATTTTGCATAATAAAATAGTACGACTTCATCCGTTTTCTGATGGCAATGGACGAACGTCGAGAGTTGTGATGAACTGGATATTAATGAAAAATAAATTCCCAATGTTTTATGTAGAACTACGAGATAAGATCAAATATTACGGAGCGATTGAAGAAGGCGATAAGGGTAATGATGAGGTAATAGTGCATTATATTGCCAATGTATTGATGGAACAACATACATTTAAGTCACAAAAACAGAGCAAATAGTATTAGGAATTAGCGAATTCCGATGCCCGTTCGGATATTATACACAGCATTATTTTTGTGTTTTTTTCTGCGGACTTTTATGGTATACATCGTAATACCTGCACTTGAGAAATCTGAAAAATTTTTAGAATCGGTCCATCAAATTCTTAATCATTAAACAAAGAGAATCCAACGGATACAAATCTTTATCAGCTCTAAAAAATTCACTTACATTATGGTATATTCAAATGGAAAAGTAGCAGGGATGCTTTTTTTCATTGCAGCCACTCAGTTTGTTCTAGGATTAATCGTGGCAGAGGCACTGTATCCAGGCTATAGCATATCTAACAATTATATAAGTGATTTAGGCGTTGGACCATCCTCAATGGTTTTTAACGTGTCTATCTTCATTTTAGGATTGTTATCGCTTATTGGAACTTATTTTTTTCAACGCGCATTCAACCTTAAGGTGGTAACCATTTTGCTCACTATTGCAGCAGTAGCAGCAATGGGCGTTGGTATATTTACAGAGAATAGTGGACCGATGCATATGTTCGCTTCTTTTTTTGTATTCCTCTTCGGTGGATTATCAGCCATATTCTCATGTAGGTTGATGAAACATCCGTTCTCCATTATAGGTATCCTACTGGGATTGATGAGCCTGCTTGCATTGATTCTCTACATCGGAAATTTCTACTTTGGACTGGGCGTGGGTGGAATGGAACGTATGATCGTGTATCCGATTCTTATTTGGATGATAGGATTTGGCGGTTTTCTGATTGCATTCCCTAAAAATCATGAAATTTGTTAACCAATACGAGTTGAAATCTCCCCGCCCCCGTGTATAATTTTTTTCAATTTCAGAGGAATAGAATTGTATGAGGAGATTTCACGCTGGTTCGGTAGCCCATCCAGTTGCGTAATGGATAAAATGACTCTTTTTTTCTAGGATGAATTGAATCTTATGCAAGAAGCCTCCAGCGGCTCTTGTTAACAATTATTACGGTTATTGTAAAAATGCTGGAATCAAGGATTGAATCCGAGGTGCTTGGGCGGGGTGGTTCCGAAAGAAAAAAACAGAGTTCTTTCTATAAGAGATACTTCGTCTTCTCTCTTAGATTATATCATATATGATATATTATACCGGTTGGTTCTGAAAACGATTGTTCGTCAAGACCGTTACCACGTTCAGAAAAAAATATTTTTAAATATGTCGTGGCAGTATTTGATTTTGAAGCTTAGGTGCAATATATTTCTTCCGACACTTGAGCTGTGGTGTCGAATTTCAGCAAAGCTTATGCTAACACGATCCATAAAAATTTCTCCTGGTGGTGTCTAGCTGCTGCTCATTTAGATCAATAAGAGCAGTGGTACCACCAAAAATTATCTAATAAAAACAGGTTTTATTGTTGTTTCTCTGACTCTTTCTTTAAAATTTTTTACAAATGTTTTAATTACGGTTCTAAAACAAAATATTTAAATACTAAAATTATATTCGTAATTAAGAGAGGCAGGAAGAGTTATGGAAAAAATTTTTAGAGAATTAGGAGCAGTTGTAATTACTTTAGCATTTATCTTCACAAATATAATAATAGTAGTACCTAGTGTAATAAGTTTTAGTATCGCACAAACAGATGTATATAAGAGTGATACGGCGGATCTTTGGTGGTCTGGTGCGAATTCTGGTGATATTGATGGTTCAGGATACATAGTTCCCCCCGGGGCTGCGACATGGGATAACTCAAAATATTGTTGGGAGCATAGCACTTGGAATAGTTCCCTCGCTCCACCCTATCGTAAAGCGCAGCTGTTTTCAGCACCGGCTGCTGATTGGATATGGGGGCCAGTTGTTGGGCCAGAAAATAAAGTTACAATAAGTTCATCATATACCGGAGAAATTGTATTTTTCAATAAAATAATTGATATTCCACCACTTGCCTTTGATATAAATGCAGATCTTTTTGTCATCACCGCAGATAACGCGTATTATTTCTATGTAAATGATGATTGGAATGGAAATCCTGATGGTTTTGCAGGTTTCATGGCAGGCTTCAATCCGACTAACTTTTATTATACCTCCGATGGTATAAATAATCTTGGTGGAGGGACAAATAGTGTAGCATATGAAACACCAGGTAATGTATATCCACTCGATGCGAGTATTGCTACCAATACCGGCGAATGGTCTTCCATCGAATTATATGATGTTTCAAGTCTTCTTCATGCAGGGGAAAACTGGCTACAGATTGTCGCTATTAACGAACATGCTCCACCTGAATTGCCTGAAAATAATCCTGCAGGATTAATTTACAAAGTCATTGTTGAGTATAAATTGCCAATGGATATGAAAGTTGAAAAGCAAGTACAAGATCCAACCACTGGTGACTGGGTTGATGCTATTCGTGTTCCCATAGGCACACACCTTTTCTTTAGAACTATGATAACGAATACAGGGGGTTTTGTTTTACATAATGTACATGTTCTCGATCGGTTTTCATCACAATTAGAATATCGAGATAACGCAAACTACCCTGAAACATCAGTATCGCCTGACAATCGAACCATCATTTGGGATTTCCCTCTCCTTAATATAAGTACAACAATAACAATTACGTACGAAGGTGAAGCAGTAAAAGAGTGCTATGGCTATAATACAGCACTTGTTACCACACAAGAGAATCTTGTGTATGAGGCTTTTGCCAGAGTGAAAGTACATGGAATTGGTCAGCCTGTTATGGGGATTCAAAAATCTGTTTGGGATGAGAAGACAAATAGTTGGGAAGAAACCACCACTGCCCATCTGGGGAACGAAGTGTTCTTCCGACTTTTAATTACGAGTACATCACTGACAGCACTTGATGTGAGCATCGTTGATACTCTCCCGGATTGCCTTGCATTTAGTAACGATGCAACAGTGACCCCGTTCCACTATACATCACAGCAAATAGAATGGAATTTTGATCAGGTTCAGCCTGGAGACGTAAAAGAAATCGTATACCATGCTCAGGCTATTTCAGAAGGATTGGATGATAGCGTTATTTCCTTAAGTACCTCAGATTATAATCATGATGAAGATAGTGTATTGGTGAACATCGTTGCTCCACCAAGTATTGATCTTCGATATCCTCAGGGTGGTGAAAATCTCGGTGGAACTGTCGCTATTGATTGGCAGTCTTCAGATGCTAAGGATCCCATTCTCTATAGTACATATATATATTACCGTGCAGAAATTGATGTATTCTGGCAGCCTCTTATTGATATACATGATGGTTCTTCAGAATATGTATGGGATACAACCTCATTACAAGATGGTACGTATCAGTTGCAAGTAGTAACACAGGACACCGATGGTCTCTATGGTTATGATACAAGCGGTGTATTTGTTATCCATAATACGGAAGCACCAGCAACTCCCCCACAGATACCAGGCACTCCTTCAGGTGAAACAAGCATTAAAAAAGGTACTGAAGCAATCTATACGAGTCAATCAACAGATCTTGATAGCCAAGATGTCTATTATCTTTGGGATTGGGGTGATAGTAATTACAGTGGCTGGCTTGGACCATTTGCATCTGGTGAAATGGTAACCGTAGCGCATATATGGAACCAAAACGGAGGCTATCAAATACGAGTGAAGGCGAAGGACGATACAGGGTTGGTGAGTGATTGGTCAGACCCCTTAAGTGTGACTATTACAAAAAGCATACCAACACTAAGGACGTTATTTATCCCGCTTTTAGAGAAAATTATGAGTAAGTTTGTCTTTCTCTCACCGGTGATACAGCTCATCCTCAATCTTTTATCCTCATCCACAAAGTAAATCTACATAATTTTTTTTCTTTTTTATATATATATTTTTATTAATTATTGAATCATATTATATGAAGTAGCTAGAGATAAAAATTTTAAATCTTTTTTTTTTTAGCTTTATGAGCATGACCTTTGTAACTCACTGTCATTGATGAGATGGTCATGTGCCGTCTCGGTTTCTCCCAGTTAGTACGATCGATGGTCAAGATGATCGTAGGTAGTTTTTCTAGGATTGGACGTTCTATACTATGGTAATGGTACTGGCACTATGGTGAGTAGGGGTGATACCCTTGGGGGGTGGTTGATATAAAACGACGGATACATTGTATGTAAACTGTTCCATTTGGGTTTTTATCAGAGAGATTTTCACCCATTTTCGGTAAAAGTGCCTTGGCATGTTCCAGAAGACAGGTGCTCTACTTCCATCAGTGTGGTTTTTTAAGGGTTTTGACAGCTTCAAAGGGAGTGGTTAGAGATAAGGTTAATATAGTCTCTTCCAGATATGTATCGGTGTGAATGTTGTGTGTCTCTCCTTAGGAAACTGAGGGGGATGTACTAAAACAACGGTGTTAGCTGCTGGATATCTGAGGTGTGAAATGATCCTACAAGCGTCTTTTTATCCATTTTTTTTTATTTTTATATAAACGTTTGGCAAAAGTTTTATATAATACAATCATAATTATAGTTACTAACCATAGAAATGTGGAGGTAATTTGTAAATGAGAGAAAAAAGTAAAATAAAAATAGTACTCTCTCTGTTGATTGCGGTAGCGTTTTTGCTGCCGACCACAGCGATAGCTAGTGAGATAAAATCAACAGAGACAGTAAAAGCTAGTGCAGGAAACACGACTTTAGGACAACCCGAATTAATAACGCTGAAAGACCTAGGATTAACACCTCTTGATGAAGATGATGGGTGTTTTCCAGTCGATGTGACCGCGATTTCGGTTGGCGGATTAGATATTGAATCTGGGGATATTATCCGCACAGGGACGTATCCGCTTGATACAACTGTCTGTCAGACCCAGTATGATCCATGTATTGGTATAGACACACTATTGACTATCGATGGAAACCAAGAAGGACCGGGTCCTGTGCCCTTAGTACCCATGGAAGTCTGGGGAATGGTGGATGGAACTTCCGTTACCATGCACTTTGTGATTCCAGCTCTACCTATGCCTGGTATGATTTACATCTACATTGTCGTAGACTCCGTTATTGTACAATGGTGGAGTTTCCAACCCGGACAACCAGTTGTTTTCCCAATACCAGATTGTTGCACTGAGTATCAAATCCTTTACGAAGTGTATGACTTAGACCACATTGGTTACAATTCTGGGTATGTCACTTTACCATTTGGTGATTTCTATCCAGTGACTGTGAAGAAATTCATCGATGTCTACAAACTCGTAGAACACCCTGGTGAATACACACAAGACCAAGTTGTTGATCTTTACTGTGAAGATTTCGAGGACCCCTGTGAAATTAACACGAACTGGGCGACAATTGATCAGCCAGTTTGGGGAGCAAATGGTGCTCTTGACACCTGGACATGGAGTGCTAAGAGATACTGTTCAGCTGGTCACAGCATGCACAGTACATCCTTTGAGCAATATCTCCCAAATCAACTGGATATTCTACAGATGATTGTTCCTGTCAATGTCGCTGCTTACGATAAAGTCAAGGTCACCTTCTGTATGTGGATTGAGGGAGACGCCATAAATATTGGAAACGCAACCGTTCCTATCATGCTTATTCAGGACTACGGGAAATTTGAATACTCCTTTGATGCTGTCACCTGGATTAACCCTGACGGGTTATATTATGACAGCAATGGCGTAACCAAGACAATCAGCTTTAATATCACCTTAGATGACGGCAGTGCTCTTGATGATAGCATTTTCGTTAGATTTGTTTGGTATGCTGATGCCGCATTCTGTTTCGAAGGAATGTACATTGATGATGTCTGTTTCACTGGTACAATTTTCGGAGAAACCATCACTGAACCCTGGAGTGAATGGGTCTGGATCCACGATTCATACGATGGACCGATCACCTTCAACACTGAGTGCATCAATAACGTTTTCCCTGACGTATGGACAGTGACCGAAGAAGGCACCTACATGATTTGTGCCTGGCTTGAGGCCATTGATGAATGCCACTACTCGTCCACACCAGTTGATGATCCCTACTGTGTCGTCATTGAAATTGGAAACATCTTAGATAACGAACTTGATTGTACAACATTAGACATTACACCACCGAGCCCAGCATGGGAGGGTGATGATATTATTTCGACTATTGATGTCTGCAATGTTGGAACCTTAGATGAGACCAATAAACAGGTTCAAATGACCGTGAACAGAGGAACCTTCCTAGCAGAATTCTACACTGGATTCGAAGGAATGACAAACGTCGATAATGGCGATGGTCAAATGATGATGAAGAAATGGCAGAACCCAGGCGATCCATTTATAACTGAATGGGTTACGAACTGGAACGCCTACCCACGATCATTCTTCCACTACACAACTTATGATGCCTCTGAAGGCACCACCGCGATAGCAGATTTCAATAATAATGAAGCCTCACCGCAACCATGGGCACACAGTATCACTGCTACAAATGATTACGTCCGAGGTCCCGCTCTCTGGAAAGGAACTGATAAAGACAGCGGTATCACCGTCACCTTTGATTCTAAAGTCAACCAAGGTAACGGCGAACGACTCGGATTCGGTGTCTGGGACTGGACCATTGGGTCTGGATTCTTCTACACACTCAGTGCCTATCCAACTGGTAACTACTGGTATGACTGGACCACTATCAGCTACGATGCATCCGCGTTAATCACGTCCTGTATGGGACTTGCTGGAGCTGCTCCCTCTGATGATATCTGTATCGGATTCTACGCCTACCATAACGCTGATGATATGGGAACACCGTCCTGTCCATGGAATAGTGAATGGGCTGGTGTCATGATCGATAACATTAACTACGAATCACTCGTAGCAGCACCAGAAGTTATCTTCCAAGAAACCCAGGTTTTACCATTCCTAAACATCACTGACTGTGCGACCTTAACGTTCGAATGGCCAAATGCTGGTGTCGGACAATATGTGTTCACCTACGAAATCATCACCCCTGACTCCAACGCGGATAACAACATATGTATCCAACCCTACAACGTCATCAACACCATTGAATGTATTGATGAGTGGACATGCGTTGATTACACTGGACCTGGAGCCGGCCACTGGGTTGAAGAATCCTGTTGTGGCGGATACTTCTGGCCTGGTGATTCTGTGACCACGATGTATGGGAACAACTGGAACGACGCGATCTACCTGAAAAACGCAACAGGCGGTTTGAACTTTAACCTCCTTGGTGGCGCAGTCACTGTTGATTTCGACACCTGGTTCCAAATCAGCGCAGGCGACTTTGGAAACGTCCAATACAGCAAAGATGGTGGAATGACCTGGTGGTCGTTAGCCTCATACACGGGTACGAGCGTCGGAGATCCCTTTGGATGGTTACACCCGACATTAGCGGTACCTGGCACGGGAACAACAACCATGCAATTCCGGTTTGTCTTCAAGAGCAATGCCACAGGCGTCAACAGAGGATGGTTTGTGGACAACATTCGCGTAAAGAATGGTGTTAACACAGTCTTCGGACCTGACCCATGTCTCGACTTTACCAAGTTCTACCGACATGAAGTGCAATTCGGCTGCTGGTGGAACCAACCATGGATTGAATCCAAGGCGTACCAACTCGGCTGCTTGAACTACGGTGCTGGATGGGTCTATGCGCCACCAGGAATACCGTTGAGCGCTTGGGAGCCAAGCTGGGGAGTCTATGACCCAGGTTATTGGGTACCCGGCCTCTACGGCACGTACTACTCACGACCCTGGATGGGTGCCTACCCGGACAACCTCAACACCGCAATCATCGGTACCATTGACATACCACACGCGTTCTACGGAGCGCTATCAGCTGTCGGCTACTATGATTTGTTCGACGCTGGCGACAACGGATACCTCGAGGTCAGCACAGATGGAACCACCTGGGATCTCATTAAAACATACCACGGAGACTATATCTTTGATGCAACTGGCGGTCACGCATATTCGTTAGGCAGCAAACTCCGGAACGACTACGTCTACTGGGACAGCACACCTGCATCCCTAGGCGGCGCACCAGCAACCTATGACATGACTGACTACATGGACGCAACACAATTACACGTCCGATTCAGATTCGTCAGTGACGCAAGTAACGCCTACCGACAAGCTGGATTCGGTATCCTTGGACCAGTCTGCTTCACCGGAATGTCAGATAACAACGCACCAGTGACAACATTGCAAATGTCAGGGACATTTGACGAGACATACCACTACTACACATCATCCGTCAAAATGAAGCTCACCGCAACCGATGATATCACTGGAGTTGCACACACCTACTATAAACTCGATGGAGTCACAAGCGAGTACACTGGACTTGTCACCATTAACACCGATGGAGAACACACGTTCTGCTACTGGTCAGTAGACAACGAAGGTAATGTCGAAGCAGAGAAATGCGTAGCACCGTTCTTTATCGACCTGACCGGACCATCAGTGACAATTACAGCACCAGCGACAGGAGCTCTCTACCTCTTCGGCAGCCAGATACTCCCACTCAAATCAGGCAAGACGATCTTCCTCTTCGGAGGCATACCGGTGACCGCAACAGCAACTGCAGATGAGGCACCAATACAAGTAGTACGATTCTACTTAGATGATGTCTTACTCGCAGAAGACACAACCGCACCCTATGGAGCAACCCTGAGCGCCAAACACAGCGGACCCGCAGTAATTAAGGTCACAGCAAGAGATGTGCTCGGGCATGAAGTCTCAGACACACTCAACATAGACAACTACGTCAAAGTCATCTAGAGAAAAACAAGCCAACCATAAAGAAAACGAAAACAAAGAGCTGAATAAGCTCTTTCCTCTCTTTTTTTTTATTTTTTTCTTTCATATGTTTTGTGTTGTTATTCAGTAAATGTGATACACGGGTGTAAACCTGGCGTTGATGACTTCTTTTTTTTTGTGATAACGAAGCAAGCCCTAGAAAGTATGCGATAGCGATCGTCCCTCTGAAATTACTTTTCTCTGCTTTCCTCAGTGTATGCTCCGTGGACTGAACAAGCAGTAATACTCCAACAAAGAAGTATCACGAGAATAGTCCTTGGTCTAACCCATATTACAATCTGATTTGCGCTAAACAATAGTTGAGTTTTGTGAATAACCAAGCGATCAGAAACGATGTTCCTTGTGTGGAGTTGTCAACGAAGGGTAAAGAGACACGAAACCTCCTCAAAAGAATACGGTTAATGCCGTAGAATTTTCTGTAACCAAATCCAAACGAGAAATCCATGATTTTTAAGTCAGGGATGGATCGCCTGGATAATTAATCGTTAAAACGCAGTCAGGCGTTTTCTTCCCCCTGAGGGGAAGCCATACCATTTATGACGGGGAAGGGTGACATCTTTTATATAAACATTTGGCAGAAGATATTTAAAATACCATCTGAATAGTGATAGATAACGATGAGAAACATATAAAAACATACTATATTATTAAAAGTATCAAACGTCGAAAAATTTTCGATTTATGGGGGATACCACGTTGAGAAAAAAAATAATTACTCTCCTACTCAGTCTGCTCTTACTGACGACAACCATCGTACTAACAGAAGCAAAACCATTAGTCTCCTCCGAAGACCATCTGAGGAGCACAACTCAATATTTAGCTCCGAATCTATCAATCAATCCAGCGTTCTATGATTTTGGAGATATGA
>Ga0315276_10004460_pt1 | contig 12847 bp, 16 predicted proteins | sample YL17G05_0_MG_FD_204542 | JGI IMG/M metagenome (GOLD analysis project Ga0315276, IMG submission 204542) | Sediment microbial communities from Yellowstone Lake, YNP, Wyoming, USA - YL17G05_0 | ecosystem: Environmental > Aquatic > Freshwater > Lake > Sediment | place: USA: Wyoming | collected... | reverse complement strand
GGGTGTACTAACAGATCAACGAAAGGAAGATGTGAGGAATGGCGAAACAGCAATCGTTCCAGGATAAGGCGACCAAAGCCGCTCAGATGAAAGGCGCAAAGTGCCCGGTGTGCGGCACGATCTTCCAGCCGATCCTGATGGTGACATCGGAGAGGTCGAAGGCCAGCTCCAGCTGGAAGTTCAATGAACACCGGGTACAGGTCTGCAAGTGCAACGAAAAACAGATCTACGCCTGAGGTTTGCCACTCGCGACTCAACTTCCGGGGTCCCGCACCGTCGAGACGGTCAGGGACCCCGCAGCGTTCACGCAAAACACTCTGTCCATCACGAAGAACATCGCACGCATAGTTCCCGGCGGTCCCGGCGAACTCCCGGGTGCTCTGCGCTACGGCGGGGGGACCACCCTGGGTCCCGGTGCAGTGGGGGAAGGGGAAGACTCTGCCGTTGCGATGCTCCGGGGTTGGGAGGGGGGGAACGTTGATCCCGCCCGCGGTGTTTTACGGAGATGAATCGTCATGAACGGGGTGTTGAATTCGAAACGACGATCGGCCGGGACGGCACCCTTCGCGTGCCGGCGGCGATCGTTCGTGCTCTGCGCGAAGGCGCGGGGCAGCGGGTGCGGGTCCGCCTGACCTCGAAGGTCATTGCCGACGGGCTGGGGCGCGTGGGGGTGACGGAGCAGGAAGTTGAACGCGTCGCGGCGATCCAGCGTGAGCCACGCGAACAGGTGATAACCTTCCTTCTGTCGGAGGGAGCTCTCGTGCCACAACGCCCTCCGTCTGCCCGGAGGAAAGGACGGCCCTTGTGATCGGGGCGAAGATCGTCGTCCATACGGACGTGATCCTGGAACACCTCTACGGCACCCGACGTCCGTCGGTGCTGCGTAGCGCGATGGGGATGTACTTTTGTTACACGACGGTCTTTCAGGCGGTCGAAGTGTTCGCCGTCCTGCGCACGGAGCGCGAGCGGCAGGCGGCTGTTGACGCCATGGCTGCGATGAAGTTGCTGGGTCTGAATCCGAAGAACGCGATGCGTTACGGCGATCTCTTCGCCGCGCATCCCACGTTCCGCCCCATGGACATTCTGGTGGCGGGGCTGTGCCTCGAAAGTCGGCTCCCGCTTCTGACGGACAGGGGGAAAGACTTCGCCGGCATCCGCGGGTTGGATGTAATTCCGACACGCTTCGTGCAGAGCCGGATCACGGGAGCGGATACCCTCAAGGGACGACAACGGCAAGGCCACATTACGAAAAGGACGAGGTGAGTGAATGGTGAAGATCACCAAGCAGTATGCGAATCGGGAGAGCCAGTCTCTCGATAAGTATCTGCAGGAAATCGGCAAGGTCGATCTGCTCAAGTCGGAAGAGGAAATCGAACTCGCGCAGCGGATCAAGAAGGGGGACCAGCGGGCTCTCGAGAAACTCACGAAGGCAAACCTGCGGTTCGTGGTAAGCGTCGCAAAACAGTATCAGAACCAGGGACTGTCGCTTGGCGACCTGATCAACGAGGGGAACCTCGGGCTGATCAAGGCGGCGAAGAGATTCGATGAGACGCGCGGATTCAAATTCATTTCGTACGCGGTGTGGTGGATTCGTCAGTCCATCCTCCAGGCCCTCGCCGAGCAGTCGCGCATCGTCCGCCTTCCGCTCAATCGCGTCGGTGCCCTCAACAAGATCGGGAAGGCCTTCAGTTCCCTCGAGCAGGAGTTTGAACGCGAGCCCAGTGCCAGCGAGCTGGCGGAGGAGCTCGATATGTCGCTGTTCGAGGTATCGGATACGTTGAAGATCTCGGGGCGGCATCTCTCGATGGACGCTCCGTTTGCGCAAGGGGAGGACAACCGGCTCCTGGACGTCATCCAGGACGAACGGCAGCCCGCTCCCGACAATGAGCTGATGAAGGAGTCGCTGAGCAAGGAGGTCGAGCGCGCCCTCTCCACGCTCAGCGAGCGTGAGGCAGAAGTGATCCGGCTCTACTTCGGCCTTGGCAGGGAGCACTCGCTTACGCTCGAAGAGATCGGCGAGAAATTCAAGCTGACGCGGGAACGCGTGCGGCAGATCAAGGAGAAGGCGATCCGCCGCCTGCGGCATGCGTCCCGGAGCAAGCAGCTGCGGGCATATCTCGGCTGACGGTCGAACGGCCCCCGTGCGGGGGCTGTTCGTTTTCAGGCGGCCATTCATCATGAACCCGGCGGAGGTATGGCGAGGCTGAGGTCACTTCTCTTTGGTGCAGCAGCCCTCTCGTTTCTGGCTCTCATGGCCGGGTGTACGTCGACCGCCCCCCGCTTCCGCACCGCGGAAGCCGATGAGGCCCGGCATGCAAAGCGCATCAGGGATGAAGAGATGCGCGAAGACGACCGGCGGGTTGACGTGGCGAAGATCAAGTCCCGGCTCACCCCTTCGGTGAAGGCGCGTCCCGCCGAGGACGGGGAGCTGCCGGCGGGGTTGAATCGCGACAGGGTGCTGCTGAGTATCGTTTCCCAGCTGGGGGTCCCCTACGAATACGGGGGGGATGGGAAGAACGGGATGGATTGCTCCGCCTTCACCTCGCGCGTATATGATGGCGGCGCACGCAAGCAACTGCCGCGATCGACGGTTGATCAGTTCCACCAGGGGACAGAGGTGGGGAGGGGCCAGCTCCGGTTCGGCGACCTTGTTTTCTTCAACACGACCGGACGCAGTCCCTCGCACGTCGGCATCTATATCGAGGACGATCTTTTCGCGCACGCCAGCGTTTCCTACGGGGTCACCATCTCTTCGATGGAGAGCACGTACTACAAAAACCGGTTCGTCGGGGCGCGCAGAATCATCGAGTGAGCGATCGCGCGGCGGAGTCGGCCGCGCTCCTGGTACAATGTCAGGAGAGAAAGTGTCGGTTCTACCCATCTACCTGTTCGGTCAATCCGTCCTGCGAAAGAAGGCGAAGCCCGTCAAAGGACCTGACGGAAATCTTGTTAAGTTCGCCGACGATATGGTGGAGACCATGGTGAAGGCGAGCGGGATCGGCCTTGCCGCGACCCAGGTCGGCGACCTCCGACGAGTCATCGTCATCGACCTCTCGGTGATGGACGAGACCAAAGACCAGCCCCCCGTCGCCATGATCAACCCCGAGATCCTCTCCAGCGAGGGGGAATGGAGAATGGAAGAGGGGTGCCTGAGCATCCCCGATCTGCGCGAGGAGGTGGTGCGACCAGAGACCATAAGGGTCCGCTACCGCGACAGGGAGTTTGTCGAACAGGAGGTCACCGTGAGCGGGCTGTTCGGGCGCGTCATCCAGCACGAGGTTGATCACCTGAACGGAGTTCTCTTCATCGACCACCTCAATGCCGTGAAACGCAAGCTCCTCCGCGGGCGTCTCAACAGGATCTCCCGCGGCGAGGTGGAGGTGGACTACCCCATCGTCGGTAAATCGGCCGGCGGGGGGGGTGAGACATAATCCCCGGGCAATCGCCATGTCACCGCTTCGTATCGTGTTCATGGGGACCGCCGAGTTTGCCGTCCCGACCCTGAGTCTCCTGCATGCGGGCGGTTACCCAATCCCGGCCGTCGTCACGGCCCCCGACAAACCACGCGGCAGGGGGCAAGAAATGCTCCCCACCCCCGTCAAGCGGCACTGTGCTGAGGTGGGGCTCACCGTCCTCGAACCGGGGAACCTGACAGATCCCGCCTTCGCCCGAAGCGTCCGCTCTCTCTCTCCCGATCTCATCGTCGTCGTTGCATTCCGGATCCTTCCGCGTGAGATCTTTATGATCCCGCGACTTGGTTCGTTGAATCTTCACGCGTCGCTTCTCCCCCGCTACCGCGGGGCGGCGCCGATCAACCGGGCGGTCATGAACGGCGAGGCCGAGACGGGCGTGACGACATTCTTTCTCGAAGAGAAGGTGGACACCGGGAATATCCTGCTCCAGGAGCGGATGCCGATCCTGCCCGAGGATGACGCAGGTTCGGTGCATGACAGGCTGTCGGCGATCGGGGCCCGGGTCGTCCTGCAGACCGTCCGGCTGATCGAGGAGGGGAAGGCGTTCGCACGGCCGCAGGATCCCCTGCTGGCGAGCCCCGCGCCGAAAATATTCAAAGAGGACTGTCATATCGTCTGGGACCGGCCGGTCTCTTCGGTGCGCAACCAGATCCGGGGGCTCGCGCCGTACCCGGCCGCGTATGCGATCCACCAGGGGAGAGTCGTCAAGATTTACAGGGCGAGCCTGGCCGACGGCCGTGCAGAGCCGGGCGTCATCGAATCGGGGAAGGACATCCTGCGGGTTGGCACGGGGGATGGTATACTCTCCATCGAGGTGCTCCAGCAGGAGGGAAAGAAGAAGATGGGGGTGTCGGAGTTCCTGCGGGGCTACAAAATATCGACCGGCGAGAAATTCGAGTGAGATTTATGCATGATTCCTGCCCCGTTCCTTCGCGCACCCGATCTCCATTTTTTCTCGCCTCGCCACCCCTTCGATAACCGTTTCACCCTCCCGCACGCCGGTCGGGGATTCCGGATGCCCGCTGATACCCACACGTGAGGCGACAAACCGAGGGTGGAGCGTGAAGGCGCGTGGGTGAATCGTCCGGGGGGATTTCATCGTGGGCGTCGCCGAGAGAACGAGATCCGTGACCATTGTCCTGTCCCCGGCAGCTGAAGTGAAGTCAATGGGCGTAGCCCGGTTCGCCGGGGGTTCAGTCCGTCGAGAGCTTTTCCAACCATTCCTGCGCACGCACCTTTCGCCTGATGTCGCTCGCCATGCTCGTAGGAAGCCGCGTCACAACGCTGAACGCCTCGCGTGCTTCCTTCTCCCGCTTCTCCGCAATGTAGACCATTCCGAGTTCATACTGATGACGGATCATCCCCGGGGCGAGCGCCACCGCGCGCCGGAGCGCGACCTCCGCCTCCTGGTAACCCCCGGCAGGGAGGGAGCCAAGAAAGATGGTTGCCAGCTGTCGTTCGATCCAGCTGATATCGCCGAGAGCGAGATAGAACGAGCCCATGACGGAATATGCGATATCGTCCGTCGAATCCAGCGCCACGGCCCGGTCCAGCTCCATCTTGATCTCGTGGGAGAGCCTTATCTTTGCTTTGCTCCCCTCGTACATGGCGACGTTGCCGAGCGAGGCGGCGAGCCACGTGTGCCCCTGTGCGAGGGTCGAATCGGCGCGGACGCAGCGTCTGGCATAGTCGACCGCCACGCGGTAGCACTCCTCCCGTTCCGTGCCCTTCGCGACGTCTCCCGTGCAGACATAGAGGCGTGACAGTCGCCAGAGAACGGCGGCGGAATCCTTGGCCGATGCGAGAGCCGATTCATACAGGGATTTAGCGCGGGGGTAGTCCATCCGGACGAACTCCGCGTCCCCTTCGCGTACCGGGGGCGTGCCGGGAGAGGGAACAAGGAAGAGAAGCATGAGCAGAGTGCCTATCATAAGTGTCCGTCCGGTGTGTGGAGAGATTCGACCTGATGTTTTGGTTCCAAAAACACAATATCGCGAATTTGGGGTAGAATTGATACCAGCGGATTTATTTGGTGGCGTAACACGTCTTTGTGCCCTGTTGTTCCATGGGATGGCTTAACAATTTGTTAACATGGAGGTAACATTCAGGTAACGGTTGCATGGTATATTCAGAGCAGTCAGGCCCCCATCTCCATCACATAGAAAGGAAAGCACGATGAAAGGGATTGCACTGCTTTTGTTTTGCATGGTAGTGATTGGCGTATCCGGCGCCGCTGCGCAGGGAAGATTCTCGGGCTACATGTTTGGCGACTATTTCTACAATGCCGCCCGGGACACGGCGTTCAAGAGCGGTGACCTCAGTAAATCCGCTGTTGGCGGGCAGAAGGATCTGAAGGGGTTCCAATTCCGGAGGATCTACTTCACCTATGACAACGACATAAGCGAGCATTTCATCGCCAGGTTCCGCCTGGAAGCCAACAACGGCGAAACACTGGGGGATGGAAAGATGACGGCAATTGTGAAGGACGCATACCTGAACTGGAAGAACATCTTCCCGGGAAGTAATGCGATCTTCGGAATTCAACCCACCCCCGCCTATGACATTTCAGAGGTTGCGTGGGGTTATCGGTCGCTCGAAAAGACCATCATGGATTTGCGCGGCATCGTTCCCTCGCGCGGTTTGGGCCTGTCTCTCAAAGGAAAGTTTGACGAAGGAGGGATATTCAACTACTGGGTCATGGCGTCCAATATCAATGACGGCACCAAACCCAACGGGACCACCTCCTACGGCGACAAATATTCGCGGTATTATCTCCTTCTCCACGTGAAGCCCGTGAAGAACCTCCAGGTGACGCTCTACGGAGACTACCTCGGTGCTCCGCCGATCGACGATCCGACGAGCACGACATCGCCGAAGGCGACGGTGGCCAACGGAACGTTGACCGGCGCTGCCTTCGTGGGATATGCCGAGCCGGACAAATTCAATCTCGGGGTGGAAGGTTTTGTTCAGACAAAATCCAACGGGCAATCAAATCCGACCCCCGGCGCGACTCTTCCCCTGGCGCGCACCTCTCTTTCCGCGGTGGGCGTGTCGGTGTTCGGTTCGCTCAACGTGGCCTCCGACCTTGCCGTCGTCGCCCGGTTTGACATGTTCGATCCGAATTCCAACGTCAACGTGAAGGGTGACGCACGCAACTACATTATCGGCGGGCTTTCCTGGAAGCCGGACAAGAACGTGTCGATCATACCGAACGTGCAGGTCGAAACATACCAATCGCTCCCCGCGACGCCGACTTTCGCAGGTCGATCGATCGCGGCATCGGTGACAGGCCGACTGACGTTCTACTACGTGTACCTGTAGCCCTGATCAAACACTCCATCAATCAAGAAGGAAAAGACTATGACCAACAGAAGAAACGTGCTCCTCGGCCTCGTCCTCTTGGCGGCCGTCGCGGCTCCGGTTTTTGGACAATTGAAGTTGAACGGCGCAGGAGCTACATTCCCCTACGTGATCTATTCGAAGTGGTTCGATGTCTACCACACGAAAACCGGCATCGAATTCAACTACCAGTCGATCGGGAGCGGCGGGGGGATCAAACAGGTTATGGAGGGGACCGTCGATTTCGGGGCGACGGACGGACCGATGACCGACGACCAGCTCACGGAGGCGGCGCAGAAGCAGGGGACGGATGTCCTCCACATTCCAACGGTCATGGGAGCGGTTGTCGCGACGTACAATCTCGCTGAAGCCGGCAACAATCTCCGCCTGACGCCCGAGGTCCTCGCGGGGATCTTTCTGGGAGATATCACAAAATGGAATGACGCGAAGATCGCGGAGATCAACCCCGGCAAGTCGCTTCCCGATCGTACGATCATCGTTGCTCACCGGTCGGATGGAAGCGGCACGACCTACATCTTTGTTGACTACCTCACCAAAGTGAGCAAGGTGTGGGCGGAGAAGGTCGGCAAGGGGACCTCCGTCAACTGGCCGGTCGGCCTCGGCGGCAAGGGAAACGAGGGGGTGTCCGGACTTGTGAAGCAGTCGGAGGGATCGATAGGTTACGTCGAGCTTGCGTACGCGGTGAAGAACAACCTCCCGTACGCGTTGCTGAAGAACATCTCCGGGAACTATGTCAACGCAAGTCTTGAGGCGGTGTCGGCAGCCGCAGCGTCATCGGCCGGGTCTCTCCCGGAGGACCTGCGCGTTTCAATCACCAACGCCGGCGGGAAGGATGCCTATCCGATATCAGGATTCACCTGGCTGCTCGTCTACAAGGCAATGAAGGACAAGGAGAAGGCCGGCGCAATGGTGAAGTTCCTCCATTGGGCGATGAGCGACGGTCAGTCGTACGCGAAGGAGTTGTATTACGCCCCGCTTCCCAAGGACGTCGTCAAGCTCTGTGAAAGAAAAATCAACTCGATCGTAGTCAAGTAATGACGGTCACGCAACAGGCTGTGCACCAGGATTCCGGCTTGACGAGCGGCGACGGGAGGGGTGTCTCTCCCGCCGCCGGCCCGTCTCGTTCCGTCCCGGACTCCCGCCGTTGGAACGTCGGCGACCTTGTGTTCAAACACCTGACCATGTTGTTCGCCGTCGGCGTCCTGTCGCTCGTATTCCTGATGGGGTACGAGATGTACGCCGGTTCGGCGCTCACGCTGGAAAAGTTCGGCTGGAAGTTTCTGGTGACGAGTACGTGGGATCCGGTCCAGGATGAGTACGGGGCATTGCCCCTGATTTTCGGGACGATCGTCTCGTCCATGCTGGCCCTCACGATCGCACTCCCTCTCAGCCTGGGTGTGGCGATCTTCCTGTCGGAGCTTGCGCCGCGCTGGCTCGAGCGTCCCCTTTCGTTCCTCGTTGAGCTTCTCGCGGCGATTCCAAGCATCGTCTACGGGCTGTGGGGGATCTTCGTCCTCGTCCCGTGGCTCCGGCAGTCCCTCCAGCCCTGGTTGGGCTCGCATGCCGGATTTCTCCCCCTGTTCCGGGGTCCTGCGTACGGGTTTGGCATGCTGGCGGCGGGACTCATCCTGGCGGTGATGGTTCTTCCGATCATCGCCTCCATTTCACGCGATGTGATGCGGTCGATTCCAAATCTGCAGCGGGAGGCGGCCCTGGCCCTCGGCGCCACCAGATGGGAAACGACGAAGGTCGTCCTTGCATCTTCGAAGTCCGGCATCCTGGGCGCTACGCTGTTGGGGCTAGGCCGGGCGGTGGGGGAGACGATGGCTGTCACCATGGTGATCGGGAACCGCGCAGACATCTCCGCCTCCCTCTTCAATCCCGCCTATACGATGGCGAGCGTCATCGCTAACGAGTTCGCGGAAGCGACGACAGCGATGTATACGAGCGCTCTTGTTGAGGTCGCATTCGTACTCTTTGTGGTCACCATCGTCCTGAACGCTCTCGCACGGCTCGTTGTATGGAGTGTGACGAGGAGGTACCGGACCGTATGAGACTGAACGGGAAGGGGTATTTTCTCTGGCGCAAGGCAAAGAATCACGCGATGACGTTCTTCTCTGTCCTCTGCCTCCTGCTCGCGGTGGCTCCTCTCGTGCTCATATTTTCCTATACGGTCCTGCAGGGGATCACGGCGCTGAACATTGATTTCTTCATTCAAATGCCGAAGCCGGTGGGAGAGACCGGGGGGGGGATGGCGAACGCGCTGGTGGGAACAGCGATCCTGATCGGGTTGGGGGGACTGATGGGTTTGCCGATCGGGATCATGGCGGGCATGTACCTCGCCGAATACGGGGACAATCCCCTCGGACATCTGGTGCGATTCATGGCCGATGTGCTCAGCGGCGTTCCTTCGATCGTCGTGGGCGTGGTCGCCTATATCATCGTCGTTCTTCCCATGAAACACTTCTCGGCGTTTGCCGGGGGTGTGGCGCTCGCCATACTCATGATCCCGACCGTGACTCGAACGACGGAGGAAATGATCAGGCTGGTGCCCCACTCCTATCGCGAAGCCGGACTCGCCCTGGGCATTCCTCGCTGGAAGACGACGCTGCGGATCGTGCTTCCCACAGCATTGAAAGGGATCACGACGGGAGTCCTGCTGGCGCTGGCCCGTTCGGCGGGAGAGACCGCGCCATTGCTCTTTACGGCGCTCGGCAACAGGTTCTGGTCCACGTCGATCGGCCAGCCGATCGGATCGTTGACTGTCTTTATCTTCGATTACGCGAAGGCGCCGTTCACGGACTGGAACCAGCAGGCATGGGCGGCAAGCTTTGTGCTGATCGCCCTGATCTTCATCCTCAGCCTTGTTTTCCGCGCGGTGACATGGAGCAAATATGAAGAACGTTGACACAGCATTTTCAACGGAGCGGACTCGCATGGAGTTATCGGATCACGTTGTTGCTGGCGGCCTTCCCCCGCGGTCAAAAATGGTCGCGCGGGAGGTGAACGCGTTTTTCGGCCGGACGCACGCATTGAGGAATGTCAGTCTTGATGTCTTCGAAAATCGCGTGCTGGCGATCATCGGCCCATCGGGCTGCGGGAAGTCCACATTCCTCCGTTGCCTGAACCGGATGCATGAGGTTGCGGGGGGAACGGTGAAGGGGACGATCACGCTTGACGGGAAAAACATCTTCGACAGCGACGCGGTGAACATCCGCCGGCGTGTAGGGATGGTCTTCCAGAAGCCCAACCCGTTCCCCACGATGTCGATCTTCGATAATGTCGCCGCCGGGCTCCGGTTGAACGGCGTCCATAACCGCAAAAAACTTCAGGAGGTCGTCGAGCGGTGTCTCCGCCAGGCGGCGCTCTGGGACGAAGTGAAGGATTCCCTGTCAAAATCGGGGGCGAGCATATCGGGGGGGCAGCAGCAGCGCCTCTGCATCGCCCGGACGCTCGCGGTGGATCCCGACGTGATACTGATGGATGAGCCGGCGAGCGCCCTCGATCCGATCTCCACCGCGAAAATTGAGGAGCTCATCTACGAACTCAAGTCGAAGTATACTATCGCGATCGTGACGCATAACATGCAGCAGGCCGCGCGCGTGAGTGACCGGACCGCCTTCTTTTATCTTGGAGAGCTGGTCGAAATCGGCGACACGAAACGGCTGTTTACGACCCCCGAAAAGAAGCAGACAGAAGACTACATCACCGGAAGGTTTGGATGACGATGGAACGCCACTTCGAAAAAGAGCTGGAAAACCTGAAAGCGAATCTGATCAAGATGGGGAGCCTGGTCGACGCCCAGCTCGGCTCCGCCTGTCGCGCCCTGTTTGAGGGGGATGTCGCCCGGGCGGGGCAGGTGATCAGCTCGGACAGGGAGGTCGATCGGTTCGACACACTGATCGACCGACAATGCCTCGACATTTTCGCACTGAGCCAGCCTGTCGCCATCGACCTCCGTTTGCTCATGTCGGCGGTCAAGATCAATTCCCAGCTGGAGCGGATCGGCGATATTGCCGTCAATATCGCCGAACGCGTGGAGCCGCTCGCCCCTCACCGTCCATTCCTGCTCGAGACGCGCCTCTCCGAAATGGCCAGCGTGGCACGCATCATGGTCCGGGACAGCCTGGACGCCTTCATCCACAACGATCCGTCGCTCGCGACAAGGGTTCTGGTCAGCGACGACGTCGTCGATACTCTGGACGGGGGGATCTTTCGCACCATGGTGGAGCGGATGAAGGTGGATCACACCCTGATTCAGCCCGCCACGCACATCCTCATTCTCTCGCGCCACCTCGAACGTCTCGCGGATCACGCCACCAACATCGCCGAGGATGTCATTTTCCTCGTGGAGGCGCGACTGGTGAAGCACAACGCGGAGAATACGGACATCGCCTGAGGACAGACCTCGTCAGGGAACGGAGCCGCGCGGTGCGAGAGCACTGTTGCGGCTCCGTTCTGTAATGCGTATGTTTGGGCAGGATCATGTTCTTCCACCACGACCGGGGCGGCATGCAGCGTCATTTCGAACAGGGACTGGAATCGTTGAAAGCGGACATCATCAGGATGGGAAGCCTGGCAGAAGAGGGCATCGCCGGGGCGATCCGTGCGCTGCTCGAGAGGAACGCTCCCCTCGCACGGGAGATCATCGCACGTGATCGGGAGATCAATGCGATGGAAATGCGGAATGACGACGCGGTCGTGGATCTGCTCGCGCTCCAGCAGCCGGTCGCCTCGGATCTCCGCTTCATTCTGGCGGCGTTGAAGATCAACAACGACCTCGAGCGGATCGGCGATCACGCCGTGAACATCGCCGAGTCGGCGGCCCAATACGCCGACAGGGAACCGATCAAACCATTCGTCGATATCCCGCGGATGGCGCAGATCACGAAGGAAATGCTCCGGGACTCGATCGATGCGTTTATCTACGGCGATTCGGCGAAAGGGCGGGGCGTGCTCGCCCAGGACGACGTGATCGACGACCTGAACAAGAAGGTTGTCGGTGACCTCGTTGAGCTGATGCGTCGGGACCCCGGCTGCATCGTGCAAGCACTGGATCTCATCCGCGTCAGCCGGAATCTTGAACGGGTTGCCGACCTTGCGACGAATATCGCCGAGGAGGTACTCTTCATCACCGAAGCCCGGAATGTGAAGCACCACCTCGACAAGCGCGATTCCGGGCACTGATCACCTTTTCGCGACGGGATTCCAGCAGTTCTGCCACTCCTCTTGACCGCACTCTCAAGCAGGGGGGGCGAAGCCTTTACATTTCAACGTTTTCCCGCCGCCTGGGCCCCCTTCATTATCGGATTGCTTCAGACCCCCCCAATGAGTATCTTTCGTAATCATCCACGTTCCACGATGTTTCACGAATGGATATCCTTCTCTGGAGCTGTCGCAGTCTGCATACATTTGCAGCTGTCGTCTGGTGCGGCGGGTTAATGTACCAGGCGGTCGTGACTTTTCCCGTGGCCTGCGTCGAGGGTACGATGGAGTGGTCGCACAGGCTTGATGATCTTCGCCGCTTTGTCCCGTTCGTCTGGATGTCGGCATCGACCATGCTGGTCACGGGTACTGTCATGCTTCTCTTCAGCCCGAGGTTCATCTTCCTGGGTTATCAGGATGCGTGGTCCGTGGCGATGGGGCTCAAAGAGCTGATATTCCTGATGATGGTATTTTTCTCCTTCGGCTACGGACGCATGCTCGCCTACGGCCTGAGAGTGGCCCCCGACGCCGCCGGCATGTCTGAGGAGCGTTCACGCGCGTTCGTCCGCATGCAGCAATTTCATCGTATCAACACCGCTCTCGCGATCCTCGCGATTCTGCTGGCGGCTTCTCTCTCATAGATCTGAGACCGAACGGGTAGTCGTGGGAAAGATCATCACCATAGCCAATCAAAAAGGGGGGGTGGGGAAGACGACCACCGCGGTCAACCTGTCGGCCTGTATTGCGGCGGCGGAGAAGAAGACCCTCCTCGTGGACATCGACCCCCAGGCCAACGCCACCAGCGGCAT
>Ga0315276_10004459_pt1 | contig 12849 bp, 9 predicted proteins | sample YL17G05_0_MG_FD_204542 | JGI IMG/M metagenome (GOLD analysis project Ga0315276, IMG submission 204542) | Sediment microbial communities from Yellowstone Lake, YNP, Wyoming, USA - YL17G05_0 | ecosystem: Environmental > Aquatic > Freshwater > Lake > Sediment | place: USA: Wyoming | collected... | reverse complement strand
ATCCTAGCAGGCGAGGCGACCCAAGGCACGTTTTTTACGCGGGGTGGCCGAGGTCATAGAAGGAAAACTGCCCGGTCAACACCGCCAGCCCCAGGGCTGAGATTACAGGCCGTCGTGCCGTCGTGGCATGACCGGGCTGGGGCACATCCTCGCCTCGCCGTACCACCCGCAGGCCAACGGTAAGATCGAACGGCACCACCGGTCCTGCAAGGAGCACGTCAACCTGATCGTGTGGGAGACGCCGGGAGAGGTGGAGGCCGAGATCGCGCGTTTCGTCGCCTGGTACAACGCCGAGCGGTATCACGAAGGCCTTGGCAACCTGACGCCGGACGATGTATACTTCGGCCGACGGGAAGGCATCTTGAACCATCGGCAGGAACTCAAAGACGCCGGCGCGTCGCCGGCGTCAGAACCAGGGAATGCCCGGGCCGAAAGGAACCGACCGCACCGAAAGTCGCTCACTTGCGCCGAGGCCCTGATTCCGCCACTTACGCTGACGACATAACAGGCCGGCCAGGGACAGGCTCTGGGCAGCCGGACACGCTGCTGCTGGTGGGCATTGGGGCTTGCCACTCCTGAGGCGCCGGCTCGCGCCCGCGCCTTGTTGCTCGGAAACGAGCGATGTCGCAGCGTGCAAGGAGAACCGAATGTCACGACGGCTTGTCTCGGTGGCTATTGCCGTGCTCACGTGTCTTGGCCTCGCCTCCGTCGTGGGGGCTATGGAGATCCACGTGGGGCCCGACGGGAGTGACCAGAATGCCGGCACGGCCACCAAGCCTCTGGCCACTCTCGCGCGGGCCCAGACCACGGTGCGCCAGGTTCTTCGCACGCAGCCCGATGAACCGGTGACGGTGGTGGTCCACGGCGGCACGTACCGCCTAGCGGAGCCGTGGGTGTTCGGGCCGGAGGACTCGGGCACGGCGGCACACCCCGTCACCTACGCCGCCGCCGCGGGCGAGGCCGTCGTCATCAGCGGCGGCCGGCCCATCACCGGCTGGCAGGCCGATGCCCAGGGCCGGTGGAAGGCTAGGTGCGACTTGGATATCTTCCGCCAACTCTATGTCGGTGGCAAGCGGGCCGCCCGGCCGCGCGGTCCGGCCCCGCGCGACCTCAAGCCGTTCGGCAACCTCGGCGCGCCCGATCCCCGAGCGGGCTACACGACGGCCCAGGTCGCGATGGCCGGCTGGAAGAATGTGGCGGACATCGAGTTTGGCTACTTCAATTCCTGGAGCCACATGATCTGCAAAGTCGCCGCCATCGAACGGGGCGAGGCCGGGCGAGCGACCATCGTCATGCAGCAACCCGGCTTCTACCTGGCCTCCCTCAAGGAGGGTGTGCAGGCCCGCGAACCCGCCTATGTCGAGAACGCCTTCGAGCTTCTGGGCGAGGCCGGCCAGTGGTATCACGACCGTCCTGCCCGGACGGTCTACTACGTTCCGCGGCCTGGCGAGGATATGACCCGCGCGGAGGTCGAGGCGCCCGCCCTGGAGTGCCTGCTCCTCGTCAAGGGCGTGCTCGACACGCCGGTCCACGACGTGACGTTTCGCGGCCTCACGTTCGCCTGTGCCGGCTGGGGCCGGCCCAGCCGCATAGGCCACGCCGACGTGCAGGCCAACTTCGTGTTGCCACAGGCCCCGGAGCGGTGGCTCAAGCGGAAAGACGGCCTGCAGACGGTCCACAACGAGGTATCCGTCCGGCCAACACACCCCCGAGGGTTGCCGGTGACGTGGCGTGAGTCTGGGATTCAGATGGGTAGACGTTCAGGCGGGATGTGCGGCGTCGGGGGCAGAGGCTGAGTTCGATGGCGGGGCATCCGGGGCGTCGGAGGCCGGGGGCAGGTCCGCCGCGGCGGGCAGGCGGGCCAGTTTGCACTGGTCCGGCAGGAGTTCGTCGATGCGGTTGGCAGGATGGTCGCTGAGGCGGGCGATCACGTCCTTGAGGTAGGCGAACGGGTCGAGGCCGTGCCGCCGGCAGGTGGCGACCATACTGTAGAGCACCGCCGCCGTCCGGCCGCCGTTGTCGCTTCCCGCGAAGACCCAGTTCTTCCGGCCCAGGGCGACCGGTCGCATGGCCCGCTCGGCGGCGTTGTTATCGATCGACAGATCGCCATCATCCGTGTAGCGGACGAGCGCCGGCCAGTTGGCGAGCACGTAGTGGATGGCCACGCCTATCGGGCTCTTCGGCAGCGCCGGGCTCGGGCCGCCCGACTGCTCACCCAGCCACTTCCTGAGCGCCTCCAGGACCGGCCGCGATTCTTCCTGGCGCAGGCGGGCGCGCTCGGCGCTGGCGAGGTCCTTTCCGCGTTTCTCGATCTCGTACAGCCGCCGGATGAACGCCAGCGCTTGGGCGGCCCTCAGCTTGTCCGTGTCGAGGGCGTCGAAGAACTTCCTCCGCGCGTGCGCCCAGCACAGAACCTCGATCACCCGGTGGCCTGCGTAAATCCCGTCGTAGCCGCCGTAGGCGTCCGCCTGCATGTAGCCCGCGAAGTCACCGAGGAACTTGGCCGGTCCGTCCCGCGCCCGGCTGGGCGTGTAGTCGTAGATCGTGTACGGGTGCAGGTCGTCGCCGACGTAAGCCCAGAGCCGTCCCTGGCGGGTCGTGGCGAAAGTGGAGTGGCACCAGGATGAGTTGTTCCCCCGCGTGGGGTTCATCGTCACCAACCTCGGCGGAGGGGCGGCTCCGGTGACCTGGTTCTACAACGGCCGGGGCACGGCGGAGCAGTGCATCAAAGAGGGCAAGGTCGCCCTGAACTGGACGCGGCTCTCCTGCCACGACTTCGTGGACAACCAAGTCCGCCTACAACTCTTCGCGCTGGCGTACAACCTGGGCAACTTCCTGCGACGACTGGCCCTGCCCGCCGGCGTGAAGCACTGGACGTTGACCACGCTGCGGGACAAGCTGATCAAGATCGGAGCCAAGGTCGTCCATCACGCCCGGCAGGTGGTGTTCCAGTTGGCGGAGGTGGCGATCCCTCGCGGGCTGTTTGCCGCCATCCTGCGGCGGATCGAACGGCTGCGCCTGCTGGCCCCGGCCCCGACATGACTTCCACACGCGTGGAAAACCTTGAATTCGACACTGGACATCGCCATCGGTCTGCCCAGGTTCTGCCCAAACTGCCATCTGCGGCCGAAAGAACGCCCCAAACGGCCCGCTACGCGCGTCAAAAGGTCGACCTGAGGAACGAAATCTCTCAACGGCCAGGGTTCGAGGCATTATGCTACGCAAGATGGCTGACGACGGTCGTCGGCCAAAAGCCAACCGGGAAATCCCGGATCGTGGGTTTCCGTTGGAGATGGTTACTTTCGTCGGAACGCCGTGTACGCGATGTTCGCTGCACAAAGCTTGTGGTGCGGTCCAGTCAATCAGCAAGAGGAGCAAATCAATCATGAGAGAAACGGCAGCGAGAGCGGCGGCATCTGCCTTGGCGTTGCTCGCATCGATCATGTTCATCGGAGGTTGCGCGAACGCAGTGGAGAAGGATGCGATGGCGACGCTGCAAACCAGCGTCACCCCCGCCCGCGCCATCGCCGAGGAGGCGTATGTGTTCGGCTTCGCGATCGTCGAGCATAACAAGGCCATCTGGGCCTACGGCGTGGAGCCCAAGTCGCCCAAATACGCGGGCTTCAACACCATCCGCAGCGAGACCCGGCTCTACGGGCCGGAGGACACGGCGGTGGTGTCGGCCAACAACGACACCCTCTACAGCAGCGCCCTGATGGACCTGCGGGCCGAGCCCGTGGTGCTGCAGGTGCCGGCGGTCACTGATCGCTACTACTCCTTCATGCTGGTGGACATGGTCACCGACAACTTCGACTATGTCGGCACCCGCGCCACGGGCACCAAACCGGGCACGTACGTGGTAACCGGCCCCGGATGGAAGGGCCATCTCCCACCGGGTGCGGTGCGGGTCTGTTCCCCCGCATGGCTGGTGCTGGGGGTGGGCCGCACCGAGATCAAGGGCGCGGACGATCTTCCGGCGGTGAAGGCGGTGCAGGCGGGCTACAAGCTCATGCCGCTGAGCCAGTTCACCGGCGGGCCCGCGCCCGCGGCCGCCCCCAAGATCGATTTCCCGACCTTCCTGGATGCCAAGGCCGCCACGACCGAGCAGTTCATCCAATACCTGAACTTCATGATGCAGTGGCAGGCGTTCCCGGCGGCCGAGTTCCCGCTGCTGAAAAAGTTCGAGGCCATCGGCATCGGGCCGGGGCGCAGCTTCAAGGCGTCGGATCTGCCGCCCGATCTCTTCAAGGCCGTTGAAGAAGGGATGGCCGCCGGCCGGGCGAAGGTCAGCCAGCAGGCCGACACCCTGGGCAAGCGGGTCAACGGCTGGAATCTCTCCCCCGCCAACGGCGGCGAGTTCGGCCAGGACTACCTCACCCGCTCGGCGGCCGCGTGGAAGTACATCTACATCAACTCCGCGATTGAGGCGCTCTACCCCACCGCCAACGTGGACGGGGACGGCAAAGCGCTCGATGGCCAGAACCGCTACGTGATCACCTTCAAGAAGGGCGCGCTGCCCCCGGTGAACTATTTCTGGTCCGTGACCATGTACGACGCGAAAACGCAGGTGCCGGTGAACAACCCGATCAACCGCTTTTCCATCGGCGACCGCACGCCCGGCTTCAAGCCCGCCGCCGACGGCTCGCTCACCATCTACCTGCAGCACGACTCGCCGGGCAAGGACCTGGAGTCCAACTGGCTGCCCGCACCCACCGGGCCGTTCTACGTCATCCTGCGCACCTACGGCCCCAAGCCCGAGCTGCTCGACGGCTCCTACACGATCCCGCCGGTGCAGCTCGTGAAGTGAGACGCGGACAAGGAAGAAAAGGAAACAATCATGACCTTACGCATACGCAATCTCTTCGTCGCCGCGATGGTTGCCGGGCTGGTGTTCAGCGGCCGCACCGCCGCGCAAGAGAACATCGACAAACAGACCGTGACCGACGCCTATGTCTACCAACTCGGTCGCGCGCTGGCGATCCGGCAGGAGAAAAACGACCTCAAGGAACCGAGCGTCGCCTACAACGTCATCAAGTACAACCCGGTGGGGTCGGCGGACTTCGTCAACCCGAACCTGGACGTCGCCTACCTCGAAGCATGGATCGCCGTGGACGACCAGACGGCGGTACAACTCGACGTGCCGGAGATCAAAGGGCGCTATTACACCGCGCAGATCCTCGATGAATGGGGTGAGGTTATCACCAACATCAACCAGCGGAACTACCCGGCGCATCCATTCGGCAAGTTTGTGTTCGTCGCGCCGGGCTCGCAGGTGAAGGTGGCGGCCGACGCGGTGCGGATCGAACTGCATTCGCGCAAGGCCAAGATGCTGGGGCGCGTGGAACTGCAGACCGATCCCAAAGGCGCGGTGGCCCTGCAGAAGCAGTTCAAGCTCACGCCCCTTGGCAAGCCGGTCATTGCCCCGGCCGCGCCCATGGCGGCGTTTGGCAACAAGGAACTGATCGGGGTTGAACTCTTCGACAACGCCGAAGAGGTGATCGCCAGCGCCCAGGATGTGTCGCCGGTGGCTGCCCAGATGCAGGCAAAGGTTCGAGACATCGCCCAGCAGGCCAGGGATCCCCAGAAACGCAAGGCGCTGGACACGTTGATCAGGGAGCAGGTGGTCCCGGCGTTCCTCAAGTACGCCGTGACGAAATCTGCCGTCTTCAAGGACCACTGGCTGGGTGGACTGGGTTGCGGGAATTTCGGCTCTAATTACTGGCTGCGCAGTTCCACGAACCTGGTGGGCATCTGGGCCAACTCCAACGAAGAGGTGATCTACTTCGTGGGCACTCAGGATTCGGACGGGCAACCGCTCAACGGCGCGAACGATTACGTCCTGGAGTTTCCCGCGGCAAGCCGGCCCGAGGCAGTGGTGAACGCCTACTGGTCGGTGATTCTGGTGGACCTGCCCGATTACCGGGTGGTGCCCAATCCGCTGAACCGCTTCACTACGCCACCAAACGGCCAAAGAAACAGGCCAACGATCTGGGGCTAGCCTTCCCCGGCTCCGCCGCTGCTGGGTTCCTGATCCGCCACTCCCCAACCCTCATCAGTAGCGTTTCCAACCGTAAACGAGAAAGTTGCGGAAGTGGAAGCGGCCGGGCGGCTTGGTCTTGTCGGTGCCGGGGAGGCGCTCAATGCGCACGAAACGCGCCTTGATGCCCTTGCCCTGCAGGTTCGCACAAAACACGGTATCGGCCTTGTCGAACACGGCTACCTCGGTCCAAGTCTTGCCGTCAAGTGAGACGCATACTTTGAGCGGCACTGCCCATTGGAATTCACCCTCCGTCGGCGCGCGCTCATGGCGATTCACCAATACGATACCCGCCAGCGTCGCTTCGCCTCGCAACTGAACCTGTGCCCAGGGTTTTTCCTCGTTGTTCGTCTCGAAGTAGCCGCCAAAGCCTCCGCTCAGAACCTGCGCATACGAAAGCGGGCGGTCGTGCCCGCAGGCGCTGCTGGTCTGAAGCATGCCCTCCTTGCTCAACAACTCGCCGGGGAAAGGCTGGTACTTGGGAACGGCGGCCGCCTGCGCCGCGTTGAGGTGGACATCTTGCGGCGTGAGCGGCGGCAACATCTTCTCGGCCATGTTGCTCCAGAGGCGGTAGCTGACGATGTCGCCGCCTTCGCTCGCCTTGCGGATGCCGGAAGCCACCGTGGCGGCCAACAGGTCCTTGTTCACGGCATCGCCCTGCGACTCGAAGAAGGCTTCCATAACCTTGGCGCAGGCCGGCGCGGTCGCCGGGTTACCGGCAAAACGCCTCTGGCCCCAGCTCAACACGTTGCCGAAAATCCAGTTGTTGTCCGGTTTCGGGCTGTGATGGATGGCGAGCAGTCGGCCGAAGAGCTTCACCGCCAACGCGGGGTCGGCGATGCGGTCCGCCTGCCAGTTCAGGATGCCGTCGTACGGAAATGCTTCCGGTTTGACCCAGTTCTCCTGCCGCAGGTCCCGGTTGCAGGCCACCAACACCTCCACCCGCTGGGCCGGCTGCATGCCCGGCAACACCTTGTCCAGACAACGCATGGTGAGGGCCCAGCCGGCTTCGTTGCAGACGGCCAGGCTCCGCGCGGCGCGGCGACCGAGGTCCAGCCAGGTATCCGCCGGAACGTCCTTGACGGCCTCCAACGTCTTGATGTACTCCAGCCAGATGCTGTAATTGGTCGGCTGGGACAGGATGGCCTGCTCGTACGTCCTTGTCCAGTCGGTGGCCGCCGCCGGCAACACGCCCTCGAAGCCGACTTTCAGGCTGAGTTGCCCGCCGCCTTGGCTGAACTCGACACGCAAGTCATGACGCCCGGGCGTAAGCCTTTGGTCCGAAGCCGCCTTTGTGGTGCCCGGGCCGGGGGAGGATGCCGCCCCGATGGAAATCTCATTCTCCTGCCGGCTGCATGTGGTCGCCACGATTGGCTGGCCGTCGAGGAGCACCCGGCTGCTGTCGTCGGACTGCGTGCTGACACGGAGCGGGCCCTTGCCGGTCGCCTCGATCTGGCCTTCCCACACGACGGCAAAGTTTTCCGGCGGCACCGGCTGAACGGCGGAGAGATCAATCGTTCCGCAGGTCTCCGATCTATGCGGCGTGAGTTTGGAGAAGTCGGGCAGCGCCGCGCCAACCTCCTGCCGGTACAGGCGGTAACGCAGCCCCGGCAGGATGCGGACGTGCGCCTTGACGCGATCGGCTTGCAGTTGCGCAAGCCAGCTCAGGCGCGTGGCCGCCATGAAACGCTCACGGTCCTGATTCACCGGTTCGTACAAGCGATGCAGGGTGGAATAGCCCGTGCCGTCCCAACCAGGTGCGCTGGCGTAGCTTGGCCAGGTCGCACTGTTGCCCACGGGCCACTCCTGGCCCACGCGGACGATATAGGCGCAGTGCCCGGGCTGGCCGATAGCCGCCGACGGGATGCCGTGGGCCTGGGCCGTTGCCGAGCCGTACGTGGAAACCGTGCCGCACACGCCACCCACCCGCCGATGCGCCGGAAACGGCCGATTCCCGGTGCCCGTGCCGTGCACATGCGTCCACGGGGCGATGTAGTTCCACTGGTCCTGGACCGAGACGCCGTACACGTTGTAGCTAACGTACCGGACGCCGCCGTGCGCGCCCAGGTAATCCCGGAGTCGGGTCTGGCGGTCGTCGAGGAGAAATTGAAAATCCCTCGCCGTGCCGTAGGTCGGCACGGCCCAGCGCATCCCGCGTACGTCCAAGCCCTCGAAGCTGATGTGCATCAGGCCATCCCGCAGCGCCCATTGGACGTGCCCGAACCGGTCCACCAGCCGGTACCGCGAACCCTTGTCCCATTGCAGCGCCAGCGCGGTGGCCAGACGCTGGTTCAACGGCTGCTCCAGTCCCGCACCGTATCGGCTCAGTACGTAGAGGTTCTCCAACGCCTGCGGCCAGTCGGCCTTGTCGGACGCCAGGAACGACTCCATCCAGTCTGTGTCTTTGAAGAATCCCACCAGAAACGCCGCCCCGCCCTCGCGCGTGGCGACGTCCTCCACCTTCTCCCCGCCGCAGAGGCGAATCACTGTGTACTGCGCCATGCTCGCGCGCAGAGCGGGGGAATCTACAACTCGCCCCATGCCGGCAGAGCCCTGCGACGCCTCGGTCATCAGATGGTCGCCGAGTTTCTGCTGCATCGCGTGGATCTCGCCGCGCGCCAGCATTCGGGAGACCTCATCCGTCGCCGCGGGTCTTTTCGCGACGGCGGGCGCCGGAGGCAGTTGCGGTTCGACCCCGAAGCTGCCGCTGATGTCGGTGTGGCCCTCGGCAGCTTCCGCCTCCACCCGCAAGACCAGTTTCCGGTCGGCACGCCAGTCCTTCAGATCCAAATCCACTTCCACCGAGCCGCGTCCAGGGCCGAGATCGGCTGCCGGTTTGGCCTCCGACAGGACTGTCGCGCCATCCAGCAATGCGATGCGCCGGATCTTCAAAGCATCTTTCCCGCCTGCACAGGTCATGCGGAACTTGTACGACCCGGCATGGTCGAAGAAGCAGGCCGTGTCGGTCATGTCCCAGCAGTTTAGGCCGGGCTTGACCTGTCTGGCGCCCCAGCCGTAGGTCAGCATCGGCACCGCGGAGCGGTGGCGCAGGCCAAGATCGCCTATCGCGCCGATGCCCCAGAAGGTGTCGGAGTCAAACGCCGCGATCTCACGCTGCACATCGAATCGCTGTTCCTCGTGCTTCGGCCAACGTGCATAGACGTGGTACTTGGCGATCATGATGCGCTGGATGCGCTCGTGGTCGAGCACACGGTTTCGCGGGTCTTTCAACTCCTTGTCGATCCGGGCGAGTGCTTCCTCGTAGTCCGCATCGGTGAGGTCTTTTTTCTCTAACGCCTTCCCCCAGCTCGGCTCGGTCCATGGCACGCCGTCGCGGGGGTCGCCCCCGAAACCGAGCCACCGGACCACGCCGCTTTCATCCTTGGGATCGGCCGCTCGGATCTTGTCGGGGATGAATTTGTAGCAGTTCTCATTGCCGGCCCAGTTGGCGAAGCCCAGCAGTTCCAGGCTCTGCCGCAACAACTCCGCCTTCTGAGGACCTTGCGCCGCCTCGGCCTTGGCCCACAACGCGTCTCGCTTCTCGCGTACGGCGCGCAGTTCCTTGACGCGCGCCGCCAGCGTAGCCGGCGTCAGACCCAGCCGCGGCTTGTTCTCGCAGGCCACTGCCCTGCCCTCGCTGTCCATCAGCGCCACCCGCGGGCAGTAGGTGGTGTCCCACCAGGAAAACTTCCTGTTCTTGGATTTCAACCCCTGCGCGCCGGCCACCCGCGCGATGTCGTCCGCAAGAGCCGGGGCCCGCAACACCGCCGCCCGCACGCATCCGGGCACGTGCTGTCCCCATTGGCTGCGGCAGATGAGCCGCACGGTCAGTTCCGCCCCGGCCGGGACTGGTTCTCCCATGGTCAGCAGGAGCGTGCGGCGGCGATGATGGTGACCGGCTGCGTTCCACAGGTTATCGCCCTTGTCGCTGATGCCATCGATAGCCTGCCAAGCACCCCAACTGCCTTCAAACGCACTGGCCCACGCCGCCACCAGTTTGATGGCGTTCCTGCCGGACTCCGCTACTGCCTCGGAAACCACGAAGTTGCCGTTGCTCGCCCGGCCGGGACCGTTGCCCGGCAGGCTTGGGTCGGTGGGGAAGTCCAGCCGAAGCACCTGCCCGCCGCCGGTCGTTTTCATTTTCAGCGTCAGCGTGTCCTGCGCGGGATTGTCACCCCCCGCCAGCCACGCCCCATCGTCGCGCCGCTTGAAGGTCACGCCGCTCTGCGTTTTTACCGCCATCACTTCGTCGGCTGGCAGCGGCGCCTGGTCTTCCGTCAACTTGGCCAACCGCAACGGGGGCGAATCGTCGGCCTGGACACCGGAGCGGCCGTCAAGCTTCGGGGAATAGGGCCCCCGCAGGGCGCGGCCACCTTCCTCCTCGGGGAGATCTACGGCCACCAGAATGAACCCGTCGCCGAGGGCCCTCGCGAATTCGTCCTTGAGCCAGATGTCCTCGTACAGCATCTCGCCCAGCCGGTTCCAGTCACTGCCTCGCTGCAGGACGACGATATCCTTGCCGGTCGCCTTCGCGCGGGCCAGCGCCTCCTCGCAATGCGCCGCACGCTCGGCCTGTGCTCCAGTCGGCATGGAACCAACCGCGCTCTTGATGGGCGAATCGAAGACGACGTTGTGCTGGTCAACTGCGACAGCCAGTGATGTGACGATGCCCAGCACGCCCAGGAGGGTGGTCTTGTGGTATTTCATAGTCAGATGGTGGTTGTTGTGGTTTCGATTGTTTGGCTGCCTTCATACAGTTCGCGATCCGTACCGGCAACGCCTACAGGCGATGCGGAGATGCTACTTCACGAGCACCTTGCGGACGAGGACCTCGCCCGAGCTCTGGTCCCCACCCGCTGCGATTGTCCCCCGGACAAGGCGACCGCAGCCGTCAAGATGCCGAGCAGCACGGTTCGCATAAGGCAACCTCCAAGCAATGTCGTGTACGTTTGGGTCCTGCCTAAGCCGGGATTTCCCGGATGACCTGCCCAACTCCGCCGTCGGGCAGATTAGACTGCATTGTGGCCCGCGGGGTTAAGTAGTGCAACACTCTTTCTGTAAATTCCCGTTGCCTCGATCTTTGCGGCGTAGCCTGAATCGGAGGGAGCCCCGGAGGGGCGACCGGAGATTCAGGCTACGCCGCTCGACCCGCCCCGGCGACCGCCGCCGGCGGCGCCTGCTCCATGTTGAACCACGTCCGCTCCTCCACCGCCCAGGCCTCGTGAACCTCCACCAGCATCGCCCCGATCAGCCGGTCGCACGAGCCACGCCCGGGGAACACACCCACCACGCGCGTCCGCGCCTTCAGCCGCTTCATCAGGTTCTCCAGCATGTTCGTCGAACTCGGACGACGACGATGCGGTTCAGGGAAGGCCAGCACCGTCAGGCAGTCCTCCAGCACCCGTCCATGCCCGGCCGCACGATCCGCCTGCAGAAGGAGGTCGCGCCGGGCACGTGGGATGACTTCGCCACGACGGTCATCCCGGACGATCCGGCGACCCCGCATGCCGTGGCAACGTTCCAACTTCCCACTCGCGTGACGCTGGATAGAATCCGCGTGGTCAACCTGCTGGACCTGTTCGAGATCGAGGTGCGTTGATGTACGTCTTCAGCGGAAGTGACACAGTTAAGCCCTCGGCGCAAGTGAGGGTTTTTCGGTCCGGTCTGGGGGTTCCCCAAATGGGAAAGTGCGAAAAGCTCTGGACAGTACCCGCAGGCCAGGACCATGAGGATAGCCGGCGCGACCTTGAGGGGTCCGACTCGCGTCATGGCCTTCCCGCTGTCCGATCCCGATATGCCCTGCCGGGAACTCTACAGATATTCCTATTGCTAGAGGGGCATCGTCCTTCAGGATGAATCCCTGATGCCCTTTCACATTCCTTTTGATTTCAGTTCCAACCACCGCACCGCAACTCCTCTTTGAAAAGGGGCCGACACTCTCAACGTCTGAATTCCCTTATCAAGTTTCACATCCACTGCCTCAGTCGTTCCCCACAATCCAGTCGTGTTGGGGACCTTAACGGTCGCAATCTTGTTCGTACCCGAGCCGATGTCCAACACCTGGTCGAAATTCGGGGCCGCGGTTCTCATCTGCAGTGCATACGTGCCGGTCGCGGGCACATCGAGAGTGTAGTCGACCCAGCTACTCGGCATGTTCTTCTGAAAATTCACCTGTTTGCCGCCCGTGAAACAATCGTAAACGCAGACACCCGACATGTTGGAAAACGCCGCCGCCTCAACGCGTGTTCCGCCAGGCGACACCTTGACAGGCGCTTGCGGTGTGGTCGCCGGCGCCTTCGCTGCTTTCGCTTCTGGTTGCAGTTCCTTTTCGGCCTCCGCCGCCTTCTCCGACGCCGTATGATCCGTTGTTGCTGCCGGTGCCGACTGCTGGATTCTGCGGGCTACTCCCATGACCGCGTCGGCTTGTTCTTTGGACGCAAGTGCTGATGCAAGCCACCGCAGATGTTCAACCTGCGCGAATTCCGCCACGCGCGACCGCGCTTCAACTCCCGCAAGAAAGTCGGGGCCCGACAGCCCTTCGAGCTTTGACACCTGCCATCCGCGGCCATAGGCCACCTTCCAAACACTGCCTGGCTGCGGTTCCAGAGAAGGATCATGCGCCTTATAGGCAACACAAGCATGAGCAGGCTGCCCCACCCCTATAGCCGGGATGCCGAACGCCTGACATATCATTACGGCCCACGATGATCTGGGACCGCATTTCCCGCCGCCTGCCAGCACGGATTTGAAGCCGTCTGTATAGGGAAATGGGGAATTTCTGCGCCACACTTCGCTTGTCGAATTGACAACCT